>ERZ1740059.567-NODE-567-length-19357-cov-6.580044_pt1 | contig 19357 bp, 15 predicted proteins | sample MGYA00581744_ERZ1740059 | MGnify/ENA primary metagenome ERZ1740059 (study PRJEB43018, sample SAMN04849738) | marine metagenome | isolation source: floating plastic debris | place: Pacific Ocean | collected 2008-08-28 | study: EMG produced TPA metagenomics assembly... | reverse complement strand
CGGCACCTACAACCAAGGCACCGACGATGGCGGTGGCGGCGGTGGCGGCGGCGGCGGCGCCGTTCGCTTCGAGTCGACCGGTGGCGCCGTGACCGTGACCGGCGCGATCGACGTGCGCGGCGGCGACGGCGGTGGCGCCGGCTGCCGAGCGGCCGGCGGCGGCGGCGGTTCCGGGGGCTGGATCCAGCTCTTCACCTCGCTGGCGGCGCCCGACGTCGAGGCGGGCACCTTCTTCGTCGAGGGTGGCGAAGGCGGCCTGGACACCTTCCTCGACACCGACGCCTTCGGCGGCGACGGCGCGCCCGGGCGCGTCGAGCTGGGCGTGCGTCCCATCAGCAGCGACGGCCTCGTGAACCAGGACGAGTCCGGCGTGGACTGCGGCGGCTCGACCTGCGGGCTCTGCCCGAACCTCGAGACCTGCCGCGTCGCGGGTGACTGCACTTCCGGCACCTGCGACGACGGACTCTGCGTCGCGGCGACCTGCCTCGACGCCATGGTCGGCGGCACCGAGACCGACGTGGACTGCGGCGGCGCCGACTGCCGCGCCTGCGTCGACGGCGACGCCTGCCTGGTGCCGAGCGACTGCGCCAGTGGCCTCTGCGACACGGGCGTGTGCATCAGCTGCGTCGACGGCGTCGCCAACGGCGACGAGACGGACATCGACTGCGGTGGCGCCGAGTGCGCGGCCTGCGTGGGCGGCCAGACGTGCGCCGCGCCCACGGACTGCGTTTCCGGCACCTGCACCATGATGGTGTGTGAGTCCCAGCCGGGGCGCCTCGTGCTCGTCGGCCACGACTACTTCAACCGGAGCGGCAGCGTGGACACGCTCATCGGCAACGTGGTCGCGAGCGCGGAGGACCCCGGTAACCTGGACGTGCTCATCTACGACGAGTTCGCCGACACGGGCGCCTTCGGTGAGGTCGTGAACCTCGAGAACGCCATCGAGGACTCGCTCCGTACGCTCGGGCGCACCGTGACCGTCACGCGTCTCGACGACAGCGCGGACCTCTCGACGACGCTGACGAACACCATCGACGTCTTCATCATCGCCGAGCAGGAGACCGGCGGCGGCACGGACTTCGCGTCCATCGCCACGACCTGGAGCCCGGACCTGGTCGCCTTCCTCGACCGCGGTGGCGTGCTCGTCGTGTCGAGCTGGCAGGACAACGGCTTCCAGCTCGTGAGCGGACCGGGCCTCATCACCGTGACGGATACGGTGGTCGTCCCCGTCGGCTCGACGCTGACGGTCACGGCGGCGATGAGCCCCGTCACGACGGGCCTCGGGGCCAGCTACGGCGCGACCAACGGGACGGCGCGCTACACGGGCCTCGTCGGCGGGACGACGCTCGTCGAGACGGCGGCGGGCCTTCCGGTCGTGGTCGAGTTCCTCTTCCCCTGAGCGGGCGGCGCCGCTTTCCCGCCCGGTGCGGGTCGCTCAGCGGCCCAGCACCGCCGGGAACCAGCTCACGGAGAGGGCGAGGAGCACGGCCACGCCCACCACCCCGACGACCGTGCCGCTCGTCAGAAGATCGCGGACGTCGAGCGCGCGCGTCGGCCCCGGCGGGAGCTCCACCGAGAAGGCCATCGCGTTGGGCGGCGTGCTCACCGGGAGCGGCATGGCCAGCGAGCACGCCATGGCGGACGCGACGAAGAGCGGCCCGGTGGTCTGGGCCGTCGTGCTCAGCCCCACCAAGAGCGGCGCCAGCAGGTTCGCGGCCGCGGTGTTGCTCATGGCGGCGCTCGCCCCGAAGGCCGCAGCCACGGCGGCGGCGATGAGCGCGAGCGGCGCCAGGCCGTCGAGGGGGAGGGCGCGGCTGGCCTCCTCCGCGAGGCCGCTGACGTCGATGGCCGTCCCGAGCGCGAGCCCGCCGCCGATTAGCAAGAGCACGTCCCAGGGGAGCGCCCGGAGGTCCTCCGTACGCAGCAGGTTGGTGCCGAAGAAGACCACCACCGGCACCAGCGCCACCGTACCGGGCGTCAGCCCGAGGTCGCCGCTCGCGAGCCAGCCCGCGATGGTGACCAGCAGCGTGACGAGCGCGAGCCACTGCGGGGCTCGGAAGGGGCGCGCCTCGCCGGCGGGGAGCTCCACGGAGCTCGCGTCGCTCGGATAACGACGGTTCAAGAGCAGCACGAGCAGCACGAGCAGCCCGAGGGTGATGGGCAGGGCGAGCGCCATCCACTCGCTGAAGCTGGGCGCCAGCCCCCCGGGAAGCTGATCGAGATAGCGCAGCATGATCGCGTTCGGCGGCGAGCCGATGGGCGTGGCCAGCCCGCCGAGGTTCGCGGCGAAGGCGATGGTGAGCACCAGCGAGCGGCGGAGCCCGTCCCCCGGCGGGACGCGCGCGAGCATCGTCTGCGCGAGGCCGAGCATCAGGGCGCACGCCGCCGTGTTGCTCATCCACATCGAGAGCAGGGCCGTGGTCGCGGCGACGGCGACGAGCACGCGCGCGGGGCGTGCGTCGCCGCGTGCATCCCGCGTGGCCCCGAGCAGACGCTGCGCCAGGCGCCGGTCGAGCCCCGTTCGCGTGAGCGCGGCGCTCAGGACGAAGCCGCCGAGGAAGAGCAGCGTGACGTCCGAGAAGAAGGCGTTCACGAAAAGACCCGTGCCCGGTTGCGTGAGCTCCGGCCCCAGCCACGCCAGCTCAAGCGCGAGCACCAGGAGGCTGGTCACGAAGAGCGGGACGGCTTCGGTCACCCAGAGCGCCGCCGCCGCGAGGGTGAGCCCGAGCGCCAGCGAGGCCGGCCGCGCCAGGCCGAAGGCGCTCGACAGCACGCCGCGCTCGGCGAGCACCAGGAGCGCGGCGGCCACGGCCAGCCCGGGCGGCGTCTTGAGGGGCAGCCGCAGCACGATGGGGAGCCGCGGCCGCCAGCCTCCGCGAAGCGGGGCGTCGTCGCTCACGCGGGCCCGGCCCCCCGGGCGAGCGCCCAAAACGCCCGGGCCTCGTCGCGGGAGTAGCAGCGGCTCGCGTCCGGCAGGCTGTCGAGGAAGACCTTGCCGTAGCGTCGCGTGCGGATGCGTGGGTCGAGGATGGCGACGAGGCCGCGGTCGCGCTGACTCCGGATCAACCGGCCGAAGCCCTGCTTCAGCGCGAGCGCCGCTGCGGGCACGAGCAGCTCCATGAAGGGCTTGCCACCGGCGCGCTCCATCGCCTCGCAGCGCGCGCGGACGAGGGGATCGCTCGGCACGTCGAAGGGGAGCTTGTCGATCACGACGAGGCGGAGCGCGTCGCCGGGGACGTCCACGCCCTCCCAGAAGCTCGCGGTGGCGAAGAGCACGGCATCGCCGGCTTCCTGGAAGCGCTCGAGGAGCCTCGTCTTCGGTCGCTCGCCCTGCACCAGCACCGGGAGGCCGCGGTCCACCAGGCGGGGCCGCAGGCGATCGGCGAGCGCGTGCATCTGCTTCGTGGCCGTGCAGAGCACGAAGGCGCCCCCGCCGGTGATGCCGACGAGCGCGTCGATCTCCTCGGCGGCCGCCACGCGGAAGCCGGGGTCCCGCGGCTCCGGGAGCCCCTCGGGGAGGTAGAGCCCGGCCTGCGTCGCGTAGTCGAAGGGCGAGGCGAGCGTGAGCTCGTCGACCTCGAAGTCGATGCCCAGCCGCCGCCGGAGGAAGCCGAAGTCGCCGCCGGTGGTGAGCGTGGCGCTCGTCATCACCACCGTATCCGTCCGATGGTAGAGCGCCTCCCGGAGCGTCTCGCTCACGTCCACGGGGCTGACGCCCACCGCCACCCCGCGGCCTCGGCTGCTCTGCCAGGCGACGGAGCGTCCGTCGGCGCCCTCGGCCACGCGCGCGAGCTCGTCCCGGGCCTGACCGGCCCGCCGGGCGAGCTGACCCAGGCTCTCGCTCTCGGCCCGGCGGAGCCTGCCGTGGGCCCCGAGGGCCTCGAGGGCGTCGTCGAGCGCGAAGAAGCGCCGCTCCAGGGCGCCGGTGAAGGCTTCTGGGGGGAGCGGCTCTCGGTTCCCGCTCGCGGCGCGCACCGGGGGGAGGGCCGCGAAGAAGTTGTGTGTGGCCGTACGTAGATGCCCGGCCAGCGGGACGCCCTCGCCGGCGAGCACCTGCTCGGAGTCGCGGGCCAGCCTCTCGAGCTTGCCGGTGGAGACGCTCGCGCCGAAAAACCCCGTGGCGACGTCTTCGAGCTGGTGGGCCTCATCGAAGATGACCACGTCGTAGTCGGGGAGGATGCCGCCGTGGTGCGGCCCGCGGAGCGCCAGGTCCGCGAAGAAGAGGTGATGGTTGACCACGACCACGTCCGCCGCCGCGGCCTCGCGGCGGAGCTTGGTGACGAAGCAGGCCTCGTGGTGCGTGCAGCGGGGTCCGATGCGCGTGTCGGCGCCGCTCACGACCCAGGGCCAGATCGCCGCGTCCTCCGCGAGGGCCTCGAGCTCGGCCCGGTCGCCCCGCGGGCTCGTCTCCTTCCAGGCCTCGAGCACCGGGAGCTGCGTCCGAAAGGGCGCCTCCGTCGCCGTGGCGCTCTTCCGGAAGACCTCGAAGCGCCGCAGGCAGAGGTAGTTCGAGAGTCCCTTCATGGCGACGACCTGGCCGCGCAGGCCCGCGTGCGCGGCGAGCGCGGGCAGGTCGCGCTGGACGATCTGGTCCTGGAGGTTCTTTGTCCCCGTCGACACGACGACGCGGCGACCGCTGAGCAGCGCAGGCACGAGGTACGCCCAGGTCTTCCCCGTACCCGTACCCGCTTCCACGAGGAGCAGACCGCGGTGCGCGATGGCGTCCTCCACGGCAGCGGCCATCGCGAGCTGGCTCGGTCGGTGCTCCCAGCCAGGAATGGCTTGGCTCAGCGGCCCCTCGGGCCCGAGAATCGCGCTCGCGCGCACCGCCCGAGCATGGCGCCCGGGGGCGCGCGCGTCGATGGGGACATGGACGCGAGCTACACCCTGCGCACGAGCGCCCCCTCCGTCGCGGCCGCGGCCGCGCTCTACCGCTCCGTGGGCTGGACCGCCTACGATGAGGACCGCGTCGGCGCTTCGCTGGCCGGAAGCACCTTCGTGGCGACGGCCTGGGCCGGGGAAGGGCTCGTCGGGCTGGCGCGCGTGATCAGCGACGACGCCAGCGTCTGGTTTCTGCAGGACCTGCTCGTGCACGACGTACATCGGCGTCGCGGCGTGGCCACCGCGCTCGTCGCACGCTGCCGGGAGCGCTTCGTCCACGTCCCGCGCGCGGTGCTCCTCACGGATGTGGACGGGCCGCGAGGCTTCTATGGCGCGCTCGGCTTCCGCGAGGCGAGGGACCTCGATCTCGTGAGCTACGTCGACGTGGCCCGCTGAGCGGAGCCGCGACCCCCGCGGCTCGACGAGCGATCGCCGTGTCGGTGGACGCGCTGACAAGGACGACCGGTATACCCCCTGTTTCCGGGTCGCCAGTCCGGCGTCCTCAATTGGGGGCTCCACGCTGGCGCCGAGGTATCCAATCGGTTTAGTCTAAGGCTATGGACATGCCGGCCCTGACGCGCGGGGAGTATCGCATCGGCACCGTCGCGCGCCTGACGGGGGTGGATCCGCACACGATCCGCGCCTGGGAGCGTCGCTACGGCGCCATCAAGCCGCGCCGCACCGACGGGGGCACGCGCCTCTACAGCGAGGGGGACCTCCAGCGTCTCCGCCTGCTCAAGGCGGTGACGGACGCGGGCGACGCCATCGGCGTGGTCGCGACGCTCGAGGACGAGGAGCTCCACCGGCGCCTGATCACGCTCCGTGGGCCGCAGCCCACGCGGAACGGGTCCGGCAACCCCGACATGCATGGCGTGGTGGACGCCCTCCTCGAGGCCGTCAACCGCTACGACGGTGAGTCCATCGATCAGCTCCTCGGCCGGGCCGCGCGGCTGGCCACGCCGGCGGAGTTCTTCGCGGACGTCGTGAAGCCCTTCATGACCGAGGTCGGCGATCGCTGGAACGACGGACGCTTGAGCGTCGCGCAGGAGCACCTCGCGTCCCAACGGGTCGGCTCCAAGGTGCACGCGCTCCTCGACACCATGCGGCCCGCGGCTCCCCGCGGTCACGCGCTGCTGGCGTGCATCGACGAGGAGCAGCACGACCTTCCGCTCTACGGCGTCGCCCTGGGCTGGGCCTCCCACGGGCTCCGGGTGCGCTTCCTGGGCGCGCGTACGCCAGTGGATGCGCTGGTCGACGCGATCCGGAGCGTGCGGCCGACCATCGTCGGGCTCTCCATGACCGTGCAGCGTGAGCGCGCCGAGGCGGCTCGGCTCTTCCGCCTCTATGGGGACGCCATCGGGTCGGCGGCGACGTGGGTGGTCGGTGGCCGCGCGGCGCTCGAGCATCGGGCCATCATCGAGGCGGCCGGCGGTAAGCTCGCCGAAGACGACGGTACTTCCGTCGTGCGATCGCTCTTCCGCACCAACGGCGCCTGAGCCGCAGAAGAGCTCGTAATCACAGGTATTCGTGCCCGTGCGCGGTTCTGTGCGCGCGGCTATCACCGCTTGGGGACATTCACATCAGCGCTGCTTTGTCGGCATGATGTCTAAGGTTCGTCCACGCCCAGAAGGCCCAGGACGAGCACAAGGCATCTCATGACGGCGAACACCAGCTTCGGGCTCACGGACGACCACTCAGGTGCGTATCGCATCGGCACCGTGTCGCGAATCACCGGCGTCGACACGCATACGCTCCGGGCCTGGGAGCGTCGCTACGGGGCCATCCGACCGACGCGAACGGAGCGGGGCACACGCGTCTACGATGACGAGCAGGTCCATCGCATCCGCCTTCTGAAGGCCGCCGTGGATGCCGGCGACCCCATCCGGCAGGTCGCGACCTTGGACGACGCCACGCTGCGCGCGCGCGTCACCTTCCTGACCGGCTTCGACGACGAGGACAAGGCCGGACCGGTGCGGGTCGCGGCGGTCGGCGATGCCATCGCGCGCCCTTTCGGCGCGGAGGCGGAATCGTCCGGCGTCGTGCTCGTCGAGAAGGCGCCGAGCGCGACCACGCTGCGGAGCAACCCGGGCGAGCTCGACGCCGTGGGCGTCCACCTTCGCGACCTCGGTGAGACGCCGGTGGAGGCCGCCCTCGCGCTCCGCGAGCGTCTCCCGCGCGCCGCGCTCTGCGTGGTCTACGAGTTTGCGTCGCAGCGAGTGATCGGCCCGCTCGACCGGAGCGGCGTCGCGCTGCTCCGCGGGCCCCTCGGCGCGGCTGAGCTCCGGCGCGCGGTGCGCTCGGCCGCCACCGCCCCGGTCGCCGTCGCCGTGCCCACGGAGGGTATCGACGCCGAGCATTGGGGCGCGCTTCCCGCGCCGCCGCCGCGCGCCTACACGGACGTGCAGCTCGAACGGCTGCGCAACCTGCGGAGCTCGCTCTCGTGTGAGTGCCCCAACCACCTCGCCGCGATCGTCGAGGGGCTCCTGGCCTTCGAGCAGTACTCGGCGGCGTGCGCCAACGAGACCGTCGCCGACGCGCGGCTTCATGCGCGCCTCGCGGACGGCTCGGGCAAGGCGCGGGGGCTCATGGAGTCGCTCCTGGCGGACGTGATCCGCCACGACGGCCTGAGCATTTGAGCGCAGCCCGGGCCTGAGTCAGACCGCCGCGATGCGTCGCTGGCTGCTCGCGCTCGGCGTGCTCCTCGCCCTGGTTCTCGGGGCGGTGCCGTGGTGGCGCTACGCCCTCCACGTCGCCGATGGCATGACGTCGCCGCGCAACGGGTCGCGGCCGCCCGTGCCCGTGCCCCCCGACGTCGATCATCACTTGCGCGTGGAGGTAGGGCCGCCGGACGCGACGCTGGACGTGTGGGTGCTCGACGCGGCGGAGGAGGACGTGCGTCCCGACGCGCCGGTCGACACGGTGCTGCTCCTCCACGGCATCAGCGACCGCAAAGAGACCATGAAGGGTCTCGGCGAGCGCTTTCGCCGGGCCGGCCTCCGCGCCGTGCTCGTCGACCTGCGGGGACACGGCCAGTCGAGCGCGGTGCGCCTCGGCTTCGGCGCGCACGAGACGCGGGACCTCGCCCAGGTGCTCGACCGCCTCGACACCGAGGGGCTCGGGCCCGGGCGCGTCGGCGTCTACGGGCCGAGCTACGGCGCGGCCATCGCGCTTCAGCTCGCGGCCACGGAGCCGCGCGTGGTGCGCACCTTCGCCGCGGGGGGGTTCTCGTCCTTCGAGGCGCTCGCGAGGCCCACGCTCGACAACGTGTGGGGAGGCCTCGGGCCGCTCTTGCCCGATGCCCTCACGCGCTATCTCGTGCGTCGCGCGGCGTCAGCAGGGGGCTTTCGCCCGGCGGATGCCTCGCCGCTCGCCGCGGCACCGGCGATCCGGAGCCGCGTGCTGATGGCGCATGGCACCGAAGACCAGCTGCTCCCCTTCGCCCAGGCGGAAGCCGTCGCGCGGGCTTGCGCCAGGCATTGCGAGCTCGTCGCCCTCGAGGGCGCCGACCATCACGGCTCGCTTGGCGGCCCCGTGGTGCGGGAGCGGAGCTTCCGGCTCTTCACGGGCCGGAGCTACGGCCAGACTCCGTAACGACGCGCGCTCTCGCGTCTATGTGCGGCGTGGTGGGATACCGGGCCGGAGGGCCGCGGGTCGGATCGCAGGAGCTCGTCCGACGGGCAGCGACTCCGGATGCACCAGTGCGTTCCGCGGAAGCCGCTGTACGTCGCCCGCCCCGTCATGAGATCTCACCGAAGAGAGATCCACCGCCCGACAACCCAGCGTGGAGGAACCCAGAGCATGAGCAACGAAGCGCGCGGCGCGAAGATTGCCGTTTGGAGCGAGCTGAAGGACCGAGAGCCGGCGTACGCCCTGGTCGAGGACGTCGACCTCGTGGTGGTCCGCTACGACGACGAAGTGTCCGTGCTCTACGGGCGCTGCGTGCATCGCGGCGCGCTCATGGCCGACGGGCACGTCGAAGGAGACGACCTCATTTGCGGCGTGCACGGCTGGGACTACCGCTTCGATACGGGCGTGAGCTCCTACAACTCCGAAGAGGTGCTGGAGAAGTTCCCCGCGTGGGTCGACGGCGACGCGGTCTTCGTCGACGCGGACGCGGTCGCCGCCTTCGCGCACGAGCACCCGCAGCCCTACGATCGGAAGGTCTATCTCGGGCTCTACCAGGACCCGCATGGCACGACGGCGGAGCCCTACAACAAGTACATCCAGTCGCTCGCGAAGGATGGACTCTCGAAGACGGGGCATCACGGAGCGACGAGCGCGATGGGGGTGCCGCTCACGGAGCTCCCGCGCTGGCGGGATCTCCAGCTGCTCACCGCGCAGCTTTGGCGAACGCCGCTCCTCGACGACGCGTCCGTGGGTACGGATGTGGTCATCGGTCCGGCGGCCACGAAGCCGCTGCGCCTCGAGATCCCGCTCTTCGTGAGCGACATGAGCTACGGCGCGCTCAGCGAGGAGGCCAAGGTCGCCCTCGCCACGGGCGCGGAGCTCGCGGGCACGGGCATCTGTTCCGGCGAGGGCGGCATGCTGCCCGAGGAGCAGGCGGCGAACGGCCGCTACTTCTACGAGCTCGCCTCGGCGCGCTTCGGCTGGGACCTCGAGAAGGTGAGGAAGGTCCAGGCGTTTCACTTCAAGGGCGGGCAGGGCGCGAAGACGGGGACCGGCGGACATCTACCCGGGCACAAGGTGCAGGGGAAGATCGCCGAGATCCGCGGCCTCGAGCCCGGCGTGCCGGCCATCAGCCCGGCGACCTTTCCGGACGTGCACGGTCGCGCGGGCTTCCGAGAGATCATGGCCGAGGTCCGCGAGGTGAGCGGCGGCATCCCCTGCGGCTTCAAGATCAGCGCCCAGCACATCGAGCGCGACCTCGACTTCTGCCTCGATGCCGGCGCCGATTACGTGATCCTCGACGGCCGTGGCGGGGGCACCGGCGCCGCGCCGGAGATCTTCAAGCAGAACATCAGCGTGCCCACCATGGCGGCGCTCGCCCGGGCGCGGCGGCACCTCGACCGGCGCTCGGCCGGCGACGTGTCGCTCATCATCACGGGCGGCCTCCGGACGGAGAGCGACTTCGTGAAAGCCCTCGCCCTCGGGGCCGACGCCATCGCCGTGAGCAACGCGGCGCTTCAGGCCATCGGCTGCCTCGGCATGCGCGCGTGCCACACGAACAACTGCCCCGTAGGCATCGCGACCATGAAGCCAGGGCTCCGGCGGCGGCTGGAGATCGACAAGTCGGCCAGGCGCCTCGCGACCTACTTCGAGGCGACCGTCGAGCTGATGAAGATCCTCGCCCGCGCCTGCGGGCACGACCATCTGAGCGCGTTCAGCCCGGACGACCTGACGAGCTGGAAGAAGGACGTCGCGGAGCTCGTGGGCGTGCCCTACGCCGGCGTCGGCGCCTACGACGGAGGGGGGTACTGATGGCGAAGCGTTGGCTCAAGGTGCTCGAGCCGGGTGAGCTGCCCGAGGGGCGCGTGAAGCCCGTCACCTGCGAGCACACGACGGTGTGCATGACGCATTTCGAGGGGAAGTACGGCGCCCTCGACAACCGCTGCCCGCACCAGGGCGGGCCCCTCGGCGAAGGCAGCATCGAGAACGGCTGGCTCCGCTGCCCTTGGCACGGCTGGGACTACCACCCGATCACCGGCGAGGTCCCCGGCGGCCACGACGATTTTCTCGACACCTACGACGTGGACGTCCGCGACGACGGCGTCTACATCGCGCTCCCGGAGGAGAAGGAGCACGTCCAGACCGTCGGTGGCGTGATGGCCGAGACCATGGCGGCCTGGGGCGTGAAGAACGTCTTCGGCATGGTCGGTCACTCGAACCTCGGCCTGGCGGACGGGCTCCGGCGCCAGCAGGTGGAGGGCAAGCTCCGCTTCTTCGGCATTCGCCACGAGGGCGCCGCGGCCTTCGCCGTGAGCGGCTACGGCAAGCTCACCGGTGGCCTCGCGGCCTGCCTCGGCATCGCCGGGCCCGGCTCCACGAACCTGCTCACGGGGCTCTGGGACGCGAACGTGGACCGGGCGCCGGCGCTCGCCCTGAGCGGGCAGGTCGACACGCAGGTGCTGGGGCCGGGCGCGTTCCAGGAGATCGATCTGGCGGCGGCCTTCGGCAAGGTGGCTCAATGGACGCAGACCGTGCTTCACACGTCGAAGCACGGTCAGCTCGTCGACCTGGCGTGCAAGAGCGCGCTCACCCACCGCGGCGTGAGCCACCTGATCTTCCCCGACGAGGTGCAGCACCTCGAGGTCCCGAACGCGAAGGCGAGCGGTCCCGAGGGGCGCATGCCCGCGCGCGAGATCGCGCCACCGGAGGCGGCGCTCGCGGCCGCGAGCGAGGCGCTGAGGGGGGCGAAGCGGCCGGTGATCATCGTCGGCTACGGCGCCAAGGACCACATGGCCGAGGTGACGGCGCTCGCCGAGAGCCTGAACGCACCGGTGCTCACGACCTTCAAGGGCAAGGGTCTCATCAGCGACCACCACCCGCTCGGCTGCGGCGTGCTCGGTCGCTCGGGCACGCCCATCGCGAGCTGGTTCATGAACGAGGCGGACCTCCTCGTCGTGCTCGGCGCGAGCTTCTCGAACCATACGGGCATCACGCCGAAGATTCCGACGATCCAGGTGGACTTCGACCCGGCGCAGATCGCGCGCTTTCATCCCATCGAGCTGCCCGTGCTCGGCGAGGTGGGCGTCACCGCGACGCTCCTGAAGGAGCGCGTGGAGGGCAAGGCCGCGGCCATCGACCAGCGCGAGGAGATCGCGGCGCGCTGGGCCATCTGGCGCGCGGAGAAGGAGCGCCGCCTCGCGGAGCGGAGCGACGAAGGCCTGAGCGCCATCGCGCTCTTCAGCGCGATGAACCGGACCGTGCCCGAGGACGCCATCCTTGCCGTGGACGTCGGCAACAACACCTACTCCTTCGGGCGCTACTTCGAGCCCACGGCGCAGTCGATTCTGATGAGCGGTTACCTCGGGAGCATCGGCTTCGCGCTTCCAGCGGCCATGGGCGCGTGGGCGGCGACGACGGAGCCCGACAGCGCGCATGCCGGGCGGAAGGTGCTGAGCGTGAGCGGCGACGGCGGCCTCGGGCAGTACCTCGCCGAGCTCACGACGCTGAAGCACTACGGCATGGACGTGACCCACGTGGTCATGAACAACAGCGAGCTCGGCAAGATCTCGAAGGAGCAGCGCGCGGCGAAGTGGGACGTATGGCAGACGTCGCTCTCGAACCCGAGCTTCGCGCAGTTCGCGGAAAACTGCGGGATCGTGGGCATCCGGGTGACCGAGGAGTCGGAGCTCGACGCGGCGCTGACCCGGGCCATCTCGCGCGAGGGTCCGGCGCTGGTCGAGGTGATGACCGACGCGCTCCTGATTTGACCATGGGCGGCGCGATCTGATGGGTGAGGCGATCGTGGAGGCGGGCTTCGCCTACCTCGGGCTCGGGCTCGGGGTGGGGCTGCTCTTCGTGCTCTTCGGCGTGGGGCGCGTGGACGAGGGCGCACGCGGCTGGTCGCTCGGGCGCATCGGGTTTCGGCTGGCGGTACTGCCGGGCTGCGTCGTGCTCTGGCCACTCGTGGCGCTTCGCTGGGTGCAGGGGAGGCAGCCGGTGGATGGGGCTCCGCCGGGGTTTGGGGGCATGGAGTCGGAGTCGGAGTCGGAGCCAGGAACGGAAGGGGACAGCTCGTGATTCGTTCGCAGCGCGTGGTTCATCGACGAGTCTGGACCGTACTTCTCCCGCTTCTGCTCGCCCTCTTCGCCTACGCCGTGATCCGGGGCTACGAGCCGGGGCCGCAAGAGCCGCCGCCGGCGCTTCAGCAGGGTCCGGATCAAGGAGGCGCGGCGCGATGAGCCACGGCTACGTGCCGGTGCAGTGGACGCGACCGAAGATCGTCTTCGACCTCTTCGTCGCCGCCGGGACCGTCGCGGCCTACCAGAGCTTCGTGGCGATCACGGCGGCGACGCACACGGGCGCCGGCGTGCTGACGGGGGAGATCGTGCGCATGCGGGCCTGGGGCTCGACGGCGTTCCTCCTGCTCACGGCGATTCTCTGCATCGGCCCGCTCTCACGGCTGGATCGGCGCTTCGCGCCGCTGCTCTACAACCGGCGACACCTGGGCGTGGCCATGTGGGTGGTCGCGGTGATGCACGTCCGTGAGGTGCTCGGCTACTACTACAACTACACGGGCAAGTACCCCTGGCAGCTGATGGCGGTCTTCGACCCCGCGGCCGACGTGGCCTTTACGCGCTGGAGCGTGCCCTTCCCGCTCTTCGGCCTGGTGGCGCTGGTGCAGATCACGCTCATGGCCGTCACCAGCCACGACTTCTGGCAGAAGACGCTCGGCGCCACGGCGTGGAAGTGGCTCCACATGGGCGTCTACGGCGCCTACGCCGCGCTGGTCGTGCACGTGGTCCTCGGCGCGATGCTGAGCGAGCTCCACCCCGTCGTGCTCGTCGCGGTGGGCGGCTCGCTGCTGCTCGTGGGCGGGCTCCACGTCCTCGCGGCGCGGCGCAGCGCGGATGCCAACGGAGCGCCACGCGTCGTGCAGCTCGACGGCCAGCGCTGGGTCGATGCGGGGCACCCGGAGGACATCCCGGATGGCGGCGCGCGTCCGCTCTGCATTCCGGGCATGGAGCGCATCGCGCTCGTGCGCTGGGAGGGCAAGGTGAGCGCGCTCCACGGCCATTGCGCGCATCAGCGCGGGCCGCTCTACGAGGGCCGGGTGATCGACGGCGCGCTGACGTGTCCCTGGCACGGCTGGCAATACCGGCCCGGCGACGGTCAGTCCCCGCCGCCCTTCACCGAGACGATTCCGACCTACCGCGTGCGGCTGCACGAGGGGAGGGTGCTGGTGCTTCCGAAGCCGCTGCCCGCCGGCACGGCGACGGAGCCGGCGACGCTGGTCCCAGCGGACGCGCTCGTGCGTGGCGCCGACGCCGAGGCGGGCGCATGAGCGACCTACTCGACGACGCGGTGAAGGACGAGGAGTTCTTCGTCGGCTATCTGCCGACCCCGCCGCGCACGAAGCGCTTCGCGCTCGCCCTCGGCATGGCGCTCGTGCTCTTCGGTGCGGGTCTTCAAGCCGCGCTCGCCGCGTCGCAGCGCGGTCCCGGCGCGGGCCTCGAGCGCAGCCGGTCGATGGAGCTCGACGGCCTCTTCGTGCAGGAGCCCTACCCGATGATCCGCTTCCTCGGCGAGGACGGCGCGCTCCACACGGCGCTCTTCGCGCGTGGCTGGAAGGCGGGCCTCGGCACCCGCTTCGCCGAGCTCGACGAGACGCCGGTCCACGTCCGCGGGCGCCTCTTCACGCGCCGGGACGCCCGCGGCCCGCGCCACCTCTTCGTCATCGGTGGGGCGCCGGAGCCGACGGATCTCGACGGGGCAGCCCGAGGCCGCCTTGACGTGGCGGCGGAGGAGCTCGCTGAGGTCGAGCTCGAGGGCGTCGTCGTCGATTCGAAGTGCGCCTACGGACAGATGCGTCCGGGCGACGGGCGGGGGCACCGAGGCTGCGCGCAGCTCTGCATCGCGGGCGGCGTACCACCGGTCTTCGTCACGCGTGATGAGGCGGGCCGCGAGACGCACGTGCTCCTCGCGACGGCCGCCGGGGGAAACGCGATCCCCGACGTTCTCGACCACGTGGGAGAGCCCGCCCGGGCGCGGGGGAGGCTGGAGCAGCGTGGCGACCTCGCCATTCTTCGGCTCACGAGCATCGACCCGCTCTAGCAGGCTGCGCTAGCCGTCGATATCGACATTCAGTTTCGATAGAGCTAGAGGGACCGCATGAGCCGGGCGAAGAGGGAGAGCCGTCGGCGCTGGCGGCGTGAGCTCGGCGTAGTGCTCGCGACCTTCGTGGTCGCGCTCATCGTGTCGGCGAGCATGACGACCTGGCTTCCACCTGGCGCCGCGGAGCTCGACCACGTGATCTTCGCCGTCGTGGGCTTCCCGCTGGTCTGGGGCGCCCTCGCCATGGCGCTCATCGGGGCGCGCCGCCGTCGCCGCGCCTGGGGGGTCCTGGCCCTCGTCGGCGTGGGCGCGCTCGTGCCCGTCGTCGGGAGCTTCTTCGCGTGAGCAAGGCGCCGCGCGGGGGCCGCCGGAAGGCCTACTACCTCTTTCATCGGACCGTGGGGACGACCACGGCCTTCCTCGGTGCGCTCGTGTTCTTCACGGGGGCCGTGGCCGTCTTCGGTCACGAGCTCGATCACTGGGCCTCGCGTGACCGCACGGCTCCGGAGCTGGCGTCGCTGGGCCCGGGGGTCCTCGACCGCGCGCTGGCCACGGCGCTCGCCGCCCGCGACGAGGCCGCGCCGGACAGCGCTGCGTCGGACGACGCGGCGGACGAGGAGACCACCGGTCCGAGCGCGCTCATCTACGCCGAGCGACCCGAGACCCTCACCTTCGCCTTCGTCGTTCCCGGCGAGGAGACGCGCGACTTCGTCGACGTGCGCGTGCCCGAGGCGCCGTCGGCCCACGTCGAGCGCGCCACCTTTGGCGCGCGCGCCGAGGCCAACCCGCGGGGCACCCTCGAGAGCTTCTTCGTGCGGCTTCACGTCAGCCTCCTGGTCGAGGGCAAGATCGGGCTCCTGCTGACGGGGCTCATCGCCCTCGGGCTCCTGCTGCTGCTCGGTACCGGCCTCTACGTGCACTGGCCGCGGCGGAAGCAGCTCACGAAGGCCCCGCGTCGCGGCGTCCGCCAGTGGCTCGGTGACGTGCACACGCTCGTCGGCGTCTGGACGCTGCCCTTCAGCTTCGTGCTCTCCGTGACGGGGGCCTTCTTCAGCTTCGCGGGGGCGATCCTGATTCCCGTGATGATCGTGGTCGCGTTCGGTGCGGACCGCGCGCGCATGGAAGAGGTGCTTCGCGGGGACCTGCCCGCGAGCGAGAGTGCTGCCGTGGCGAGCCTCGACGCCATCGTTCGCGACGCGGGCACGCGCGCCGCGGGCGCCGAGCTCGGGCGGCTCCGCATCGAGGATTGGGGCGGGACGAGCGCCCTGGTCGTGACGGAGTTCTTCGACCTCGACTACTCGCTCCGGAGCGCGCGCTACGCCTATGGCGGCCGCGACGGGAGCTTCCTCGGCGAGCGTCCCTTCATCGGCGCGCGGCCCTCCGTGGGCGGCACCCTCATCAGCTGGGTCGCCGGCCTGCACTTCGGCAACCTCTATGGGCTCGCGACCAAGCTCGCGTGGATGGTCTTCGGGCTCCTCGCCTGCCTGCTCGCGTCGACGGGCCTCGGGCTATGGGCCGTTCGGAATCGCCGCCAGGCCCCGCGGGAAGGCCTCTTCGCCCAAGCTCTCGCCGGGGGGACGGCGGGGCTGCCCTTCGCGACGGGGCTGGCCATCCTCGCGTGGGCCGCCGCGCAGGGGGGAGGCACGAAGACCGCCATGGCGCTCGCCTTCTTCGCGGCGCTCGCCGTGTCGGTCGTGGTCGCGGCGCGGCTTCCGATGCGCGTGGCGCTCCGCGGGCTCCTCGCCGCCGGTGCGGCGGCTCTCCTTGCCGTTCCCTTCGCCGGAGCGGCGGTCACGGGCGGCTCTCCCTTCGCCCTAGGCATCGAAGCCGGGCGCGTCGACGTGGGTTTCGCGCTCTTGGCTCTTCTGCTCGGCGCGGCGGCGCTGCGACTCCCCCACCTCGAGGGCCGGACCGAGCGCGACGTCATGTCCTTCGGCGAGACCGTCGAAGCCGCTCCCGCGGAGTAGCCGCGCTACAAAACTGTCGCCTGATATTGAAAGTCATCATCAGGAAGGCCACGATGTCCCTGCAGCGACTGGTTCGCGCGGGTGTTCGAGTCCCTTTCACCAACCCTTCCTCTTCACCCGAGCGTCTGGACGTCGAGGTGGCCGTCGTGGATCAACCCCATCCACGGCGGCCACGTTTTTTCCGTCGTCGCGTGACCACCGCCGCGCCCCCCTCTTGAGCCGCTCAAACTTATTATGCGATAAATAAATATGACCCGAGCGCTCCCGACGAGCCTGATGACGTTGCTTTTCTCGCTCGCCTGTGGCGACGCCGAGCCGCCCGCGGACTTGCCCCCGCCAGCCTGCGAGGGCGTGCCGGAGCGGGCCTCCGTCGAGACCGTGACCCTCGCCGCGGAGGACGGGGTCGAGCTCGTCTTCCGGCTCTTTCGTCCCGGCGGCGTCTGCGCCGCGCGCCCGGTCCCGCTCCTGGTGTGGAATCACGGCTATCCCGAGCGCGGCACCGAGTTCGTGGAGGATGCTGCGCCCTATCTCGACCGCGGCTACGCCTTCCTCTCCCTCGACCAGCGCGGGATTCTCGGCGCGAGCGGCGGCGTGACGAGCGGTGCGCCGCGCCCGGGCATCGAGGACGCGGACGTCTCGCGCGTGCTCGACTGGGTGCACGACAACGCCCCCTGGGTCGCGCGGGATGCGGAGCCGGGCGTGCAGCGAGACCTCGTGGTGGGAAGCTTCGGCAACGGCGCCGGGGGTCACCTCGCGGTGCTCCTCGCCGCGCGCGACCCGCGCGTGGACGCCATCCTGCCCTACGTTCACTTCGCGAGCGTGATGGACGACGTCTTCGCGCCGAACGGCGCCGTCCGCTCCTTCACGGCGACGCTCTTCCTGGACTTCTCCATCGAGTTCGGGGTGCGCTTCGACCCCACGCTGCTGCCGCTCATCGAGCGCGCCGGCGACGACTTCATCATCCCGGACGCGCTCGAGGCGGCCTGGCGCGCGTCCGACCTCGCGCCGGTCGCGGGTGACGTCACGGTGCCGACGCTCTTCGTGCAGCCGCTCCCGGACCAGGTGAACAACGGCCTGCGGGCGGCGCTGCGCACGCGCGCCGCCCTCGGGACCCCGGCCGCCGATACGTGGCTCGTGGGGATGAACGCGCCCTTCTTCGATCCCACGGGCGACCGCGGCTTCGGCGTCGGCGCGCCGGACCGGGAACGCGCGAACCAGTGCGCGGACCTCTACACGCCCGGCTTCGCCGCGGGGGGCATCGGCCGCTTCCTCGACGGGGAGCTCGTCTTTCTCTTCTTCGATGCGTTCCTGAAGCGTGAGGCCGAGGCCGAGGCGCGCATGCGCCGGGTCCCGCGGGTGGTGCTCCCCGCCGAGCAGGAGGGATGCGTGCGCGGCGAGGGCTGGCCGCTCACCGACGCGCCGCGGGCCTTCGCCCTCGGGGACGTGACCCTCCCGGAAGGAGACGACGCCCTCGAGGTACCTTTGCTCGTGGCCGACGAGACCGTGGTCGTCGCCGGGACGTCGAAGCTCCAGGCGACCTTCGACCCGGGCCTCGACGTGCTCTTCCTCGGCACGCTCGTCGTCCGCTCCGGCGAGCGCCGCTACGTGGCCCATGACCAGGTCATCGGCGCGCAAACCAGCACCTTCGACGGCACGCTCGACATCGAACTCGGGTCGGTGGTGACGCGATTGATGCCGGGCGACGAGCTGCTCCTCGTGCTGGAGAGCGAGAGCTTCCTCTACGCCGACGCGGGGTCCGAGCCAACGGGCGCGGCGACGTTGAGAGACGTGGTTCTCGAGGTTCCCTTCGTAGACTCGGCGCGGCTGGGGGAGCCCGTCGTGGTCGCCGATCTCTAGGCCGTCGTGATACACGTCTCGCCGGTGGTTGGTGAACGTCGGCGTGATCCCGAAGGGGTCCGCGCGCGCGCCCTCGCGGCCGCGGTCGAGGAGTTCGCAGAGCGCGGCTTCGAAGCGGGCTCGCTTCGAGGGGTCGCGCGGCGCGCGGGCGTGTCGCAGCCCCTCATCAGCTATCACTTCGGCTCGAAGCAGGCGCTCCTCGAGGAGGTGAAGGCCGAGGTGGTGCACCGGGCGAGCGTGAGTCTCGCGCAGGCCATTGGGCGCCACGCGCGCGATGCCGACCTCGTCCGCGGCATGATGACGGCCTTTTTCGAGCATGCCCAGGTGGAGGTCACGACCCGGCGCATCGGCCTGTGGGCGCAGCTGTCCGGTCAACACAGCTTCCAGGGCGAGCGCGACACGCTCCAACGCATCGTGGCGCTCGTGCGGCACGCGCAGGAGCGGGGCGAGCTTCGCGACGACGTGGCCGCGGAGCATCTCGTCTGGACGTTCCGGAGCGCGGTCTACGGCTGGCTCGACAACCGGGAGCGCGCCTGCGAGGTCTTCGACCTGGACCCCGACGACGAGGCGACGGACGCGCGCTACCTCGGGGCGCTGATCCGGCTCGCGGCCGCCCCTTCGAAATGACCTTGCGCTCGAGTGGACGCGTGCACGAGGCACGGCGCCGCAGTGTCCCAAGAAGGTGCTCCCCGAACGGAGACAATCGCGCCCGTCGTATGACACGGACGGATTTCTAAAGCCCTTGGTCTCAGGGTCAGTGTCATCGCTGATTTTTGATATTGAAAATCATTTGCACTGATTGAGTGCTCAAGTAAACAAGCGGCATGCCGTGGGGAGCCGCCGCCGACGATCCGGGACGTGGGGCGCCGCTGCGCGTCTTGGCCCTCGCCGCCGCGGCTGCGGCCGCGCCGGGC
>ERZ1740059.566-NODE-566-length-19357-cov-8.152730_pt1 | contig 19357 bp, 12 predicted proteins | sample MGYA00581744_ERZ1740059 | MGnify/ENA primary metagenome ERZ1740059 (study PRJEB43018, sample SAMN04849738) | marine metagenome | isolation source: floating plastic debris | place: Pacific Ocean | collected 2008-08-28 | study: EMG produced TPA metagenomics assembly... | reverse complement strand
TTGACATCAAATTGATTACCAAACTTATCTCGATACAGACCATTGGATGGTCCTGATAGGCCGTCAATATTCAGAGAATCCCAGCCACAGCAGATAAATCGCAGTGACGTTAGATTAAATTCTTCTTTCAGATAGGTTTCCACAGCCTCAGCCTCAGCTCCCTTAACGACATAAGAGGCAACAAACCGATCAATTTGCTCATGCTCAACTCTCTCGCAATCGGTAAAGTGTAATTCTGTAGGCTTTTTATCCCATTTTTCAAGGAAGTCCTCACAGATACGATCACCGCGAAAAGACGGTGTCTGACTCGATGGTGAGACAACGCTTAGAAGGGCGATGAGAGGAAGCGATCGCAACATTGACATAGTCTAAACAGCGTTCAAAAATTTGCTCATACTGGCAGCCACAAGCGACCCTTAAGACGATGGCAAGACCGATCGGTATCAGCAGAACTAATCAACTTTCAATAAAAGTTTACGAGATCCACCCATCAGTCGGGACTCACCACAAATACTCGCCTATGGAGTTTTCCTTCAACAGCGGCAGCAGAAATTTCGGTTGACGGGCAAGAATTAGAGCGGGTGTTCTAGGGTCTAACGCTGTCGCAGGTTTCTGTGGGTAGCATAATGACGGTGGCCCGCCCCAACAGTAGTCAACCATCAGGAGCCTGCCCGCCAAACCCAATGTGGGATAATACTGCTCATATTTGCTTGCCATATTAGCCGCTGCCGACCAAGGCTCGGCCCCCCTTATTAACAAGTTGCCGTTGTCGATCCTCAAGATGTTGCTATCTAAGGAAGTCTGATTGACTACCCCCGTTCGGTGTATTCCCTAAATCAGCAATGGCAAATGCTCCATTTATCCTTATTAATTTTTAATTGAAAAATGGCCGTCATTCTACCTATAGCTAGTCTTATTCTGCTGGTACTTATCGGTTCAAAGCTTTTTCACTACCGACGAGAAGCCCTCTTGGCCGCCTTGATGGCCTGGGCGCTGATCGTCACCGTGTTAACCGAAGTCCTCAGCCTGGTAGGGGGGTTAAACGCCATACTTCTCACACTGGGCTGGCTGGCAGTTACCGCAGGTCTAGCCTTTTTTCTCTGGCAGGCCTACGGCCCCAGGTTGCTCAAAGCCGCCCCTCATCATTGGTTTAGCCCCAATGCCTTTATCGACCTGCCGGTAACCCTAAAGCTATCGACGGGGCTGCTCACCCTGGCCTTGCTCGCCATCGGTGCTACGGCCGTAATCGCCGCCCCCAACCATTCTGACTCCATGGAGTATCACCTCAGTCGGGTCATGCACTGGATTCAGAATGGTAGTGTGGCCCACTATCCCAGCCACAATATTTTCCAGCTCTATCAAAACCCTTGGTCTGAGTTTGCGATCGCACATCTCCAAATCCTCAGCCACAGCGATCGCTTTAGCGGCTCCGTTCAATGGGTCAGTATGCTCGGCAGTATGTTTGGCACATCCCTCATCGCCAAAGAGCTAGGGGCCCGTCGCAACGGTCAAATTTTAGCCGGGATATTTGCAGCCACCATGCCCATGGCGGTTTTACAAGGCTCTAGCACCAACAACGACCATGTTGTTGCCCTGTGGATGGTGTGCTTTGTTTACTTTGCCCTGGTCACCATGCGTCAGGGCATCAGCCCCCTACCCGTGGTCTGCCTGGGCGCTAGCCTGGGTCTGGCAATTTTAACTAAGGGCACCGCCTATATCTACGCCTTTCCATTTTGCCTCTGGCTGTTGCTGTGGGGCATCAAGCGTCTAGGCTGGCAGATGGTAAAACCCATGGTGGGGATTATGGCCATCGTCATCGCCATCAATGCCGGACACTACCTGCGTAATTTTGGTCTATTTGGGTCACCGCTAGGGTCCCCAGGGGATGAAACCGGAGCGGCCTTTGGGATTAAGTACCTGATTTCCAACGTCGTTAGAAACCTGGCCCTCCATGCCGATATTGTCAGAAACCTGCACCTAGAAGGGGTCATTACCCCCATCACCGGTATCGTCGAAAAGGTGATTACAATCCTGCACGACGTCATGGGGGTAGATGTCAGCGATCCGCTAACCACCAGTGCCAAAGATCCTCGGTTTTATGTCCCCGGTCTTTCATTTAACGAAGACAAAGCCGGCAACCCGCTGCATTTAGTCATTATCTTTATCGCAACCGGGCTACTACTCATCAACGGTCGGCTTCAACAGCGACGACGATTATTTTTTTACTGGCTAGCCAGTACCGGTGCGTTTCTGCTCTTTTGTCAGCTGCTCACCTGGTCCACCCCCCGCTGCCGGTTACATCTCCCCATTTTTATTCTCTTTGCCGCCCTGGTGGGCACCGTTATCGGCAACTCATTAAACCGCAGAGTTGTTAATGTTTTAACCATAGGTTTAGTACTTCTGTCATTTCAATGGGTGTTTAACAACCAAATCCGCCCCCTCACCGGAGAGAATACTATTCTCACCAATCCTCGTCCGGCGCAGTACTTTACAACCCAACCCTCCCTAGAGAAAATCTATACTAATGCTGCCGGTGAGATAAACAATCAAAGCTGTGGCAACGTTGGCATGGTGTACGAGAATATCTCCTTTGAGTATCCCTATTGGTTACTGCTAAAGGCTCCCCGCAAAGGGTTTAAACTACAGCACGTTGGTGTGGTCAATGACTCTCAGCCAATGGCGTCAAAGTCTCCCTATAACAAGTTTGAACCTTGTTTGATTATGAAAACAGCGTCTAGCAAATTAGATGAAACGTTAGATGCTGAAATCAATGTGGATGGCAAAGTCTATCGAGAAATTTGGCAGCAAACCGAAGACACTAAAAGTTCTCAGAAGTCGGTACAGCTATTTTCAGCTGGTTAGGGGGTTGCACAAAAATAAAGGCCCAGTTAATGACAGCCGGTAGGGGCATTGCATGCAATGCCCCTACCGGCTGTCATGGTGTGTTATTTGGATGCAAACGCCTTAGGTCCTGGTTAATATCCCTTATTTATTGCCAGTCCCAACCGACTGACACAGCTCCACCAGTGCCGTCTGACAATCACTATGAACCTGTTTAGCCTGTTCTACGAGTTCGGCAGAAAATGCCTGCGTCAGCTGACGTTGCGATCGCACAATTTTTCCTGCTTTAATATTCCCCTTCGAATCCCCCACCCCTTTCATCCCAGTCGTTTTTAGCACCCTATACTCCTCCGTAAACGGGGCCTGAGTCTGCAAAAAGTCCTGAAGTGTCGTTAACACCTGGGGAGTATTCTCCAACAGTTGTTCATAGGACACCACCAGCATACGCTGTTGATTGTTAATCAGCCGAGCATACTCCACCAGCATCGCCAGCCGCTGAGAATAATACTCAATCGTATCCTGCTGATTCCAATGGGGCTTTAAATCCGCAATACTTGCTAGACTGCGCGCTGGCTCCCGCAGTAAAAAGATGGCATACACCTGCTCGGACTGCAAAAAGTCATGATCCAAAAACTTTTTGTTATGCAGCACCTTATCCATAACGTACTGGTGGTCCATGCGTAAATTCTGCATGTCCCCCAATGTTCGAAAGTCTTGCGCCTGCCAATAGACCTTTTTCAGCAGGGTCTTAAAGTCATTGGCGTCAGTATAATTGGTATGGGTTTCGCCATAACCAATCACCTCAGGATTTGTCGTCAGCAGGTGGGTCAGCAGCGAGGACCCAGACCGCATATGACTCAGCAATAGCAAAAACCGGTAAGGTGTAGCCCGAAAGGCTACACCATAGGGCTGATTGGCCGCCTCAATCCGGTAGCCAAAGTAGGTTTGCACCAGGTCATTCTTATACTCACGAATCCGCTGTCGCCACTGGCCTAACGCTGCACCCATAGGTATTACCAGATCGTCTCAACTAGATATACGTTACCCCACAGAGTCTGTCAGATTGCTATCTCCCGTGCTGATTTAGGGGTGGCAGCGTCCTATCTCTAAATCAGCAACGGAATTAGACAGTGACCTTACTTTCCAACTTTTTAGTAAACCGCTTCAGCTGTCCCAACAGTTCCTGCTCGTTATATGGCTTTGAAAAGTAAGCCGTAGCTCCCAAATTCATCGCCAGTTTACGGTGCTTTTCACTACTGCGAGAGGTCAGCATCATAATGGGCAATTCACCAAAGGCTGGCCGATATCTAAGCTCTTCCAAAACGCCATAGCCATCCAGACGCGGCATTTCAATATCACAAATTACGGCTTTAACCGTCAGACCACCGAGCAGCTTATCAACCGCTTCTCGACCATCCTTGGCCTGTTCAACCAAATAGCCCGACCGTTCTAACGTGGTCGCTAAATAGCGACGGGCATGGATCGAATCATCCACCACCAATATCCTGGCAGCCTTAGACTGGACCGGTGGTGTCACTGGGGTAGCCGCTGGCAGTTGTTCAGGGCCAGCCACGATCCACTCCATCAGACGAATCGGCTCAATCAAGGGAATGACACGACCATCCCCGAGTACGGTTACCCCACTAAACCCAGTGGGCAATGGCATGGGGCTAGCCACGGAACGGATGGCGACTTCCTGCTCTTGCCAAAAGCGGTCGATAGCCAAACCGTAGCAGTTTTTGCCTTCACCCACCACCACGACCATGGGAGAGTTAATTAGCGGTTGACCCCCCATTTCCAAGGGTCTGTTGGCGGACCGCATGGTCCAATGTTCATCTAATCTGATCAGAGGAATAAGTCCCTCTCTCCAGGTTATAGATGTCTGCGTCAGGTCCATATCCGGAGCCCTGATCACCTCTTGAACCATATCCACGGGCAGGGCAAAGACGGAGCTGCTACGCTCTAGCAGCATGACCCGCAAAATAGACAGCGATAGCGGAATGCTAATGGTAAATGTGGTGCCTTGCCCCGAGCCCGTAACTACCTGGATATCGCCCTGTAGTTCTTTAAGGTTGGTGCGGACCACGTCCATACCAAAACCACGCCCCGATAGCTCAGTCACCGTGCCGCTGGTGCTAAAACCGGGTTCAAAAATAAATGACAGCAGCTCCTGACGCCCCATGGTCTCTACTTGCTCAGGGGGCAGGTTATATTTACGAATGCGATCGCGAACCCGCTCTAGATCAATGCCGCCACCGTCATCACTCAGGGTGATCACAACCCGGTTACCACGATTCACCGCCCGCAGAGCAATAGTCCCCACCTCAGATTTTTGCTGGCTTCGGCGCACACCAGGGCTTTCAATACCATGGTCAAAGGCATTGCGTAGTAGGTGCATCAGCGGATCGCTAAGCTGATCGAGGGCAAACTGTTCGATCAGGGTGGTCCCCCCTTCTAGCTTGAGTTCTACGGGCTTGCCATATTGAACCGACCAGTCGCGTACCACCCGAGGAAACCGTCCAACGATCTCTTCAAACGGTCGCATTTGGGTCTGGGTAATCCGATTTTTGAGCGTCCGGCTAGTGTAGTTAAGACTACCCACAGCCTGACCAATTTCATTGAGACCCAGCTCAATATCGCGACTCACCTCTTCAAGTTTTACGATGGTCTCCATGTGCTCCTGGGCCAGCAGGTGCAGCTTGGAATAGCGATCAAACTCCAGTACATCCAGGTCTTCGGGGGCAGCGACACTAGTGGTTCCGTTTTGCCGTGCTCCGCCGTTGGTGCTGTAGCTAACAGGGATACTGACAATATCGTCTGCAGACACCGGGCCTTCCGTGGAGGCCTGGTCGTACCACTGCCGTAGCTCCTTGTTAAACAAGGCCAGTGCCCCCATTCGTTCCTGCATCAGCTCACTAAATGTCTGTAGCTGCTCTAGCTTCAGGTTGACGGCATTACGGTTAAGAATTAACGACTCAAAGGTACTGTTAATTTGCTTAAGCTGATCCACTGAGACCCTAACAGTGGATGTTTTTTGAGCACCGGGAACAGAGGGTCGAAGCGGTACGCTTAAAGGTACCAATGAAATAGCCGGAGAGTCTGCTGATTCAGCATCTAAAGCTGCTTCTGAGGCTGCTTCTAAGACCTCTTCTGGGGCCTCTTCTGAAGCCCCTTCTGAGGCCCCTTCTAAGACCTCTTCAGGAAGAGCCGCTGCCACGGCCTCCTCCAGTCCTAGGTCGAGGGTGTCTTCTGGTACGGCAGGAAGAGGGGGCTCTAGGGCGGCAAATTGCCCCTGAAGTGCTTCCAAATCAACAGCTTGATCAAAAGAGTTGTCTATTGCGGCTAGATCAGGATCTGCCAGCTCGTCTGCTGATAAATCTTCTGCCAGTTCCTGCGGTATGTCGGCCGTAATATCCAGCGCCGCAAACTGATCCTGTAGCTGATTAATATCATTGTCAGCACCCAGACCGGGTAAATCAACCAAATCAACCGATAGCCCAGGCAGAATACCGTCAGCCTCAGGAAGCTCGATTAGGCCACTGTCAGATTTAAGCGGTGCTAGCTCCCTTGGCAATCGTTCTGTCCGGCCCAAAAGGACAAGGGAATGACATCGTCGCCAGGTCTTTAGGGCCTGATCTGCGATCCCATGCATATCCTCAGGCAACGCCAAGGCACACTGCTGCTGCACAGACTGACACAGAGAGACAAATGAGTCGAGCTGGGCCATTAGACCAAACTCAGACAGCTGACTCGTAATGCCAATCATCACCTGTTTGAGCTCGTCACCCCTCAGATTGGGCAGCTTCTGTTCAAACTCTTCTAGCGTGTCGTCAACACTGGTGGTGAAAATAACAAAATCAAGGTTTGCATTGTTGTCTTCTGACAGCAATCGCGCCTCATCATCGGGGGTGAGATCTCCTAACCGTTGATTAAGCTGAGCAAAGATGGGCTCAACGTCATTAGCAACCCACTGCTGATCGATGGGCTGCTGATCGTGGTACTGCTGCCGTACTATTCGTAAACAGTCCACGCCTTGCAATAGCAAGGTTTCTAGATGGGTATCTACCGACAGCTGACGAGCTCGAAGAATCTTAAATGAATCCTCGAGATTGTGGGCCACCTGACTCAGCACCACAAATCCCATCATACCTGCCGTCCCTTTTACAGAGTGAGCGGCTCGCATGGCAATGTTGATCTGGTCAGCCTGATCATCCGCTGTCTTGAGCCCCAACAAGACAGTTTCAATTTCACCAAAGTACGTTTCAGCCTCTGTCAGGAATGTGAGCCGGGCCTGTTGCTCTTTATCTAGTGCCATGGATTATCCTTCAACCTTAAACTGTTCCACAGAGGCCTGTAGCTCTTGGGCTACTTGGGCAGTTTCTTGAATGGCCTGGGCCACCTGAGTAGAAGATTTGGACTGTTGCTCAGATGTTTGGGTCGCCTTCTGCATCAGCTGCGTCACCGCCTTAGACACCATGGTTTGGTTGGTGGTCGATGTGGAAATCTCCTGCATCAGCTGGTTAATTTGCTCAGATTTAGCTAGAACCTCCTCTAGCTGTTGCTGAGTGGCTTTAACCCGCTGGCTACTATCTACCACCTGAGAAGTACCAGTCTCAATGGCCGCAACTACTTCCTGGGTCTCTGTTTGAATTTCGGCCACAATCTGGGCAATGGTTTTGGTTGCACCGGCCGATTGTTCCGCCAGGGAGCCCACCTGCTCTGCAACTGCCGTAAAGCCCTGCCCCAGCTCACCCGCTCGAGACGCCTCCACACTGGCATTTACCGCTAGCAAGTTTGTTTTGAGGGCAATTTCGTCAATCAGACTGACCGCCTGGGCAATCTTCTGGGCCGATTCCCCCAGACGCTTAATTTTCTTAGCGGTCTCACCCACTGTCGAGCGCAGTTCTAGAATACTGTCGGCGGTTTCTCCCATAGATTGGGAACCGGCTTGGGCCGTTGTATAGGTATCGTTGGTGAGGGTAGATGCCTGGCTGGCGTTGTTCGCAACCATTTGAATGGACTCGTCCATTTCTTGTACCGCATCCATCGCTTCGCTAAGGGAGCTTACTTCTTCAATGGATTGCTCCGCCAGTGTACGAATCTGTTGCTCGTTTGAGAGCAAGGATTGACTTACATCACCAGTGGACTGTTTTACATTGGTTGCAATAGCCCGCAGGTTTTCAATGACCGCGTTAAACAAGTCAGCGACAATACCCACATCCCCTGGAATCAGCTTGGCTCGAACAGATAGGTCACCATCCGCAGCATCACCCACCTCTTCCATCAGCTGGGAGATCTCATTTTCTAGGGTTTCTCTTTCTTCCCGCTGTTCATCCGTAAGCTCTTTTTGACGGTCAACCAGCGTTTGGATTTGTTCTAGGAGCTGGTTAAAGCTTTGACCCAAAACCTGAGTTTCACTACTTCCTTCAATACTGGCACGGGCATCCAGGTTACCGGCTGCGGCGGTTTGTGCGGTTGTGGTCAGAATCTGCAGCGGTGCCGATATCTGTCTAGCAAATGCCTGCAAGACGAAGGCTACGGCTGCACCCAGGATAAGGGCAGTCAAGGCAAAAACAATCAGCAGGTCATTTCCGGCTGAGTTAATCTGCGCCAGGTCCACAGATGCGATCGCAACCCAGGGGGTACTCGGCACCGTAGACAGGCTAAATTCCTTATCTTGGGTTTCAATCAGGACTGTCAGAAGCGTTTGCCCCACCTCAGTCTCAACCCGTTCAGCCGATACAATCTTCCCCACACCTAAGGCACTTAATTCTTGATTAAGAGCATCTATAGAGCCCTCCGCACCTTCACGCCCAAGAAAATCTTGCATGCCTTTGGCAATCTGGACCACAGAGTCTCCACCAATTAACTCAATATCACCAGGAACCACACCCTCAGCATTAATGGTCGAAAATGGAGTACCCGTGCGAACATCCAACACCTGAACCTGTTGAGTACCACTAATGGAGGCCGTTACATAGGTGGCAATTTGTTCGTTCAAAACATCAATGGGCACCAGCTGCCTCATCACACCCAGAAAATCTTCAGTGCCTGACGGGGTCAATGCTGACGCCAACGATATGGCAAAGGTCTGAGAAGACTCGTCAAACTCTGCCGGTTCAATGGAGCGACCCTCTTGCTGAGCAACGATCCACCATTCCTCATCTCGTTGAACAAAGTCACTGGTTATCTGGCTATAGCCTACGTTAAGACCGTTACGCTCGGTAATAATGGTCTCACCTAAGCCCTCTACGGCCGTTAGCTTTGCCAGATAGTCATTAAATACCGGATTGGCAGTCACCAGCTTGGTTTGATTAAACTGTTGATCTAATTGATCAATGGGACGCTCGGCTAGTTTATCTGTATTTACCTTTGCCTCCGCCAGACTCAAGGCCTGGGTAACAAGAGGATTCAGCAGAAGTTCGTCCACATCGTCAAAGTTATCTTCAATGAAAAGACTGGCAGCCTCACTGGCCAGGAAGGATTCTTCTTGCAGCAAAAACAACGCGTTTGCTCGCTCCGATCGACGGGTGACCAAGAAACCCAGGCCACTGGCCACCACCAGGGGCAACAGGGCCACCGGCAGCAGCGTTTGCAGTAGCTGTCTACCCAGCGGGTTTCCTTGGCCTGATATCACGTTAGAAATGGGGGAACCTTCTTTCTGAGACGGGTTCGTCCTGTCGGTCCGGTCGTTTAATGGGTATTGCTGAGCAGTCATGGCGATTTTCTAGGTCTCTCCAACTATTAATAATAAGTAAGCTTAAAAACTAACGGCTACCGGACTAGCCCGGTAGCGGCATTTGAGAGGTACCAATGGCCTCGGCACTCAAGACAAGTACCGTTTGCTCCTCTAGCACAGCTTGGCCACTCAAATACGGTTGTAAACTAGCGTCGACCTCATGAACCGGAGAGATAATGTCCTCCAGCGACAGTCGAATTGAACCCCTGATTTTAGGAACAACCAGACCGAGCAAAAGCTCGTCTTGGTTCCCAACTGAGCCCTGGGTCGCCTCCATGGGCAGTGTTCTAATCACCACAATCTCATAATATTGAGACGGCTCTAATGCCACCGGGAGGTTCAATAGCTGCACCAGGTTGATGGCCCAAAACACCTGGCTTTTTGAACTAACTAGCCCCAACACATGGGGGGCCATGTTGGGCATCGGGGTCACCCATTGGGGTGAGATTAAAAGGGTCTCTTCCACCCAGCTTAAGGCCAGGGCAATCGTTAAGTCTGGTGTCAGCTGCAGACGGAGAAATTGCTCCCCTGAGGTAGTTTCAGGGTCAAATAAATCAGGCAGCAGCTGTTGCAGCCGGTCCGTTGGCTTTAAGGTCTGGGGTGGTCTTATAGAGGGTGTTTGCATAGGAAATAGGGTGCGGCTCCCCAGCATGAATTAAACATTAGAAACTCGGTCGTAATAATTAGAGTTGTGATTTGTGATGCACTGTCTACAGGGCTGCAAATTGCACGGCTTCCACCAGTTGTTCTGCCGTACAGGGTTTTACCACATAGCCCACTACACCCTGCTTTTTGGCCCAGCTTTTATCCATCTTCCGATCTTTGGTCGTACAGGCAACAATGGGAATATCAGCCGTATCAGGGTCTTTTTTAAGCTTGCGGCAAAGCTCTAGACCCGTAATATCAGGCATCACCAAATCAGTAACAATCACGTCTGGACGATCGACCTTAACCCTGTCAAATACCTCTAATCCATTTTCAATCCCGGTGACGACATAGCCTGCCTTTTCGAGATAGTGACTGATTAAGTCCAGTTCGGACTTAACATCATCAATTACCAAAACTTTTTTGACCATTTTCCTGAGTACCTAACTGTTACTACTTTGGGCGTTGCTGATTCGAACTATGATTTCATCTGAGAAATATCGGCCCCTAAATCAGCAAAAACCTACTATTACTGTATTATCTGAGGGGTCTATATTTGTCAGAACCCCATCAAGGGTAATGCTGTATTTCCAAATAGGTTTCTAAAACCTTAAGCAGTTGTACCTTGGAAAATGGTTTTTCTAAATAGTCAGTTGCCCCTGACGATTCAGCCGTGGCCTTGTTAAGGGGACTGGCATTACTGCTAATCATGATGATGGGAACATCTTTAAACATGTAGCTACGCTTAAGGATTTGGCAAAGGGAATTACCATTGATACTTGGCATAGAAACATCCATCAGTACCAAATCTGGCTTCATAGCGCATATTCTTGACACAGAGGCCACTGGATCAATGATGGGTTTAAGTTCAAAACGTTCCGAGTCAAGGTAGCTGTCAATTTGCTCTAACATGGCCTGACTGTCGTCAATGCAAACAATCAGATATCGAGAGTCTGAGGCTGCAGACGAGCTTTTATCCAAACCATTGGAGCCCGATGTATTGAGCGTGCCCCCCTGGTCGGACGATGGCCCATGGTCAGCCACTACGCCGCTGCCCACAGGCTGCGACCGGTTAGTCATCAGGCCGTTGGTAGTTGCTGACGTTGCTGACGAACCAGCCGCTGATCCCACAGGGTTAGAGGTCACGACATCAGCCTGACGACCCGTGACACCCGATGCCACAACAGACGGCTCAGCCTGCGGAATCCAGGGTAATCGGTCCAGGGGCTGTACCGGCGGCCACAGTTTGATGACTCGGTGCCGAATATAGGGATATAGAAGCTTAGCTAGCTTAGTTTCATCTTGTTTAACGGCCTGGGCCAACTGACGAATGCTGGCGCCCTGCATCAGCCGCGTCAGGGCCGTTAACATTTGGTGAGACATTAACCCCTGCGAGACAGACCTATATAGATCATCAGGGTTTTCGCAATAGGGTCTCTGGTGGGGAGAGACGATGCGATCGCAAACCGACTGCCATGTCTTTAACCGAGCCGAAAGCCGGTCAGTCAGGGGCAAAATATCAACCCCATGGGTTGTTGCGTGCCATAGATCCTGCGGTAATGGGTGCCAAGCTACCGTTGCCGCATCCAGACCCAAAAGAGATTCAGCCGCATCCTCCGCCAGCATTGCCAACGTACTTTCAGCCTGCTCAGAAGTAAGCGCCCCATATCGAATCAAAGCACCAACCACTTTGCCGGTCCAGTTGAGCGATTCTAGCCCCCGATCCCCACTCTGACGCTTATACAGGTCTGAGCGAATCAACCGCCAATAAACAGACAGGGCAGCCTCAAAGCCCAAGCTAGGCAGCGCCGTTTCCAATGCGTTCAGGTACTGTAATGAGTGCGCCGCAAACAATAGCCGACCATCGACAATATCGAGACACCACTCGACCTCTTTACCGATAATATGAACCCGACCGCTTTGAAATGACGCAACTGTCTTTCTTAAGAAAGAAGCTATCTCAAACTCATACATAGTACTCCTCGGTTCTGATAAATATTTTGATAACAATTAAATCCTAATCTCTTTCCAACTGAGGAAAATACATCCCACGCCAGCGACTAAATTAGTCAGCCCTTACATGGAAGGTCAATTACATAAGCTCGTTGTTCTTATGACTCATTCATCAAAGAAACCACAAACTCTGGTCAATCTTAAATCCTGCCCTCAGAATCAAATTTAATGCCAATAACTCTGGCTAGTACAATTTTACAGGTATAAGAGTCACCCTAATACACAAAAACGGCCCTAAGGGGCATTAGCCTTGCATTTACAGCAGTATCGTGAAACATAGATAACTAAACTGCTATTAACCCACCGTTAACAACGATAGAATTCACCACGCAGAACAAACACTCTCAAGCAGGGAAAACAACGTTGGAACAATCACCCACTAGGCACCTGAACCAAATACCTTACTCGGGGCTCTAAATAAGAATCACCTGGCTGCACCTATGAATTATTCGTCTAAATTTGAATCCCGATAATTTTACCTATTAGCCAATTAAAAATAATACTTACATCTCAACCATTAGCCTTGCCATAATGTTGAACCCATCAGACAGAACCAACGTTGAGTAGATATACGCACCTAACTAAGAAGAACCTTGTATTTACTCATCTTTGTGAGAAAAATCTCACATTCTCTAACCCTAGTGTAAGGAACCAGCCCAGAGTTTTATGTATCGGGTTGGTTAAGAGTCCCAGCAAAAATATTAATTTCCCATAAACACCATGCATACAAAATAACGACATAGTGTAATAAGCATTCTTACAATGCTCATAGTTTAGAACATACGGTGCCATTAGTCTAGAGTGTGGCTATATTTACACGGAGTATCTACCCTGCTCGTACTCCTGCAAGTATCGTTCAAACGCTTTATCTAGTCGACTTGTCTCCCCCAGCCAATAGGCCGTCAGCCCATGGCCAAAGGCCCATGCATTCTGTGCTGGTGGAGCATCATTATTCAGCAACGTTGGCCACAGCATAGCCAAATCAAAGCCCCTCTCTTCCTTGGCTAGCAGATTAAACAGGTCATAGGCCAGCTGGAGTTTGCCAATCACCACCGGAGCCTGCTCCACTGGTATTTTTTCTGCTAAGGCGGTCGCTAACAAATCCGAGCCGGTCATCATCTGCGATAGATAGCGCAAAATCGGACTCTTAAGCAGCTCCGTTACCCCCTGGGTGGTGGTCATTTGAAAAGTGTACTGGTCAATTAGCTTAGCGGCGGCCTTGGCGAGGGCGGCCTGATTGGTTAAAAATCGCGCTAGCCGATATTGCTTGGCATTGCCCAGGGTTTCTACCAGCTTCAGGGCCAGGGTGTCGTCATTCCAGGCCGTCCTAGCGTTAGTCTTGCCATTGCCATCATAGGTAACCAGCGGCACCACATCGGGCTGCCCCAGGGTCTCCACCCGATAGGCGACGGCATCGCGAATAGCGGTTTCCTTGGCTCGCTGGCCCATTTGCCAGTCATAGGGCGGCTGCCATTCCCGCACCGGGCGCAGGCGATCCACCTGGGTGAGGGCAACCACCGTAGGGGGACGCTGTTCAGCCGCTTTCAGGTCGTGCAAAAAGGTTTTGTCACTTTGTAGGGCCGGGTCTAAGGCCGGTGTCGCCAGCACCAACAAATCTGCATTTGCCGCCTGGTCAAGCACCAACTCCCGAAAGTCCCCCCGCTCGATCTGCTCATAGCCGGGGGAATCGATTAAATTTAAAATCTCCCCCGTGGGTAGCTGCCAGCTATATTGCCGAATGTTATCCGTACTGGGCAATACATCCACCGCCGCCAAATCGGTTTTAAATAAGGTGTTAATCAGGCTGCTTTTACCCGCTCCGGTGCGCCCCGCCAGCATTAAAGAAACTGGTTTTTGTTCAACGGTTTTAGCAGGCGTAGCCGTTTCTAAAATGGACCTGAGTGTGGCCGTTTTGGCCCCCGTTGTCAAAGTGTTAGACGATTCTGTCTCAAAAATTGCCGGTAGCGTATCGCCGCCGTATAGGGCAGCCGTTTGCTGGGCCAAATTACGCAGAGCGGTTTCCCGCAGCAGCTGACTTAAATTCACCAACAGCTGTTGATTCGCCTGGGTGGTGCTTTTCTGACTGGCCACCTTAGCGGCGGCAGCCGCCGGGTTAAGCAGCCACTGCGCCCAGTTCCACGCTCGCCACAGCTTACCCATGGAGGGCTCCAGCTTGCGGTAGATTTCGTAGGCTTCGTATGCCTGCCCCACGGTCACCTGGTTTAGCACTGGGGCCAGCTGGGTCATGGCCCGATCCATGTCATCCACGGTCCCTCGGATCAATCCATAGGCCTGGGTGACGTAGATATTGAGTAAGGGATATTTCACATCCGGGTGATAGTGGTGGGCAACGGTGGCCACCACCGTCTGACATCGTTGCCAAAACGCGACCCAGTCATCCCATACGGGCGGGTCCTCTCGGGCAGCGGTCAAAATGGGTTGCAATGACGTTTCTAAGGCTTGATTGTCAGCGCCATGGGCCGTCACCGAGGTAAGCTCTGCTTTTACGGCGGTGACAATGCGGTCAATCTCACGGGGTTTGGTCCAATGCACCAGTAACCAGCGCCAGCCGACAAACACTAGCAAGATAATGGCCCATACCCAGGCGATGCCCCAGGTGCGCAGCTGAAAGCCTGCGGCAATGATGATAAAAACCACAACTGCTATCAGGGGCAGGGCTAAGACCGTCCACTGCCATCGTTTCAGCTGCACCATATCGTTTACCTTGTCATTTCCCACAGTTTAAGCAAACGACGAGGCTCATGATAGGGCAAACATCCGAACCTTTCAGCGGTTCTGGGTGAACCAGGGTGAGGCGATGGGGACCAGAGAATCCCGGACATATTGTGTAGGGCCAATGCCTTGTGCTTGCCCCTCGATCGGGATTGCCACATGCCGATTGTTGAATAAACGGTTGGACCATGGAGTAGGTTATCGTCTGTGTGCAATGCGCGGTTGGTGAAGCGACTGATTTTATTGTTAGGAGAACGGACGACGGTGCGGGGACAGGAGCCGATTACCCTATCGGACCTGAGTGAGCCATCCCCTGATGTCGTGATCGCAAAATACCGTCAGGATGATTATTTGGCGGGGCACCCTGGTCCGGAGGATTGTTGGGTGGTGATGGAGATTTCGGACTCGACGCTGGGCTATGACCGCAGTAAAAAGCTATCGCTTTATGGGGAGTCAGGGGTTGGACACTATTGGATTTTTAATTTGGTAAACCGGCAGTTAGAGGTTTACCGTGAGCCATATGAGGATAATCAAGGGGACTATGGCTATCGGCAAAAACTGACGTATTTGCCTACGGAAAAGGTGGAGCTACCGATGGGTAATTGTGTTTTAGATCTGGATGGCATCTTTCCCTAGGGTTGGTTATTGTTTGTTGCCTCAATTTACACACCCAGTCTTATTGGGTGCCTGTTGCTCTAAAATCTCTCTCTAACCTATCTAGCGACGATCGCCCAATGGCAACCCATCCTCACCTAAATACTCCGTTTCAATCAAAAACGCCTTTAACGCCGTTGGAAAATCAGCATGTTCTCCCACCTGTTCCCCCTTCTCATAAATCGCCAAACCCCAGGAATCCTCCCGACGATAGTTATCTAACATAAACTCCCAGGCCGTCTCAAAATCCTCATCCAACACCGCCTGCTGTGCCACATAGCTGGCTAACAAACTATTGGACACATAATCCTCCTCCTCTTGCACAGCCAGAAAAGTCTCTTTCATACTCTCCGCCTGTCCTCGAATCAACGATGGAAACTCACGGGTAGACTCCACCAGCTCACCATCACGATAGGTAAAAAACGTAACTGGCGGGAACGATTCTGCATAGCTGCCAAACCGATACAAAAAAGCCTGATGGGGTATCGCTATTTCCATATAGCCATCTCCATTAAGATCGGCTAAATCCCCACCTAACCCATCCAAATAGCCAGTCTCCACCGCCGAAAACGCTTCCCCATCCCAGCGATGGATTGTAGTATTCGTACAACAGTGGGCCCCACCCGAATAGTTACGGACAATCACCTCATCAGTGCCATCACTATCAAGATCCAGCAGCTCAAATTCAGCAAATGTCCAGGCAAACGTTTCTAGCACAGTTTGCGCTTCATCCTGGTAAATCAGCTGATAGCTCAAATTATTATCATCGGGTTCCTCGACTTCCTGATAATGGGTATAGCTCACGCGCACACCCACATTCCCCGCCGACAGCTCTACATTTTCAAATGATGACGTATCGTAATTGATCCGCAGGGCAGTTTGAGCACTCGCTGATGAAGCTGTCCCCAACCAACAAGCCCCCGACAGACCTACGCCCAATAAACCAGACAGGTGTAATAACTTTTTCATAGCTCGTCTTTCAACCCTATTGGCACACAACTGGCACACAACTAATGACCAGGGTATAGTTCCCCGCATTAGATTTCATCAGCCAAACTGCCTTTCCCCATACCCCGCCCAACTCTTAGCAAATCAAAACCCAAAACGTCTCCCCCTGGGCCAGCCCTGACACTTTCCTCCTTTCTCATGCCTAACAACAGCCTCCCCACCCTCAGTCTGCAAACCTTTCGCCAAGGCTCATCCACCCAACGGCAAGAATTCGTCAATACCCTCGGCCAGGCCCTAGAAACAGTCGGCTTCTTCGCCCTAGAACACCACGGCATTGACGCTCAGCTAATCCAGTCAGCCTATGGGGCCGCTGCTGACTTTTTCACGTTGCCAGACACGACCAAACAGAAGTACGAACACCCCGAGATCCATCGACAGCGCGGGTTTACCCGCTTTGGCCAAGAACACGCAAAGGACAGCAATGCCCCTGACCTAAAAGAGTTTTGGCACGTAGGCCGAGAAGAAGAATTTGCCAATCCCTGGCCCCAGGAAGTCCCCCAGTTTCAACCGGCCATGGCGCAACTCTACAGACAGTTAGAGCTGTGTGCCGCCCAGCTACTCAAAGCCTGCGCCCTCTATCTTGACCTGCCAGAGAGTTTCTTTGACCAGGAAGCAACCCAGGGTAAAAGCATTCTGCGGGTGCTGCACTATCCTCCCCTGCCAAAGGCCGTCCCCACCAGCGGGCTTAGGGCCGCCCCCCACGAAGACATCAACCTAATCACCTTGCTGTGCGAAGCCACAGGTCCTGGCCTGGAGCTACTGCAAACGGACGGCAGCTGGCTAGCCATCGAAGCTTTACCCGGTCAAATTATCGTCGATACTGGGGACATGCTCCAGGCCCTTAGTAACGGTGTCTTTAGAAGCACCACCCACCGCGTTGTCAATGCCGATATCCATAATACTCGCCGATTTTCCCTGCCGTTTTTTATGCACCCTCGCCCCGACTTTGATCTCACACCGCTGCCCAATTGTGTAAAGCGCACGGGTGGCCGGCCAAAGTTCCCGGCCCAAACAGCCCAACAATATCTACAACAGCGGCTCCAGGAAATCGGTTTAGCCCAGAATCCAGGGCGTTGCTAATCCTCGGTATGATTTTATCTGCAAGATACTGTCCTATGGCATATCTCGTTAATCGGTTCATCCTCTAAATCAGCAACGGCAAATCCAGGGATAAGGCGTCCATGGCACGGCATAATGGAATACATAAGTATTTTTGACCTATGGATATTGCCCTCGCCGTACCGACTGCCATTGTCACCCTGCGTGAAGGCGTAGAAGCAGCGCTGGTCGTGGGGATTGTGCTGGCCTGTCTCAGTAAAGCCGAGAAACCGCACCTCAATCAGTGGGTTTTTGGAGGGGTGGCTGCAGGCCTAGTAGGCAGCATTCTGATTGGTTCATTTTTGGGTCTAGGGCTACAGCAGCTGCAATATGTTATGCCCAATGCCCAGGGGCTGCTCAAACCGATACTGGGCATTCTCTTTGGCAGTATTGCCGTCATCATGCTGAGCTGGATGCTGCTGTGGATGACGCGTCAGGCCAAGTCTTTAAAGACCGAGATCAATCAAACGGTCAGCAGCGCCCTGGCCAATGAGGCTGCTGGGCTCAGTCTCTTTAGCCTGGTGTGTATCGCTGTGCTCAGGGAAGGCTTTGAAACCGTTCTGTTTTTATTTACTCAGCCACAAACATTGGGCAGCAGCCTGTTAGGTGTGGCCATAGGCTTATTCGGAGCCACGCTCATTGGCTTTGGATTGTTTAGATGGGGCATTCGCATTAACCTGGGGCTGTTTTTTCAGGTTATGGGGGTGCTGCTCCTGCTCATTATTGCTGGTCTGGTGGTTTCGCTTTGCCGCAACGTTGACATTATCTTTGCCGCTCTCAGCCAGCTCAGTAGCTTACCCCTAGACCTATGCCTTGGGTTTGAGCAGTCCTGCGTGTTGGGCCCCCTCGTCTGGGATACGAGCCAAAGCCTGCCCGACAAACAATTTCCAGGGGTGGTGCTAAAAGTACTGCTAGGATATCGCGATCGCATCTACCTGGTTCAGCTGCTGGCCTACACCTTATTATGGCTAGTCATCGGCAGCCGGTATTTCCGCACCCTCAACCGCTCGATGAACCCAGGCAAACAGGCTACATCTGTTTCTCCATCAGCCTGAGCAACAAGTCAAAACAACAACCTGTGGCGAATTCTTAAAGGCATATAAAACCTAAATTCTGAGCTTTAGGTAACAAGTCTGATCACCCAAAGCTCAGAGTTAAAAAAAGCTATGCCAGCGCTTTTAGGAACTTCTAGGACTACTGTCAGAATCGCTCTCCAGCAAGCGCTCAAATCGATCCTTTGACCAGCGGTCCGTGGCGTAGGAAATAGCACTGATCTCGGCGAGTCGAATCAGCCACACTGTTCGCTGATAGGGATCATCCGGCAGTTCATCATCCTCATAGCCCTCAGCGACGTCTACATCTACCACTTCTACGTAGTCGCCATCCAAATAAATGGGAATGCCTACTAATCGTGTTCCTGGCATTCGAAACCATACTTCGCTACCGGTGTGGAGAGCTTCTTCTAAGCGTTTGTAGAGCCGTGTTTGTCTGGGAGCTCTGCAGGCGATAGACTCTGATTCACGCTGGATGACTGGTCGGGGGGTATTTTGCATGCTTCTCTCCTTTTGGTCAATACACAATGCCGTACACAGGCCACCTGCTTGTTTATCAACGACTGTCAATTCT
>ERZ1740059.565-NODE-565-length-19373-cov-9.755617_pt1 | contig 19373 bp, 11 predicted proteins | sample MGYA00581744_ERZ1740059 | MGnify/ENA primary metagenome ERZ1740059 (study PRJEB43018, sample SAMN04849738) | marine metagenome | isolation source: floating plastic debris | place: Pacific Ocean | collected 2008-08-28 | study: EMG produced TPA metagenomics assembly... | reverse complement strand
GCTCTCACTAATCAGTTTATGACTGTGTGTGACAGCTCGCACAGGGGAAATTAAAGATTAAGGTAAGTTAATGAAAACACTACAGCTATAGTTAAAAATAATACTTACAATCATTTTAGAATTACGACCGTGTATCAATTAACGTTAAAATTTATGAAGCAATTATATTCTCAATATCCTAATTTCCACTAAAAAAACGCAATTTTTCAGAGAGCTTCAGATATTGCACCCAAGGCTGCTCCGAAAGCTGAGAAATTGCATTTGGCGATAGTGTTGCTGTAAATACATCTCTCCCAGCCGTGATACCACTGACATCTAAACTTTCTAAAAAAATTGTTGCTGCAGAGTCTAGAGTAGATTCAGTGTGAATAAAAACTACTAAACAAGGTTTTGATGGGTCTTTAATTTGTTTAAGTGCCAATATAAGAGCAGTATCTAACTTAGCGAAGTTCATAAACTGTTGAAGTGAAGAAGAGGGTAGGTGATAATAATCTTACTTGTCCCTTTTTCAACCTATCAAGTATAGAGTTAACAACAATCCATCCTTACTTATATATTCGAGGTCTTCACAGAGAATCTTCTTCTCCGATGGATGTACCCCATATTTAGAAACGCTCCCACTGCCCGCGATGATTTTCGGTCAACAGCAGAAGACATTTCTCACCCACTATAATTTAAAGCATTTAATTGGGCGATAATATGGGATAATTGAAACCATAGAGTTTAAACAAGTAATTGCATAAATTTCCTTGCTCTCAAGCAGGTAAATAAATTGAGGCTAGCAGTAGATGCAAGCCTCATATACTGCCTTAGGCTATATTGGGCAGCTATATTGATAGGCATCAAAGTATTTGAATTTGGTAATCTTTCAGAATTGATCAAATACCAACTACTACCCAAACTTAAAGATTTTCTGCACTAATTAACCCAAATCCCCACTTATTATCAAATGTTCCTTTGTGTTGATCGGGAATAGAACAATTTTTGTATAGCACTTCTTTCAAGGCTTCGGGATCGAGTTTAGGATTACGTTGCAGCAGTAGTGCAACTAAGCCAGTCACGAAAGGCGTAGCCATACTAGTACCGGCTAATGCTACAAACTTGGAATTAATAATCATCGACCGATTTAAATCGGCATCGCTAGAAAGTGCTGAAACTATCATTGCCCCTGGTGCAGCAATATCTGGCTTTTGAACGCCATTTCGTAAAGGTCCTTCACTACTAAATTCTGAAATAGTATCTAACTCTAGACCCATTTTTCGTTCTTTGCCATCAACATCAGTATACTTATCTTTTGAAGTATAAGATGCAACTGTAATTCCACTACTAGCACATCCGGGAGAACCAATTTTTACCGAATCAGCGATACTTTTACCCGTAAAAAATACTGAGTTAGCGTCATCTAAAGTCCAAACGTCTACACGAGTGTCTTTTGAGGATGCATTGCGCAGGCGTAACTGCCACACACCACCTGGTACAGGTTGATTAAATTGTCCTTCACCAGTACCGCGAATTTGCACGAAGAAATTATAATCGCCGTTCATTGGGTCTTTGCCCGGTGTTACTATTTCTACGAGTGCATCGGACAAATTGTATTGTTGTGCGGGATTATCATCAGTAATAATTGGTTGGAAAGGAGTAACAAAACCGTTGGGGCTCCGCACCGAAACTTCTAGTTCGGAATCTCTAGAATACCAACCGTTTAACCACACTATACCTACTTGATTTAAAGGTGCGGAAAAACGCATGGTGCTCATATTGCCGCTGTTAACAATGGTTTGGCCGTGAATGTTGTCGTTACCTTCGTTACCCGCAGCAGTACAAACAATTTTTCCTGGACCAGTTTCAGTGTCGATAATTTTGGACAGAGAATCCGTACCATCATGACCATCGGCATGTCCGCCTAGGCTAAGATTTACAACAGCTGGAAGCCCCATCTCGCTGGCAACTCGAAAAACATAGCGAACGCCATCGGCGATATGAGCATCCTGTAAATCAGTTTTGACAATAATAAATTTTGCCTCTGGTGCAACACCGCAAAATTCTGTATCGGAACCGCCAGCAATACCCGCAACATGAGTACCATGTCCGTCAGAATCAAGAGACATCGCCATGTATTTGTCAGTTAACTCAGCACCATAGCTGCCTTCTGCAACTCCCTTTCCTGATAATGTTTGATCCCAAATACGTAAAATGCGTCGGTCAAAAGCAGGATGTTGTGAATCAATACCGCTATCTATAATACCGATAACTACGCCTTTTCCACTCAGTTTTGAGTTTTTTTGTTTAAATTGCGGTAAGGCTACTTTCTCGGGTGCAATATCCATGCGCCAGTGCAATTTTCGCGATGGCTTGATACGCTCAATGGCAACTTCATCAGATAAACGCCCTAAAGTCTCAATAGGTAAAAAAGCAGTTCGTACTCGACCTCTATTTTGATTGATTTTAATGCCGTACTGTGATAAATGACTCAAGTCTGCTTGTTCGTCACAGTAAATAAAAACTACGGTACGAATTGGCTTCAAGGCACCTTGAGGCGAAATTATACCAAGCGAACGCCTATGAGTTGTGAGTCCTTGACCTCCTTCTCTATTATAGTCTTCGTAAGCTAACAATATTCCAGGAGAAAGTTTTTCGTGTCTCATATTAACCTCTACTTAACTTTGAGTGCTGCAAGATTTTACCAGGATAAGTCGCCTAAATTACATTTACTACAAGTCTTTTTTTTACCTTTGATTGCTTAATAAAACTATAGTTATATTTTTGTACAATCAAAATATTTGGGTTGTAGCAGCATTTTGATGATTTTCTGCCAGACAAACTAATGACTCCTTAACAAAATCCATTGAGTAAAGACACAGTTTTATTTGTCGATTACAGATAATCGAATAAAATGAAAATAATAACGTTACAAATAAACAGGTGCTCACCTGGTGCGGCTTCGCTTGATGATTTATCCTGTAGAGACGTTTTTGTTCTGTGACATATCTACATATAAATTCATACCGTCATTAAGCAATACCCAAAATTTTATTACTTTGAGCTATAGTTGCATTGTTTTAGTACGTCAACAATAAAGCGTGCTAAATTTTACTTGCTATTTATAAAAACGCTAATCATATCTCCAAAGCAACATCCTGATTAATACTGCCAAAGTTTGATCAAAATGAATCTTCAAGGACAGATAAGTAGGTAGGCGTAATTAAATATAAGATACAACCTCACCACGCCACTTCCTACAACGCGGGGAACCATGGCGGAGTAGTGACCTTGGGATCCTCAATCCCTCTCCCTGCGGAGCGGAGAGGGATTGAGGAGGCAGGGTGAGGTTTTATATTTAATTTGATCCACTTACTTAATAATCTATTTCAAGATATCGACTTACGTATTTTCTCTATACACACTAGTATAAGTTATTTGTTATAGTTGATGATGATGATTGTAATTAACTTGTTTTAGGTTAGTCTTGAATTTGGTAAAAGCATAATCTCTGAGCAAAAATTTGTCTGGTTAATGTGTTGAATCATGCTTCATTCTTTCAATAATACGTTATTATAAATTCTCATTTGATCTAGGCAATTAAATTTTTAGCCTATCAAATAGTATAAAGTTGAAGTTATTGTTACAAAAAATTAAGAAACAATAAACTATATATAAATATACAGTTAATTTGTGACAATATATCTAGTTGAAAGTCGTTTAAGTTTATGACAGAGTTAATTCAGAAAAATCAAATATTAATCGAGATAGAGTCTTATTAACTATTGTGAAAATAAAAATAGAATTGAATAATTAAGTGGTTGCGATTATGGTTGAACAAGAGATATAAAATAGACGGAGAATTAAAAATTTAATCTTTACTATCTATTTTATTTTTTTGTAAATAAAAGTATATCGATAGTCTTGATATAATGTCTTTGGTTTTCTCAATAAATCGAATATAGTATTAGTAATGAAAATTATAAATACTTCATAGAAGGGCATGCAAAACCTAAAAATTTGCATTAATTAAAAAAGAAAGGAGTTAATACAAAAATAAAATTTAAGCTAATTAAATTTTATTTTCATTGTTTCTATAAATAAAACTATAAAGTATTTACTACCATCAGAAAGTACCATGATGCTGCTAATGGTTGGTTTACTTACCTGCTTGGGAGTTAGATCGGTGTGTTCGTATATGACAAAATATAAATTGCAAGCACTACTCAAGCTACAAAAGTCAAATCGACACATTTCCGGTCGATTTGAACAAAATAAATTACCACACAATTGCGAGGATAAAATTAATCAAATTGCTCGCAGCAAAGAGATATTATTCAAAACAGATAGTTCCGGAAGATGGACATTTCTGAATTCAATCTGGAATGAATTAACCGGATTCACTGTTGCAGAAAGTATTGGTAACAGCTTTCTTGATTATGTTCATCCTTGGGAGTATCAACGCAACTTAGAATTATTTCAAATTCTGAAAGCACAACATATAGAAGAAACCGTATACAAAACTCGCTACCAAACATCCGAAGGCAATATTTGTCTTTTTAAAATTCGTATGCGAACTTTAGTGAATAGCCAAGGAGAGATGATTGGTACAAATGGTAGGCTAGAACTGATGGAGTTGGAAAACCAACCAGGATATGATGAAAGTGAGCAAAATAGGGGAAAGAGTCAACACGATGTAAAAACGATTCGGGCAAATAATCCAACCCTTATCCAAGCACTTATTAATATAGAAGCTACTTTGCATTCTTTTGATGGTAGCGATGAATGCTATACAGAAATTCTGTCAATTTTAGGACTGACTTATAAACCTAGCCGAGTTTATATATTTGAAAATCATCAATCTAAAAATGGTGATTTATTAACCAATCAGAGAGTTGAATGGTCTGATACAGAAATTACATCTAAATTGAATGAAAATATACAGAAAAATAAACCAATTTCAGAACTTTTTCCTAATTTATGGCAAAGATTAGCACGAGGTGATGTTGCTTGGGGCACCTTAACAGAACTTTGTTTTGAAGAACAAAAGTTTTTTGAAGAAAGGGGAGCTCTTTCTGTGTTACTTTTGCCTATTATTGTCAAAGGTGAATTTTGCGGATTTATAGGTTTAGATGACTGCCTTAAACATAGAGTTTGGCAACCAACAGAAATTGCATTTTTGCGAGCTAAAGTAGGTGCTCTTTCTTTAGCTTATGAAAACTTGTTAACCAAGCAATTCCTATCTAAAACTATTGAAGAATATCAAAATATAAATTTAAAACTAGAGGAAAAAGTTGCTCGGTGTAACCTTGATTTGCAAAAGGAGATTGGAAAACGCCAGTCCATACAGAAAGAATTAGAGGAATCTCTTTCTTTGCAAAAAACGACATTAGAAACAACTGCTGACGGTATTTTATTCGTAGACAGTCAAGGTTCTATTGCTGGCTACAATCATAAGTTTGTAGAAATGTGGGATATTCCTCAAACGCTGATGAAATCCGATGGTGGTGCAAATATGTTGGAATTCGCAACAAGTCAACTAAAAAATCCTCAAGAATATATTATTTCGGTAAATCAGCTACAAGCTTATCCTGGTGCAGAAATTTATGACTTGATTGAATTTAAGGATGGTAGGATATTTGAGCGTTATTCTCAACCACAATATATTGGTGATCAAATTGTAGGTAGAGTGTGGAGTTTTCGAGATATCAGTGAAGGTTTTCAAGCAGAAGCGACAATACGCCATCAAGCTTCACACGATCTTTTAACTAATTTACCCAATCGAACCCAGTTTAATGGATGTTTGCTGGAGTCTTTAGCCAAAACTTCGGATAATCTCAGTAAATTAGCCGTTTGTTTTTTGGATTTAGATAGATTTAAAACTATCAACGATACTTTAGGCCACGGAATCGGCGATAAATTGTTACAAAGCGTTGCTCAACGTTTAAAGAGGTGCCTCCATTCGAGGGATATAATTGCTCGTTGGGGAGGTGATGAATTTACTTTGTTATTATCTGATATTAACAATACCCAAGAGGCATCTCATGTTGCTGAAGATATTTTAAAGGCTTTGAAACCAGGATTTTTGATAGACAATCATCTTCTACATATCACCGCTAGTATTGGAATTGCCGTTTATCCCAACCACGGAAGAGATGGAGAAACTTTAATTAAAAATGCAGACGCTGCATTAAATCACGCAAAATTCCAAGGAAGAAACCACTATCAAATTTATAATTCGGCAATTAATTCTCAAGCTTCAGAATTGCTGAATTTAGAAAACAGTTTGCATTATGCTGTGGAGCGAAATGAATTCCGGTTATATTACCAACCTCAAATTGATATTACTACGGGTGAGATTTGTAAATTTGAAGCTTTATTACGCTGGCAACATCCAAAGTTCGGATTAATTCCTCCTAGTAAATTTATTCCCATTGCAGAAGAAACAGGATTAATTATACCTATTAGCGAATGGGTTTTAAAAACGGCTTGCGCTCAAAATAAAATGTGGCAAAATATCCTAGGATTATCATCTGTGGGAGTAGCTGTTAACTTATCTGCAAAACAATTTCAACAACCAGATTTAGTTGATACAGTGCGGCGCGTATTAACTGAAACTAAATTATCTCCTCAATATTTAGAATTGGAAATTACTGAGAGCGCTGCAATGCAAAATGTTGACTTTAGCACGGAAGTTTTAACTGAATTGTATAATATGGGTGTTTCCATATCTATAGATGATTTTGGAACTGGATACTGTTCGTTTAATTATCTCAAACAGTTTCCCATTCACTGTTTGAAAATTGATCGGTCTTTTGTACGAGATTTAACTAACGATACTAATGATGCAGCCATTATCACAGCAATGATAGCTTTAGCCCATGGACTGAATTTTTCTGTTGTTGCTGAAGGTGTAGAAACTAAAGAACAGCAGAATTTATTACGAATTTTAGAATGTGAATTGATGCAGGGAAATCTTTTTAGCCCTGCTGTTTGCGCCCAAGAAGCTACAGAATTATTACTACAGTCTAAATCCCAATTGATTAATACATCTGTTTTAGTAGCTTAGAGGAGAGTTAGGAGTGAGGAGTGAGTAGTGAAAAGTGAGGAGTTTAAGGTTTAAAAATTTTTCTCCCCATCTTCCCCTTTCACTTTTCTACGAGAGAAATTCTAAAAGTATTCTACCCTTGCATCAAAATCACGTTGGCGCAAAAGTTCAGATAGTCTTTGTGCCTCGATACGCTCGTTATACTCTCCGGCGTTGACATACCTTCCTAATCTCGATTCCTCTACTCTAGCTGAAGGTAATATTTGAATTACTTGATCGTAAATATCTTGATTTCGTAAAGGTATAACAACTACATAACGCTTTTCGCGAGCGGTGCGAAGTCCTAGTCTTTTCCAAGTTTCTTCGTTTACGGTACCACTTTGGTCTAATCTTTCAAATCGCTGGAATGCAAGCACGGCGTTTCTTGTTAAATCACCAAAATAACCTGTGGGTAAAACTGTTAACAAACCTCTTTCCCGCAAAGCCTCTTGCACCTGTTTCACTCTTTGATTTTCATCGCCGAATTGAAGCGGTATAAAATCCGGATTTCTTGTTCCTCCTCTACCTGGTTGGGGTATATTCCTCCATGCTCTATCTATCATGTCAGAAGTACGTCGATCTACACTTCCAGTCACCGGTAAACCATAATCTTGCTGAAATCGCGCCACAGCCTCTAGAGTAGAGCGATCGTCAAAAAAGCCTGTAGGATTACCCAAAAAATAACCCAACTGCTTCAATTTTTGCTGTAAATTTGTTACCCGTGAACCTCTGTCACCAACTCTTAGAATATCTCCAGTTGAGGGATTTATAGGTGGAGGATCTATAGGACGTTGATCCATCGCAAACCAAGTACGTCTATCTACGTCTCCAGTGGGGTTAAGGCGATTATTTTGCTGAAATCTGAACACAGCATCTCTAGTTCTTGGACCATAATAGCTGGTAGTATTCCCAGTAAAATAACGTAAATTCCTTAATCTTTCTTGTATTAGTCTTACCCAGTCGCCACTACAACCAACAGTAATCGTTTCTATATTGAGATCGCAAAAACGATCGCGAGAGATTTCTGGAGTCCTTGGTCTAGTTCTTTGCAGCCTTACACGTATCGCTTCTCTAGTACGAGGCCCAACTATCCCGATGGGATCTATCCCTTCTTGTCTTTGAAATCTAACTACTGCATTTTTAGTTAATTCACGAAATCTACCCGTAACCGGGCCGTTATAAACACCCAAAGTTCTTAAATTCTGTTGTAATGTTCTTACTGCTGCACCATCACAGCCGTGTCGAAGTCCGCTCTGACAGTTCGGTTGAGGATTGGCCCTACCACACCTGCGTTGCAATGCAGCTCGGGTTTTCGGTCCAACTTTTCCGATAGCACGTATTCCATTGGCTCGCTGAAATCTTCTCACGGCAGCTTCAGTCATGGAAGCGAAATTGCCGTTTACTGGGCCATTGAAATAACCCAACCTTTTCAAACAACTCTGAACATTCCTGACTTGAGAATTATTATCTCCCCTCTCTAAAGCTAAAGCTTCGCTGGAGCTTCCCAGCATTGTAAGAGTTGTGACAACAGATATCAAAGGTAAAGCAAGCCTGCTACTATTAAACATTTTTCTACAAATATAAGTCAATAACTTGAAATCAACTTTTACCGAACCCAACCATTTGAAGGTGTTTCCTCGATTAAATCTTGGCGATAAGCCTTCTCTTCGAGACACTGCGCAAAGCGCATAGCTTCGCGTTCGCAACCAATTTCTTCATAATATTTTAAGTTTTAAGCTGAAGAAATTCCCTGCTATCGTATTAATCTGACAGGAGAATTTTTGCAGTTTATATGAGTAGTTTTTGACAAACTACTATAGCTGGCGATTATTTAGAAGATGCTTTCGCGCTCAAGATTTTTATAGGTGAATGCAAGATTTTAACTATTGTTACTAGCTGTATCTTTCTAAGATGCTACGCCTTTTATTAACCTAAACTGCAATCAAACATTCATCGTTTAACTATTTGCCGAATCCTCAAATACATATGCAATTAAACATTGATATATATGGCATTTGACGCACCCATACAGAATATACCAGATATTATCGTAAAAAGTATGACAATCTAAATAAGAGCAAATGTATTTTTATGAATTGTTAATGTATTAATTTTATATTTTATTGTTTTGGGGAAGCTAAGTATTTTTAGATACCAAACTTCGCGTTAGCAGTTAGTATTAATACAAATATTATCACTTTATTTTTAAAAATTAGTCCTTAATTGAACAGGGGAAAGTCTAAACTGTACAAGCTATATTTCCAGCCTGGTTACTTTACCCAAATAAAAAATAGGAAACTGGAATTTATACCTGAGGGGATTCCTAATTAATTTGTAAAAAATCTCAGTATATTTTTTGTTCCCTATTCCCGATTACCCGTTGCCTGTCTCAATGAACAATTTGATTAATCAAACTGGATTTCTATAGAAAAATTTATTATTCTACTTTTTTAGTGTTACCTGCCTTTACCCAAGCTTCTTTTCCGCTACTTTCAATGCGAATTTTTTGCCAACTTTTATCACCGCTTAACTCCAAAACTATAACTTTTGCATTAAAACCAATACCACCAAGACGTTCGCCATTAATTTTTGGTTCCGCTCTTAAAATTAAACCTTGGGGCCAAGTAACTTTAGCCGAGTAAGCACCTGGTGGTAATGGCTTTTCTGATTCTTTCTCAGGTGATTTTGTAGGAGCAGGTTTTGGTTTTGGAGTAGTTTTTTTCGGAGAATTAGCAGCAGTTGTTGCACCCGGTGTAGGAGTTTTCGCAGCTTGTGCTTTCACAGAGGCTTTATCGTTAGAAAAAATTGGTTTTGGAGGGTTTATAGAAGTTCGGTTCATGAAATAGATTGCAAGTGCAGCACTGCTACCCACCAAAATAGCCATCGCTAATAAAACACCAAGTATTAACTTTAGTATGTTAGACAACATGGTAACTACCTATATCCAAAAGTTCGGGATTATAAAGTTATGAGTGACAAATTATAACTCTTAAATATCAAATCCTCAATCATTATTGCATTTAAGATTGAGTATAGTTAGTTTAAGAAATACATTTGGTAGTTAGAATTGGGCATGAGGCATAGGAAAGTTATGAGTTAGGAGTTATAAGTTATGAGTTCTGCAGGTTTCTACCCCATCTTCCCTATCTCTGTGTGCCATCGGGAGCCACGCTGTCCTAAATTAGGATACAAAAAACCCGCTATAAAGCGGGAAAAATCTCACTTATGTACTGATTACAAATATTACAATTTGTCTAGAGATATTACTCGTACTTTAAAACCGCGATCGCGCAAGAAATATCGAGAAAATTGCTGTGCGCCTTTACGATTGTCAAACTCTGCGGCTTGAACAAATTTACCTAATTTTGTATCGCGGATAAAGGCATCGGGTACGAAACGTTGTACTTCTTTTAAAGTGTATATGCTAGTCACCGGTACAAGTACAAGGTATCTTTGTTTGGGTGTCTTTTCTATTGTTTCTATTGCTTTCCCTAATGCTTTCCAGGTTTGCGAATTTACGGTTCCGTAGGGGGGTAATTCACTATCACGTTGGAATTTTTTGACTGCTTCCCAAGTCAAATTTCCAAAGTAACCTGTGTTATCGCTCTTGAAATATTCTAGTTTCCGCAACATTTCTTGTAGTTCGGTGACACATTCGCCTTTGTCACCTCTTTGAAGTACGGGTTTATCACATTTCGGCTGGGGTGTAGGTGGGCGCTTGTCAATATTTTGCCAAGTTTGTGGCCCTACAACGCCATCGGAAAACAGCCTTTTATCTCTCTGGAATCTTTTTACGGCTTTCACAGTTTCGGAATTAAAAATGCCGTTACGATTGGATGTGAAATAACCCCAATGCCACAATCTAGTTTGTAGGTATTTTACATAATTACCCTTGTCCCCAGATCGAAGATTAGGACATTTGCCGTCAGCGCAAAAGCCGACTTCAAATTTATCAGGCTTAGGTTTTTCAATTGCTTTATCAATCGCTTGTTGAGTTTTTGGGCCTACAATTCCATCGACAGTTAATCCCTTATCTTTCTGGAATCGAATTACAGCATCTCTGGTAAGTGGACCAAAATAACTATTCAAGTTACCTTTAAAGTATTTTAATTGCTGTAAATGCTTTTGTAGAGATAAAACTTTCGTTCCTTTGGAACCCAGACTAAGAATGGATTTTTGATTGCCAATACGATCTTTTTCTATACTTTGTTTAAGTACAGCTAAAGTTTTTGGCCCGGCAATTCCATCAGCAATTAAAACTTTGTCTTTCTGAAATCTAATAACAGCATCTTTGGTAACAGGACCAAAATAAGTACTTGGATTACCAACAAAGTAATTCAACTGTTTTAAATCTTGCTGAAGTTTTTTCACAGCTTGACTGCGACTACCAAGTTGAAGCAAACCTGTTTGATTTGTTCCAGGTTTTTGACTGGAACATTTAGATTGAAGAGTTCTTTGTGTATTTCTGCCTACAATACCATCAGTTGTAAGTCTGTTGTCTTTCTGAAACTTAGTTACAGCACTTTTAGTTGTTGAACCGTAATAACCACTGACAGAAGCATTAAAGTAACCTAGTTCCTTTAAACACTTTTGAATATCTGTAACTTCAGAACCTTTACTTCCATATTTTTCTAATGCTAAAGCTTGTCCAATACTACTTAAAAAGAATAAAATTAGCGCCACTGATAATAGACGCATAGCAGCATAAGTAGACAGCTTTTTCTTATTAAGTCCGGCAAAAATATTGAAAGGAACGATCTCAGTACTTTCGGGTGCTTCATAGGCTGAAGCCGCGTGAAGATAACCAATATTTTCCATAATTAAGTTGAGTTTTGAGGGTTGATTAGTTATTTACGAAGCAACGGACGGACAGCGTAGCGAGCGTTAAGTAATCATCCCTGATGTATTTAGTTGTGAATAAAAATACTCTCTGATTGAGTATTTTTATTCATAAGATCTCAACTTCAGAAATTAATCGCGTCAAAGTTAGTTTTAAGGTGGATTAACAAGACAAAATATAAACCAAATCAACTAATCTCAATGATTTTGAGGCACTCCGATGTAGAGCCTTAAATGCAAGAGCAGGCGATTTGTAAAGAGATGGCGGATACACCACAAGTTAATTTGTTTTAAAGCTTGCCTTTTAAGGAAATTGTCAAGGGTACCCGTCACCTTATAAATTAGTTAATACTTACGCAATAACCCATTTTCTAGCAATAATATACATAAGTATTATTCACGGGAGTAATTACAACTAACGATTTCAATTCCCACTTACCGTAAAACCCAGTCTAATAGTAAAAAAACTCTGTAGTTATTACAAAATAATTTCCACTTCGTAAAGTGTGAAATTTTACTAATATTATAACAATGACGATAAAACTCTTTGTAATAATTATGACGTATTAGCAAATTTAATTCTAAAAGCAAGTAGAAAAAGCAAAGGTAGTAATTTTTTCCTTTGCTTCCTTCACTTACTCGCCTATTTCAATTGCTGTTGAATCCTGTCGCTCAAAGGATTATGCTTAGATGCAAGACGTGCTCTTCCTGAAGCAGCCCATTGACGTAGTTGCTCAATCTTTTCTTGGGCAGTTCGCGCTAAAGGTATGATTTGACTGGCAGCTTCTAAAATATCGTCTGTAATAAAATCGCGGTTTTGGCTAAAGCCGATGTGCATTGCTTCAATTAGTGTTTGCTCGATTTCTGCACCGGAAAAATCGGGTGTTTCGTAGGCTAATCTTTCGATGTCGTAGTCCTTGATATTATGAGGGCGCAATCGTGATAACTGCACGTTGAAAATGGCTTTTCTTTCTTCTTCGATAGGTAAACCGACGAAGAATATTTCATCAAATCTACCTTTGCGTAACAATTCTGGTGGTAATTCTTGAATATCGTTGGCGGTGGCAACTACAAATACAGGTGAGGTTTTTTCTGCCATCCAGGTAATAAATGTTCCAAATACTCGACTAGTAGTTCCCCCGTCGCCTTTACTACCAAGCCCAGAAAAGGCTTTGTCTATTTCATCTATCCATAGGATACAAGGTGCGAGGGCTTCCGATACTTGTATCATTTGGCGAGTACGCGATTCCGACTCACCTACCAAACCGCCGAATAATCTTCCCACATCTAAACGCAGCAAAGGTAAATGCCAATGATGGGCGATCGCTTTTGCAGTTAATGATTTACCAGTTCCCTGAATTCCCACCAACAGTAAACCGCGAGGTGATGGTAAACCATATTGTCTGGCTCTTTCACTGAAGCCACCACCCCGCCGTAATAACCAATCTTTGAGGTTATCTAATCCGCCGATATCGGAAATTTGTTCTGTAGCGGGGATAAAATCGAGAATTTGGGTTTGACGTATAGTTTGGCGTTTTTCTTGCAAAACTAATTCCACATCTTCCGAATCTAATTCACCTTTTTGGGCGATCGCTCTTGACAAAACGCGACGAATACGTTCCATACTCAAGCCTTGAGATGCACGAACTAATTCATTTAAAACTTGATTGGAGAGAGAATTATTGGTAGCCGCGTCTAGTTTTTCGATTTCGGTTTGAATTTCTGTAGCGCTAGGTAAAGCGAATTCAACAACTGTCAACACTTCTGTTAAATCATCGGGAATAACAATACGCGGCGAAACAATCACAATATTTTTTGGCTGCGATTTTAATAAACGTGCCAAATTGCGGAGTTTGCGAGAAATCGCCACATCATCTAAAAATCGATGAAAATCTCGGAGAATCAAAACAGCTGGTGCTGGTGGGTGTAGCTTTTCCACGAATTCCAAAGCTTGTAGGGGGTTGCGTTTTCCAAAACCCGCATCATTGGCATTACCTTGATAACCATCTACAAAATCCCAAGTATAGACTTGACGATTACCTTGTTTTGCAGCTTCAGAGCGAATTGAGGCTTCTAAACGCTCTTCTTCGTGGGTGGCAACGTAGATTAATGAGTAGCGAGCGCGTAGTAATAGTTTAAACTCTTCACCAAATGTCATAGTTGTTTTTTAGTAGTTTATTTTATTGTTCCGGTTTTTATGGCTTTTGGTAAGTGAAAATTATTAACCGTAGAGACGCAGAGAGCCTAGAGTAATAGTTTAGAGGGGTTTTGTGATTGGCGAGAGAAATTTATAAATGTTGTCTTCACATGGGATATGGCTACTTGATTACTCTTGCTCCAGATTGTAGTACATGTAGCATAAATAATATTTTAGAGCTTATGAAGCTTGCATAACCAAGCAGCAAAGTCAGTAGAGAAATTTTATGCTAAAAATTTACAGACATTTTCGGATAATACCAGCGAATGGTTGACGGGTACCCTTGACTTGTTTATTCAAAGAAATTTTGGTAAAAGAGGTAGAAATTATTTTTATATTTTACTGTTTATACTTGTCATTATATATACTCATAAATATATCGGTTATTATCGAGTTACAGTGCTGTAAATTAGATATGATTTGATAGAAATAGAAAATATGTAATTACGTTTACACTCTTGCAATAACCATCCAAATTGCTATATTTTACTAAGTATTTAGGCAATTCAAGTTTTAAATAAAGTGACTTAGATAACGCTTATTTATAAGTTCTGAAGATAATTTACTACTAAGCACGAAAATGTAGCTTTTTTACTAGAAATTACTATAAATAGCAGAATAAAATAATACATCTACGCATGAGGTAGGTTAGCGCTAATGTACCCAACTCCAGAACAACAAGCAGCTGACGAAACTACTCCACCCGATAAGCTTAGAGTTCTTGCTTATGAAAGTATAGAACTGGGAAGGTTGGTGGCAGCAAATCCTGGTGCGGAACCGGAATTATTGCGGGAGTTGGCATCGTGTGAAGATAAGACTACCCGCGAAGCTGTGACGACAAATCCTAATACGCCAACTGATGTGCTGCTAAAATTGGCGGGGGATTTTCCGCAATCATTTTTCTCGAATCCGGTATTATCTCTGTTGATGCTGGAAAATCCAAATTTAGCAACAGATATATCATATTGGTCTTTGTTAAAGCTGTTAAAACAAGATGATGCACCGGAGTGGTTTTTGGCTTGTGCGGCAATGCATTCCAATTCTCTGGTATTGGAAGCTGTAGCCAAACACAAACAGGTTTCCGAACGGGTTTTAGAACAGTTAGCGATTAAGAGTAGGTACGATCCAGAATTGGGTTTATGTATTGCACAACGCAAAGATGTATCCCAAAGGGTTTTAGAGAAGTTAGCGGAGCATGGTGCGGGTTCAGTTCGGTTGCATCTGGCTACATGGCCGAAAATTCCTGTTAGGGTTTTGGAAATTTTAGTCGAAAATCCAGAACCAAATTTTAATTTAAGGGTAGCTATTGAAACAAGTATTGCAAAAAACCCCAATACGCCGCTAAATGTTCTTGAAACATTGATTAAGGTTCCTTATACCAAAGTCAAAAATGCGATCGCCAAACGTTCTGACTTACCCAAGCATCTGATAATCGAATTGGCGAAAGATTATCGGGTGCATACGATGAATTTTCTCCCTGAAAATCCCCATATCCCTAGTAATTGGTTAGAGGAAATGGCAACTCATCCTATTGAACGGGTGCGTCAAATGGTAGCAAGGCATCCCAACACACCAGCATATTTACTAGTACAGGGAGCAAAGGATTTAGAACTGCGTCAGTTTGTCGCTGAAAACCCCAGTACCCCTCCAGAAGTTCTCGAAGAATTAGCAATGGATAGCCGGGGAGATATACAAGCTGCTGTCGCGAGGAATCCCAATACTCCTGGTTATGTATTGGAAATATTGGGTAGTACGCCCTTTCATGACTTGTTGTTAGCACGTCATCCCAATACTCCAGATTCTACCCTGCAAAGAGTACTTTGGCGTTTGGCATTAGACGAACGTTTATCTGTTCGCAAATATGTAGCCCAGCACGACCAGACACCAGTGTCAATTTTGATACAGTGGGCGAATAATTCACCGGAGCTTCGTCCATGGATTGCCCTAAATACTCGCACTCCATCGCGTATCTTAGAGCAACTTGCCAAGGATACATCCAAAGATGTGCGTTATGGTGTGGCAAAAAATCTTAATACCCCTCCCCAGGTTTTAGAAAAACTGGCTGAAGATTGGCGATTGGAAGTGCGTCAGGCTGTAGCTAGCAATCCTAAAACACCCGGAGATATTCTGGAGATATTAATTAAGGATTGGCATTTGCGTTCATTTATTGCTCAAAACCCCAACACTCCAGCAACCGCATTAGAGCACCTCACGCAATTTTTCCGATATGACTGGTATATAGTACAGCATCCGAATACGCCACCTCAACTACGCCAGAAGTTATTAGAAGAATTTTCTACCAGCGTTGTCGAAACGGAAAGATTATTTGTAGCAAGACATCAAGAAACACCCATAGAAATTTTAGAACACCTAGGCGAGGATCAAGACCCAGTTGTTTCTAAAGCCGCAAAACGTTCGTTGAGGAAACGGCAGGAAAGTTAGTTGAGAGGGGGGAGATGGGGGGATGGGGAGATGGGGAGATGGGGGGATGGGGAGAAAATAATTCAACATTACTAACTCCTAACTCCTAACTCTTCACTCCTAACTTCTAACTCCCAATTCTTCACTCCTAACTCCTAACTCTTCACTCCTAACTCCTCATTCCGCGAGCTCCTAACTCCGCGAGTTCCCAACCACTAATCACTAACTACTAACCACTATCCAAAATCCTATGACTCCCAGCGAACTTAAAGTATTTTTAGACCAGCTTATCCGTAATAATATTGAAATAAGTACCATGATTTGGGGACCTCCCGGTATTGGTAAATCGAGTATTGTTGGTCAGTTAGCACGAGAAAGTGATATTCAATTTGTAGACGTTAGATTGTCTCAATTAGCACCAACCGATCTCCGAGGTTTGCCAGTTGCTGAAGGTGGCATTTCTAAGTGGTTTCCGCCGGAATTTCTGCCACGGAAGGGTAAAGGTATATTGTTTCTTGATGAGTTAAATATGGCTCCTCCAGCAATGCAGGGAGTGGCACAACAGTTGATTTTAGACCGCTGTGTAGGCTCCTACGAAGTACCAGATGGTTGGTTTGTATGGGCTGCAGGAAACCGTAAAGAAGATCGCGCAGCAGTATTTGATATGCCTTCGCCTTTGGCAAATAGATTTTTGCATCTAGAAGTACAACCAGATTTTGAAAGCTTCAAATCTTATGCTTTAGAAAAAGGCGTACACGAGCAGATAATTGCTTTTCTTTCTTTCCGCACCACTTTATTACATAAAATAGATCCCCAACAACCAGCTTGGCCTTCTCCTCGTTCTTGGGTTATGGCAAGTGCCTTACATTGTGCCGGATTAGACATTAATCCAGCAGTAGGTACGGCTGCTACCACTGAGTTTTGTTCATACATTTCTATGTACGAAAATCTACCTAATCTTATTGCGATTTTGGACGGTAAAGGTGAAACTATTCAATTTCCCAAAGAACCAAGCGTTAGATATGCAACAGTAATTGGGTTAACTGTACGTGCAGATAATGCGAATCAGGCGCTACATGCCTTTAACTGGTTAAATCGAGTTGCAACAACTGAATGGGTAAGACTTTTCGCTGTAGATTTATCGCGAGTTATGGAAAGTAAAGGCAAGAGAGGAGTTTTAGCTAATTTATTGAGTAAAGAACCAGAATTCAAGAAATTATTGCAAGATTATCTAGAATCACAGAAACCGTAAGTTGATAGTTGTTAGTTGTTAGTTGATAGTTGTTAGTTGTTATTTGATGGTTGATAGTTGTTAGTTGATAGTTACTTTTTATTTGGAAGTTCATATTGTTTTCTAACTCCTAATTCCTAACCACTAACTCCTAACTACTAACTCCTAACTACTAACTCCTAACTCCTAACTCCTAACTCCTAACTCCTAACTCCTAACTCCTAACTCCTAATTATTTTAAAATGACTGAAGATATACAAAAAAGTATTAGCTCCTCTTTGTTACGTTTGCAAACGAAATCGCCGTTTTTCGCAACGCTGGCGATGTTTGCTCGTTTTGTTCCTACGGAGAAATTACCAACTGCTGCTACTGATGGTAAAGATATTTTCTACAATGTAGAGTTTTTATTATCTTTAACTCCAAAGCAACTTGATGGTGTTTTGCTACACGAAGTTTTACATGCAGCACTGCTTCACGTGCCGCGTCGGGGTGTAAGGGATGCTCAGTTGTGGAATATTGCGGCTGATATCGTTATCAACGGTATGATAGCAACTCATGGCTTTGAGTTACCAGAGGGAACTTTAAGAGAAGTTAATCTAGAGCATTTAAGCGTTGAGGAAGTTTATGAAATCCTACTTCAAGATGCCGACAATGCACCGCAATTAAACAACCCCGATTTACTTGATAGCCCACCGGAAGATGCTGGTGGCTCTCAACAAGAAGGTAATAAGGGAGAAACTCAGGAAGGAGGAGAAAAGGAAGGAAAAGGTGAAAGTTCCCCGAGTTCCCAAGGTGGTGATAGCATGTCTCAAGCCAAAAAAGCTGCAATGGAAGCACATTGGCGAAATGCGCTACAGCAAGCTGCAACTGTCGCTCGTACGGCAAATAAGGGCAATCTTGGGGGAGGAATTGAACGAGAGTTGGAAAATTTAAATTCCGCTCAAATTGATTGGCGCTCTTACTTATGGCGATATTTAGTACAAACCCCTACTGACTTTTCCGGATTCGATCGCCGTTTTATTGGTCGTAGATTATACCTGGAAAGCTTGCAAGGAGAATCGATTCGCGTTTATTTAGCTTTGGATACCAGCGGCTCGATTGATACAAAATTGTTGGGTTTATTTTTCTCGGAAGTGCAGGGGATTTTAAGTTCTTATCCCCACATCAAATGCGAGTTTTATTACGTTGATGCCGAAGTTTATGGCCCCTACGAAATCAACGCCGATTCTATGCCACCAAAACCCCAAGGTGGTGGCGGTACTTCTTTTGTTCCTTTCTTTGATAAGGTTGCTCAAAGATGGGATGGACAAACTCAGGGAGTATGTGTTTATTTAACAGATGGTTATGGTACTTTCCCTGATACAGCGCCAGAATTACCAGTGTTGTGGGTAGTTACTCCTGGTGGTTTGTCGTTGGAAGAATTTCCTTTTGGGGAAGCTGTACGATTGTTATCTGTTTAAATAAATATTGTTTCATAAACAACTAGGGTGTGTTTTCAAACCCGCCGTCACCCTATAAGGGTGCGGCTATAGGTACAAAGTCTGCTGTAGCAGCAGACTATGAAAAACCTGAGTTTTTTAGCCCTTTAAGGGCTTTGTAATTGTAGCTCCAGGCTTTAG
>ERZ1740059.563-NODE-563-length-19425-cov-8.317708_pt1 | contig 19425 bp, 15 predicted proteins | sample MGYA00581744_ERZ1740059 | MGnify/ENA primary metagenome ERZ1740059 (study PRJEB43018, sample SAMN04849738) | marine metagenome | isolation source: floating plastic debris | place: Pacific Ocean | collected 2008-08-28 | study: EMG produced TPA metagenomics assembly... | reverse complement strand
AAAACTGATCCCACAGGTTAGCGCTAGAGCGCTGCTGTAGAGTAGTTGTCATGATGAATTATTGCGTTGTTAAGGTACGGTATATATAGCGAATAAAGAGCAATTAATATTCTTTGTTCGCTTGTATACAAATGTAACGTGTATTCTAATATTTCGCAATACACCTTAAGGTTTGCTTTATCTTTTGCTGAGTACTGAGGCTTAGCCCAGCAAGATAACCCCTAGGAAAGCTCTACAGGGAAGGGGTGGCAGCGATTAAGCTCGACATTAAAACTCGAAATAGATGTAGGGTGCTGATTCGGTTGGTGCTAGCAGCCAGGCCAGATAAATGCCCAATGGAATAAACATGAGTTTGAGGGGCCAGCTGATTTGTAGCTTGAGTCGATGCTTAAACCCATAGAGCAGGGTCATAATGCCAGTCAGGCCAATTAATGTGAGGGTGATACCCACTCGGTTCAAGCCTAGGGATTCTGTGTAAACTTTCTGGGCGAACTGAATATCGGCCGCTTGACCAAAGAAATGGTTGACCACTAGCCCCATATCCTGCAGATTGGGCAGTCGGAAGGGCACCCAGCTGAGGAAGACAAATAGCTGGGTCATCCCCCAAGCGCTAATTACCCCGAGCCAGCTCGACCAAAAGGACTTAACCCGAGGGAAAGAGTCGGCCGCCGTGTGGTTTAACCGATGGACCACTAACGCCAAACCATGGAGCAGGCCCCAAATTAGAAAGCCCCACTGATCGCCGTGCCAGCTACCGGCAATCACCATAACGATCAGCAGATTTATACAGGTTTTGCTGAGGCCTTTGCGAGACCCCCCCATGGGAAAGTACAAGTAGTTGCGCAGCCAGTCGCCGAGGGTGATGTGCCAGCGGCGCCAAAATTCAGCAATGCTGGTGGTGAAATAGGGAAAGTCAAAGTTCTGGGGTAGCTGAATACCTAGCAGGAGGGCACTGCCGCGAGCGATATCGACATAGCCACTAAAGTCGAGATAGAGCTGCAGACCGTAGGCAAAAATGGCGAGCCAAATGTCCCCACTCCCAGCCCGCTCCAGGTTGTCGAAGCTGAGGTTAACCAGTAGCCCAAGGCGATCGGCCAGCAGTAGTTTCTTGGCGGCTCCCGATGCTATTAGCCAGCCAGCCTCTACACCCTGTTCTAGGTTGGGCAGCTGGGGTCGTTTCATTTGGCTAATGTAGCCCTGAAACCGAGTGATGGGACCGGCAATCAGCTTTGGAAAAAACAGCTTATAGGCGGCGAACTCAATAAAGTGATTAGCGGCGGGGGCTCCCCGATAGATGTCTACCAAATAGGCAATGGACTCGAAGCAAAAGAAACTCAGCCCCAGGGGCATGAGCAGCTGCAAACTGGGGTTAATGGTGGCGGCCATTGGCGTGACGTACTTAAAGCCTAATAGCAGCAGCACATTCAGGCTAATGCCCACCCACATTAGCACCAGTCGTTTTCGATCCCAGTCTTGTTGGGCAAAGTGCCATTCTTCGTTGGGAATTCGCCAGTCGAGGGGGGCGCTGAGACGACGCCCGATTAGGTAGTTGGCTAAGACCAGGGCCAGTAGGAGGGGGACATACTGTAGCTGTAGTGCCCCGTAAAACACCAGACTGCTCAACACCAGCAGCCACAGCTTAAGACCACGGCTGGGTAGTAGCCAGTAAAGACAGCTGGTGATGAGGAGAAGCAGACCGTAAAGGATTGAAGGCGGCGTCATCGGGGCAACTGTAGTGGGTGAACTGTAGTGGGTGAACTGGATGTCGGGCTGTGGATGTCGTGTGGATGTCGGGCTGTGAATATCGTGTGGATGGCGAACCGTGACAGGACGTTACTGAGAGCGCATCACTATCGGTGTGTATCGGGGCCTATCGTCCCTAGTCGCTGGCGGACTTGAGCTTGAGCCAAGGAATCATGGGGTCCTGGGCCAGGCGATTGGATAGCTGATAGGCGCCAAATCGATTTAAGTGGCTGGGGTCAGAAAAATAGTCGTAGCGTTTGGGCCACAGCTGACCCAGGTCGCGATATAACAGTCCCGGTTCCTGGGCCGCCAGCTGGAGCATGTAGCGCTGAAAACGACTCTCCACGTCTAGACGGGCTGGGTCCAGATATTCCTTGGTTAGGGGGGTATTGATAAAGGTGACGGTCACTCCTTGACTTTGGGTGTGGGTCAGCATCTGTCTGAGGGCGTCAACCTGGGGCCCTTCCATTTGGAAGGCTTTGTAATCGCCGTCGTAGGCACCTGCCACTCGGGGATGGTCTAGATAATAGGTGGCGGGATTAAACTGAATTGCTAAGGGGAGAAAGCCGTTGGCGTCGATTAAATCGGTTTCGGTGGGGTTAACGGCAGCTGAGGCGTTGGTTGAGGCGAGGGGACTAGTTTGGGCTGTTTTTTGAAGACGGGTACGTTCGATATAGCCCGAGGAAATGGTCCCTAGGGCGTTGCTGAGTTCCTGATCGATGCGAGTGTAATAGCGATTGAGCTGCTGAGCTGGGTTGAGGGTGGGGCGATTGTCACTGCCGCCGTCGGGAAACAGTTCGCCTGAAATTAGCTGTTGATAGCCTTCTGAGGTTGCGATCGCATTAAACGTCACATCCACCCGCGAGCTGTTAAAGGCGCGGGCACCATCGGCCCATAAAATCAGCTTTGGCGGTGGATAGTTAGCCAATAGCTGTCGTATCACCAGGTCTGCAATCTGGGCCGTGGCTCCATTAACACCAAAGTTAAAAACGCTGACGTCCTCATGACCGAGGTTAGATAAGGCCACTGTCAGGGCCGTTGGGTCCACACCCCGCAGAGCCCGTGAGCTACCAAACACCAGGACATCAGGAGCCCCTTGCTCGGTTACATACCAGTCATAAAGTGCCAGCTTTTCATTGAGCTGCTGGCTTGTAAATGAGGGGAAAGGGGATGTCTCAAGTACCTCGGCCATGGACACGGTGGTTTGCGGCGGGCTGCCGAGCAAATCTGTGTCATTGATGGCTGAGCTGGCAAAGCCGGGAAGTTCGTCGTCCAGGCTAACGGTGTCATCGCCATTGTTTTGTCCCCAGTTAAGCTTTGCCAGCTCCTCTTCAAAGGTGGAGGGCTTAGCCGGTGCCTCCGCTTCTTTGGGGGCGCTGACTGCTGGCGGCTGTTGGGCCGTTACCGCCAGCGACCGAGATCTAAATAGATGGCCGGCAATCCAATCGGCCTGAAAGGCCAGCAGCAGCCCCAATGCCCCCCAGGCTAAGGCAATGCCTCCCCTGCCGGCGATGCGGGCTCCGGTCAGTGGGGCTTCGGGGCTATTGGCGGTGGCTGAAAATAGCTGGGTTTTAATCAGCAATCGCCGGACCTGTTCTAGGGCAAGACTGGGCCAGTTCTGGTCATCGCCGGCGGCATGTTCCTCCGGTTGCACCAAATCACCCAGATAGGCATCCGACGCTGCAAATTCGGGTGTGGCCTCTGGTACCAAACGCTGTTTGGGCTGACGGTCATAGCCGTAGTTCCAATCGGGGCGCTTTTGCCCGGCACGGCGGCCATAGATCCGCACTCCGACAATGCCTTGAATTGGGAACTGTCGCAGGTATTGCTTGAGCTGGGGCACCACCTGACGTCGGGGCGGACAGACGGGCGCATCAATCATGATGTGCAGCCGCTGGTCACGCATTAACAGTTGCACCCGGATGCCGCCGGTGGATAGCTGCTCGTCGAGATCTGGATTGAGCTGTTTGGTGAGGCAGTAGGCAATGGCGGGTAAATCACTCTGCCGTGCCAGATCGGCGGTGGGCACGGCCAGATCGGCATGTTCGCTGGCGGGCAAATCGAGGCACCTGAGCCACACCGGTGTCACCCCATCTAGGCTGGGGCCATAGACCATGGCTCGACCCAATCCTTGGGGTGCCAGCTGCTCTAATAGCGGTGCGATCGCATCGATAATTTCTGTTTCAGATCCTCGGGTGGCCGCCGCCGGGTCCTCCCCTGGAGAGGTGACGACTTGCCCCGCCGCCAGGGGTTGGCAAACCAGGTGCAGGGTGGAGTCTTTGATCTCGGGCAGCAGACTGACATCTAAGGGCAGCAGTGCCTGATTCAGCAGCCGGGCAATGGAGGCCGTATCGCCCCAGCGGCTCCATTCTTTTAAAATTTCCTCATCCGGCGTTAGGTCTACCCGCAGACGCCAGTCGGGGGAGTCTTCCCCCAGTACCTGCACTGAAATTACCGCATCTTGAAACTGGGTCAGTTTCAGGTCCCGCAGCCGCTGGGCCGTGGGTTCGGCGATCATGGCCGGGTCAGGGCTATAGGCGGCGCGACATAAAATCCATAGCCGATTAATCAGCTCTCGGCTGGGGTCAACCGTCACGGTGGCCGCTGCCGTAATCACCCCTTGGGCCCGCTTGGCCTTCCCTGGGATGGCGTTAACCACCACGTCCACCCCCACATCCAGGGCGCTCAGGGTTTGGCTGAGGTAGCGTGCGATCGCATCTGGGTCGCCTTTACGGGCCAGACTGGCATTAGAGAGCACAATGGCTGAGGTGGCATCATCTAAATATCCAATGCCCGAGGTCAAATGGGCAGTTGAACGCTTCACCTCATCGAGGTCCGTACTGGATTCCACCAGCTGCTCTAAATGACGCTCTAGACGATTTAAATAAATGGGCGTGGACCAGTCAGGCTTTTGCTCCTCTGAGCGACCACTATAAAAATAGAGCTGATAAATTTGTGGAAAATCCTTAATTAGGGATGCGTTGCGGTCTGGTTCCAGTAGCGATCGCACCAACCGTAACAAAACATATTCCCGGTCCAACCCAGCCGCAGACTGGGCATAAACGTGCAAAATATTGCCCCTGAGCTTAAGCTGCAACTGACAGCTGGCGTTGTTAACCACATCCTCAAGCCAGGGCAGCAACGCCGTAGGATCTAACGTCAGTGGCTGATCAGATTTTAAGTGACTGAACATAGACCTTCAGATCCCATAACAGTTTGACAACCAAAATACTTCGACCGCAAAAATGTAGTCTTCTAGGTAGGTTTAGTCAAGTTGCTACTTAGGGATAGCATAAATGGAGAAAAACTAACCCACAAAACCTTGCCCCATCAACTCCCCCAGAGTTAGCGTATGCCGCTATTTGAGTTGCATACGGACCCATCCCTACCCACATCAGTTCCGCTTACCGTTGTGAACATAAATAAGTTTATGAACATAGTTCGCAACATTCGCAACATTCGCGCCAGAACCACACTAGGGGAATATCAGCAGCTGCTAGGTTGGCAATAGAGCTTTCTCTAACGAAAATATAGAGGCAGCGCTGGCGAATAAACGCCGACCGTGATCATCCCTAAAGTTGCTATACGTTTACTACGAGCCCCATACTTATGCAACCTTTTCGTGAAAAAAACACCCAAAATACCGTCAACGACCTACCATTTACGTTGATTTATAATCCCCAGATTGCCTTAGCCCTGGCCACTTTGCCCTGTTTGGCGCTGCTGATTGTGGGTCACACCCTCAGCTACTGGTTAATGCAGTTTGGCCTGGCCAGTGAAGAGATATTTCGAGGGATTCAACTTCCTGTGCTCGATCCCGATCCCCAACGACCTTTATAAACATTTTCGCCGATCATCCGATCAGAACATGTCTTGTAGCGTCCGAAAGCCTCTACAATTTTCTCGGAGATCGGCAATCTCCGTCTTTCAGTCGTTACTGCTGACGTTGAATGAGTCCAACTGTTTCCTACCAAGATGATATGGTCCTAGCGAAATCCGATAGCCTCTCTGTTCCAGAGGCGTCTGAAACGTTTTTAAGGCACCGCTTAATCGTAGTGGAACGCATTTGGGAATCCGTTTTAGAAGCTGAATGTGGCAGCGACCTGGTGAGCCTGCTCAATAATATTCGCCGTCTATGTGCGCCAGATGGACAGGCAGATACGGCCCTCGATAATGCCAATGCTTTGCAGCTAATCGAGCAGCTCAGCCTAGAAGATGCCATTCGTATGGCCCGAGCCTTTGCCCTCTATTTTCAGCTAATCAACATTGTTGAGCAGCATTACGAGCAGCAAGACCAGCGCAAACATTATCAAGCTGTGTCAGATGGCATGGGCAATGGGGGGCAAGACTCCACATCGAAAAAGTCTTCTGGCAATGGTGAAACCTTTCTCAAAAAACTGGTCAGCACTGATGTGGGCAACGTGGCCCAAGATCAGCGGGGGACAGGCACGTTTCATTGGCTATTCCCTCTCCTAAGTCAGCTCAATGTTCCCCCGAGACATATCCAAAGACTGATCGATCAGCTGGATGTGCGCCTAGTCTTTACCGCCCATCCGACCGAGATTGTTCGTCATACCATCCGTGACAAGCAGCGTCGTATTTCGAGCATCTTCCGGAGTCTGGATCTGGCCGAAGAGCAGGCGAGGCTGCGTGAACAGGCCTCATCTTGGGAAATTACCCAGCTTCAAGAACAGCTAACCGAAGAGATTCGCCTCTGGTGGCGCACGGATGAATTACATCAGTTTAAGCCGTCGGTTTTAGATGAAGTCGACTTTACCCTGCACTACTTTGATGTGGTGCTGTTTGAAGCTATTCCCGAGTTATATCAGCGCTTTAACCGCGCCCTGAGCAATACATTTCCCGGTCTCAAACCGCCACGCCATCGCTTTTGTCGGTTTGGCTCTTGGGTTGGTAGCGATCGAGATGGCAACCCGTCGGTGACACCCCAAATCACCTGGAAGACGGCCTCCTACCAACGCAATTTGGTGCTGGAGAAGTACATGGCGTCGATCCGTAAGCTCTCTGGATTGCTAAGCCCGTCGCTGCACTGGAGTGAGGTGCTGCCCGGTCTGTTGGAGTCCCTAGAACAGGACCGCTTGCAAATGCCTGACGTTTACGAGGCATTTGCCATTCGCTATCGTCAAGAGCCGTACCGTCTCAAGTTGGCCTATATTGAAGAGCGCCTGGTCAATACCCACAAACGCAGCCAAAAGCTTTACAACGGTGACTACCTGCAAGAGGGCGATACCACCGCACCCCCTGGCACCCTCTATGAGTCTGGCGATGACTTTTTAGCCGAGCTAGCGCTAGTCCATGGAAGTTTGAAGGAGACTGGGTTAGTTTGTCGAGAGCTAGATATTCTACTGAGCCAGGTGGAAATCTATGGTTTTAGTTTGGCCCAGCTTGATATTCGCCAAGAAAGCACACGCCATTCAGACACAATCCACGAAATTACTGAATACCTACAGTTTTCGACGCTCTACAACGATCTGTCAGAGGCTGAAAAGGTTGAGTGGCTGACGAACGAACTGAGTACCCGGCGGCCTCTGATTCCAACGGAACTGCCCATTTCAGACAAGGCGAGGGAAACCGTAGCCACCTTCCACATGGTGCGAAAGCTGCACCAGGAATTTGGTCAGGATATTTGTCGCAGCTATGTGATTAGCATGAGCGATCACGCCAGCGACATTTTGGAAGTGTTGCTGTTGGCAAAAGAAGCGGGTTTATATGACCCGGCTACCGGTATTGGCAGCCTGGGCATTGTGCCCCTGTTTGAAACCGTAGAAGACCTGCGTCGTTCCACAGCGGTGATGGAGGAGCTGTTTGAACTGCCCTTGTATCTGTCAATGCTAAGGGGTGGTTATGGGGACAGTGACCAGAGAGAGCCCGCGCTTCAAGAAGTGATGCTGGGGTATTCCGATAGCAACAAGGATTCTGGATTCCTTAGCAGCAATTGGGAAATCCATAAGGCCCAGCAGTCCCTACAAAAAGTCACCGACAAGTACGATGTTTCCCTAAGGATTTTCCATGGTCGTGGGGGCTCGGTGGGGCGTGGCGGTGGTCCGGCCTACGAAGCTATTTTGGCCCAGCCCGGTCGCAGCATTAATGGACGCATTAAAATCACGGAGCAGGGAGAGGTTTTAGCCTCTAAGTATAACCTCAAGGACTTAGCCCTCTATAACTTGGAAACGGTGACAACGGCTGTGGTGCAGGCTAGTTTGCTAAGCAACAGCTTTGATGAGATTGCTCCGTGGCACGAGATTATGGAGAAGCTGGCGATCCGCTCCAGACAGCACTATCGGGCGCTGATCTACGAAGATCCTGAGCTGGTGGAGTTTTTCCATCATGTCACCCCGATTCAAGAAATTAGCCAGCTCCAGATTAGTTCTCGTCCCTCCCGCCGGGGTGGCAAGAAAGATTTACCCAGTCTAAGGGCCATCCCCTGGGTGTTTAGTTGGACCCAGGCCCGGTTTTTACTGCCCTCTTGGTACGGTGTTGGCACCGCGTTAAAGGAGTTTATTGACGAAGAGCCAGAAGAGAACATTAAGCTGTTACGGTCGTTTTACACCAAGTGGCCGTTCTTTAAGATGGCTATCTCTAAGGTGGAAATGACCTTAGCCAAGGTTGATCTTCAGATTGCCCAACACTATGTGAATGAGCTAGGAGACGGTGAACGACGGGAAAGTTTTCAGGCAGTGTTTGATCAAATTGCCCAGGAATTTCACCTCACCAGTCAGATGGTGTTGCAAGTGACCGATAACGAAGCGTTGCTAGATGGGGATCCGGGTCTGCAACGCTCAGTTCAGCTACGCAATGGCACCATTGTTCCCCTGGGGTTCTTACAGGTGTCACTGCTGAAGCGTTTGCGACAACACCGCGATGCGGCAGCCTTGGTAACCGGGGTGATTCAATCGCGATATAGCCGGGGTGAGTTGCTGCGGGGTGCGATGTTGACGATCAACGGAATTGCCGCTGGTATGCGGAATACGGGCTAAGTTTGACATTTTGCCAACAACGCGTTAACTTTGTGGCGCTTTCATATTTTGTCTGTAGGCGTAATCCTGTTAAAAGCAGGGTGGGCTTTACGTTGGGTGAGCCGGGCGCAGTCTTCCAGAAGCAGTCTTTCAGAATTGTTAGGGACATTATCTAAAGGAGTGAGTAACGATGATCAGCCTGCTTAAAACTACGCTGGGGCGCTTAGGCTTAACTGCTCTAACGGCAGCGGCTTTGATAACTACGCTGGATGTTAAACCAGCCCAGGCCCAGGCGGCCTATGGTAGCTACGTAGGTCTAGGTGGCAGCCTTGGTCTCAATGATGATGATAATGGTGATGGTGATGGCTTTGGTCTGGTTGTGTCAGGTCGTTATAAGCTTTTAGCAGTGCCCATTTCACTACGTGCCCAAGCGTTCTTGCTCAATGGAGATTTGGCTCTGGTGCCAACGGTCTCCTACGACTTTCCCGTTAGTTTTCAAACTGACGTATATCTAGGGGCAGGGGTATCCATACCCACCGGTAGCGATGCTTCACCTGTCGGCGATGAAACCGCTTTTGTTCTTCAGCCGGGTATAGATTTTGCTGTGCCGGGTAGTAACGTAGTTGTCTTTGGCAATGCTATTTTTGCCTTTGATGCTTTTGAAGATGGTGGTGGTACTGCAACAGCGGTACAGGCTGGTGTAGGTTGGAATTTTGGTAATTAGGTGGTGACCTCATAAATTTAGGCCTAACCAACATAATCAGATGAAAAACAATGCGCCTTGGGAATATATTGTCCCCAAGGCGCATTGTTTTTTATAGAACGCATGTATTAAATGCGATTCTCAGGCTAGGATAGGCGTGACCACTCTCCTAACGCTCTGTCATGAACAGCGAAATGCCCTTGGGCTCAGTTATTCAAGGTTCTCTGAGCCAGGGACTAGAAGTCCGTCTCCATGCTGATGTCAGTGTGGAAGATATGCGAGTGGGTAAGTTTTTGGTGGTGCAGGGGGTGCGATCGCGATTTTTTTGCATGCTTACCGATGTCTCTTTGGGCACAGCCAGTCAACGTATCCTGGCCAATCCACCCCATCCCAGCGAGCTGTTTTTACAAGAGGTTCTCGCGGGCGGGGGTACCTACGGCACCATCGATCTGGCCCCCATGCTGATGTTTACCCCAGAAGAGGGGAATACGGCTGGCAAGGGGAATGTGGGTAAAGAAGAGGTGGGCAAAGAGAGGGTGGGCGCGGGATTGGCATCTTATCAGGCTAATAGCAGTGCCCAAATGCAGCTGTTGCCGGTCAAAACAATTCCGGGACACTTTAGCCAAGTCTATGATGCCAGTGAGCGAGACTTTCGGTCTGTCTTTGGCTGGGAAGACGATCCCCATCGACGTAATTTTGCCATTGGTCAGCCCATTGATATGGATGTGCCCATCTGTATTGATCTAGATCGCTTTGTGGAGCGTAGTAACGGCATTTTTGGTAAATCCGGTACCGGAAAATCATTTCTCACTCGGCTACTGCTGTCGGGCATCATCAAACAGCGGGCGGCCGTCAACCTGATTTTTGACATGCACTCAGAATACGGCTGGGAGGCTGTTAGTGAGGGGGCAAACTTTAGCACCGTAAAAGGTCTTCGTCAGCTATTTCCAGGACAGGTGCAAATGTTCACCCTCGACCCTGAATCTACAAAGCGTCGAGGTGTGCGCGATGCCCAGGAGCTTTACATCAGCTTTGACCAAATCGATGTTGAAGATCTGGCCCTGATTGGTCGTGAGCTAAATCTATCGGAGGCTAGCTTGGAGAATGCCATTATTCTCCGCAATGAGTTTGGTAAAGCTTGGATCAATCGGTTACTCACCATGGGTAACGAAGAGATTCAAGAATTTTGTGAAGTCAAAATGGGTAGCAAGTCGTCCATTATGGCGCTGCAGCGCAAACTCACTCGCCTGGCTGAGCTGAAATATATTCGCAACACCTGTCCCCACAACTATGTAAAACAGATTTTGGATGCCTTGGATGCTGGCAATCATGTGGTTGTAGAGTTTGGCTCCCAGTCCAATATGCTCTCCTATATGTTGGCCACTAACGTGATTGCCCGTCGCATCCATGCCAGCTATGTGCGCAAAGCCGACCGGTTTTTACAAACTAAAAACCCCAGCGATCGCCCCACCCAGCTAGTGATCACCATTGAAGAGGCCCATCGGTTTCTGGACCCGGCCACCGCTAAGCAGACTATTTTTGGCACCATTGCCCGCGAGATGCGTAAATACTTTGTCACGTTGCTCGTGGTCGATCAGCGACCATCGGGGATTGACAACGAGGTCATGTCTCAAATCGGTACCCGCATCACCGCCCTACTTAATGACGAAAAAGATATCGATGCTATTTTCACCGGTGTTTCCGGTGGCCAAAACCTGCGTTCGGTCCTGGCAAAACTTGACTCTAAACAACAGGCATTACTGCTAGGGCATGCTGTGCCCATGCCGGTGGTGGTGCGCACCAGACCCTACGATGCGGACTTTTATACAGAAATTGGGGCTACCCCATGGGATGAATTACCCAATGCCCAGGTATTTAAAGCGGCTGAAGCGGCCAGGGCCGACTTGGGATTTTAGTCTGCTAGCCAACCATTAAAAAATATAGCTTTACCCATAGATTTTGGCCAAAGCATAAAAGCGTTTAGCTAAAACCCCTGGCTCTTAATGATTTTATTATACCCGACTGATTTGGTCGGGTATATTTGACGCCATTTTATACCCCGTGATAGCGTCAAATTAATCTGTCATAAACCCATAAAGCCATGACCCAGGCCATCGACCGCCCAATCACTCGCCAGTCCGCGACATTTAGCAATCTCAAATGTCGCGAATGTGGTGCCACCTATGACCTCACTGCTAAGCATGTGTGCGAAGAATGCTTTGGACCGTTAGAAGTTGCCTACGACTACGATGCAATTCGTCGTCAGGTCAGCCGTGAGAGCATTGCCGCTGGTCCTAATTCTATTTGGCGTTATAAAGCATTTTTGCCCGTTGCTACCGATGATCCCATTGATGTCGGTACCGGGATGACGCCGCTGCTTAAAGCGAATCGTCTTGCCCGTCGCCTGGGTCTTAAGGAGCTTTATATCAAGAATGATGCGGTCAATATGCCCACCCTAAGCTTTAAGGATCGGGTGGTTTCCGTGGCCCTAACCCGTGCCCGCGAGCTTGGCTTTACCACCGTTTCCTGTGCCAGTACAGGGAATCTGGCTAACTCCACAGCCGCCATTGCGGCCCATGCCGGTCTCGACTGCTGTGTCTTTATTCCCTCCGACTTAGAATCAGGCAAGGTGCTGGGCACGCTGATCTACGACCCCACCGTAATGGCCGTCCACGGCAACTATGACCAGGTGAATCGCCTTTGCTCTGAAGTGGCCAACACCCACGGCTGGGGCTTTGTAAATATCAACCTGCGTCCTTACTATTCCGAAGGGTCTAAGACCTTGGCCTATGAAGTGGTTGAGCAGCTGGATTGGAAATTGCCAGACCACATTGTTGCTCCGTTAGCGTCTGGCTCTCTCTACGGCAAAATTTATAAGGGCTTCAATGAGTTTGTCAAAGTGGGCCTAGTCGATGACAAGCCTGTACGGTTTAGTGGTGCCCAGGCAGAAGGGTGTTCCCCCATCTACCAAGCTTATAAAGAGGGTCGCGACTTTATTACCCCGGTTAAGCCCAACACCATCGCTAAATCCATTGCCATTGGTAATCCTGCAGATGGTATCTATGCCCTAGAAATTGCTAAGAAGACCAACGGTAATATTGAAGCGGTTACCGATGAAGAAATCATTGAAGGTATGAAGCTGCTGGCTGAGACCGAGGGCATCTTTACCGAAACGGCTGGAGGCACCACCATTGCCGTTCTTAAGAAGCTGGTTGAAGCCGGTAAGATTAATTCAGATGAGAGCACCGTTGCTTACATTACGGGCAATGGTCTCAAAACTCAGGAAGCCGTTAGTGGTGCCGCTGGTGAGCCTTTATTCATCGATCCTAAGCTAGATAGCTTTGAGCGAGCTTGGGAGCGGGCCAATACCCTAAACCGTTTAGATTGGCAGCAAACCCAGGTCTAGAGGATTGCTGTTGCGTTAATGGTAGGGGCGTTGCATGCAACGCCCCTACAGGTTAATCAAGCCTATTACGGTAACCTGTTGAAGGTAATTTTGTTTTTTTGAGTTGTTGTTTTCATGGCTGTTAAAGTTCTTATTCCTACTCCGCTGCAAAAGTTTACGAATAACGAGGCCACCGTTGAGATTGGTGGTGATAATATTGTCGCGCTGTTGGATGCCTTGGAAGCTAAGTTTCCTGGGATCAAAGCACGTCTTTGTGACGACAGTGGTGAATTACGTCGGTTCGTTAACTTTTACGTAAATAGCGAAGATATTCGCTTTTTAGATGGCAAAGATACGGCGTTAAGCGAAGGTGATGAAGTCAGTATTGTTCCTGCCGTAGCTGGGGGCTAATGGGCTGACCGTCTGAGGGCGGAACAATAATCTTGTTACCTGATTTTTAGGGTGCTGCTATGGGGTTTATGACAGAACGCCAGCGGCACCTTTTTTTATTGCTACTGGTTTAGAGGCTGAATGATAGCTTGACGCCCATAGTTTAGGCCAGATGTGCTCGCTGAAAGCTATAGATGACAGCCGCTATGTTCGCACCAAACCGTTGAATGCATTCAACGGTTTGCTATAGCAAGGCCCTTTTGGTATGCAGTATTGGCAAAAGATTGGACTCGGCATCGGCATTATCGGGACCTTATTCTTGACCTATGGGGGGTTGCGTCAGCCTCAGTGGATATTTCGCCTGGCATCTTTTTTAAAGCCAGGGGCGCTGTTTTTTGTAGACACTGAACAACCTGTGATTGCCTTGACCATTGACGATGGTCCCCATATAGAAACAACTGATGCAATTTTGCAGGTGTTGGAACGCCACGGGGTAAAGGCGACATTCTTTATGTTGAGTGACGACCTGCCAGAACACGACGCAACGATACGGCGTCTGGTGGCGTCTGGCCATGAGTTGGGCAACCATATGACCGAGGATGAAGCGAGTATTTCACTCTCTTCTAACGAATTTAAAGACAAGTTTTTGAGGGCCGATGGGGCATTGTCAGGCTACGGTCCTGTTAGCTGGTTTCGCCCCGGTATGGGTTGGTATAACGACGCCATGGTTAATGTCATTGCCGGTGAAGACTATCAGCTAGTGCTTGGATCGCTGTTCCCCTACGACCCCCATGTGCCGTCAGTCCGGTTTGCAGAATGGTTTGTGCTTACCAATCTTGATCCAGGGGACATTTTAGTACTCCACGATGGTCCTAAGAATCGTGGTGAGAGAACGGTGGACTTGCTAGGGCGACTGTTACCCAAAATTAAAGCGCGGGGATATCGGATTGTGACCCTAACGGAGCTGAAATCCTATGGTGAGTGAACGGCCTATTGCGCTGCATCTGGGGATGCATCTAACACCATTAGGCTACCTTCCACCGTAATGTAAGCGGTGTGGCCTTGGGCGATGGTGACCTCGTACCCGCCTGTAAATGAGCCAAAGGAGGGCAGCGTCAGGCGTTGAGACGGGTGCTCATGGTAAAAACAGGGCAGACGCAGGCTGTCGATGGCGGATTTTAGCTGGACGACCGGGTGGACGTGGCCGCAGATGTTGAGATGGCCGTTGGGCAAGCTGTCTGGATTGGCGGGTTCATGGCTGAGCAGCAGCGTGCCCAGGGGAATGGGATGGGTGCTGTAGTCCATGTCAAAGACGGGACCTAGGGCCGCTCGGTCGTGGTTGCCTAAGATTAGGGTAACGCTGGCCTCTGTATCTGCTATAAATTTGGACCAGGCGGTGGCTACGTCGCTCACGAGTCCCTGACGGGAGTGGAATAGATCGCCGAGGATAAAGATTCTTTGGGGCTGTACCTGGCGGCAATGCGATCGCAACCGTTCTAAGGTTTCTCCATTTACCTGCTGTGCCACCGGAATCCCAGCCATCTGAAACGTTTCAGCTTTACCCAAATGCACATCCGACAGCAGCAGGGCCTTATATTTGGGCACATAGGCTGCCCGATCTAACAGCACCAGTTCTTCTCCTTGCAACAGGTTGACCCGGTGCCCAGCTGCCATGTTATCCATACCGTTGCTACCCCTTATAACGCCGCTGATCGTAGCATTAATGCCCATGGCTGATGGCGTTAAAAGAATTTTAGATAGCGCTGGATTTCCCAATCCGACACATGGCAGTGGTAGTCTTCCCATTCTTGGGTTTTAAAGTCCACATAGGTCTTGTACATCAGGGGACCCATCACCTCTTTGCTTAGGGGATCGGCAGCAAACGCTGCGATCGCATCCCCCAGCGTTTTTGGCAATGTCTCAATCCCCATTGCCCGGAGCTCATCCAGCGAATAGGTATACATATTCTCGGTATGGGGTTTACCCGGATCTAACCCGTCTCGAATACCCTCTAACCCAGCGGCTAAGATCATCGCTGCCCCCAGATAGAGATTGGTGGAAATATCCGCCGCACGACATTCCACCCGACCACCACCCATGGGAATGCGTAGCATATTGGTACGGTTGTTGTTGCCATAACACACATAGACGGGAGCCCAGGTAAATCCAGACATGCTGCCCTTACGCACCAGCCGCTTATAGCTGTTTACCGTGGGGCAAGTCACCGACACAATTGCCTTAGCGTGTTTAAGCACCCCGGCAATGAACTGGTAGCCCAGCTTGGATAGACCACAGGAATCGCCAGGATCTTCAAACAAGTTCTTCCCGGTTTTCAAATCCGCCAGGGACATATTGTAATGGGCACCGCTGCCGGTCTGGTCAGCATAGGGTTTGGGCATAAAGCTGGCAAAGTATCCGGCTTCACGGGCCAGTTCTTTCACCATAAAGCGAAAAAATGTGAGCCGATCGGCCATCTTTAAAGCATCACAGTAGGTAAAGTCTGTCTCGAACTGCCCCTGGGCATCCTCATGGTCAAAAGAATATACATCCCAACCCAGACCGTTCATGGCACTGACAATCCGGTCCAAGATTTTATAGTTGTCTAAAACGGTGGGTAGGGCATAGGCCGCCTTGGGAAGAGTATCGCGATCGCTGACCGGGCCAAAGCCTGTTTCCGTGTCCTTAAGGATAAAAAATTCTGTTTCAATCCCTAAGTTAAAGCCATAGCCCATGTCCGCCGCCTGCTTGAGGACATTCTTAAGGATGGTGCGACAACAGGCCTCGAAGGGTTGACCCACCAGGTGTAAATCGCTGGCAAACCACACGATCTCTGAGTTCCAGGGCAGTACGGTGGCGCTGTCCGGGTCGGGCATGGTGCCCACCTCATCATCGTTAATTTCCTGGGGGACTCCGTCTAGGGCCGCGCCGGTAAACAGTTCCGAGCCCTGAATCATTCGGTCAAAGTGCTCCATCGGAACAACTTTGCCTTTACACATGCCGTGAATATCCACAAAGCTAGCCATGGCATACTTTACCCCCTGCTCCTTTAAAGACATTTGGAGCGATTGTAGTGCTGGAGAAAGCGGCTGAAGTTCTGGGTAGGCCATGGTAACTCATTAAGTAACAACTAAATTAAGACGCGACGGTTGTGGGAATCAGCTTTAGCCAAGCCTGGGCAACTTGTTCTGCAAAGCTGGCTGCCCCCTGGGCATGGGCCTTGACCTGGGCTTGTATGTGCTGATCTAGCTGAGGATAGTGGGTATCAATCCAATCACTCTTGGCACTCAGCCAATCTGCAATGATGTCAGGGGTTACTTCCAAATGAAATTGAAACCCATAGATATTAGCCCCAATGCGATAGGCCTGATGGGGACAAATATCGTTGGTCATTAGTAATGTTGCCTGCGCCGGCAGATCAAACGTATCGAAATGCCATTGCATAATGTGCAAATCCGCAGGACAGTCTTGTAACCAGGGTTCTGTCGCCACCGGCTCAACCACCCTCAATGGAGAAAACCCTAGCTCGGGGGTGCTGTGGGGATAGACCTGGGACCCAAAGGCGCGGGCAATGAGCTGAGACCCCAAACAAACCCCCATAATGGGTTTGTCGTCTGCATGAAACTGATGCACAAGGTCAACAATTTTTTTTAGATGAGGAAATTTATCATCCTCATGGGCATTCATGTGACCACCCAAAATAATTAAACCGACAAAATCCTCGTCGGGGGGGGCCACTTGTTCTTCCGGCAGCCAGGTAAAAAGCTCTGCACCCAGCGCCACAAGATGGTCTCCCAAAATACCAATGGGGTCGCGAATACTGCTCTGAATAACCAATAGTTTCACTGCAAATTCACCTTAACGGTCGATACCTCTGATTGCCGTTGCTGATTTAGAGGATGAACCGGTCAATGAGATATGTCATAGGACAGTATCTCGCAGATAAAATCATCCTGAGGATCAGCAACGCCCGCTGATTTAACAAACGATGCTCTAGCGTCTGCGACAGTATGACAAAAAAACACGATTAAAACTGTTTAAATGAGGACTACGGTGGGCTACAAACTATGATCTAGGTGGCTTAGCTGACTCGTGTCTAACCGAGAAGATCAGGTGTTGGGTTTCCTCCCATCAGCCCCCAACCCCGAACTCTAGGGGCTTTGAGGCTAGTCATTTGATGCCTTGACCGCTGCCATCATGATCAGATCCCGCTGTGGATCGTTACCAAACTGAAACACATGCTCTCCCACAGCTTCAAATCCGTACTTGTGGTAGAACGCCAGTGCCCTCGGGTTATGCTCCCATACACCAAGCCAGATATGGTTCGCGCCAGCATGGGCCGCTGTGGATAAAACGTGAGACATCACTTGCTGGGCCACACCTTGACCGTGCCATTCCTTTGACACGTACAGTCGATAGAGTTCTGATGGACGATGGGCATCCACACAGTCTTTGGGAGAATATAGTCGCACCTGTGCAAAGGCCACTATCTGGTCTTCTATCTCGGCCAAAAGTGTGGCGTAGTTGGGATCTAAAATCTCCTGCTGCTGTATTTCAATACTGAAATTTTTTGTACAGTGGAGATCCATATCGGTGAGGTTATTCTCTTCTGTAAAGGTATCTCGGAAGGTGCGTTCGGCTAATTGAGCTAAGGCCTCCGCATCGTCTGTAGTGGCTTGTCTGATGGTTGTTAATGGCACGTGATGCTGTTGTTGGGAAAGATATAGATTTGAGTTATAGCTTACTCCCTTGCCTCAAAATGTGTGTACAGTTTTCACTGTCAACGGTTAGTTTTTTGATGACTGTAAAAAATCACTAGGTTTGCCCATGGGGCCAATAGTTAAAAAATAAAACTATAAAAATAAAACCATAGGAATGAAATCAACCTTTTCGTCACTCAACCGCCTGAATCCCTGGCTGGCGGTAAATTATTCGCTGGTGTTTCCGGGGCTAGGGCAGCTATACAGTGCTGTCGGCGTTGCTGATGATCCTCAGCAACAGCGTACTTTCTGGGGGAAAGGAGTCAGCCTGGTACTCATAGCAGTTGTCATGATCGGCTATGCTACCTGGTCCATTTTTGGGGCAAATGGCCAAACCATGCAGGGATTCTGGACAATAGGCGGTGTTCTCATTGTCTATAGCTTTAGTATTTTGGATGCCTATCGCGGCACACAGCCAGGCTATGCAACTCGAATCTCAGTGCCCCAGGGACTGTGCGATCCCTGGTATGCCGTTTTTCTGTCGCAGCTGCTGCCTGGGTTAGGGCACTTGTATCTACAGCAGGCAATGGCTGGGGGGATATTTCTGGCCACGGGGCTCGTGAGCGCTTGGCTAGCGAACTCTGTACCCCAACTGGTACCGGTTCCACCGCTGATTTGGGCACTGAGCTGTTATCACGTGTATGTCAGTTTTTCCCATCGAACCAGGCGTAAATCAGGTGCGATCGCAATCCTGGTGGTCGGTCTTTTGGTAGTTCGGCTATCCGTAGCATCAACACCGGGTTGGATTCGACAGGTGGTTGAGCAATGCATTGTCCCGAGTGACTCGATGACCCCAACGCTACAAATCAACGATCGCCTCTTTGTTCGGCGTAACCAAACCTATCGCCCTAACCTTGGCGACATTATTGTATTTACCCCACCCGATAAAGCCCTTAACGCGCTTGCTGAGAAAACCGAGGATCTGCTGTATGTGAAACGTGTGATTGGTTTGCCAGGTCAGCAGATAGCGGTTAAAGAAAGTCGTGTTTATGTTGACGATCGCCCGCTCGCAGAAGCGTATATTCAAGCGAGCCCTATCTATGGGTGGGGGCCTGAAACAGTGCCTGCAAACAGTTATTTTGTGTTGGGTGATAACCGTAACAACAGCTCTGATTCCCACGTTTGGGGCTATGTGCCTGAGGCTAACATTCTTGGGGCAGCTTACAAAATCTACTGGCCACCCGAACGGGTTCAGCCCCTGGGACAGACTATCGCCCCTGTGCAGGGTTAGCTGACTGTGGTTAGTTCTGGGCCATTTTTCTATTGGTTAAGCCCAAGCTCTCTTTGCTTCTTTTTAGTTAAACCCAGTGAAACTATACGGTGTGATTCTTCAAGGAAATACGTTAGCTGTTCGTCCTCAAGCGATCCATATTGCTGTATCCACTTCAGACCACGGGATGCCATGTATGGGGCAGGTCTAAAACCTGGTTCTTCTCGCAGAAGTTCAAAATTTAGGTCTGAAACCTTAAAGGT
>ERZ1740059.562-NODE-562-length-19426-cov-7.628414_pt1 | contig 19426 bp, 11 predicted proteins | sample MGYA00581744_ERZ1740059 | MGnify/ENA primary metagenome ERZ1740059 (study PRJEB43018, sample SAMN04849738) | marine metagenome | isolation source: floating plastic debris | place: Pacific Ocean | collected 2008-08-28 | study: EMG produced TPA metagenomics assembly... | reverse complement strand
CTACCTTGCCTCGGTCACAAACTGCATGAGACGATCTAAGCCTTAGGCTTGTCTGTCGGGCTATTTAATAAACAGCATTTCCTGGTAGGTGGGCAGGGGCCAGCAATCGTCGGCGAGCTCACCTTCTAGGGCATCGGCATACTCGCGCACGGCTTCCATCAACGGACGCAGTGTGGAGGCACAGTAGGTCATGTGCTCACCTGTGGTGCCAAAGTCATGCTTTTCTAGGCCCTCACTTAGCTTAGTCACAGCACCCACCATCGAGCCGGTGAGATCGGCCACTTTCTGCGCGCTGACTTTTTCAAAGGTGACACCTAAACTCTCTAAGCTCGAGATTGTCGACGACAGCTTAGAGAGATACTCAACGGCTGCCGGGTAAATCTTGGTTTTGGCGATGTCGAGCACCAGCTTACATTCCACCTCAATGGATAGAATGTATTGCTCGGCATACACTTCAAAGCGACTTTCTAGCTCAACCGGTGTCAGCACCCCTGTCTTTTGGAACAGATCGCCAATATACTCTTCCTGAAGCACTGGCAGGGCATCGGCTGTGGTGGGTAGGTTAGCCAGCCCACGCTCTTCAACCGCCATTTTGTGCCACTCTTCAGAGTAACCGTTACCGCCAAAGACAACCGCGCCGTGCTGCTCCATGACTTCTTTGAGTACGGTGAGGATAGCGGTGTTGAGTTCTGCCCCGCCGGAGAGTTCCGACTCTAGGCGATTGCCCACCCACTCTAGGGAATCGGCCAGCATGGTGTTGAGTACAATCAAGGGACCGGAGACTCATTGGTTAGACCCCACTGCGCGAAATTCAAACCGGTTGCCGGTGAAGGCAAAGGGAGAGGTGCGGTTGCGATCGCCCGCGTCCTTAGTTAAGTATGGCAGGACATCTACCCCTAGGTCCATCACTCCTTTCTTTTTGGAGTCGCTAACGGAGCCGGTTTTGATTTGGTCAAACACTTCTTCTAGCTGGGTGCCCAGGTACACCGACATGATGGCAGGAGGCGCTTCGTTGGCCCCTAGGCGGTGGTCGTTGCTAGCAGTTGCGATCGCAGCCCGCATCAACGGCCCATACTTATGGACACCGCGAATCACAGCGCCACAGAACACTAGAAACTGAGCGTTCTCATGGGGAGAATCGCCAGGATCAAGCAGATTCCCCTGGGTGGCGTTGCCCACCGACCAGTTAACGTGCTTACCCGAACCATTAATGCCCGCAAAGGGTTTCTCGTGGAGGAGACACAAAAAGCCGTGCTTTTTAGCCGTATGGCGCAACACCGTCATGATCATCTGCTGATGGTCACTGGCCACGTTGGCCGCTTCAAAGACCGGGGCAATTTCAAACTGTCCTGGGGCCACCTCGTTATGGCGAGTTTTCGCCGGAATCCCCAGCTTGTAGAGTGTTTCCTCCACATCCTGCATGAACACCTGCACCCGCTCTGGAATCGCTCCAAAGTAGTGATCGTCAAACTCCTGCCCCTTGGCCGGAGCCTTCCCAAATAGCGTACGTCCGGCTAAAAGCAAATCGGGACGCTGACTAGCAAAATTGGCATCCACCAAAAAGTATTCTTGCTCCGCTCCACAGCTGGAGTTTACATGGGCAACATCCGTATTTCCCAACAGCGTTAGAACCTTGCTAGCAGCTTTGTCCATGGCGGCAATGGAGCGCAAAAGCGGCACTTTTTTATCTAGGGCTTCTCCAGTCCAAGAGACAAAGACCGTCGGAATACAGAGGGTGGAGCCATTGTCCGTATCCATAATGTAAGCCGGACTGGTCACGTCCCAAGCGGTGTAGCCTCGGGCCTCAAAGGTGCCACGAATGCCGCCGTTAGGAAACGAAGATCCGTCAGGCTCACCCTGGACCAACAGCTTACCGGAAAATTCTGAAATCACCGTGCCGTCGCTTTGGGGAGAGATAAAACCGTCGTGCTTTTCCGCAGTCAGGTTGGTCATGGGGTAAAACACGTGGGCATAGTAGAGCGCCCCCTTGGCTATCGCCCAGTCTCTCATGGCGTTGGCAACCGCATCGGCAATGGAGGGATCTAGCTTTTCTCCGGTGACAATTGTCTTTTTAATTGACTTAAATACCGCCTTGGGGAGAGTGGCCTTCATTTTAGGCAAGTTAAAAACATTCTCTGCCCAAATCTCATCGAGGCTTGCCGGCGTCTTAGGCGGCATCGGTTTTCGGTTGACAATTTGACTGACTGCCTGAACCCGACCTGCATTTCCACTCATGGTTTCTTCCTTGGGGACCAACTGACTGATCCTACTGAAGGCCCCATCCTTAAATAGATAGCAGATATACCAAACGTGCATTATTTAGGATGAAAAACTGACAATTCCTTATGATTTGCAAAAAATATTAAACTCCACCTGCCATTACAGAGGTATTGCACTTTTCGTGGTACTGGTCAAAAAAAGCGCAGCTGCTCATCGAGATGATGTTATCGGCAAGACACTGATGGCATTGCTGGGGGATCAGTACAGGCCCTGAATCAGCAACTGCAAAAAAAAGGCGCTACTAACCTCAGAAGCCGTTGTCGCTGTCAGACTAAAGATCTTAATAAGTATCTCTAGCCAATGCACAAGGGGATCCATTGGTTAGTAACGCCTCAAGCATAGGAGTAATCAAATCTTGCATAATGCTTGATGGAAAGAGCTTATGGGTAAACCCAGGCTGCTGCTGTACTGAAAACTACAGTTAGCAAGAAACGGGTGGCTTTAGGCCCTAATGGGCACGTACCGTAGAAAGAGCGGCACAAAACGACCCTATGAACTCAGTAGTAAACGCCACAGCCTATGACGAAGATGCCTATGACCGCATGGCTAAAGCGATTGTTTTTTTGCGTCAAAACCACTTGGACCATCCTGATTTAGCCACGGTTGCTCACCATGTAAATCTGAGTGAGTATCACTTTCAGCGACTGTTTACCCAGTGGGCCGGCATTAGCCCAAAGCGGTTTTCCCAGTATCTCACCCTGGAATATGCCAAGGCGAAAATTGTCGAGACCAAGAGCCTGCTAGAACTCACGGCGGAGTCCGGCTTATCTAGCCCAGGCCGATTGCACGATTTGTTTGTGACCATAGAAGCCATGTCACCGGGTGAATTTAAGACCGGGGGTCGGGGGTTAACCATTGACTATGGCCTCCATAAAACGCCCTTTGGGAACTGTTTAATTGCTCTGACTGGGCGAGGCATCTGTAACCTACAGTTTTTAGATGGCACCGATGAGAAATCTGCCCTGCATCTACTGCGCTCAGACTGGGCCAATGCTGATATTATTCGCAATCAGCAGACAACGGCAGAGATTTGCGATCGCATCTTTCACCCCTCGCCCCAACCACCGCTAACGCTCCATATCAAAGGAACAAACTTTCAAATCCAGGTGTGGCGAGCCCTGCTACAGATTCCCTTTGGCGGTCTCACCACCTACCAAGGATTAGCCACATCCATCGGTCGACCCACGGCTGCACGCGCCATTGGCAATGCGGTCGGACGTAATCCAGTGGGGTATCTGATTCCCTGTCATCGGGTGATTCGCGGTACGGGTGAGAGCGGTGGCTATCGCTGGGGACTAGAGCGTAAAACCGTTCTTTTGGGTTGGGAAGCCAGCCGGAGTGGTGAGGGAGCATGAAATTTTCACATATTGCCGAACTGTTATTGTTGGCCGCCCTATGGGGTGGATCGTTTTTATTTATGCGGATTGCGGCACCGGTTTTAGGGCCAGTGTGGCTGATTGAATGTCGGGTGTTGTTGGCGGGGTTACTGCTGCTGCCGGTGTTGGCCAAGCTGGGTCTGCTGGGTGAGCTGCAGCGTAATCTTATCCCGTTATTTTTAGTCGGCTGTCTCAACTCAGCCACTCCATTTTTACTGCTGGCCTTTGCCTCGGTATCCCTACCCACAGGATTGACGTCTATCTTAAATGGGACAGCCCCTCTGTTTGGCACGGTGGTGGCCTCGGTTTGGCTCCATGAGAAACTCACGCCAGCCCGAATAGCGGGCCTTATGCTGGGGTTTGTTGGCGTTGTAATTGTGGTGGGCTGGAAAACTATTGACACAACGCCGGGTAGTTTGATGGCCATTGTGGCGGCCTTATTGGCAGCACTGATGTATGCGATCGCAGCTCCCTATATTAAGCAAACCCTAAAAGATGTACCGTCACTGGTGGCGACAACAGGTAGCCAGTTGGGGGCTGCCCTCATCATCCTACCGGCCCTACCCTTTACGGTCCCCCAGCAGGCACCCTCCGCCAAAGTTGTTATTTCCGTTCTTGCCCTGGCTATTCTGTCCACAGCCTTTGCCTATATTCTCTTCTTTAGACTCATTCAGACTATCGGCTCCACTAAGGCCCTGACAGTGACCTATTTGGTGCCCATATTTGCCATGCTGTGGGGGACGATTGTTCTACAAGAAACCGTGACATCGTCAATGATGTTAGGCTGTGGGCTAGTGCTGTTAGGAACTGCCATTGCCAACGATGTGTTACCCCTCAACAGACGATAGAAAGTTAGGCTACATGGCCAGCATAGTGATAGGCATACCCTGGCAAAAACAAAGACCTCGCCGTAGAGCTAGGCCTATCGGCACCAAAATCCAGCCAATGGCACGTAACAGAATGCCTATTGCTTTATATCCTCAGGTGCATATGCTCGATTGATGGGTAAGGTAATACGCATAGTTGTTCCTTGATCAGGCACACTGGAAATAATTAAACGACCATGGCAAAGATTTACAATTTTTTGTACTAATGTCAGCCCCAACCCCAACCCCTGGCTTCCAGAAAATTGCCGTGAAAACTGTGTAAATGCACCGATACTGGCTATTTGTTCTTGGGTCATCCCCTGACCCATATCCCTGATGGAAAGATAAAATAGATTGTTCTCAACTTTACTGGAAACGATAACTGATGTTCCAGAATTAGAAAACTTGAGCGCATTATCCACCAGCGCACTGACAATCAACGAAAAATACTGTTCAGCCATGGTGAGGCTAGCGTCTTGAAGGTCTAACATCAAATCTTCAGACCGCTGAGCCCGCCTGGCGCGGCTTTTAGAAATTTTTGAGATTATATCCTGCGATGAGTATTGAGTATCTGATGTCTCTAGTAGCAAGTTGACATTAGACTTTTTAGCAATCTTAGATTCTATGTAGAGATAGAATAAAATCTGTTGTAACAGTGTTTCTAATTGATGGGCTGACTGAGTTGCTAACTCTACCGATTGCTTTACTTCAGTCGGGCTCATATCGTCAAATTGTACCTGTAGCATGGTCAAAATAGCCAATACCCCCCTGAGGGGAGAATTTAACTCTTGGGTTAAATTGGTTGCTAGTCCCTGTCGTAACTTCTCTAAACTGTTGGATAATAACGTAATAGAATTACGCTGTAATTTAGATATAGAGTGAATATAGTTTCGCTGTTTTTTTAGCTGCCGAGTTAATCGTTTAAGGCGAGTATGTTGATGTTTAATCCGTAGCATAGAGTCTATGCGTGCCCGCAGCTCTAATGCATTGATAGGTTTACTAATAAAATCATCTGCCCCAATTTCTAAACATTGGGCTAATGTAGATTTAGCGGTTAAGGCAGTCACCATAATAATTGGAATTGATCGCCATTTGGGTGCTGCTTTTATTTGACGACAAACTTCAATCCCATCTATACCGGACATCATAATATCCAGTAAGATCAAATCAGGCTTAAATATATCCAGTACATCAAGCGCGTCCTGACCATTAGCCGCATAGTATAGCCGATACTTTGATGGTTTTTTGTCCTTTACTGATGTTATTAGAGAATCTTGTTCTGCTGTTTCTGTGGAAGAGACTTCGTCAGAAATAATTTCCTCATCGGCACTACTTAATAGAATTTCGATGACTTCAAAATTTTCAGGGTCATCATCAATGACTAAAATGGATGATTGTCGCATTTATCCCCCCATTTATCCTGATTTGAACGAAGCAATGCCCCGTAAGGTCAGGATAGTTAGTACCATCATCGGACCATGTATTAATTTAATGGTCGGTTAGATTTAACACATTCCCTCCAGAGCATTGATGCCTAGCAGTTGAATACCCATCAATATTAGAGTCAACTGTGTCAGCAGAAAATAGTTCTGATCAGTTTAGGGCAAGGTTGTGAGCGATGAAAGGTATAGACGTATATCTCAAACCTTTTCTGGATAGGCATTTCAGCTACATAGCTAGATGATTGCCTGAAAAGTACTGATAAACAGACAAACCTGGTTTCGAGCTTAACAGTCACGGTTTAGTTTTGGCCTGGGTATCGCCATTAATGGATGTATTCATCGATTAATGGCGAGTGTTGAGGGCTCTACGAACAGGGAGGAATCAATCCCAGTTTGCTTGGATGAGATAGCTTATCCCAAATCCAAATTCATTTAAGCCGATTAAAATAGACCCTTCTGTCGAGGCACTTCCTTGTGGATGCTCTTCGATAACGGATGCTATCCCAGGATTTCGTATTAGATAATTTCTAGAAAAGCACTTTTTAACTACTCTTAAGTGGCAACATAATGTGTATCATTGTCCCTTGTTGATTGTCACTTGCAATCATGAGTTTTCCATCCATCAGGGAAACAATTCGTTTGACAATTTTTAGACCTAAACCATTATTACTTGGCCCATAGGCATTGCGATCAAACTGAATAGCGTCGTCAATCGTAGCTATTTGTGTTTCTGTCATTACTTGGCCTAGGTTATGCACTGATAGAGTTAAACAATCTTCTAATATTCCACTTCTGACGGTAATGGGAGTCTTGGGTAGAGAGAATTTTAACGCATTGTCCACTAATTCATTGAAGATAATTGACAGGTGCCGAATGGGAACAGAAATCCCAGTGTCATCAATTAATAAAATTAGATCATCATAGCGGTTGTAGCTTTGGGCAAGATCGCCCAGCGTTTCAATAGCACTACTTAACGTAGTTTTGTCGCCAACTGGCAGGCGCATAGAACTATTAGTGACCAGTTCTAGTTCCATATAAATTTGAAATTTTGCCGTTAGGGTCTCTAACCGTCGGGCCGATTGTTCGACTCGAGTAAATAAATCATTGTGAGATAACTGGGGCGTTAAACTGCCTCGCAATTCATCGAGAGTACTTTCTAGAAGATTAACTGTGTTAGTTTGGATACGCGATAGTATCTGATTTTCATCCCGCTGCTGTTTGATTTTAAGCATCGACTGCACACGGGTGTGTAGCTCTATTGAATCAAATGGTTTTGTAATCCAGTCGTCAGCTCCAGCATTAACACAAGACGTTAATATTCTTTTGGTGTCTATTATTGTTACTACAATAATTGGAACACGTTTCCACTGTGGTAACGCCTTAATCTGGCGACAAACTTCGATGCCATTGCTACCCGGCATCAGCACATCTAATAAAATTAGATCGGGCTGGTATGCGTCTAGAGATGCGATCGCATCTTCCCCATTAGCAGCATAGTACAGTTGATAGTTTTGGCGATTGAATAAGGCCTCAATAACATCAAAATGGCTAACCTCATCGTCAATAACTAAAATAACTGACCGCTTCATACAGACATTGCTCGTTCGGCTAAAAGCCTTTCAATAATAATGACAAGTTGGCCCAAGTTAACAGGTTTGCTCAGATAATCGTCAGCACCCGCAGCAATACAGCGTTCTCGATCCCCTTTCATGGCCAGAGCCGTCAGTGCGATGATGGGTAAATGGGCTAATGTCGGTTCACGACGGAGGCGCTGAATTGCTTCTAAACCGTCCATTCCTGGCATCTGAATATCCATTAATACTATGTCAGGTACGGCTGACATGACAGCCGAGAGAGCCTGATGGCCATTGTGGGCCACTCGAATAGAGTATCCCTTGGCATTTAGATAGCTTTTGAGCACCGTAATATTGTCTTGATCATCCTCGACAAGCAAAATTGAGGTTGACTCTTCTGGAATAGCAACGCTGAATCCATTTTTATCAAGGTCTGGGATATCGTCTTTTTCCGACAGGGAGGGCTTGGCAACAACGCAGGGAATTTCGACAGTAAAGCAGCTGCCCACACCCACCTCACTAGCAACGGTGACTGTGCCCCCATGCAGCTCAGTAATGCGTTTGACTAGGGCTAAGCCCAAACCTGTACCCGCATATTGGCGATTGAGGGCACTATCAATTTGAACAAAGGGTTTAAACAACCTATCCATATAGTCAGATTTAATCCCGATTCCTGTATCGCTCACGATAAACTTAAGGGTATCTTGAATCGGGCCATTAGTAGCCCCTAGATTAGCAGACTGTTTTTGGTGAATCACTTCTAGGGTGACACGCCCCCCAGCAGGGGTAAATTTAACCGCATTGCTCAGAAGATTGATCAAGACTTCGCGGATGCGCCGTTCATCCATAATGAATGTTGGCAACGTATGGGAGAGCTTAGAGTCTAGTTGAAGACCTTTCTGATGGGCTTGTTGTTTAACAACGGTTAAACAAAATTGACAGATGGGAATCACAGCCGTGGGGGTAAGATCTAGCTCTAGCATGCCGGATTCAACCCGAGCCAGATCAAGAATATCGTTGATCAGCTCTAGCAGGTGTCGGGCACTGCGTTCAGTTGCCTGTACAGCTTTTGTTTGTCTAGGGTTGAGGGTGCCTAAAATTTGTTCTTCCAGGGCCTGGGTCATGCCAAGAACTGTGTTGAGGGGCGTACGCAACTCGTGACTCATGTTGGCTAGAAAGTCATTTTTAGCTCGATTGGCACTATCGGCGGCTTCTTTGGCAGCGAGCAGATCAAACGTACGTTCTTCAACTTTTTGTTCTAAAGTTTGAGAATAATCCTCTAGTTGTTGATTGGCCTGTTCTAATTTTTGATAAGAAAGCTTCAAATTTATCCAGAGTAAATGGGTCGTACTGATGACGGCCGTTACCGTGAGGGCGATCAGTGATGGCACAACAGGAATCCACCACCCAGCTACAAACGCCAGGTAAGAGCCCAACACTAGGCTGCCTAACAATCCTAAGAGCGTGATGACCACCCGTAAAATCCCGACGGTAATGCGCCGTCGATTGAGACAAAAGATACCCAACAGGGTGCCACAGCTAGACCAAACCAAAACCCACAGATACTCAAGTGGTTCAGGCCATATTTGAATGAGCGCTCGTCCATCTAACGCGGCGCTGATGATTTGGCTGGTGAGGTGAGCATGGACCTCTACACCGGTGATGGATATGGCTTCGCTATAGCTGTAGGGATTGTAAAAGTGGTCTTGAAGGCTGGGGGCGGTGACACCAATGAGAACAATGCGATCTTGCAACAGCTCGGGGGGCAGCTGACCAGATAAAAACTCCCCCATTGAGACCAGTTCAAACGGACAGTGCCGCATGGTATCGGTACAACTGACGCCCCTAAAGTTTAGTAGGAGCTGATACCCAGACTCATCTGCATGCATGTATCCGCCATCATTTTTCTCAAACCGATGAAAGATAGATTTACCTAACTGAACACTTTCTAGGAGTTCATTACTGGTTTGCAGCGAGATATTTTCAGCCGCTAAATAGTCAAGGGCGAGTCTGGCGGCTAGGCTAGTCTTGATTTGATTATCAGGGGTGCGAAATGAAATTAGACCGCGACGGATTTTACCATCGGCATCTAACACAAAGTCGGCAATACCTACCTGGTCACGCTGGCTCAGGCTGGGGGGTGGTCCAACGGGGTCTCCCAACACTTTTTCAATGCCAATCAGCTGGGGGGTGGACTCCATTACCCTTACCAGATCGTTATGACCGGGCTCCAGGGGGAAATCTCGATAAAGGTCTAGACCAATGACCCTAGGGTTCTGGGCGGCAACCGTTTCGATTAAGTGAGCCATGCGGGCATCACTGATAGGCCATGGGGTCCCTTCATTGATGTCCTGCTCACTAATACCAATGATAACGATGCGAGAGTCTTTCTCTTCTAGGGGGCGTAATCGAAACCAACTATCGAGGGCGGCCCATTCTAATAGCTGGAATGCGCCAAGAAGATTTAACCCAACAATCATGCCTGTGACACTACAGGTGGATAAGATAGAAAGCCGCCATTTCCAAATTCTCCGTCCCTGCTTAGACCACATAAATTGAAGTTATCGTAGATTTCAAATTTTGATCTTGAAGGTAGGGATAAAAAACACGTTTCTAGTGGGTATTAATTTATCTTTTCACCCTGATGTACAGTCTAGTTTACGATATTGTTTACATTACCCAGAAACACGGCAGCCCCCATATCGTCTAGATTTACAGACCGAAATAACGCTTCCCAAGCTGCGATCGCATGATCCGGTTCCACCTCGTACAAATCGGCCAATGTTTGCAACGTATCAAACCAAATGCCGTTGCTGGCATACCATGCTCCCAACTCCAGAGATATTTCCTGTGATGGCCGAGATTGGGTATCTAGCTCAACCCGCTTGATCCATCCTTCTACAACAGGATCGTTTGGATCAAGCACCTGTCCACAAATCATGGCCAAGGAGATCTTGTAATATTTATCGGCTTCCAGGGCAGGAGCCGTGTCTGGTATGGGAATACCGATAATGCCCGCCCCTGCTGGCAATTCAAATATGGTGTGATAAAGATAGTTATCATCCTCATCCTCTAGGGTTAAAAACGCCTGCTTGGCTGAGGTCTGCGGCAGATAGGCCAGAAACGTAGGATGGGCCGCTGTGGTAAGTCCCTGATTGGTTGGTGGCAGTAGCAAGGTTAGAGAGGGGGTGGGCATGGAGTTGTTACAGAACTGATCGCGTCTGCCACCGGCTCTGTTGGTTCGAGGCTGCCCGCTGTCCTCGGGAGGAATAAAACTAAATTGTTGATGGTCTAAGGCTAACAGCTGTTCTGTGCCTACGCTGTTGGGCATAGCGTAGGCAGGAACGATTCCCCCCAGCAAACTAACGGAACAAATAATGGTAAAAACGGTTTCAGATCTTGGTTGAATAGAGAACATATCTAGTAAACCAGTTGTTAGAACTAGTTAAGTCTTTTGACACAGTTTAAGCGAACTAATCAGGAAGTTTATTCCTTTAGGGCATCCCCCACGGTAATTTTATCCATTAAAGCCAGTTACCCACCATAACAAAGGCAGCCCAGAAAAATGGGTGTTCATAGTCTTCTTGCTGTAGCACGGCTAGCTGGGCCTGGCGTAAAGCTTCTGCTTTGGTTGTTCCTGGCTGGTTTAGAGCGTCATAGAACTTAACCATGAGCTCGGCGGTGGAGCGGTCATCCACAGACCACAGGCTGGCCAGGGTACTGCGAGCACCGGATCTCAATGCAAAACCAGCCAGTCCTAAACCGGCTCGACTGTCTCCGGCTGCGGTCTGACAAGCACTGAGTACCAACAATTCGACGGGATTGTTGGTACTCAGCTGTCTAGTTTGAAGTGCTTTACTAAAGTCTGGAGTTTTAATTTTCTTATCCCAGGCCAGAATAAAGGTGTCATCTTGGTTAGAACTAAACTGACCGTGGGTAATCAGGTGCACAACAGAAGAGTCAGACTGTTGTAGCTGTGTTTGTAAGTTTAGTTGAGTAAACGCTTGATTGATAAAGGTGCGGGCGGGTATTTTGGCAGTAATCTGCTCAATTTCAAAGGTTGCGGCAGGTAGCGCTGAAAATCCGGCTCGTTCTTCAGTTAGTGCTCCAATTAGTAGCTGAAACTTTTCGGCTTCTAGAGACTGTGTTTCTAGAAGCTGCAAACCCGAGGTAATGGCAACGCCGTATTTCTCAATTAGATACTGACTCCCATCATGGAGTGCAGCGATGGGAAAGCCTCGCAGTAAACCGTCCGGTACAAACACAAGTGTTTTGACATCTTGGTCTGTAAAGTAAGGTTCAGCCGGTCTGATCAGCCAGTCGTAAAGTTGTTGTGAGCGCTGTAGCCGCAGCTGACTGGGAAATGCCAGACTAAGGGACTGTCGCATCTGGCTAAAACTACTTTCGATATCAGCCTGGGGAAGTACTGTTTCGTAGTAATGCAGGGGTTGCCCCTTGAGGGCGAGCACAACAGCCAGCCGGTCAGGTAAGACAATAGGGTAGAGTACGGCTGCCGCCTGATCAATTTCGTCAATTTGCTGTTGCTGAACATCTAAACAGGCTGATTGAAAGTAGTTGTCAAGTTCTGCCAACTGGAGTGCTTCAATCAGCTCGCGGGCCTGCCTGAGGTGATTCTGACTGATGTCGGGTTGGTTAGGCTGCCGAGTCAGGAGTAGGGTAACCAGTTCTCGGTAGACGGGTTCAACTTGTTCTCGAAAAGAAAACTGAATCTGGGAGTTGGCCACCAAATCTGTCCGTAATAAACCGAGCTGGGTGATGGCTTCTGTATAGGCTGCGATCGCAACCTCTCGACTCTCTGCCTGAGCACAGGTAATCTCCCCCCGACACAAAATCCGTCCTAGCTGCCACTGCCACTGATAGGCAATCTCTGGAGCATTGATGCCCTGGACCATAGCCATGGCTTTTTCCGTTAGCTGCTGGGCCTCGGACCATTGGCCGGCTTGTTCATAAACCTGGCCCAGCTGCCCCGTGGCATAGGACTCGGCGCGCCCATCGTTGAGGGTCTGGGCCTGCTGCATCGCGGTGGACAGGATCTGAACCATCTCGGGGCCGTAGGATCTGTCCTGGGGAGACAGCTTCAGCAAACTTTGGACAAAATTAACCCGAGCATAGATGGCTGAGCGGCTGGCGGGTAACTGGGGCAGCTGGGTGCGAAGGTCGGGCAGAAGTGCCTGGGCCGCTGCGATTTGGTCGGTTTCAATCAGCAGACTCAGCTGGCTGAGCTGGGCTTCGACTTTTGCGATCGCACCCGTTGCCACCGCCGCCGCCGTTTGATAGGTGTCCAATGCCTGAGACGTTTTCGCCAATCCCTGCCAGGTATGTCCTAACCCTAACAACACTGCGCTAGTATCGGCCCCCTGCTCCAGCTGCTGGGTCATGGCCAAACTTTGCTGCAAAACATCCAAGGATTCCGAAAATGCTCCCACCCGTTGCAGCGTAACCCCCAGACTTTGCAACGCTTTGGCCTTAAGTAGCGAACTAGGTTGTGACTGGAGTTGTTTATTAATCTCTTCTAGTCGGGTGCGGGCTTGTCGGTACAGGCCCAGGCTCTGCAGGGCCTGAGCCTGATTTAGCTGACTGCCCAACTGACCATTAATGTCATCGGTCTCGTCATAGAGGGTCTCAGACTGTTGCCAGCTAGCCACCGCGGCCTCCGGTTGCCCCATCGCCAGCTGGAGGCTCCCCTGGGTATTTAGAGCCTGAGCCAGAATCAGTCCGGCGTTTGAGGATATCTCAGCACCGGTATCCGAATCTGTGGAAGAATTCCCATTGTGCAGCAACGCTAAGCTTTGGGAAATAGCTGTAGTCGCCGCCTCCCACTGACCCAATTCTTTATAGGCTGACGCAAGATAGCTCAGGCTCAACGCCTGGTTTGTCTGACTGCCCTGGGCTGCATAGGTTTGAGCCGCCTGTTGCCACAGGTCCACCGCCTTAGAATACTGGCCCGATTGGTAATAGCGTCTACCTTGTTCCAACAGGCTGGCCCGATTGGCCGTGGGTAAGATGTCCTGAGTGTGTATGGGAGCCGCTGTGGCTGCCGCTTCCGTGGGCAAGATGGTTGGCATAATGGCTAACCATAGTCCCAGTCCAAACCAGCAGAGGGTTCGACAAATAGACCAAGCGTTTGATTTACCTGAATGTTTCATGCTTCCTTCCTCACGCATCTCCTCTAGAACCACAGCTAACGTTATTCACTCCCCTGTACGCATTCGATATCTCAGCAGTTGAGGCCACAAGCTGAACTTGACCGTTTATGTCTGTCACCATAGCTGTGGCCTCCCTAAGAGAAGCTTGAGAAACAGCTATGGGCACAGGGACTGTTCTGGTTTCGGTTTCTAGTGGCCGCCAATCTGTCCAGGTAACTGAGCTATTGTGGGTGTCAGGGGCCGCTGGCAAACCACCCCGTCCAGTGACCGTAAAAGAGTGTTCTGCCATCGCTGCGCATCCCGTAGTAATTTGGGTGCTCGGGTTGGTGAGGCTACTGGGAAGCTCAACAATGCCCTGGCTGGGGTCAAGATCAGGAGTTTGAATTTGCACAATACCAGCCACACCAAACTGGGAGCTAGCAGTGATGTCGCTTAAGGGCGTTAGCTCAGATCGAAGTTCAAGACCAAAGATACCAGTGGACTCAATTTGAATACGACCACCATTACCCTCAACAGCATTAGCAACAATGTCACTATCTTCGGCTGGTACAGCCACAATAACGGGAGAAGTGATATCAATGTTGCCGCCTGTAGATGGGCCAGTAGCATTGGTGGTAATGGAACTGCCACGACGCAGAACTAGGGCCTCATTAGCGACTAGTTGAATATTTCCCTCATTTCCCCCACTGGTGTTAGCCCTTATTCGTCCTTTCTGATCTAGCAAAATATTACTTGCAAAGATTTCTAGATCACCAGCATTACCCCCTTCTCTTGCACTGACGTCAATTCGAGAGAAATTTTCAACAAAAATAGTTTGACTAGCCACAATCTTCAAGTCTCCTGCATTCCCCTCCCCAAAGCTATCTGCTAATATATTTCCGTTGTTGAGTTTGACAGAGTTGGCATCAATGACAATATTTCCACCGCTGCCAGAGTCTTCTGCAATGGTAAACACAAGTCCTCTATCCGCCAGCTGTAGCTGTCCAGTACGGAGAATGATATCTCCTCCATCACCAGAAGAACCGATAAATTGAGGACCAGTGAATATACCACTGGAAGTAGGGAATTTATCAGGTCCTCGTCCAATGATGTCAATAGAATCTCGTGCCACAACGATAACCGTTCCACCATCGCCTGCTCCAAACGGTGACGTAGAAACCTGTGCTCCATCCATAAGACGCAACTGTCCAGTGGTGATGGTCACATTGCCATTAGCTATCATACTGTTTGATGAACTTGTAGTTAATATACTGCTAAAGTTAACGCTTGATGGAGACTCAAATACCCCCCGTAAGTCAACTGATTCAGACGCTGTTATCGCAATGTTTCCGCTCTCACCAATCCCATTTGCTGATGTCGAGATTTGAGCACCATTGAGAACATGCAGTATCGATGTATCAATCTCAATGTCACCACCGTTTCCACTGGCTCCCGTATTAACAACGCTTACGATACTGGCACGGTTCCTTGTTTCAAAATTTGCATTAAGGTCAACAGACTCTTGCGCTTGAATATAAATATCTCCCGCATTCCCTCCAGCTCTTGTTCTTGATGTAATCTTACTGCCTATTAATCTCAGCTTTCCGGTTTCAATAACAATATGTCCGCCATCTCCAGGCCCAAATGTTGAACTCTCTATTACTGAATCTGTAAATTCAATACTATCCTCAACGTTGAGGGTAATGTTGCCAGTATTGTTTAGGGAATTGGTTGCTGTCTCCAGTCTTGACTCATCTGATAGGCGCAACGCATTGCTAAAGATATCGATGCTACCTGTCTCAACACTGACATCACTGGCATCAGCCAATATCACACTGTTACGGGGCACTTTATCTGGGAAATTAACAGAGTTTACCCCATCTAATTGCACCGTACCTGTTGTAGCCAGTCCTCCTAAAATAAGTCGTCCGCCAGCAGTCGTTAGGGTACTGCCCGTGAGGTTTAGCTCTCCCCCCAGTAATGCTAGATTTGTACCAGTTGCCCCCTCCAAAGTGGCATTTTGCAACGTCATAGGGCTGGGTATTTGATTCCACTGCAGACCGGCTGGCACACTCACACTCAGTAGGGATGATGTAACTGGAGCTGTTGTACTAAAGCTATTACCATCGCCAAACAGCAGCGTATCGGCGGTAGTACCAAAGAAGGAGCCACCGATATCCAAACGAGCATTGGGACCAAACAGAATACCGTTAGGATTGAGCAAAAACAGGCTGGCATTACCGTTGGTCTGCATCAGGCCATCGATATTAGAGATATTTGTACCGGTAACTCGACTAAAAATCGTTTCGATATCAGCGGCATTATTGAACCTGGCAGAACCGTCGGTGAGAATGGAAAACTCGCTAAAGCTATGGAACAGATTATTGCCGTTGCGATCGCCATTTTCAATGACAAAGTTTTGATTATCCGATGAGGTGACAGACGTAGCCAGGGTGCCGTCGGGAATGACTTGGGCGTGGGTTGAGGATGTAATTATCCCAAAACCTACCAAAAGAGTTGCTAAACCAAACAAACAAGGGCGCTTGTTGTTCATAGTCTCAACCTCCCACAGCCAATCTGATGTGGACTAAGCAGTTCCTCTGACTGGGCAACAAATTCCACCTGACCGTTTGTTGCCACCAACACCGCTGTTGCTTCTACAAGAGGCTCAGTTTCAACAGGGATTGAGAGTGGTGTCGTGCTCACTTCAGTCTCTAGCGGTCGCCAGTCTTCCCAGACGGCTGAGCTGTTAGGAGCGTCTGGTGAGTCCGGCAGACCGCTACGTCCGCTAACTGTTAGTGAATTGTCCTCCGCTGCTAAGCAGCCACTAGAAATTTGGTTACTCGGGTCAATCAGTTCACCAGGTAGCTCTACCAGACCCTGATTCGGCTCCAGGTCGGGGGTATCCAATTGAACAACACCATTCACCCCAAACTCAGAACTGGCGGTAATGTCGCTTAGGGGCGTTAGCTCAGGTCGAAACTCTAGTCCGACAATGCCACCCGCCGTAATCCGAATATTGCCACCATCACCTTCAAAAGCATTGGCCGTAATATCACTGTTTTCGTTTGGGAGAGCCACAATCAAGCCATCTGCCAATGTAACTGAAATGTCACCGCCATCGCCGCCCGAACCTGAAATTCCAGCGGTTGTAGAGATTTCACTACCGTTGCGGAGAAGGAGTAAATCTTCAAGGGTTAAGACCACATTACCTCCATTGCTGCTGAGAGTTGTGGCATTAATCTGACTGGCCTCTTTGAGGATAAGTCGTTGGGTATTGAGGTTAATGTTCCCCCCTGCTCCTCGTCCTTCAGAGTTGACCGCCAACTGAGACTCATTTTGCAATCGGGTCTCAAGATTGGGGGCTGTGGCATTCACATCAATATTGCCTCCCTGGCCGGTTGAACTTGGGGCAGTGCTGGATGTGAGCTTACTGCCATCAAGGATCAGGGCATCCGATAGGTTCAACCGAATATCCCCTGCCCTGCCTGGTCCCGTTGTAGCAGCGGATAGGGTGGTATCTGTGAGAGTGAGGCGCTCAGCAGTAACCTCAATGTTGCCTGCCTGCCCAGTGCTGCTAGCATTGCTATTGATTTGACTGTTGAGGACCGTCACTTGACCGGGGCTAACAAGAGTAACATCTCCCGACGGCTGAGTGCTGTTGGCGCTAGCCTCAATAGAGACATCATTGAGAGTGAGGTCACCGAGACTTTGGATGATGGTTTGGCCAGACGTAAAATTCGTCTCATTATCAAGCGCAATGTCTTGCAAATTTCCAATGGGTGAAAAAACTGAGTCTTGGAGCGCAACGACGAGTGCTAAATCACTTACCGTTAAATGCTCCCCCAATCCTTGAATATCAACATTGCCGGAGGGGCCTGTATTGGCGAGAGTCAGGATTTCCAGGCAAGAGATAGACTGATTAGCCTGCAAGGTGACAGACCCCCCCGCCCCTGTGGCTTCAGGACGTTCTCCAATGGAGAAAACGAACAAACTCCTATCATCGCCAATTACAGACCCCTCACGGCTGGACAGTGAAATGCTTCCACCCTGTCCGGCCGTCCCAGAAGTTGACAGCGATAGTGAGAGCAGATCTTGATTGAGTTGAATATCGCCTGCGCCGGTGGTGAGGGTAATGGCCCCGCCGCTTGTTGCATTACCAGAGACTTGAACGTTATTTAAATTTGACTGTGAGAAAGAGGACGAAGTCAATGGGGCGTTAATGATAATATCGCCAGAATTCGAGGAAAGGGTGATATCACCGCCATTACCACTGTCACCAGAAGATACAGCTGATGATGACGACATCGAATCGGTCGAAGATATTAATGCAGCTGAAGAAATTGATGCCGAGATGATCCCAGTAAATTCGGGAAACAAAAGAAATTGTTCCGGGGGGTTAAGGGTGATAGTTCCTGAATCTGACGTGATCGAAATATTGCCGCCATCCCCGCTGATGTCAGCAGTGGCAGACATCAATGAAGTTGCTTGTGAGTGAGAGGATGACGTCACAATACTGTTGATGGTGATGTTGCCGGAGGTGGATGAAAAGATAACGTTGCCACCATCACCGCTGTTGCCACTGGAGGTGGGCGTCGCGAATGAGAGTGAACTGGATTGAGCATTAGATAATACGAAAAGCCCCTCAGTCAAAATATTGCCTGTGGTAGATGAAACCGTTATAGTGCCTCCATTGCCAGTGTTGCCAGAAGAAGCGTTACCCCCTTGTGAGAACGATCCGGTATCCAGGATGTTAGATCCCGAATTAACCAGTCGGATATTGCCGGACGTTGAGGAGAGGGTAATATTGCCCCCATTCCCGCTGTTGCCAGCTGAGGAGGCCACTGCAAAGGAGCCAGCCACAGCCTCTAGGGCTCCCTCAACCGAGATATCACCGGCATTTGACATAACGGTGATATCTCCGGCATCTCCGCTGTTGCCAGCCGGGACAGACAAGTCAAAGCCCTGGAACGCGAATGATTCAGTATTTAGGCCGCCGATTATTTCGATGGTTCCAGAGTCCGCTGTAATCGAGATGGGGCCTCCACGGCCACTGTCTTCTCGCACTGACAGGGAGAATGAGCCCACAGTAACCGGCCTAAGACCAGGACCTGGAGAGGAAAGGCCGTCAGGGCGATTTGATTGTTGGTTCCCCAGCAGAGCAATGTCACCAGAGGCCGAGGAGAGGTTAATGGCTCCACCATTGCCACTGTCGCTACCCTCTGAGAACGAGAATGAGCCTAGCGTGATGGGTTCTCCCTGGGGACCGAGGAAAAACCCAGTCGTGGTGATATCACCGACTGCCTCAAGGATAATGGGACCGCCATCGCCTCCCGTCACATTTGAGGTATTGATGGTGCTGACCGTAATACTGCCGAGGGGCTGTCCTGGATCTGCATTTACCCCCGCCCGCAAAATGGCGGCTCGACTGCTGGCTAGCAAATCAATATCAGAGCCAGATCCATCTGCACTCAGAGTCGTATCTGGTCCGGTAATGACAATATCTCCGGCATCGATACTGCCCTTCGCTTCCACCTTGAGGGCCACACCGGTATAGTTCCCCAGTATCACATCCCCATTGGCCAAGATAATTGGATCGTAAAGGCTGATAATGGAACCAGGAGCACCCGCCAAATCCAGAAATCTCAGGTCTCCGCTCTTGAAATGAGCATCGGCTGAAATATCTCCGTCACTACTCAGTGTCAGGTTACCATCGCTAACAAACGGTGCTAGACGGATTAG
>ERZ1740059.560-NODE-560-length-19450-cov-6.185048_pt1 | contig 19450 bp, 15 predicted proteins | sample MGYA00581744_ERZ1740059 | MGnify/ENA primary metagenome ERZ1740059 (study PRJEB43018, sample SAMN04849738) | marine metagenome | isolation source: floating plastic debris | place: Pacific Ocean | collected 2008-08-28 | study: EMG produced TPA metagenomics assembly... | reverse complement strand
CGGGAAGCCGCGGCCGCTGCGGCCCGCGAGCGGGAGGCGGCCTTCGCGGCGCGCGATGCCCGCTACGGCATGCTTCGCGTCCGCGCGCTGGACGGCGAGGGCCCGGAGGCGCTACCGAGCCCGCGCGCGCTGATCCTCCTCTTCGTGGGCCGCGGACCCGCCATCACGGGCAGCCTCCCCGTCGGTCGCGCCCACGAGCTGGTGGCCATCGCGCCAGACGGCGGCGCCACGCGATCCGTCGTGCCAGCGGACGCGACGTGGGCGCCGGCGAGCGCCGCGGATCCCACGCCTCAGTACGAGCTCGCGATGCAGGTGGCCTCCGCCGCCGGGGAGGGCATCGGGCCTACGCAGCTACCGCAGGGCGCCATGGGGACGGCGACGGGGACGCTGGGCCGCGTGCGCGTCGTGACGAACCCGCCCGGCGCCAAGGTCTACCTGCTCGTCGGCTTCGGCGAGGCGCGCATCGACGACCTCGCCGCGACGGAGGCCCACGAGCTCCTCGTGGTCGCGGAGGGCGCGGAGCCGGTCCGTGTCGTGGTCGGCCCGAGCGACTGGCGTCCCGGCCCCGCCGGGAAACAGATCGCCGAGGTCGACGTGCCCGTCGCCGCAGCGCCCTGAGCGCGCCCGGGCCCGTTCACGTGCCCCCACGTCGCGCGAGGGCGCGAGCGCGACGCGGCCGCGGCCTGTGAGGTCGGGCGTCCCGTGCTAGTCCGGCCGCCGTGACCGAAGGCACCATCCCCAACCCCCACGTCTTCCGCGAGTACGACATTCGCGGCGTGGCCGCCGACGACCTGCCCGACGACTTCACTCGGGCCCTCGGCCGCGCGCTCGGCACCTTCCAGGCGCGTGCCGGCCACCGGCGCATCGCCCTCGGGCGCGATTGCCGGCTCAGCTCGCCGCGGCTCCACCGCGAGCTCCTCGCCGGGCTCGTGGAGGCGGGGCTCGAGGTCGTCGACGTCGGCGTGGGGCCCACGCCGCGCATGTACTTCGCCGTGCACCACCTCGACCTCGACGGAGGCGTGCAGGTCACCGGAAGCCACAACCCGCCCCCAGAGAACGGGTTCAAGATGATGACCGGCAAGGCGTCGCTCTTCGGCGACGACATCCGGACGCTCCAGCGGATGATGGAGGAAAGCGACTTCGACCTACCGGGCGGCGGCACGGTCGAGGAGGTCGATCTTCTCCCGGCCTATCTCGGATTCCTCGAAGGGAACCTCTCCATCGGGCCGAAGCCGCCGCGCGTGGCCCTCGACGCCGGCAACGGCGCCTCCGGGCCCACGGCCGTAGCGGCCTTCGAGGCCCTCGGCCTCGAGTTCGTGCCGCTGCTCTGCGAGATGGATGGGACCTTCCCGGTCCACCACCCGGACCCGACGCAACCCGAGGACCTCGAGCTTCTGATGCGCACCGTCGCCGAGCAGAACCTCGACCTCGGCTTCGCCTTCGACGGTGACGGCGACCGCATCGGCGTCATCGACGCGACGGGGAGGATCCGCTGGGGCGACGAGCTCCTGACCCTGCTCGGCCGGGACCTGCTCGCCCGGCGCCCCGGCGCCGCGATCCTCGGTGAGGTGAAGTGCTCGCAGACGCTCTACGACGACATCGCGGCCCACGGGGGCAAGCCCATCCTGTGGAAGACCGGACACTCGCTCATCAAGGCGAAGATGAAGGAGGAGGGCGCGCTCCTCGCGGGCGAGATGAGCGGCCACATCTTCTTCGCCGACCGCTTCTACGGCTTCGATGACGCCGTGTACGTGGCGCTTCGCCTCGTCGAGCTTCTGAGCGACGGTGGCCGCCCGCTCCACGAGCGCCTCGCGGACCTGCCGATGACGGTGACCACGCCGGAGCTGCGCGTGCCCTGCCCGGACGCCGAGAAGTTCGCGGTCGTCGACGCCGTCCGCGCTCGCTTCCGGGCGACGCACGACGTCATCGACGTGGACGGGGCCCGCATCCTCTTCGGGGAGGGCGCGTGGGGTCTGGTGCGCGCGTCGAACACGCAGCCCGTGCTCGTGCTCCGCTTCGAGGCGCGTGACCAGGAGCGCCTCGACGCCATCCGCGCGGAGGTGGAGGCCGTGGTCGCGGAGGAGCGCGCCACGCGCAGCGCCGAGGCGGAGTAGCCGTGCCGAGCGCCGACCTAGGCCTCGTCGAAGCCGTCGTCCTCGGCATCCTCCAGGGGCTCACCGAGTTCCTCCCCGTCTCGTCCAGCGGTCACGTGGCCCTCGGCGCGCTCCTCTTCGACCTTCGGGACGCACCCCTCGCCCTCGAGGTGGTGCTGCATCTGGGCACGCTGGCGGCGACGCTCATGGTCTTTGGTCGCGACGTGGTCCGGCTTGCCGGCGCCGCGCTGAAGGCGCTCCGCGACCGCGAGGCGCGGCAGAGCGAGGATGCCCGCATGGCCCTCGCCGTCGTCGTCGGCACGGTACCGACGGTGGTGATCGGCCTCGGCCTCAAAGACGCCGTCGAGGATTGGAAGCACCTCCCCGCCGTGGTCGGCGTCTGCCTCCTCATCTCGGCGGCGGCCTGCCTCGCGACGCGCATCCGCTCCGGTGAGGAGTCCGTGCCGACGCTGCGCCAGGCGTTGCTCATCGGGGTCGCGCAGGGGCTCGCGGTGCTGCCGGGCGTGAGCCGCTCGGGGAGCACCATCGCGACCGCCATGCTCCTCGGCCTCCGGGGAGAAGCGTCCTTCCGCTTCAGCTTCCTGCTCTCGCTGCCCGCCATCGCCGGCGCGAGCCTCCTCGTGCTCGGCGAGGACGGCGCCCTCGACCGGTTGCCACCCACGGTCTGGGCCGGCGGCGTCGTCAGCCTCGTCGTGGGTCTCGGCGCGCTCTGGGCGCTCCGCGGCATCGTGCTCACGGGCCGCTTCTGGATCTTCGCGCTCTACCTCGTCCCGCTGGGGCTCGTCGCCATCGCGCTCGGTGCCTGAGAATCGCGCGTGCGCGGCCGCGGGCCGGCGCCATACTCCGCCCCTCATGCCTGAAGCACCCCTCGACTGGGCCGTGGTCATGGCCGGCGGCATCGGCTCGCGCTTCTGGCCTGCGTCACGGCGCGCGAGACCCAAACAGCTGCTCCCCTTGGCCGGCGAGCGCTCGCTGCTGCGGAGCACCGTCGAGCGCATCCGTGAGCTCGTTCCGCCGGAGCGGACGCTGGTCGTGACGAGCGCAGCGCTGGCCGAAGCGACGCGCGCGGAGCTGCCGGAGCTGCCGCCGGCCAACGTGCTCGCGGAACCGCTCGGCCGGAACACCGCGCCGTGCGTAGGCTGGGCCGCGGCGCACGTGAGACGCAGCGACGCCTCCGCGCGCATCATGGTGTTGCCCGCCGACCACCACATCGGCGACGAGGCCGCCTACCGAGAGGTGCTCCGGCGCGGCCTCGGCGCGTGTGAGGGCGGCGCCCTGGTCACCGTGGGCATCGAGCCGACGCGCCCGGAGACGGGCTACGGCTACATCGAAACGGGCGAGGCCGAGGCGGAGGGCGTGCACGCGGTCCGGCGCTTCGTGGAGAAGCCGAACCGCCGCCGCGCCGAGCAGTTCCTCGCCGCCGGGGGCTTCCTCTGGAACAGCGGCATGTTCTTCTTCCGCGCCGATGCCATCCTGGCGGCCATCGAGGCTCACCTGCCAGGCCTCGCCACGGGCCTCGCTGCCTTCGACGAGGCCGCGGCGCGCGGGCAGGAGAGCGCCGCGGTGGAAGGCGGCTACGCCGATCTCCCGAACGTCAGCCTCGACCACGGGATCATGGAGAAGGCGCAGGACGTGCGCGTCGTGCCGGGCAGCTTCGGGTGGTCGGACCTCGGGAGCTGGACGACGGCCTGGGAGCTCGCCGACAAGGACGCGGAGGGCAACGCGAGCGCGAGCGACGCGCTCTTCGTGGATGCGCACGGAAACTACGCGTCGGCGCCCGCTGGGAAGCTCGTGGCGCTCGTGGGCGTGGAGGGTTTGGTCATCGTCGATACCCCGGACGCGCTCCTGGTGGTGCCACGGGAGCGGGCGCAGGAGGTGAAGGCCGTGGTCTCCGCGCTCGCCGCGCAGGACGATCCACGTCGATGAGGTCCGCCTCGGGGGTCGCCGCGTGCCACGGCAGCCCATGAGAGCGTGACGCAACCCACACTTGACGAAATTGGCGCGCGCGGCGCCTGTGCAACGCGGTCGTGGCAGGTAGTCTCCGCCGCTGTGACTCGGGCGCGTACCGACGCCGACGCGGGCGACGCGATTCCGGCCGGCGCCGGGATGTTCTCCCTCGTGCAGCGCTTGGCCGGCCTGGGCGTGTGGGACTGGGATTTGCGCGCGGACGCGCTTCGGTGGAGCGAGGAGCTCTGCCGTATCCACGGCGTACCCCTCGAGGGCGCACCTCCGACCTTCGAGGCCTACCTCGCGCTCCTCCATCCCGAGGACCGGGAGGGCTACGCGGGGACGGTGCGGGAAGCGCTCGCCGAGGGCGCGGGCTTCACCCTCGAGCACCGCATCGAGCGTGAGGGCGGCAGCGTCCGCGTGCTGGAATCCGTGGGGACCGTGGTCGTGGATGCCGGTGGCCGCCCCGCGCGCATGGTCGGGTGCTGCCTCGACGTCACCGAGAAGCGCGCGCTTCAAAGCGAGGTCGCCCGCGCGGAACGCGAGCGCGCGCTGGGCTCCTTCGCAGCACAGGTCGCCCACGAGCTGAACAACCCGCTGACCTCGCTCCAGGCGGGTATCGAGTATCTCGAGGGGGCGCTGGAGGCGCCGCGCGCCGACGTGGAGCACGTGCTCCGCGACATGCGGGAGGGCCTCGTCCGCATCCGCGACTCCGTGCGCGAGCTGCCGCACCATGCGCACGATCCCGACGTGGTGCGCTTCGCCACGCTCGGCGCGCGTCCGACGACGCTCCCGCCCGCCGAGGCCTCCTCCCTCGCCGCCGAGCCGCGGCGCGTCCTCGTGGTGGACGACGATGCCCTCGTCGCGCGTTCCCTGCGCCGCCTGCTGCGGCCCCACGCGGTGGTTCACGCGCCCTCGGCGGCGCGCGCCCTCGGGATGCTCGAGGAGGACGCGGCCTACGACGTCGTGCTCTGCGACCTAATGATGCCGGGTGGCACCGGTCCGGAGCTCCAGGCCGTCATCGCGCGGCGCTGGCCCGAGCTCGACGCGCGCATGGTCTTCATCACCGGCGGCGCCTTCACGAAGGAGGCGGCGACCTTCGCCTTCGCGGAGCAGCACCGGGTCCTGCTCAAGCCCGTCGACCGCGCGGAGCTGCTCGCCACCGTCGAAGAGGTCGTCAGCCGGAGCACCGCCCTCGGGCGCTGACCCTGGCCATCTGACATCGGCCCGCATGAATCGGCCCGTCTGACATCAGCAAGTACCAATCAGTCTAGCGCTTTCCTGGGGCGCGCCGCTTGGCGTAGAGTCTTCGGAAATGCCGCTGTCCGACCTCCGAAAGCCCGATGTCCGCCACCGCGTCGCCTGGAAGGCGAACGAGATGCGGAGCGGCGACGGGACCGCCGTGTTCGAGCCAAGCTTCGTCGCCGAATCCGGCAGCCGCGTCTGGGTCGTGGACGTGCGCGACGACGGGGAGCTGACCGGTCCCCTCGGGCACGTGCCGCGGACGTGGCGGATCCCACAGCGGCGCATCACCGAGGTCGCCACGATCCTCCACCCGGACACGAGCGTCGTCCTCGTGTGCTCGGACGGCGTCCGCTCCCTGGCGGCGGCGCGGCTGCTGGCGTCGCTCGGCATGAGCAACGTGGGCGCCATGCGCGGCGGCATGCGGCGCTTTCGGAGCGAGGGCTACACCGTTTCTCGATCCCAGAGCGTGCAGGGTCGCATGCTCACGTCGCCGGCCGCGGGCATGGGCTCGGACGGGCGTCCGCTTCACGCCATGCGCGGCGACAAGAAGCGCCTCAGCGCCGACGAAATCCGCGCCCACGTGGGGCCTCCGGAGCAAGTGCGCCGGAAGAAGCTCGCGTCGTTCCTGCTGGCGAGCCGCTGCGCGTGCGTGGACGGCCGCGACGAGGTCGCGCGCATCGGAACGCCCGGGGGCGACGCCGGCGAGCTCGTCCTCGCGCTGGCGGCGGTCGAGCAGATCTCCGGGGCCGTGGACCTCGGCAAGATGAGCGCCATCACCCGCACCCTCGCCGACGCCTTCGGCGGCATGTACCACCACACCGACTACAAGGCCTTCAACGCGCTCACCCGCGCCCTCGGGGAGGACCCGCGCTTCGGTGGCGCCGTCGTGAACCTGCGCACCGCGGAGGAGTGGATCGCCTTCGTCGGACGTCCGCCAGAGCACCTCGAGCAGCCGCTCCTCGAGCACCTCACGGACGCGGCGCACGTCGGCTGCGGCCACCTCAAGCTCGCGATCCAGCGGCCCGAGGACTACGGCGTGCGGCCCCAGCTCGTGAAGGCCTTCATGCGCTCCTTCTACGAGCTCCTGTGGGCCGGTGACCCGGACATGGAGTGGGTCGTCCTGGGCGGCGATCACGGCGAGGGCGCGTTGGCCAACGTCACCATGGCCGAGCCCTTCGGCCCCTACTCGGGCGTACCCCTCATCGCGCCACAGGTCGGCGACGTGCAGATGTTCGTGAACCACCCGCAAGCCATCGCCTTCCTGCGGGACCAGATGGTGCAGGTGCTCGAGCCGCGCGGCGACCTGCTCCCGCTCGGCGCCGGCTCCGGTGCACAGCTCACCGAGGCCATCCGCGAGCTCGGCGGTCAGCAGGCGGGCATGACGCTCAAGCTCCTCGCCGCGGGGCTCCCGATCTTTGGTCTCCACTTCGCACCGGACGGGTCCCTCACGGTGACGGAAGAGGGCACCATCCCGGGTCCGGAGGCCTGAACCCGGCGCGGCTCAGCTCGCGGGCGCCGTCTCGGCCGCCGGGGCTACGCTCGTGGTCATGGCAGTGGGGCGCTCGCCGAGGATCTCGCGCACGTCGGACTCCTCGAGAACCTCGTTCTCGAGAAGCCGCGTCGCCATCGCCTCGAGCAGCTCGCGCTTCTCGCGAAGCATCGCGAGCGTGTCCTCGTAGGCGCGGTCCACGATGGACTGCACCTCCTCGTCGATGATGCGCTCGAGGTGCTCCGAGCGAGCCGGGCGGCCCGCGCGGGGCCCGAGGAAGCTCGGGCCGCCCTCGCTGAGCGAGAGGTTCGGGAGCCGCTCGCTCATCCCGTAGGTGGTCACCATCTGCCGGGCGAGGGACGCGACCTTCTCGAGGTCGTTCGAGGCGCCGGTGCTGATCTCCCCGAACACCACCTCTTCTGCCGCGCGGCCGCCGAGGAGCCCCCGGATCTTCCCGACGAGCTCCTCCTTGCTCATGAGGAAGCGGTCCTCGAGCGGCGCCATCATCGTGTAGCCCAGCGCGCCCATGCCCCGCGGCACGATGGACACCTTCTGCACCGGGTCGGCGCCGCGGGTGAAGTGGCCCACGATGGCGTGTCCGCTCTCGTGGTAGGCGACGATGCGACGTTCGGCCGGGTTGATGAGCCGGTTCTTCTTCTCGAGGCCCGCGACGACGCGCTCGAGGGCCTCCTGAAAGTCGCGCATGCCGATGAGCTCGGCGGCCCGGCGCGTGGCCATGAGCGCGGCCTCGTTGGCGAGGTTCGCCAGATCCGCACCGGCCATGCCCGCGGTCATGCCCGCGACACGCTCGAGGTCGACGTCGTCCCCGAGGCGCTTCTTGCGCGTGTGAATCTTCAGCACGGCGTGGCGCCCGGGCTTGTCGGGCCGGTCCACGAGCACCTGCCGGTCGAAGCGGCCGGGTCGCAGCAGCGCGCGGTCGAGCACCTCGGGCCGGTTGGTGGCGGCCATGAGCACGAGGCCCGTGTTCGCCTCGAAGCCGTCCATCTCGACGAGGAGCTGGTTGAGCGTGTTCTCGCGCTCGTCGTTCGAGCCCATCGCGTTCTGCCCCGCGCGGCTCTTGCCGATGGCGTCGAGCTCGTCGATGAAGACGATGACCGGCGCGCGCTTCTTCGCTTCGTCGAAGAGGTCGCGCACCCGGGACGCGCCCACGCCGACGAACATCTCGACGAAGTCCGAGCCGCTCAGGCTGAAGAAGGGCACGCCGGCCTCCCCCGCGACGGCGCGGGCCAGCAGCGTCTTGCCCGTGCCCGGCGGGCCGACGAGGAGCACGCCCTTCGGGAGCGTGGCGCCGAGGCGCGCGTATTTGTCCGGGTGCTTCAGGAAGTCGACGACCTCGAGGAGCTCGGCCTTCGCCTCGTCGACGCCGGCGACGTCGTCGAAGCCCACCTTCGCCTCGTCGTCGACGGCGTAGATCTTCGCTTTGCTCTTGCCGACGCTGAGCACGCCCTGCTGCGCGGCGCCCATGCGGCGCATCACGAAGCCCCAGAGGAAGAGCAGCAGCGCGAGCGGCAGGAGCCAGTTCGCCAGGAAGCTCGCGAAGAAGTCGTTCTCGATGCGCCCGCGGTATTCGACGGCGCGCTCCGTGAGGAGCGGGACCAGGTCGTCGTCGGCGACGCGGACGACGCGGAACGCTCGCGACGCCTTCTTCTCGCCAAAGATGGGCAGCGCCCAGGGGGTGCGCTCCGGGGGCGGCTCGATGTTCTCCTCGCTCGTGGCGTGCGCCGAGACCTGGTCCGTCGCGACCGAGGGGCCGGGATCGGCGCTGAGATCGATGCCCTCGCGCACCTCCGCGAAGACCTCGTCCTCGAGGAGCACCACGCGCTCGACCTCGCCGGCGGCGAGGCGCGCGCGGAGCTCGCTGTACGCCCGCTCGGGGACTTCGTAGCCCGAGAAGAAGAGGGCCTGGAGAAGGGTCAGACCGAGGACGACGGCCAGGACGTAGCCGACGGAGAAGCGCGTACGGGTCTCCATGGACCCGCAGCGTGGGTTCGGGGCGCCTCGGCGCAAGGGCTGGCGTCCGCACGCCCCGGCGCTAGCGGGCGCTCAGGTGAGCCAGCGATAGACCTTCGCGGCCGCCTCGTAGGCGGGACCTTCCGTGGGCATGGCCTTTCGGAGGCGAAGCGCGGCCGACATGAGCGGGTACTCGTAGTAGCGCGAGTAGAACCAGTCGAGACCGGCTCGCCGCTTGTACTCCTTCGTGTACTCGGCCAGCTCCTCGTAGGTGAAGGCGCGGCCGTTGTCGCCCCACTTGGCCGTCGCGTAGACGAAGCCCGCGTCGTAGAGCGACTCGATGTTGTGGAGCGTCGTCTTCATGAAGTTGCCGATGAGGAGGTCGTCGAAGACCTCCCAGTCGATGGCGCTCATGAGACTGTGGCGGGGCGTCTCGAAGGTGATCCCGCGATCGACCTTGCCGTCGAGGTCGATGCGGTGCTCCTTGGCCCCGACGCGGAAGGTCAGGAACCGGAAGTTGTCGCGGACCGTGATCCGGCGGCGGAAATAGGCCTCGATCTTCCGGACGTCCTCCTTCTCGAGCTCGTCCGACCAGTCGTCGCCGAAGTCCGAGGGCGGTCGCGCTTCGTCCGGGCTCTCCGGGGGGTCGATGGCCGTGACCTCGCCCGTGACGCAGTCGATGCGCGAGAAAGCTGGCACGAAGTCGTACTTCTCGTGGTTGAAGCCGATCGTGTACTCGTCGTGGGTCCTCGCGTACTCCTGCGCCCACTTCGAGTCGGCGCGCTTGTACGTGTGGAAGGACGAGAAGGGGACCGCGGCGGTGGTGCCCATGCGCTCGACGAGCTGCGTGAGCTTGAGGCCTGCGGGCTCCCGGTTGATCGAGGGAGGAAGGATGAAGGTCCCGTCCTCGGTCCAGAAGTTCAGCATGTCCGCGTCATGACAGGCGCAGAGCGAGAGCAGGTAGCTGTGCTCGTAGCGCTTGATGATGCGCCGAAGCGTCACCGTGCAGTCCTGGTCCCGGGCGTCGTTGAGGTTGACGAAGAGTCGCCCGTTCACGTCGACGAGGAGCACCGAGTCCTGGATCCAGGTCGTGAGGCACATGACCTTGATGTGCGGTGAGAGCTGCACCCACTCGCGGTCGGGCAGGATCTCCACCTCGAAGCCCTCGTTGCGCAGATCCTCCTCCATGCGCCCGCCGACGTGGTCGCCGAGGAGGATCTTCCGTCCCTTCAGGTACTTGAGGCTGTCGGGGTTCAGGTGGTCCGGATGACCGTGGGAGAACCAGATGTAGTCCGCCCGGTCGATGTCCTCGCGCAGATCCTTCGGGATCTCGTGGCTGAGGCCCCAGCTCCCGAAGTAGGCGAGGCAGTCGCCGCCGAGCCAGGGGTCGGTGACCAGCACGGGCCGGTCCTCGTAAGCGATCAGGGTCGCGTTCCCGATGGTCGCAACGTCGAGCATGTCTCCGCGGGCCTTTCGTCGAGCGGGCGCGCCGCTGCCGCCCGGGCGGAAAAATACACTCCCCGTTGGAGGAGCACCAGGCCGGGAGCTTACTCCAAGCCGGCGGAGATTCGGAGGGGGAGCTGCCAGGTCGCCGAGCGGCCGAGGCGGAGCCCGTCCTCGAGCACCGGGGCCAGGGCCCCGGCGACGCACGGAGCAAAGCCCTCGACCTCGACGCCGTCGACCACGAGCTCGACCTTGGGCTCGTAGACGGCGTAGGAGCCCATGTCCCGGAGGCGCGTGCTCATCTTGAGGAGCAGGCTCGCCGGCGCGGCGCGCTCGTGGTTCAGCTCCCAATCCTGGATGAAGCAGTCGGCCATGATGGCCGTGGCCTCGTCGCCGCGGAGCCGGCCGACCATGACGTCGTAGCCGCGCGCGTCCGACTCCGGCAGGTCCACCATGATGCCGACGGCGTCGCTCGTCGGCCGCGAGGGCTGCTCGGTGAAGAAGCGCTCGGCCGGCGTGGTGGCGTCGAAGGCTGCGAGCGCCAGGCCGTCGTAGCGCCTGCGGCCGAGGGCCCGGAGCACCTCGGCGCGGAGCGGGTCGCCGGGGAGCGAGCACCGGAAGCAGGCGTCGGCACGCCGCGCGGCGCGCTCCCGCAGCTCCGCTTCGCCCGGCGTGCGAAGCGCCGCCAGCGCCGCCCCGCAAAGCACCTCCGGAGGCACGGGCACCTGTGCGCGCCGGTAGGATTCGACGGCCTGCTCGTAGCTCGAGAGCGCGCCGTCGACGTCTCCGGCTTCGCGCTGCGCGTGGCCGGCGCTCGCCAGCACCTCGGCCGCGCCGCTCGTGCGGCCGTAGCGGCAGGTTTCGTCCACGCAGCGCTGCCCCTCGCCGCAGTCGGCGTTCGCCGTGCAGCTGGCTCCCGCGGGCGTGGGCGATTCCGCTTCACTCTCGAGCTGCGCCGACACGCCCTCGCCGCCGAGCGAGCAGGCGCTCAGCGAGCACACGCCCGCGAAGAGCAGGGCGAAGGGGAGTCGGTCAAAACTGCGCATCGAGGCCGAAGGTGAGGGCGATGCCGGTGTCGTTCGGAACCGCCGCGCCCGCATACGTGTAATCACGGAAATCGTAGCGCAAATGGTCGAACTTCAGGACGAAGGAGAGCTCTTCGAGCGTGCGCTCCTCGAGCGGCGGCGGGAGGGCGTAGCGCACGCTCCCGCCGATCACCCAGCTGTCCATGCTGGAGAGCTCGCGATCGCCCGTGAAGTACTGCCCGCGCGGGAAGCGCGAGTAGTCGTCGCTGAAGAAGGCCGCGGCGCTCTGTGAGTAGTAGCGGCCGCGCACGCGGACGCGGAGTGACTCGACCAGCGTCTGCTCCCAGGCCAGCTCGGCGGTCACGCTCGTGACGTCCCAGGTGTCGCGGTAGAGGCGGCCGAAGAGCTGGATCGCGCCCTTCAGCGGGCGCACGTAAACGCGCGTCGCGAGGCCGCCGGCCCAGCGCTGCCGGTTCTCCGGGTGGAACTCCTGCGCCGCGCTTCGCCCGAGCCATACCGAGCGATAGGGGTTGCCCTGGTAGCCGCTCAGGACCTGCCCGGTGAAGGTCAGCTGCGTCACCAGCACCGGCGTCCAGGCCTGCGTCCAGCCGCCCTGAAAGGTGTGGATGTCGACGTCGAGGCTCTCCCGGTCCGGGGAGCCGCCGAAGCATCCGTCGCTGTTCGGGAGGCGCTGCCGGTCGACGGCCTCCTGGGCGCGCGGCTGCGCCAGGTTGCAGACCTGATCGAAGCCGCGGCCGTAGGAGATCTCGAAGCGCGTGTTGCGCTCGAAGAGCTCCGTGGCCGCGCCGAGGCGGAAGCCATGACTCCGGTAGTCGCTCTCGTTGCCGTAGCTGTAGTCCGCGCTGAGGCTCGCGAACTCGCTGCGCAGCGTGAAGCCTGCCGAGGCGACGTTGCGCAGGTCGTCGTAGCGCGTCGCGCTCGTGATGACGTCCGGCGTGAGCCCGGGGTTGTCGACGACGGCGACGGAGGCGCCGCTCACGACGTCCGCCTCCCAGCCGGCGCGGACCTGGGCCACGTCGCGGATGTCGCCGCGGATGCGCACCGACGGCGTCACCACCTGGTTCTCGAGCGGTCCGCCGCGCTCGCGGTAGTACGTCGTCACCGTGCTCACGCCGACCTGCGCCCCGGCGCTGGCGGCCAGGGCGACGAAGACGACGGAGAGCGCGAGGAGACGATTCATCGGGACCTCAGTTGCAGCCGCAGCCGCCGCCGCTGACCCCGCCGGCGCCGAAGGAGCCTTCCCGGTTGGTGAGCACGTGCTCCTCGGCGGCCTGCGTCTCGCCGTCGGCCCCGAAGGTCATCGAGGGGTCCGCGAGGAACTCCTTGTCCTCGGGCCGCACGGTGACGCAGGCGCTGAGCGAGACGAGAAGGAGGACGAGCAGAGAGCGCATGGCAGTACCTGGGAGGGCGGAGGATCGCGAGGCTCAGAAGAACACGGAGACGCCGCCCGTGTACTCCTCTTCGGTCACGTAGCGGTCGGCCTCGAAGAAGACGTAGGAGCGGACGTCGACGCGCACCGTGAAGCGGCCCTTGAAGCCGAAGCGAAGGCCGCCGCCGCCGTAGAGATGAGGTGTGTTGCCGCCTTCGAGCAGGAAGGTGTCGGCGTTGGGCTCGACGAAGCTCATGCCGCCGCCGACCGCCAGGAAGGGCACGACGGGCCATTCGGGGAAGAGGTTGACGACGGCACCGGCCCCCACGACGCCGAGGCGTCCCCCCGGCGAGACGTTCACGGCGCCGGAGGCCTCGAGGCCGAGCTCCGGCGCCACGAGCGCCGTCACGCGGAGGCTCATGATGCCGCCGTCGCCGAGCACGCCGAAGAGGGCCGCGATCTCGACGTGACTGCCGAGCAGCGGCGGCGGCGCGAAGACGCGGTTCGGGCGTCGCCCGTCGCCCTCGCCGAGCTCGTGGGTGTAGACGGTCTCGCCGTAGATCCACGCGAGCGTCCCGTCCGCGCGCTCGAGCTGGAACCAGTAGCCCCGCGTGCCACGGCGACGGACGCGAAAGGTGTCGCCGCGTCGGGCCAGGCCCAGCGAGCGATAGCTCTGCCCCGGCCCCGCCCGCAGCGGCGTCGCGTCGACGATCACCCGCGCGTAGACCTCGACGTCGTCGGCGCGCGCCGCGGGCGCGACGAGCGCGACGAGCAGTGCCGCGAGGGCGAGAGCCTTAACCGCCGCCACCGGCGATCCATTCGATGATGAGCTGGGCCTCCGGCGATGCCGCGTCGAAGATCGTACGGGGGTGCGAGGCCTGGCCCGTCGGCCGCGTGAAGAAGGGGCTCGAGAGGGGGTCGCTCTGGATCGTGAAGCGCACGGCCGCCAGGTTCGCCTCGTACTCGAGCGGCACCAGGCCGATGACGCGATTCGCGTCGCACATGGGCGGGGGCACGCGCTCGGCGTCCGCGTTCAGGCGCAGCGCGGAACGCGCCGTGTGGCAGCTCCCGGCCTCACCGGTGCCGCCGCTCGCGCAGCTCTGGGCCGAGAGGACCTCCGGCTGAATGCGGCAGTAGAAGAAGTCCTCGTCCAGCTGGAGGTTCGGCGCCACGAAGTCGTCGCCGAGGTCCACGGTGCCGCAGGCAGGCAGCGCCAACGCGAGCGCGAGGGACCGAAGGCGAAGCACGGAGCGCAGGTTAACGGCCAGGCCCGGCCGGATTCAATGTCACGCTCGTCGCGCGTCCCCGACCGAGGAGGTGCGCAGCCAGGACCCGTTGCACGGTTTCTCCCCGGCTGCTCTGATGCGCGCGGCCCATGCGGGAGACGTGGAAGGCGGCCCGAGTCGGCCTGATGGTGATCCTCGGCGTGGCGGCCATCGTCGCGGTCTTCCGCTTCGTGGACGAAACGACGGCGGAAGGCGCGGGCTACCAGGTCTCGGCGCGCTTCGACGATGCGCAGGGCCTCATCCCCAAGTCGCGGGTGGTCGTGGCGGGCATTCCGGTCGGCACCATTCAGGACATCGCCCTCGACGGGAATCAGGCGCGCGTCACGATCCAGATCGACGAGGGCGTCGAGCTCCACGACGACGCGGCCGTCGCCATGCGCCAGGAGTCGCTCCTCGGCGAGCAGATCCTCGTCATCAATCCCGGCACCGTGGGACGGCCACGGATCGGGGAGGGCGGCGAGCTCCGGGTCGCGTCCGAGGGTGTGACGACCGCCGACATCCTCGAGCAGGTCGACGCCATCGCCACGGACGTACGCGCGATCACGGGCCAGCTCTCGCGGGCCTTCGGGACCGACGAGGCCGGCGACCGCTTCGAGAGCATCCTCGCGAACCTCTCGGACTCGCTCGAGACCGTGAACCGGACGCTCCGGCGCAACGAGCCCAACATCGACCGCACCCTCGACGGCATCGCATCCACCGTGACCCGGGCGGAGGACCCGCTCGTGGCGGCGCTGGAGAACATCAGCGCAGCCACCCTCGAGGTGAAGGAGCTGCTCCAGAACCGGCGCGGCGACCTCGACGCGGCGCTCGCGGAAGCCGACGACACGATCACGAGCATCCGTCGCGCGTCCGAGCAGCTCGAGGGAGTCCTCGGCGACGTCCGCGTGGTGACGGATCGGACCGCGCGCGGAGAGGGCACCATCGGCCGGCTCTTTCAGGACGAGACCGTCGTCGACGAAGTGGAGGGTGCGGCCGCGGGCCTGAACAACCTCATCGGCGGTCTCGCGCGGCTCCAGACGATTCTCGAGATCCGGAGCGAGTACAACTTCCTCGCGCAGACCTTCAAGACGTACTTCTCCCTTCGCCTCGCGCCCCGGGAAGGCCGCTACTTCTTCATCCAGCTCGTGGACGATCCGCGGGGCACGGTGCGGCGCACCCAGTCGGTCGTGCGCCGGCAGCCCCCGGGACCCGAAGAGGTTCCCGAGCAGCTCATCGAGACGGAGACCCGCTCCGAGGACCTTCGCTTCACGCTTCAGCTCGCCAAGCGCGTGTCCTTCGCGACCTTCCGCTTCGGCATCATGGAGTCGACGGGCGGGCTCGGCCTCGACCTCCACGTGTTCGACGATCGCTTCGAGATGAACACGGACATGTTCGCCTTCGGCGAGAACTTCCTCCCGCGCCTCCGCGTTCGCGCGGGCTTCGAGCTCGTCAAGAAGCTCTATATCGTCGCCGGCATCGACGACGCCCTGAACGGCGCGGGCAGCGGCGTGAACGGTCGTGACTTCTTCGCCGGCCTGCAGTTCCGCTTCAACGATCAGGACCTGCGCGGGCTGCTTCCCTTCCTCGGCGGGGCGCTTTAGCGACGGACCCTCGGCCCCGCGGCCACCGAGTGCGTGCGGATTCCCCGGCCCGCGCGTGCGGAACGCCCGGTAGCCGGCTAGCGTGCGGGCCGAAATGAGCCAAAGTCGCCGGCTCGAGGCCCCTGGTTCCGTGCTGGCACGCGGTCGAGTGGCAAGGAAGGACATGCTTGACGATACGGCGCGTACGGTCAGCTCCCCGCGATCGCGCGCAGTTCACTGGCTCGCCGGGGTCCTGGCGTGCGCCGCGCTCCTGGGCTCCGGGCGCGTGGCCGCGCAACGGACGGATGTGTCCGCGCTCGAGCTCGCCTTGGCGCGCCGGCACTCCCACTGGGTTCACCAGATCTATGAGCCCGACCCGCCGCCGACGCAGCGCGCGAGCTGGAACCGAATCGCGTCTCGGGCCAACGCGCTGACCACCATCCTCGAAGAGCGTCGCGCGGCCGTCAGGCCGGGCCTCGTGGCCGACATCCGTCGCCAGCTCGCCACGCTCGACCGTCTCGCTGGAGGTGGCTGCCGCGACGAGCGCAGGACGGAGGGCGAGGTCGAGGTCGAGGTGCGGGCCCATCCCTTCCGGCCCCGGATGAGCCGGACGGGAGTCACGCTTCGGGCAGGCTACCGGTACGAGCTCGTGCCGCGGGCCGCGCGGCTCTACGAGCGTACGACGGCGCATACCCTCGACGTGGCCGTGGGCGGCTTCGCGCTCTCCTGGCTGCGGCTGGAGGGCTCGCTCCGCCTCGGCACGGTGCCCGACTTCGGACCTCATGGGGCCGTGGGCGCGCGGGCGCTGATCGTCGCTCCCTGGGGACTCCTCCGGCTCTCGGGCGGCGTGGGCGTGGCGATGGCGCTGGCGCGGGACCGGCGCGGAAACACCTCCTTCGGCTGGGTCGGTTCGCAGGTCGAGCTGCCCCTGGAGATCGGCTTCGAGCTCACGGAGCACCTGGGGCTCACGCTCGCGGGCGGACTCCTCTGGACGCAGCCCGGCGCCGCGCCTCGCGACTCGCGCACGGTCGGCGGCTTCGCAGGGCTGCTCCTCGAAGCGGCGCTTTGACGAAGGGCGCGCCTTCCGGCTGGGGCCCTTCGCCCCGTGGCCGCGTCGCCTTGAGGTAGGGTCGGGGCGCGCGCATCGCTGGCCGCGCGCAGCTCGGAGGTTTCGCGTGCAGCTCACGGGGATGCGGTACGGGGCGAGGTTGCTCTCGTACGTCGACTTCCCACGGTCCGAAGTGCTCGGCCCCGAGGCCAGCGACGCCGAGGTCGCCGACCTCATCGCACGGCACGGCGAGATCTTCATCAAGCCGGCCTTCCGCGGCGGCATCGGGAAGAAGGGGAAGGCGGGGCTCATCGGCCGAGCCCGGGATCTCGAGACCGCGCTGCGGGAGAAGGAGCGGCTCTTCTTCGTCGAGCACACCGCCGGTCCCTTTCGCGCCAAAGCCCACGGCGTCACCTACGAGGCGGCCGTACCGGCGACGTACGAGGTCTACTTCAGCCTGTCGGACTCCACGCGCTTCCGCGCTCCCGCGATCACGCTCTCCCATCACGGCGGGGTGGACATCGAGGAGGTGGATCCCGAGGCCATCGCCGAGGTGCCCTTCGAGGCGCTGACGGGACTCAAGGCCTTCGTGATCGCCAACGCGCTCACCGACCTCGGCGCCCCCCGGGAGATCATCTCGCCGCTGGTGCAGGCGCTCCCGCGGCTCTGGGATCTCTTCCATGGCTACGGAATGAACCTCCTCGAGCTCAACCCGATTCGCATGCGCCCGAGCGAGGGCGGGCGCCTCGTCCCCGTCGCCTGCGACTTCAAGGCCGAGTTCGATCAGGACGATCCCCGCGTCGCCCGCCTCGACTTGCCGCCGGCCCTCTTCGACGTCGGCACCTCGCCCTTCGAGCAGGAGGTCAACCAGCTCCGCACCTATCAGGGGCAGAGCGACGTCTACGTCATCAACCCCGAAGGCGACATCCTGCCGCTCACCTTCGGGGGCGGCGCCAACTCGCTCGTCACGGAGCTCCTCGGAGACGACGCCAGTATCTCGAGCGACTTCGGCGGCAACCCTCCCTACGAAAAGATGCGCAGCGTCGCGTCGATCTGCCTTCGCTACTTCCTGCGACGGTCGAACGTGCTCTTCGTGATTGGCGGGAAGGCGAACAACACGGACATCCACGTCACCTTCCGTGCCATCGCCGACGCGCTCCGCGAAGAGTTCGGGCGCGCGGGTCCGAGCCCGCTCTACGTGGTCGCCGGCCGCGGCGGACCGAACGTGGTCCAGGGCATGGGGGCGCTCCGGGACACCTGCGAGGTCCTGGGCCTCCCCTACCGCTTCTTCGGCTTCGACAGCGACATGAGCCGGGTCTGCGAGTACGCGCGCCAGGTGAACGCCTGGATGCGCGCGGGCGGGCGCCGGGAGCTCGCCCGGAAGCTCGGCTTGGACGGCGAGCGAGGCTGAGGAGGGACGCCATGGTCGCGCACGGTCTACCGGAGTTCCCCTACTACGTGGGCATTCACTCCCTCGAGGACGTCGCGACGCGCGCTGCCCGCGTCTGCGTGCTCAACGTGCTCGGCAACGCGAGCCGGTCGGTCACGCCGACGCGCCACGCCTTCTCCGGCGGCAACGTCGTCTTCGGGACCGCTCCAGGGCATGGGGGCGAGGCCCTCGACACGGCGGCCGGAGCCATCCCCGTCTTCGACAACGTGCGCGCCGGGCTCGAGGCCGGACACGCCTTCGACACGGGCGTGGTCTACCTGCCGCCGGCGGCGGTGCGACATGGCGTCTACGAGCTGGTGCGCGTCAACCGCGACCTCCGGAAGATCGTCATCATCACGGAGAAGGTCCCGGTGCACGACGCCCGCGCGATTCGCGCGGTGACCCAGCAGCTCGGCATCGACGTCTTCGGAGCCAACAGCCTCGGCGTAGCCGACTCCTGGAACCAGGTGCGCATCGGGGGCGCGCTCGGCGGCGATACGCCCGGAGAGACGCTCCTGCGCGGCTCCATCGCCGTGCTCTCGAACTCGGGCAACTTCACGACGACGCTCGCCAGCTACCTGGCCATGTCCGGCTGGGGCACGACCACGCTGATCTCGTCGGGCAAGGACCACTACATCTTCTACGCCTCCCCGGAGTGGGCGCGCGCGGTCGGCAACGACCCGCGCTCGAAGGCCGCCGTGATGTACGTGGAGCCCGGGGGCTACTACGAGCGGGACCTCCGCTTCCCCAAGCCGGTCATCGCCTGCGTGGTGGGCCGCTGGAAGGAGCGCCTGACCCGTCCCGTCGGTCACGCCGGGGCCATCTCCGGGTCGGGCAACGCGGCCGCCGACAAGGAGCGCTGGTTCACGGAGGCGCTCGAGGTCGACGGGATCTTCACGCCGGAGCGGCCCATCGTCAGCCCGAAGGGTGCGCTGGTGCGCAACATCGCCCACGTGCCAGCAGCCCTGGACGCCGTCATGGCGCTCCACGGCGTCGACCGGGACTTCGAGCCGCGGGGCTCGCTCGCGCTCAAGCCCTGGTTCGCGAGCGACCAGGGTCTGTCGCTGCCCACGTCGCTCTCCCTACCCGTCACGGAGGCGCTCGCGCCCTACGGCGAACGGATCACCGCGCTCAATCGGCGCGTCGGCGCCGTCTTCCCGCGCGCGCGCTTGAAGGACGCCTCGGGCGCGAGCCGCATGGACCCGGTCACGCAGGTCTCGAGCCTGCACGGCGTCTCCGTGCTCGACGCCTGCGACGCGTCGCTGACCTCGAACCTCTGCCTGGCGCTGCTCCGTGAGCGTCCGGAGCCGGCGTGCGTCGCGCTCACCCACGTCGCCGTCGCCGCCCACGCGAACCTGCATGGGGAGCCCGCCCTGGCGGCCGTCGCGGCGGCGCGCGCGGCCGGCAGCGCGCCCTCCACGGTTCTCGCCGCCGGCGTGGCATGCCTCGGGCCCAAGGCCGTGGCGCGCTCTAGCGCCACCGGCGATGCCTTCGTGGACGCCTA
>ERZ1740059.559-NODE-559-length-19458-cov-7.065763_pt1 | contig 19458 bp, 15 predicted proteins | sample MGYA00581744_ERZ1740059 | MGnify/ENA primary metagenome ERZ1740059 (study PRJEB43018, sample SAMN04849738) | marine metagenome | isolation source: floating plastic debris | place: Pacific Ocean | collected 2008-08-28 | study: EMG produced TPA metagenomics assembly... | reverse complement strand
CGCGAAGGGGAGGACCCGGCGATGCTGGACGAGCTCGCCGTGCGGCGCGGCGGTACCCGGCGGCCGGGTCGCCAGCCAAAGCAGGTCGACCGCGGCCTCGTCGGGGGATTGCGCGTCCACGTCCGGCATCGCCGCGAGGTACGGGCGGGCGGCCTCCGTATCGGTCCAGCCGGGGCAGACGGCGTTCACGAGCACGCCGGTCGGGCGGTCCGGCGCGGCGTCGAAGCGCCGGACGAAGGCGCGGAGTGAGGCGACCTGCCCCACCTTCGAGGGCAGGTTGATCCACTCGGGCCAACCCTCGGCGCCATCCTGCCCGGTCTCCACGGATGTGACGTAGTCGTCCATCACGGCGGCGATCGCCTCGGGCGTCGCGTGCGGGTCCGCGAAGCGGTCGCGAACGAGCTCCGGGAGGCTCGCGAGCGTGCCGAGACCGCTCGCCACGACGAGCACGCGCGCATTTTGGCGGAGCAGCGGCGTGAGGGTCTCGAGCGCCGCGTGGTTTCCGTGGTTGTTCGCGGTGATCATCGGACGGACCTGCTCGGTGTTGGGCCGGTCCGGCGAGGCCGCGACGGCGCCGTTGAGCACGAGGATGTCGATGCCTCCGTGCGCCTCGCGAAGATGAGCCGCGAGAGCTTCGTGGGTCGCCCGTTCCACGAGGTCGAAGCGGATGGGCGTGGCCTCCAAGCCCTCCGCGGCCAGCGCTTCGGCGGCGCGGCGCCCGTCCGCCAGGCGTCGGCATCCCAGGTAGACGGCGGAGCCCTCGGGTAGCTCCCGGCTCAGCGCGCGGACCAGCGCGAGACCGATGCCACGATTGGCTCCGGAGACGAAGGCGATGCGCGGTGTGTTCTTCATGGCGTCTCTCTCCTCGCACCCTTAGTATTACGAGACGTACCGTATCGCAACTTAATTCGAGACGGTACGACTCGTTATGGAGACTCGATGCCTCGACCACGCAGCGCCGCCGCCGATACCGCGATTCTCGATGCAGCTCGTAGGCTCTTCGGAGAGGGAGGTCTCGGGGCCGTCACCGTAGAGGCGGTCGCGAGGCGGGCCGGCGTCGGCAAGCAGACGGTGTACCGGCGCTACGCCGACCGGAACGCCGTTCTCGCGGCGGCCTGGCTCGAGGTCGCCGAAGGCGAGGTGGTGGTGCCGGAGAGCGCGGACCCCGAGAGGGACCTCGCGCTCTTTCTCAAGCGGCTCTTTGGCGCCTTCGGCGCCAACGCCGAGCCCCTCAGGAGCCTCATGGCGCAGGCCCAGTTCGAGCCAGAGCTCCGCCAAACGCTCCGCGCGGCCTTCATCGATCGCCGGCGCGCGACGCTTGCCGACCTGCTGCGGCGCCTCGCGCCCGGCGCCTCACAGGCGGACGTAGGCGCCGTCGTCGACATGGCCTTCGGCGCGATGTGGTACCGGCTCCTCGTCGGTCACGACACGCCAGGACCCGCGCTCGCGCGGCGGCTGGCGAAGCTCGCCAGCGCGGCGCTCGCCTGAACGTCGGACCCGAGCTCGGGGCGCTTCGCGGCGACCGGCGACCGCCGCGCGGGGCGACGGTCGCCGTGCAGCTCGCTACTCCGCCTCGGCCGGCGGGAAGGGTGGCGGCGGAGCCGAGCGGCGCACGGGCGCCGCGTCCTGGCCCACGCGCTCTCGAAGCGCCTGGGTCAGGTCCACGCCCGTCGCGGCCTTGATCTGCTCGTTGGCTCCGACGAGGCGTCCCGCGAGGGAGCCGCCGCCGTTGCCGCCGTCGCCGTCCTGGCCGCCGAGCACCGTGAGGCGATCGACGCGAAGCCGGCCAATGGTACCGCTCACCTGCTCGAGCACCGGGACGAGCTTCTGCATGAGCAGCACGTCCCGGCCCGAGGCGCCCTGGCCGCGGTAGCTGGTCGCCAGATCGCGGAGCACCTCGGCCGTGGCCTTGCCCTGCTCGACGATCTTCACGGCGTCGGCCTTCGCCCGGGCGATGGCCTGGTCGCGCTGCGCCTCGGCCGGGCGAATCACGTCCGCCTGGAGCCGCAGCCGCGTCTGCTCGATGCGGGCCTCCTGCATGCGCACCTCGGCCTGGCTCTGCGCGAGCAGCGCCTGCACCTCGGCGCGCTGCTCGGCGATCATCGCCTCGCGCTTCGAGGTCGCGTCGGCGATGCGGCGCTCGTTCTCCTTCCGCGCGACGGTGATCGCCGCGTGGAGCTTGGCGAGCTCACCCTTCATGAAGTTCTGGAACTTCACTTCCGACGCATCGGCCTGGGCCTCGGCCTCGGCAACCTGTGCGTCCCGTCGAATCGCCGCGCTCCGCATGCGACCGATGGCGTCGAGGTAGCCGACCTCGTCGCTCACGTTCTGGATGTTGAGCGTGTCGAGCACGAGGCCGATCTTCTCCAGATCGTGGCCTGCCTCCTCCGTGAGCTTCGCGGCGAAGGCCTCCTTGTCTCGGTTGACCTCTTCCGGCGTCAGCCCGGCGAGCACGCCGCGGAGGTTGCCCTCGAGCGTCTCCCGGCCGACGCGCATGATGTCCTCACGGCTCCGCCCGAGGAAGCGCTCGAGCGCGTTGTGGATCAGCGGCATCTCGCCGGGGATCTTGATGTTGGCGACGCCCTGCACGTTGAGCGGGATGCCGCCCTTCGAGTAGGCGTTCTTCACCGTGATCTCGATGATCATGTTGGTCAGATCGACGCGGTCGACGACCTCGATGAGCGGGATCTTGATGGCCCGGCCGCCCTTCACGATGCGGTAGTGCGTGACCAGGTGGCCGTGCTGATGCGGGCGGCCGCTGAACACCAGCACCTCGTTGGGCTGGCAGACGTAGAGCATGTTCCGGACGACCAGCAGCATCGCCACGATGGCAACGAAGGCCACGCCCAGGAGAACGAGAATCGCGGCGCCCATCAGAGTGCTCCTCCGGACGGAAGCGCGCTCCGCCGCACGCCGTTTCGTCCGCCTTCACTGAGAATCTTCGGCACGTCCACGCCGGTCGATTCGGCGAGCGAGCGAAGCACCTCGGCGACCATGTGCGGGTAGGTCGCCGCGTAGCTGGCCATGCCCTTGCCGTCGCCGTGGTCGAGCACGTTGACCTCGCCGACCTGCACGTCGTCGAGCTGCTTGACCACGGTGCCGATGATCTCCTCGAGGTGCTGGATGATGTAGATCTCCCGCGCCTGCGGGCCCATGGACTTCCAGGCCTCGCCCATCAGCTCGAGCACCTTCACCGCCGCGGCGCCGTTCTCCGCCGTGGGCGCCGCCTCGCCGACGGCGAGGATGGCCCGGGCCTGGCGCTGCACGTCCGCGGGAATGACCACATCCGCTTGGAGGCGCCGCTCCTCCAGCGCCGCGCGGAGCTGCTGCAGGTCCTTTTCGGCTTCGGCGCGCGCGGTCTTCGCGGCCGCCTCGGCCTCGCGCTCGACGGCCTGCGCCTCACCCTCGAGCTCCGCGCGCACCTGCCGGAGCTGGTTGCGAAGCGCGAGGATGGCCTTCTCGGCCTCGGCCTTCGCGACCTCGGCGCGCTGCGACGACGCCGCCTGCGCCTGCGTGATGACCTGCTGGGCCTCGTTCTCCGAGTTCTCCGCGTCGCGGAGCGCCCGCGCGATCTTCGGTCGGCCGAGGCTGTCCAGGTAGCCCGTCTGGTCGCTGACGGTCTGGATCTTCAGCGTGTCCAGGGCCAGGCCGAGCTTGTTGAGGTCATCCACCGCCGCGTGGGTCAGCTTGTTGGCGAAGGCCAGCCGGTCTTCGTTCACCTGCTCCGGCGTCAGCCCGGCGATGACCTCGCGGACGGCGCCCTCGAGCGTCTGCTGGGCGACGGTCTGCACCTCGCGGAGCGAGCGCCCGAGGAAACGCTCGATGGCGTTCCGGAGGTAGCGCATGTCCGCCGAGATCTTCACGTTCGCGATGGCGTGGATCTGCAGTGGGATGTTGCCGGCCGAGTAGGCGTTGTGCACCACGATGTCGATGGGCAGGAGCCGCATGTCCATGCGGTCCACGCGCTCGAGAATCGGAATCTGAAGCTTCCGCTGGCCCTGGCGCAGCACCGAGTAGCCGAGCCGCGTCCCGTCGGCCTGCGTGTAGGCCCGGCCGCTGAACACGAGCACCTCGTTCGGCTGCGCGATCTTCAGGAGCGACTTGTAGATCCCGATCAGCACCAGGAGACCGACGGCCAGGATCAGCGCACCGAAGGCGAAGAGCCATAGGCCCGAGTCGACGCCGCTGAGGGCCTCCGCTGGTACGTCGTCGGCGTACCCCCCGTAGGGTTGATTCATGTTCCCCTTCTCTCCTTGTCGGCGCGTCGCCGGCGACACCGCCGCGCGCCCTTAGGGCCTTACGTTACGTCAGGCCGTCCCCTTCCTGGGAGTCCCCCTCACCCTCTCGGGCCGTGGTCCCAGAATGGCTAGGTGTGGTGGTGGTGCGCTCGGGGCCTTTTCGGGGCCCTGGCACGCTACTCGTCGGCCACGCGCGCGAGCTTCGCCCGCGTGCCGTCCATCTCGATGATCATCGCATGCTCGGCGGAGGCCAGCTCCTCGTCGGACGTGGCCAGCACGTCCACGAGCTGTCCCTTCACTTCCACCCGCACGCGCCCGACGCCGCCCGGTCGCACGGGCACGATCACCCGCCCCGTTCGCCCGATGTAGTCGCCGCCGTGGGCCGCCATGCTGGCGTCGTCCTTGGCCAGGGCGCGAATGGCCGACGTGGTCCCCACGCCGCTCACGATGCCCATGCCCATGGCCAGCACGAAGGCCACGATCTCGCTCTCGACGATCCCGCCGCAGTCGAGGATCAGCCCCGTCAGCCCGAAGAACGCGAGAAAGAAGGTCCAGAAGCGCAGCGACTTCAGGAAAAGGAAGAGGTTCGCGCCGTCACCGACGTCCAGGGCGCCGCCCTTGTCGGCGTCCGCATCGGCGTCGACGTCGACGTCCCCGTCGGCATCGAGGTCGAGGTCGGCGTCGCCATCGAAGTCGGTGTCCGCGTCGTCATGCCCCCCGAGAAGGATGGACGCACCGATGAGCACACCGCCAAACACGAGGGACGCGAGGTAGGCGTAGGTCAGCACCAGTAGAAGGATAGCGGTTGAAGAACCCGCCGTATTCCTGCCCGTGAAGCGAAAGTCCTGTTATTCCCTGACGGGTGCGTCAAATCCGGCGTACGTGGCTCGACGAAGCGAAGGAGGGGAGCGCGTGAACCTGGGGGGCGCCACGCAGCATCGCGTGCTGGTCGTCGAAGACGACCGGGACGTGCGCGGTGTGCTCGCGCTCCTCATTCGCGAGGAGGGTCTCGCCCTGGACGAGGTCGCCCGAGCTGCCGAGGCCGTCGAGGCGCTGGCCTCCGATACGGCCTACGCCGTGGTCATCGTCGACTGGACGCTGCCCGACGGCGACGGGGCTCGCGTGCTCGAGGCGGTGCGCGAGCGTGCCGTCGCCGCGCGTCCCTCGGTGCTCGTGGTCACCGGGCGGACCGACGGAGCCACGGTCGAGGCGGCGCTCGACGGCGGCGCCGACGACTTCCTCGGCAAGCCCTTCGCGCTCGACATCTTCGAGACCCGGCTCCGCATCGCCGTTCGCGCCTACGACGAGCGCCTGAGCACGCTGCGCGCCTCCGAGGCCGCGAGCGCCAGTGACGCGCGAGCCTTCGAGTCCATCGTTCGCCATGGCCCGGACGGGCTGGCCCTCGTGGACCCGAGCGGCGAGGTCCGTTTCGCCAACGGCAAGCTCGAGGAGCTCCTCGCGAGCGACACGCCGCTCGTCGGCACCGCCCTCGCCGACCACCTCGGGCGGGACGCGCAGGTCGCGCTCGAACGGCTGGAGGGGCCCGAGAGCGCGCGGACGCTCGAGCTCTTGCTCGCCGATGGGCGCACGCTCGAGCTCGTCACCTCGCCTCCCTTCGAGGTCGACGGCGGCCCGGTGCGGCTCTTCGCTCTCCGGGACATCAGCGGGCGAAGGCGCCTTGAGGCGCAGCTCGCTCAGGCGGATCGGCTGGGCTCTCTCGGAACGCTCGCGGCGGGCGTCGCCCACGAGGTGAACAACCCCCTCGGCTACCTTTCGGCGAACCTCGAGTACCTCGCGGAGATGCTCAAGCAGCACGCGCCGGCGCTCCCGCTCATGGACCGGGCGGAGATGCTCGCGGCCATCGCCGAAGCCCGCGACGGAGCGGCGCGGGTGGCGCAGATCGTGGGGGACCTCGGGCGCTTCAGCCGCGGCGACGACGCGCTCCCGGCCGAGAGCCGGCGTCCCGTGGACCTCACGCTCGTGCTCCGGAAGGCCATCAAGATGACCCGGAACGAGCTCCGGCATCGCGCCACGCTCACGGAGGAGCTGAACAAGGTCCCGCCCGTCAACGCGAGCGAGGGGCGCCTGCTTCAGGTCTTCGTGAACCTCCTTACCAACGCGGCGCAGGCCCTCGACGAGGAGGCCGCAGCCACCAATCGCGTCGAGGTCCGCTGCTGGGCCGAGGGTCCCGTGGTCTACGCGGAGGTCTCCGACAGCGGCCCGGGAATCGCGCCGGATCACCGCGACCGGGTCTTCGAGCCCTTCTTCTCCACCAAGGACGTGGGCTCCGGCACCGGGCTCGGCTTGAGCATCTGCCACGGCATCCTCACCGGCCTCGGTGGCGGCATCGAGCTTCGGCCCGGCATCCGTGGCGGTGCGGCCTTCCGCGTGGCGCTGCCCGCCGCGCGGCCGCTCGACCGTCATTCATCCATTCCTCCGGCGCCCATGGAGAGCGCGCCGGAGCGGGCGCGCATCCTCGTCGTCGACGATGAGCGCCTCGTTGGACGCGCGCTGACGCGGGCGCTTTCGGTGCACGAGGTCGTCGCGCTCCAGGACCCCGACGAGGCGCTTCGGCGCTTCCTCGCCGAGCCCTTCGACCTCTGTATCTGCGACCTGATGATGCCCGGGCTCAGCGGTATGGAGATCCATGCGCAGGTGCTCCATCGGGCGCCGGAGCTCGCGGAGCGCATGGTCTTCATGACGGGCGGCGCCTTCACCCCGCGCTCGCGGGCCTTCCTCGAGGAGGTCCCGACCCGCGCCATCGAGAAGCCCTTCGGCATCGAGATGGTGCGCGCTGCGGTCGCGAGCGAGCTGGTTCGCATCCGCGAGAAGCGCGCGCTCCGGCGCACCGGCGAGTAGAGGTCGCGGACGCGAGGCGCTACGCCGTCTGAACGCCGACGACGCCGTCCTTGCGGCGGTCCGTCGCGCCGATCGGGGGCGCCTCGTGGAGGATGGCCTGCGCGCCGCCGAAGCCGCCGTGCGCGCTCCCGTCGTCGTCGAGCTCGTGGCCGAGCGCCCGGAGACCCTCCACGAGCGCCGCCTCGGTCCCCTCTTCCAGCCGGAGGTTGCGCTCGCCGGTCCAGCGGAAGCGCGGCGCGTCGAGCGCAGGCTGAAGCTCTTCGCCGCCGTCGATGAGTCGCGTCAGGAGCTGCACCTGCGCCTGCGGCTGCTGGAAGCCGCCGACGACGCCGACGACCAGCCAGGGCTGGCCAGCGCGCTCCACCATGGCGGGGATGATCGTGTGGTAGCTCCGGCGCCCGGGCCCGAGGGCGCCGGGGTGTGCGGGGTCCGTACGGAAGAGCGCGCCGCGGTTCTGGAGCACGACGCCGTCGACGGCGAAAGCCGCGCCGAAGTGCATGAACACGCTGTGGATGAGCGAGCAGGCGTTGCCTTCGCGATCCGTCGCAGCGACGTAGACGGTATCGCCGCCGAGGTCGCTGGGCGCGGCGGCGCCTCCGGCCCGGCGCCGGCGCGCATCGAGCTCGTCGAGGCGCGGCTCGAGGACGTCGTCCTGGAGAAGCGCCGCCGCGGACGAGCGCGCGGGGTCGCCCACGTAGGCGTCGGCGTCGGCGAAGGCGAGCTTGAGCGCCTCGATCTGCAGGTGCGTGCGCTCGACCGGCGAGAGATCGCCGAGGGGGAACTCCTCGAGGAGCGCGAGCGCCTCGAGAACCACGATGCCCTGGCCGTTGGGCGGGAGCTCGTGCACCGCGTGGCCGCGGTAGGTGCCCGTGAGCGGCGCCACCCACTCCGGCTGGTAGGCGGCGAGGTCGCTCTCACGGAGCCAGCCGCCGGCGTCGCGGAGCGCGGCGTCGATGCGCTGCGCCAGCGGGCCCCCATAGAACCCAGCGGGCCCCGTGCTCGCGAGATGCTCGAGCGTGTCGGCCTGTCCGGGCAGGCTCACGACCTGGCCTACCCTCGGCGTGCGGCCGCCCGGGAGAAGCTCGTCCAGGCCCACGCCGGAGCGCAGCACCTCTTCGCTCCGCTGCCAATCGCGAGCCACCACCGGCGTCACGGTGAAGCCCTCGCGGGCGAGCACGGCGGCGGGGGTCAGCGCGTCGGCGAAGCTCCGCCGGCCGAAGCGTTCGAGGAGCGCGCCCCAGGCGCCGATGGCGCCGGGCACGGTGATCGGGAGCGGGCCGCGCTCCGGGACTCCCGCGTGGCCGCGGCGCGCGAGGTCCTCGAGCGTCGCGGCCATGGGCGCGGGGCCGCTCCCGTTGATGCCGTGGAGCTCGCCGGTGCGGGCCTCGTAGACCAGGGCGAAGGTGTCACCGCCGAGGCTGCAGCTCATCGGGTCGACGACGCCGAGCGCTGCCGCCGCCGTCACGGCAGCGTCCACCGCCGTCCCGCCGGCATCGAGGGCGGCGATGCCCGCGGCGACGGCCTGCGGGTGACTCGTGACGACCATCCCGGGCGCCGGGGGCCGCTCCGGCGCCTCGGCTTCGTCGACGGCCTCGGTGATGCGGGACATGGCGCGGAGGTTGGGGGCCCGGACGCCTCGGGTCGAGGTGTCGCGACGGCTCGGGGAGCTCTTGCTCAGCCCTGGTGCCGGATGTCCACGCCCTCGGCGAGGAAGACGACCATCTCGCCGATGCTGGTGGCGTGGTCGGCGATGCGCTCGACGTATTTGGAGCAGCTGGCGAGGCGGCTGGCGACCTCGACGCGGCTCACGTCTTCCCGGATGCGCTCGCGGCAGGCGCGCTGCACCGCCCCGTAGAGCGCGTCGACCGCATCGTCCTGCTCGAAGACGCCGCGGGCGCGCTGCGCGTCCTCGTGCACGAAGGCCTCGAGGGCATCGCGGAGCATGGCCGCCGCGCGCTGCACCATCTCCTCGAGGTCCCCGAGGATCGCGGGGCTCACCGGCTCGTCACCGAGCTCCTGCGTCCGCTCGGCGAGGTTCACGGCCTCGTCGCCGATGCGCTCGAGGTCCGCGACGACCTTCACGGCCATCATGATGAAGCGGAGGTCGCGTCCGAGCGGCTGGTGCACGGCCAGCAGCTGGAGCGCGAGCTCGTCGATCTCGAGCTCGTCGCGGTTGTTGCGGCGCTCGTCGTGAAAGACCTGTGCGGTCCGTTCGGGCTCGCGGCTCACCAGCGCCTCGGAGGCGCCGGCCAGCATGCGCTCGCAGCGGCCGCCCATGCCCAGGAGCCGGTCCTTCAGGAGCTGGAGAGCCTCGTCGAGCGCGGCGGTCCGGGGCGCCGTGTGCGGCTCGGCCGCCGTCTGCGCCGCCTCTCCGCTGCTCGGCTCGTCCAAACGCGCCATCCCGCCAGCCTAGCGCGCCGCTCAGCCGGCGGCCCCACGACCGAGAAACTGCTCGAGCGCGGCCGTGCGTGGTCGCGTCAGGAGCTCGGGCGCGGGGCCGTGCGCGAGGAGCCTGCCGCCGCCGAAGAACGCGATGGAGCGGGCCCGGCGCACCACGCGGTCGACTCGCTGCGAGAGCACCAGCACCGGCGGCTCGGATCCCCATTCGGCCAGCAGATCGGCCAGGGCCTCGCGTTCGCCACGCGGGAGGGCCAGCACCAGTGCGTCCGGCCCGAGGGCGAGGGCCCGCGCGAGGGCCAGCCGAGGCCGAAGCGCGTCCGGAAGCGCGCGCGAGGGCAGGTCCAAGCCGTCGCGCACCCGTCCCCAGAGGCCGACGCGTCGGAGCGCGCTCTCGACGGTCGGGGCCAAGGGCGCGTCGACGCCGGCGGCACGGAGCCCGAAGGCGACGTCGTCGAAGACCGTCCCCGGGAAAGCCTCCGCGGTATGGAGCGTGGGCACGCGGCGCCGGATCTCCGTGGCGGCGCGCTCCGGCGCGTAGAGCTCCCGCCCGTCGAGGCAGAGGCAGCCCCGGACCCGGATGCGATGGTCCGCCTCGAGGCTCCGCCCGAGCGCGGCGGCGAAGGCCCGATGGCCGGAGCCCGGGGCGCCGAGCAGCGCGGTCACGCCACCGGGGAGGCTGAGGCTCACGTCCTCGAGCACCCACCGGCCGTCGATCTCGGCGCCGAAGCCGGCGGCCGGAACCCTCGGCGGGACGGCGGGACGTGCGGCGAGGCTCACGCCGGCCCGTGGTGCGCGGAGTCGTCCGGCGCGGCGTGATGCGGCGCGGCGGGGTGGCGGCGCCGCGTCGCTGCTGCCAGCAGCACGAGCGCCACCAGGAGGGCCAGCTCGTCCGCGCCCACGTCCAGGCGCGCCTTCGCGAGCAGCGCGACGACGCTGAGCGCCACGAGGCCCAAGCCCACCTCGAGAGCGAGCGTGCGCACGCGCGGGAGCGCCTGCGACACTACGAGGCGCGTCGTCACGCGGTCGGGCGTCGCGCCCAAGAGCAGCGCCTGCCGACGCAGGCTGTGTGGCACCCGCGCGAAGGCCCGATCTGCGCCGCGGAGCGTCCACGCCAGACCGAAGACCAGGGCAAGCGCGAGCGCACCCTGATCCGGGCGGGCGTCCAGGACCCCGACGCCGACGGCCAGGAGCGCCAAGAGGCCCGCCGGCGCCGCGAGCCAGGACGTGACCAGCTGCGTCAGCCCGCGGCCCTGCGTGCGGCGTCCGCTCCGACGCAAGTCGGCGAGCAGCGCTGCCGCGAAACCCGCCGGGAACCCGAGCAAGAGCCCGTAGAGGCTCGAGCGAAGCGCGTCCAAGAGCAGGGCGCGACCGTCGAGGGTCGGCCCCCCACCGGCCTCGAGCGCGGCGAGGGGCGCCGGGCGAAGCAGGAGGGCGGCGCCGAGACCCACGCAGAGCAGCAGCAGGGCCACCAGCGCCGGGACCATGGCCGCCCGGAGCGGCGGTACCCGCGTCGCACCCACTCCCGCCGCGGCCGCCGGGGCGACCAAACCGGATTCGGAAGGATGGGTGTCGGGCTCGTTCATGGGCGCGGGTCCAGGTCCTCCATCCTCGGCGTGCTAGGTGACGTCCGGGTTCCGCCGAACCGAGCGTTGTGCATCACCCGCGACACGACTGTGGAAGAAATGCGGCAAACCCGCGAAGAGTGTGGCGTTTCGCGGGGCAAGTGGCCAGCGCGATCCCCGCGCCGAGGTGCCGCGGCCTGGGACACTACCTTTCGGGCGAGCTGTGAGCCAACCCACGCTTCCGCCTTCGGCGCAGCGCCGCGCGCTCCTCGCCTTCTATGACGCCAACGCCCGGGACCTTCCGTGGCGCCGCGATCGTCGGCCGTGGCCCGTGTGGGTCTCGGAGATCATGTGTCAGCAGACCCGGGTCCAGACCGTGGTCCCCTACTTCGATCGCTTCCTGGCGCGCTTCCCCACGCCGGCGTCGCTCGCCGAGGCGACGGAGGACGAGGTGCTCGGGCTGTGGAGTGGCCTCGGCTACTACCGCCGCGCGCGCCTACTCCATCGCGGCGCGAAGGAGGTGGTGGCGCGCTACGGCGGCGAGGTCCCGGCGGGGCGTGAGGAGCGCCTCGGGCTTCCCGGCGTCGGGCGCTACACGGCGGGGGCCATCGGCAGCATCGCCTTCGACGCGCCGGAGGCCGTCGTCGACGGGAACGTCTCCCGGGTGCTCGCCCGGCTCCACCGCATCGAGACCCCGCTGGGTCGGGCGGACACGGAGAAGCGTCTCTGGGCCGAGGCGGAACGGCTGGTCTTTGGTCCTCGCCCGGGCGACCTGAACCAGGCCCTGATGGAGCTCGGGGCGACCGTCTGTACGCCGCGCAACCCGAGCTGCGGCGCCTGTCCGCTCGCCTCGGCCTGCGCCGGCCGCGCGGCGGGCGTGGCGGAGAGCCTCCCCGTGCCGAAGGTAAAGAAGGCGCCGGTGCCGACGCACCTCGTCGCCGTGGTGGCCACGGCGCGGGGCAAAGTCTTCTTGCGCCGAGCGCAGGAAGGCGGGCTCTTCCGTGGCCTCTGGGGTCCGCCTACGCTCGAGACGCGCCCGGCCGAGCCGGCGCAGCTCGGGCTCCTCGACGCGGCTCCGAAGCCGTCGGCGAAGGACACCCACCGTCCCGCGCCCGACGCCGACGCGGCGCGGGCTGCGCTCGCCTCCGTCGGCCTCAGCGCACGCGTCGAGGCGACGCCGCGGGGCCAGGTGGAGCACGTCCTCAGCCATCGGCGGCTCTTCGTGACGGTCTTCCGCGCCGTCGCGGCCCGGCTCCAGCGGCCCGACGACGCGCAGCGTGCCTTCGACGACGCGGCGCTGGGCGATGTGGGCATCAGCCGCCTCACCCGGAAAATCCTCGCCGCCGGCGGCTTTCGCTAGCTCGGCGAGGGAGGGGCCTCGCTCGGGCGCGGGAGGCGCATCTCGCTCGCGCGAACGAAATCCGCCAGCCGCGGGTCACTGCTCTCTCGGAAGTCCTTCGGCGTGCCCGTGAGCACCGCCTGGCCCTCGTGGAGCAGGATGAGGCGGTCCGACGTCTCGAAGGCGCTCCGCATGTTGTGCGTCGCGACCACCGTCGTCACCGCGAAGCGCTCCCTCAGCGCGAGCATGAGCCGATTGACGCGCGTCACGTTGATCGGGTCGAGGCCCTCCGTAGGCTCGTCGTAGATGACCATCTCGGGCCGCATGGCGATGGCCCGCGCGATGCCCACGCGCTTCTGCATGCCGCCGCTCAGGCTCGCCGGCGCCATCTCCTCGATGCCGGGCAGGCCCACCGCGGCCAGCGTCTCCGAGACGCGCCGCGGGATGGCATCCTCGGGCAGCAGCGACTGCTCGCGGATGCCGTAGGCGATGTTGTCGAAGACGCTCATCGAGTCGAAGAGCGCCGGCTCCTGGAAGGCGATGCCGATGCGGCGGCGGACCGTCAGCCACTCGCTCTCCGGGGCCCCCGTCATGTCCTTGCCGTCGAAGATCAGCCGGCCGGCGTCGGGCTCGCGGAGCCCCAGCATGAGCTTGAAGAGGAGGCTCTTGCCGGAGCCACTGTCGCCCATGATGGTCACGAGCTCGCCGCGCTCGACCTGAAGGTCGACGCCCCGAAGCACGGCCAGGTCGCCGAAGCTCTTGGTCAGCCCTTGGACCTCGTAGAGCGCCACGGACGCGAGCATGCGTGAAGGGGGCGCGCGCGAACAGCGTTCGCGTGCGCCCTCTCGAACGGCGCATCGTGCGAAAGCGCCCGCTTCCCCGATCGCGGACCTGCGTGCGCAGCTGCTAGCGTGAGGTCGTGCGGTTGGACGCGGGGCAGGCGCCGCTACGGCGCGTCGGCGTGATCGGCGACGTTCATGGAGAGCTCGCCGCCCTGGACGCGGCCCTGGAGGTCTTCCGGACGCGCGAGGTCGATGCCGTGCTTTGCGTCGGAGACATCGTGGACGGCCCCGTTCCCGACGAGGACGTCGCCGCCTGTTGTCGCCGGCTCCGCGACGCCGGCGTGTGGTCCGTGGCTGGCAATCACGAGCGCTGGTGGCTCGCGGACGAGATGCGCACGGTGCCTACCCCGACGGGGCCGCTCCCGGACGACGTGCGCACCTACCTCGAAGCCCTCCCGCGGACGCGGCGGCTTCATACCGTCGCTGGCGATGCGCTCCTTTGCCACGCCGTCGGCGAGGACGACCTCGCGATCCTCTATCCGGAGACCAAGGGGTACGCGCTCCAGTCCGTGATGCCGGCGCTCGTCCCGCTCATGAAGGACCCCGAGCTCAGCTATGCCATCGGAGGCCACACGCATCGCCGCATGGCGCGCGCCATGCCCGGGCTCACCTTCATCAACGCGGGCACGCTCCACCGCGCCTTCGACGTCAGCGTCGCGCTCGTGGACTTCGCGGCGCAGGAGGTGTGTCACGTACCCCTCGAGGGCGGTCCCGACGCGCCACGGCCGGGCGCCGACGAGGTCGTCCCGATGCCCGCACCTCTTCCGCTCCACTAGGCAGCGCGACGTCGCCGCTCTTGGCCTGAGGGCCCGGGAAGCGGTATGTGCGGCGGACATGGCCCAAGCTCCCAGTGTGCTGGACGACGCCCACGCCGCGCGCCTCGGCGGCGACCGCGAGCAGGCGCTCCGGGTGGGCATCGCACTCCTCGACGCCGACCTCACGCAGCTCGGCGCGGCCTTCCTGCTCGCCGAGCTCGCCATCGATCAGGATCGCCCCTTCGTAGCCGGGGAGGTCGCCTCGCGACTGGTGGACAGCTTCACGCGTCGTGGGGACCTGCCGCGCGCCATCGCCGCGGCGAAGGTCGCCGGCGCGGCTGGGGAGAGTGCAGGCGTGTTGATCGCCACCGTGGCGGAGGCCTTCGGCGAGGGCAGCGCGCGCCAGGGAGACGCGGCCCCGACGCCTCCGCCGCTCCCGGCGTCGGTCGCGGTGCCGCCGGCCCTGGCGCGGACGTCCGGCGACGCGCTCCTCGACGCCGCCGAGGGCGCGCTGCAGCGCTTCCTCGCGACCGACGACGGTGCGCCCGCCGACGGCGCGGTTCCGACGCTTCCGCTCTTTGGCGCCTTGAAGCCGGGCGCGCTCGCGCAGCTCCTCGAGGGCATGACGCTCCGAGAGCTTGGCGCCGAAGAGTGCCTCATCGAAGAAGGCGCCCCGGGTGAAGAGGCCTTCGTCGTGGTGCGCGGGAGCCTCGCCGTGAGCCGCGGGAGCGGCGACGAGCAGACCGCGCTCGCGCAGCTCGGCCCCGGGGCCATCGTGGGCGAGATGGCGCTCGTCGCCGACGCGCCGCGCGCCGGCTCGGTGACCGCCGAAGCGAGCGCGGCCGTGCTCGAGATTCGCCGTAGCGTGCTCGAGACGATCGCCGTCAAGGCACCGGCCGTGGGCCAGGAGCTCTCGCGCTTCTGCCGAGAGCGCATGCTGGCCAACCTTGTGCGCCACAGCGTCATCCTTCGCTCCGTGTCGCCGGACGACCGGCAGGCCGTGGTCGATCGCTTCACCACGACGCACTTCGACGCCGGGGACGTCCTCGTGACGGAGGGCGACGACGCCGGCACGCTCTTCCTCGTGGCCAGCGGGAGCGTCGAGGTGGAGGGCATCGACGCGGACGGGGACGCGCTCCGCATCGCCGAGCTCGGTCCCGGCGACGTCGTCGGCGAGATCGGCCTCGTGCTCCGGCGCCCGGCCAACGCCACGGTGCGCGCGCTGAGCCCCACGGTGGCCCTCGAGCTCAGCCGCGACGGCTTTCAGGAGGCCATCCGCGCGCACCCGGGGCTCCTGCAGGAGCTCTACGAGCTGGCGACGAAGCGGGAGGAAGAGACCCGCACCGTCGTCGCGCAGGAAGCGCTCGACGTCGAGGACATCGTCTTGCTCTAGCGGCCCTTCCGGGTTTCGCCCGCTCGGGGCCGTGCGCGCTGGCCGCAACGGCCCTACGAAAACGCCTCGGCGGCCCGTACTGCCTGCAGTCTGCCCATGACCGACCCGCTGAAGGACGCCATCACCCTCGCCGCGGAGCTCGTGGAGCGCGTGGGAAGCGTGCTCGAAGGCAAGCGCGACGTCGTGGAGCTCGCCGTCGTCGGGCTCCTCGCCGAAGGCCACGTGCTCGTCGAGGACGTGCCCGGCGTGGGCAAGACGACGCTCGCCCGCGCGCTCGCGGCGAGCCTCGGTCTGACCTTCCGCCGCGTGCAGTTCACCTCGGACCTGCTCCCGGTGGACGTCGTAGGCGGCAACGTCTTCGACCGCGACCGCAACGACTTCGTCTTCCGGCCCGGCCCGGTCTTCACCCAGCTCCTCCTCGCCGACGAGATCAACCGGACGACGCCGAAGACGCAGAGCGCGCTCCTCGAGGCCATGGGCGAGCGGCAGGTGAGCATCGACGGCCAGACGCACACCCTCGAGGCGCCCTTCTTCGTCATCGCGACGCAGAACCCCTTGGACTTCTACGGGACGTATCCGCTCCCGGAGTCGCAGCTCGATCGCTTTCTCCTGCGGCTCCGCATCGGGCATCCGCCCGTCGACGTGGAGCGGCGTCTCCTGGCCGAGCGCCAGGGCGCCGACCCGGTGAACGGCATGGAGGCCTTCGTCTCTGCCGAGGCGCTCCTCGCGGCGCAGCGCGCGACGCGGCAGGTGCACGTAGACACCTCGGTGCACGACTATCTGCACGCCATCGTGCTGGCCACGCGGCGCTCCGGCGAGCTGGCCGTGGGCGCCTCGACGCGGGCAGCGCTCGCCGTCGAAGGCGCCGTGCGCGCTCGGGCCCTGGTGATGGGCCGGGACTTCGCGCTGCCCGACGACGTGAAAGCCCTCGCCGTACCCGCCCTCGCGCACCGGGTGCATCTTGCCGGCGCCCACGAAGCGCAGAGCGCGCGCGACGACGCAGAGCGCGTGCTCCGAGCGCTCGTCGACGCCGTCCCCGTGCCGACGTGAGCGCCTCGCCCTGGCGGTCCCACCCCTTCGGCCGCACGCTTTCCACGATGCGCGTTCGCCGGCGGTCGCGTCGCAACTTCAGGCTGACCCGCGAGGGGCGAGCCTTCGTGGGGCTGACCATCGGGGTCGGCCTCGCCGCGGTGAACACCGGCAACAACCTGCTCTACCTGGTGCTCGGGCTCATGCTGAGCCTGCTGCTCCTGAGCGGCGCTCTCAGCGATCTGGCGCTCTGGGGCGTGCGCGCCGAGCGGAGCTTCCCGGCGCGGCTCTTCGCAGGGAGCGAGGCCCACGTGGAGGTGCGCGTCACCAACCGGAAAACGCGCTTCCCGAGCTTCGCCCTCGAGGTGAGCGAGGGGCCGCCCAAGAAGCTGCGGCAAGCGGTGAAGGAGAAGGCCTTCGAGCAGGCCCGGGCCCGGGGCGCCGCGCCACCGCTCCCCGCGGTGATTCCCTCGGCCTTCGTCATCAAGGTCGACGCCGGCACGACGGAGCGCACGAGCACCCGGCGTCCGCTCCACGCGCGGGGCTGGCTCGAGATCGAGGGGTACACGCTCCGGACGCGCTACCCCTTCGGGCTCATCGAGAAGTACCGGGTCTTCGACGCACCCTCGCGGCACCTGGTCTTCCCGGCCGTGGCCGAGGCACCGGCGCCGGCGACGACGCGCGGGCCCCGCGGCGACGAGATCCGCACGCCGCGTTCCGGTGGTCGCGGGGAGATCGCCGGCATCCGCGAGTACCGTGAGTCCGACGAGGCGCGCTCGATTCACTGGCGTCGGAGCGCGGCGCTCGGCGAGCTGGTCGTACGGGAGCGCGAGCGAGAGAGCCGGGCGCGGCTCTCCATCGTGCTCGACCAGCGCGTGCCCTCGGGGCTGGACGCCGACACGCGGCGGCTCTGGGACGCTGGCTTCGAGCTGGCGATCAGCGAGGCCGCGGGCGTCGCGCGGGCCGCGCTGCGGGACGGGGTCGCCGCGGAGGTGCTCGTGCGCGGGGACGCGTCGGCGCTGGTGCTCCCCGGGGCGTCCGCGGATCCGATCTACCGCTTCCTGGCGCTCGTCGAGGCGACGGAGGACGACGTACCCCTGCCCACGCCGAGGGGGCAGGTCTACGGCGTCGCGGTCCGGCTCTCGGAGGCTGCGGCGTGAGCGAGGAAGCCGCGGCCCCGGGGCGCCCGTTGCCCACGAGCGCACCTCGCCGTCCGCCGAGGTCCGCTCGGGACGCCGCCCTGACCTTCGACGGACTGCATCGCGCGATCACGTACCTGATGGCCGGGCTCGGGCTCTTCGCGGTGACGCTCGGCGGGGACCTCGAGCTACCGCTGCGCATCGTCGTGGCGCTGGGTTTCGTCGCGAGCTGGTTCGTCGACGAGCGCTTCTGGGGGCAGCCTTCGGCGACGCGGACGCTCAACGCGGCGGTGCTGGCGGTCTTCGGCATCCAGGTGCTGCGCGGGCTGACGGGCTCGCCCTACCTGGCGCTCGGTCTCGAGTTTGCGACGCTGCTCCAGCTCAGCCGCCTCTTCCACCGACGCAGCGCGCGCGACTACCAGCACATCCAGGCGCTCGCGTTCCTTCACCTCATCGCGGCGACGGTGCTGACCACCGGCGTGGACTACGGCGTGGCCTTCCTCGGCTTCGTGCTCGTCACGCCATGGATGCTCGCGCTCACCCACCTCCGGAGCGAGATCGAGGCGCAGCACGCGGAGCCTGGGCGCTCGCTCTACGAGGGACCCTCGGAGCGCGCCCGGCAGCTGCTGCGCTCGCCCCGCATCGCAGGGCCCCGCTTCCTGGTGGGTACGGCGGCGCTGGCCGTGCCGCTCTTCCTGGCGACGGCGGCCTTCTTCCTGCTCTTCCCGCGCGTCGGCATGGGCTTCCTCTCCTTCGGCTTCGACACGGGTCGGGCGGTGGCCGGCTTCGGCAGCAACGTGGAGCTCGGGGGCTTCGGCGTGATTCGGAGCGACCCGACGGTGGTGCTCCGGGTGACGCCACGCGGTCTGGCGCAGGGTGGGGAGGCGCCGCCGCGCAGCTTCCGCTTCCGCGGGACCAGCTTCGACCGCTACGAAGAAGGGCGCTGGACGCGCTCGCGTGGCACGGCGCGGCGCCTTGGCCACCGGCTGGGCTACTACGCGCTGAGCGGGCCACTCGGGTCCGGCAGCGAAGAGCTCGACGTGGTGCTCGACAGCATCGACGAGAGCGTGGTCTTTCTCCCCGAGGGGACCGTCGGGATCGAGATCCCGCCGCGGGTGAGCGCGGGGCGGGAGCGCTATCGGCGGCTGACGCTCGGCGCCGGAGTGGACCTCCGCTACGTGGACGCCGGCGGGCTCGGTCTTCGCTACACGGCGCACGTGGCGGAGGGGGTACCGGTGCCGGAGCTTCTCGCGCCGGAGGCGGCGGCGACGTATACGGCGCTCCCGCCGGGTCAGGAGCGCATCGCAGAGCTCGCGCGGCGCGTGGCGGGCGAGGGCTCACCGGCGGTACGCGCGGAGCGCCTGACCGCGTGGCTTCGCGACTCGGGCGAGCTTCGCTACACGCTCGATCAGCCGGACACGACGGGCCGCGATCCGCTCGAGGTCTTCCTCTTCGAAGCGAAGGCGGGGCACTGCGAGTACTTCTCGACCTCGCTCGCGGTGATGCTGCGCGCGCTCGGCGTGCCGGCCCGCAACGTCACCGGCTTCGTGGGAGGCACCTGGAACCAGTACGGGCGCTATTACGCGCTCCGGCAGGGCGACGCGCACAGCTGGGTCGAGGCGTGGATCGACGGTGCCTGGCAGACCCTCGACCCGACGCCGCGGGCTTTCACGATGGCGGGCCCGGCGCCGGACGGCCTCTTCGGCGAGCTCCAGGCACTGCTCGATGCGATGCGTGTGCGCTGGAACCAGAGCGTCGTGGGCTACGACCTTCGGGACCAGGGGAGCGGGCTCCGGGCGATGTGGTCGTGGATGAAGCGTCAGGGGCTCGTGGGCGGTGGCGGCGGGGGTGCGGGCCCCAGCGACGAGGGGCCGGCACGCGCGGCGCGGCGTCCGACCGGCC
>ERZ1740059.558-NODE-558-length-19495-cov-6.040381_pt1 | contig 19495 bp, 13 predicted proteins | sample MGYA00581744_ERZ1740059 | MGnify/ENA primary metagenome ERZ1740059 (study PRJEB43018, sample SAMN04849738) | marine metagenome | isolation source: floating plastic debris | place: Pacific Ocean | collected 2008-08-28 | study: EMG produced TPA metagenomics assembly... | reverse complement strand
TGCATGATCACCGGCATGAACGTATTGGCGATCAGCACTGACGTGAAATATGTGAATGCCAAGACTGTCAGGCCGCGCTGCACGAGCGCAGACTGGACGGTCGATCGATACACCGCCATCAGGAAGCAAACAAAGGCGGGGGGCGCGAGCGCATCAGCACCAAGCTGAAACACCGCATAGGCGTCGCGTCCCTCTTCCCCCAACGCCTCGGCGAATGCGATCGTCTCCGGGAGTCCATAACCAAACTGCCCATCCAATGGGGTGACCCCATTGGCCAAAATGTTCAGCGCCTCCATCTCGCCCAGAACATGTCGTAGACTGCCAAAGAGCAGGATGGCCGCAAGCAAAATCAATGAAGGGTTCGCCAGAATGGCGCGTCCGCGCTGCGCAAACATCAAATAGTAAGCTGCAGCCGACCAGGACCACCCGATCAAGGTCATCCAGGACAGGTAAGCAGGATCCGGGAAAACCGACATCAGTCCGCCGATACCAGGTGCAACTGCCCGCGCACATCGCCGAAATAGGTTTGACTTGTCGTATGCAGATTGAAGTAAAGCTCGCGCTGGAACGCGATATTCGCCATGCCTGCGACGGTTTTCACTTTATCGTTCGGAATGGACGCAACGATGGGGCAGCCCGCCGTAAGGGCCCCGACCAAACCGTGTCCGTGTTCGGTGACCGCAACAATATCGTGATTATCAATTTCGAAGAACACTTCGCCATCGGCAAACTCTTCGATGAGATCATGGCCCATCCCGAAATCGACGATGATCGGACCGAGTTGGCCAGGTCGACCACAATGAATGTGGAACATGTTGATCTCGTCGAGCTTGACGCCTTCGAGTTTGACATGGGCGTAGGCCTTGCTGAAATCGCGATTGAACGTCAGCGTGCCATGCCCCCGCGAGGGTCGATCAGCGCGATCGGTGGACGGCGTGGTTGACTTGAACTGTTTCGGGGTGAGCCGAGGAATATCTTCCTCTTCACCCGCTTGCTGGTGCGGCGACAGCCACCCCTGGAATACCGCGCCGGGCGCGTCGCCGAGGCTCGGACGCAGCTCGATCCCGCTCACTGCGGTTTCACCATGGGCCATTGGAAAGGGGGCGATGAGCAATAGAGCGGCAAGTTTTTTCAACATGTTCGGAGTCCCGTGTTGCGAAGAGCTTCATGTGGGTTTGCCATGATGGCTGTAGTCATTAGTCTAAGCCTCATGGCAATTTTATATAACGCGTTATAATCCTATTTCCGGTTTTGTGCAACATGTTATAAAAATTATGAGGTGATATGTCTTTTGAGAACCGCAAATCGGAGACGCGGGATAAGATTGAACGCGCGGCGGAGCGGATTATTCGATCCGATGGTGCGGCGCGTCTGACCATGCGACGCCTGGCCGAAGAGGCTCAAGTCGCCTTGAGAAGTCCCTACAATCTCTACGGGTCCAAAACCGGCTTATTGATTGCGTTGCTTGATCGCGTGAACGCCGTGCTGTTTCAGGACTTTCGGTCTGACGGGGCGGATTGGGTGTTGAACGAGATGATCCACACGTTGGATAAGACCCAAAAATTCTATGAAGCCGACGAAGAGTACCATCGGGGTATTTTCTGGGAGATCATGATTTCCGATCATCCGGAGGCCCGCGAGGATGGGCACAGCAATATTGTTCGCATCGTCACCGAAATGACGGTGCGCGCCAAGGCGGCGGGCGAGCTTCGCGACGGCGTCGATGCAATCGCCCTGGGGGAGCAGCTTGGATTGTCCATTCTGTCGACGATGGGCAGTTGGGCGGGTGGAAACCTGAGCATGGCGCAAACGATAGCGCATACCAAAATGGTTTGGATCTCCATCTTGCTATTAGCCGCCAAGCCGGAACCGGCCGCGGCGCTTTCAAAGCACTTCAACGGGTTTGGCGCTCCCGAAAACGCCTGATCCAGGCGTCAAAGTGAACGTCCAGACTTTAAGCTGAACGTGATTCAGTCTGCGCGCCGATCGACGAACAGTTTTCGATGAGACATTAGCCATCCTCTGTCTGTCTTACGCCATTCGATCTGATAAATACCGGTAGACCTGACAATCGGGGGTTCATCTGGCAGCACGTGCGTCACCATGAACATGTGTTCCGTGAACGCCGTCTCGTCGGTAAGACGTTCAAACACGAGCCCGGAGAAATGATGCCGGGATTGGCGACCGGCCAGCCTGCCCGCGTGCGCCTTGCGCGCATATTGAAGAATATTATCTCGGCCTGTCAGAGATGGCGGCTGCTCAGATGCGTCGGCAAAGTGCCATTCCAGAACACCATCGTCGGTGAACGGTTCTGAAAACCCTTCTGCGTCCTTGCGATCCCAAAGCTGAGACTACCTGGCGCTCTGGTCTGATATCTGGTGCCGGTCTGCCAAGTTAGGCGCCTCCGCATCTGCTCTTGCCAAACCAAAGAAAACCAATGGAGCCAATAGGCAGAGACGTATCAATTTCCGCATTTTTTCGATCTCCCACACACACTTATGCATGTCCATCGCGCCGCCAACTGCCAGCCAGATGGCAGTTCATGAGAATGATTAGTCGGGAGCCGCGAAGGCTCTCAATTGGTCTCTATTGAGCACGCGCACGCGCCCATACTCAATCTCAACGAGTGACAGTTTCTTGAGGTTTTGAAGCTGCGTACCGGCCGCAAATCTTGAAACACCAAGATTCCGCGCCAAAACCGATTGCGGCAATTCCAGTGTCCCGGATTCATCCGCATTCTTAAGCAGAAAATTGGCGAGCCGTTTTTTGAGCGGCAGGGTGCGCTCCTGATGTCCGAAAGACGTCGCTTCGAAAACGGCCCAGCCAAGCCTGTAAATAATACCGCGCCTAATGATGGGATCGCTGTCGATCAATCGCCAAAGCTCATCATGGCTGACGCATGTCGCAACGCTTTCCTCCACCGCTTCGAAGAAGAACGATGCCGGCGTTCGCATAAGGGCCCCTGCCAGTCCCCACATGGAGCCAGCTTCCTTGTAACCATAGACGGAAGCATTGCCGTGCCGATCGATACTGGAATAAGAAAACTTGCCCTCTTCGATGATGAACAGTTCCTCGAAGTCATCGCCCGCCGTCACAATCAATTGGCCTTTTTGGTAGGTGCGCCTTTTGCCATGCGCCCGCAGCGCTCCGATGACTTCTTCGGAAATTCCCGGTTCGAGTCTGGGTTTCGGTTTTGCCACAGTTTTGCTCCGCGCCTTTCAATTGCCAACTAGTTGGTATTCTTAAAACGCCCCCCTCGCTACCGCGTCAAGACAATCGCGGTCCTTGTTTCAGGGTTTCGCCGTTCCAGGCGCAATGCCGACGAGCCGCGAGAATGTAGATCCTTTGGATCACAATAATAGGGAGGAAATAAAAGATGAAAAAAGTGACGCTGAAGATCACAGTGGCGGCATTTGCGCTCGTCGGAATATCAAACACAGCTGCGAACGCACAAGACCAGGGCGGCGATGATGATAGCGAAGCGCGCCTTGGAACCGTTACGGTGACCGCGCAAAAGCGCGAGCAGAACGTACAAGATGTGCCAATTTCGATATCGGCTTACTCGGGTGAATTCCTCGAGGAGTCCGGGGCGCAAACCCTGCAGGATATCGCCCTCTACTCTCCGAATTTTATGCTTCCGAGTTCGAGCCAGCTCACAAATGCCCGCATACAGATTCGCGGCGTCGGCGCGCCGGGAAATGCTGGAATCGAGCCATCGGTCGGCGTCTTTATCGATGAGGTCTATTACCCGCGCCCAGGCTCAATCCTGGGTAATCTGCTGGACGTTGAAACGGTCGAGGTCTTGCGGGGCCCACAAGGCACTCTGTTCGGACGAAACACGGCGGCAGGCGCGCTCAATATTCGCACCAAAGACCCGTCGCTTGTTGGAAATAGCGGTCGCATCACCGCCGGCGCAGGCAGCTTTGACGCTTATAATGGCAGCGCTGTTTTCAATGGCGTCCTTTCCGATACCGTTGCGATCCGTCTTGCCGGCCAATACTCGGAGCGTGGCGGCTATGGGACCAACCTCCTAAACGGAGAAGAATTCGGCGCACGCGATGATTTGAACCTGCGCGGCAAAGTCTTGTTCAATGTGAGTGACCAGCTTTCTGTCAAAGTGGCTGCCGACTATTCCGAGATCAGCTTTGGCGGGCAGACCGTTGAATTGCTTCCCGATACGATTCCAACGCCCGCCTTTGGGGCGACGCTCGGAGCCTTGTTCGGCGCCGATGCCCGCGATCAGTTTCTGGCAGCCGCGGCGGATCCCTTCGATCATGACATATATCAGGATCACCGAGACTTTTCTGATGATCAGCAATGGGGCGTCTCGTTGCATGCCGACTATGAATTTGCGTCCGGACACATGCTTCGGTCGATAACATCCGCGCGCGACTGGGAAGCCGACACGTTTGGCAGCGCATTGAGGCTTCCCGCGCAACTCTTCCCGCGCAAACAGACCTATGAGAACACGACATTCAGCCAGGAAATCCAGCTCCTGTCACCGACCGGACGCGAGTTCGAATATGTTGTCGGTGCCTTCTACTATGACGAGACATACGACATTGCAGAGGACTTCGATCTTGGCGCTCAGTTCTGTATTCCTGTTGTCGCTGGTCTCGCCGGTTTGGGCGCCGGCCAGGCCTGTGCCGCCGGGCAGCAGATGGACGCATCAGAAAGCGACTTTTCGCAAGACTTGCAGAGCTTCGCGGTCTTCGGACAAGGCACATGGCGCCCGAACGAGGAATGGGCGTTCACAGCAGGCCTGCGTTACTCTGACGAGAAGAAGGACGGCACATTCTCGAATGTCGTGAACAATCCCTTCGTCATCGCCTTGGCGGTGCGCGACAATGAGACCCTCCCCGCCACAACGCTTGATGACAGCCAGGTGACCTATTTTGCAAATGCGAGCTGGTTCCCGATTGATGATGTGATGTTGTTCGCCACCTATTCGACGGGATACAAAGGCGGCGGCTTCAACACGCAAGGGACGTTCCCTGCCCTCGCGCCCAACCAGCGCGTTTTTCAAGCCGAGACATCTGACAATCTCGAACTGGGGATCAAGAGCCAGTTCTTCAACAACACGCTTCAAGCCAATGTCACGGCGTACCGGATGGAGTTGCAAGATTATCAGGATCGCGCATTTGACGGAATTTCGTTCATTACACGCAACGTGGGCGAGCTCCGCCAGCAAGGGGTCGAGGCGGACGTTATCTGGGCGCCGCTCGATCAACTGACCATCAATGGCGGCCTCTCTCTGCTGGATTCTGAGTTCCTCGACTATGAGAATGCCTCACCCTTGCCCGGAGGGCCGGTGCAAGATCTGACCGGCGGCGAGGCGCATTTCTCACCGGACGTGCAAGGCTCGCTTGTGGCCGACTGGTCGGATAGCCTCGGCTTCAAAGACACCGGTTATTTCCTGCGTGCTGAGCTGCAATATATCGGCGAGCAAAACCTTGGCGGAAACACCAATAATAACCCGCAGTCGATTCAGGAAGCCTACACCCTCTTCAATGCGCGCATCGGGCTTGCGGCAGACGATGATAATTGGCGGCTGTCACTCTGGGGCAAAAATCTGACGGAAGAAGGATACTGCACCACATTCTTCGATCAGCCCTTTGGCGGATCACTGAACGGCACGGCGAACTTGCAAACCCCACAGCGATGCGTGGTTGGCGCACCGCGGACTTACGGAGTTGAGCTCACCAAGTCCTTTTAATCCCTAGCGGGACAGGTGCAGACGTCTTCGGCGTTGCTCCTCCGTACTTGGCCGGCGCGTGTCGCCGGCCATTTTTTTAACTGGCGAATGGAGACCGATGTGACGAAACACGGATTGATTGAAACCATCAAAGACATCGAGAAAATGGAGCGAACACCCTGGCGGGAGCAATGCTCTGATGTCAGCACCTATGATGCGATCAAGCGATCGGCGTTGCAGCACGGTGATCTTCCAGCGCTACAATTTTTACCAACGGGCTCTGATGAAGACACCCCGCACCTCATAACGTACGGTGAGTTATTGCAACGGATCACCCAAACGGCGAACCTGTTTCATTCACTGAATGTCGGCCCGGAAGATGTCGTTTCATACATTCTGCCAAACTTCCCGGAGACTCATGAGATCATCTGGGGCGCTGAGACGACCGGCATCGTCAACGCGATAAATCCTTTTCTTGAGCCAGGCACGATCCGAAAACTCCTCTCGGCAGCACAGTCCAAAATCATCATCTCAACGCCGCCTATGCCAGGTCTGAATCTCTGGGACCCGATGGTTGCGGTAGCCGATCAACTCGATCATGTAACAACCCTGCTCTTTGTTGATCCGGCCCCCTATTTCGGCATGCCACCGACAAGGCTGCCGCTGAAAACACCCGGCGGTAAGCCGATTTTGCGCTTTCAGGATGAACGTGATGCTGAACCTGAGTCGGCGTTAACGTTCGATCGGGTGATTAAGGCGGACAATATCGCATCACTATTTCACACAGGCGGGACCACAGGCGTCCCGAAACTTGCACCGCATTCGCATGAGAATGAGGTGTTCAATGCATGGGCGATCTCGCAAATCACCCCGTTTGAACCAGGTGAGGTCATCCTGACCGGTTTGCCGCTATTCCACGTCAATGCCGTTATCATTTCGGGCCTGAGCGCTTTTCTCGCCGGTGCGTCTCAGCTGATGGTTGGCCCATTTGGCTTTCGCGGGCCAAGTGTGATCGCGAACATCTGGAAGCTCATCGCGCGCCACAAGGTCGTGTCTATGTCCGGGGTCCCCACAGTCTATGCTGCGATGATGTCGGTTCCAAAAGACGGATTGGATATCTCATCCTTCCGATTTGCAGCCGTCGGCGCTGCCCCGATATCTCCAGACCTTTTCCGAAGTTTCGTGGCGTATTCAGGCGTTGAATTGCTGGAGGGATATGGGTTGACCGAAAGCACCGTCGTCGCCGCGATCAATCCGCTCGGAGGCGAGAAGCGCGTGGGATCGATTGGCTTGCGGTTGCCCCATCTCGAAATGCACGCAGCTCAGCTGGATCAGTCTGGTGAAGTACAGCGTCTCTGCGAGACCGACGAAATCGGAACGATCATCCTTCGCGGACCGAGCGTTTTCCCCGGTTATTATTTAAGGGAAGAGACCGGGCTGACGTCAGATGGATGGCTGAATACTGGCGACCTGGGACGACGCGACAAAGACGGGTATTTCTGGCTCACCGGCCGCGCCAAGGATGTCATCATTCGCGGCGGTCATAATATTGATCCGTGTATGATCGAGAACACTCTGGAAGCGCACCCAGCCGTGGCAGCCGCAGCCGCGATTGGCCAGCCCGACGAGTATGCCGGTGAGTTGCCCGCGGCCTATGTTCAACTTCATCCTGATACCGATATCTCGGCGGACGATTTAAGGTCTTGGGCGAAGTCCAGAATCCCTGAGCGCGCAGCGGCCCCCGTTTATCTGGAGCTGATGGACCAACTCCCCGTGACGGCCGTCGGTAAAATCTACAAACCGGCACTCCGGTCGATGGCCATTGAGCGCGTGGCCTGTTCTAAGATTTCCGACGTTGATCCGACCGCGCGCGTGCGTGTGACGATGGATGAGAAACGCGGTACGATTGTTCAGGTGACGTCTGAGCGCAGCAAAGACATTCGCAAGGTGCTTGGCGGCTTTGCCCTGCAATTCGACTTCTGCACTGAATAACGGATCATCCCGTGGCGAGGTCGCCCGTGACACATCGACGAAACTGGGGTGTGAAGCATCGGCGTGACCGATTAGACATTATTGAGTTCACGACCGGCCAGCCAGTTTGCAGCGGCCAGAAAAGCACTTGGATCCTGATACACGTGGAGTTGCCCCATTTCCGGCGAAACAAATACGGCATAGTCATCACGGTCGCCCGCGATGCTCTCTATTTCTTCGACGCGAAACATTGTGTTCGCGTCGCCGTGGACAAACGCGCATGGTACTTTTTCGCGTAATGCCAGCGCGTCGGACCAATCGCGCGCCCATCGACAGACATCGGCAACTAAGCGATCGACGTCTGAAAACGAGTATTCAATAATCTGGCGCGTGACTTCATAGTATTTTCGGTCAATGCGCGTCAGCTCCTGGTCGATCGGACTGTCCTGAAAAAAGTAATCGACGACATGCGCTTCACCCGCGGCCGATCGCTTGAAATTCGCTGCGAAAATCCGGTGCGGCACGAGTAGAATTTCTGGCATGTAGCGTGCAGGAATGAAGGTGCGCCGCATCGATTTTGGTAATCGCATCAGGTCTTTGCGCGATCGAATGGGCACGCCGGTATCTAAGAGCAATACCCCCTTTGCACGACGTCCAAGGTGTTCTGCTGCGGCCAAAGCGTACAGCCCCCCCGAGCAATGCCCTGCAACAATTGCAGAGTCTACACGCTCTACATCAAGGACAGCGGCGTAGTGAGACGCCATTTCGTTGGGGCCGTCTTTTTGGCTTCGCACCGTTCCGCCTGCCGCACCAGGTTTGTGACAACCGATCATCAAAAGCCCCGCCTGTCTGCAAGCAATCCTGAACTCGGGCGTCATCTCGGGAGGCGTCGTGGAATGGATTAACAGAATAGGTTCGCCGGAAGGATCACCATATTTGATATAGCTGAGCCGATGGCCTTTTGTTTCGATTGTGTGGCGAGAGAGCTCTCCTTTCTCAAGGGTCGACCAGTCTGCGGATATCTCGGACGGACGCCGTTCTTTCGTCATCAACTGGGTCAGCGTTGCCAGAAACAAAGCCAACTCTGTCTGGCTCGAAATCCCGAGCTTGCCGAAAATATGGGTCAGCTGTGTTCTGACCGTTCTGATGGAGCGCCCCCGCTTTTCTGCGACATCTGACAGGGCCCCATATTCGATCAGGCCTTCCAGAATTTCGATTTCTGCCCCGGTCAATCCATAAGCCGTTTCAAGCAAAGGACTGAGCTCAGGGTTCCAAGTGGCTTTGGCGACTTTTATCGTGATGAGCGGCCCAAGTTCAGATTGGAGTTGCAAATGGTTGCTCATCGATGCCACTACGAAAATCGGGGCGTTGGAGGACTCGACCGATAAGGAAATCAGAACCGGAGGAGCCGGTGTGTTCGATCGCAAGAGGTCCGACAATCGCCGCTCATCATTTGGACTTGAAAACAATCCTGACAGGGATTTGACAGCATCGCCCAGCAACCCGACGAAAAGCTGGTTGGACGCGACAATATCCAAGTTTCGATTAACGGTGGCGGCTGGAACGACTTGTCTTTCGAGGTAGACGATTGGTGTTTCGAGATCTTCACTTTTGCCGAGATCGAGAAATTGTCCCGCGCGTTCAAAGTGCTCGCGAAACATTCGTTTCCAATCGGCATTTCCAGTCTCGATACCTTCCGGATCGGCCTCGATGAAGCCATCCATTGCTGTCAGAAAACCATCAAATTGGGTATGATCAGCAATCGCTTCGTAGAGGCCACTCAAAACCTCTGCAGCAGCTAGCCGCGCCAACACATCTCTATCCTGCATCCTGTTTGACGAAATCCCTCAATATCCGGCGCGCTTGGCTCTTTCCGTAATATCCTGAATATAGGATTCGACAATCGGTGAAATTTGCAGCCCCGGCGTTTGCGTGAACAAGCTTTTGTGGCTGATCCGGACGACTGTGTTGTCACCAACAAAGAAATGCAATGAGGTCGCAAGCCGATCCCCTTTTCCGGGACGCAGCGTTGCGAACCCGCCCAGCAGATAGACATCATGATCCGCTACGCGCCCGGATAGGAAATCATCTGAATTCTGATCCAGCCAGGTTTGGAGCTTGGTCATTTCTTCTTCCGAGAACTGAACGATCTCAAAATTGATACGATCAATGTCAGGCGGCACATTGGCCATCTCATCAAAATAAAGCGGATCAGGAAGCGGCGCGTAGGACAGATAAACCTGGCGATCATTCATGATATAGGGCCGCGTATCCGGCACCACACCATGGCCAGCGGGCAAATCCGGGATCAAATCACCGAGCACCCCGGCACAGCTACGTGCGAACATTGTCTCTCGCCAGGTGTTCATCTCAGCGAGGTCATCATAGTCAAAGCGCGAACCGACCATCAGACCATTTCCTTTCTGCACAGGCGGACAGTCTGATTTTGTCGCGTTTGACGCCGATGACGTATCGCCCATCGTTGGGCCGCCGCAGGCGACAAGCAGAGCCGCGATTGCAGCGGATAAACTTGGCTTAAGCATGAGATCTCTCCCCTCTCTTTGGATCGCTGTGACTTTGCCTGAAGTTTTTTTGGCGACATGCGTCAAATGACGTATGCGCGCCGTTTGGACGCCGCCTAGCCTTCGACGAATAAATGGAGGCACCGCATGCGCATACTTTTGATTTCTCTGATGGCAGCTTTTGGCTGGGCGGTATCGTTAGGGGTCGCGCCCGCCCACGCGCAATCTTCAAAAGCCGCTTGCGAGAGCCTTGATCGACCAAACATAGATTGCGCCTGTGTCGGATCTCGGATCGCGACCTTCAATCGCGTGTCTCCAAACAGCGCTGCCAAGGCCGTGATTGATCAGGGTTATCTTTTCGCGCTTGCACTGCCGAACGCATACCTAGAATCCTTCGAAGCAATTATGAGCGATCCGATGACCGCGATGGTCACTATGGAAGCTTACGACGTCCTGGGGGGGCGACCTGAAAATATCGAAGACTATGAAGAGGGATGCGTCATCGAGGGCGTGGCCCCAGCGGAATTTCCCCTGCCGGCGGCGACGCCGAGCCTCGTATCCTATGTCGCCGCCTGCACCACATCGACGGGCGATAACCGTTTTTGTAGCTGCGATGCGAACCGAAAAATGCGGCATGTCTCTGACCGGGAGTTTGAAGCCTATTTCAGATCCTTTTCAGACTATAGCGATGGCGACGCGATGAGCTCTGCGGAGCTGAGTGAAATGCGCGGTCGCGCAATGGGGATCAGCGCAGAGGCCTTTGACCAATTACAAGCTGACGCCCGCGCCAAGATGGGCCCGCATGAAGAGACGGATGCCATGTATTGCAGTGCAATGACGTGGGCAGATGACCAACCCGGGGCAGACGAAGAGGCACGGCTTTTAGCCGGATTTGAACCAGGGGTTGCCGAGTTACTGACAGATCGTGCTCAGCCTATCGCACAACCGGATGAAGGGCCTCTCACAACCGCCCGCAGGATTGTCTCGGATGCGTGTACGGCAGATGGGAATACCGACCAATATTGTGCCTGCTATCAAGACGAATTTGAGACCCGTGTGGTCGCATCTGCAGAATCTGAGAATATCGCCCTCGCTTGGGCCCTCATGGGAACCGGCGGCTCTGGTCTATCGACCAGCGAACACCTGCGACTGACTCAAAGTCTGCCGCAATCCGATCATCAAGCTGCCGGGATGATGTTCGTTCAGACCATGGATATGGGCGAGCAATGCACGCAAGGCCCAACCGCCCGATCCTCAGCCTTGCTTGGCACTCCAAGCGAGCGGATGCAGGCAATCTGTGTCGCTGAAAATGAAGATGAATCGCTTTGCGAATGCATGGTCAACAAAATGGAGTCTCAGTTTGGCCCAGACGACTTCGAATTGATTGTTGATATCAGGGAAGCGGAACATCGCGGCGCCGAGGATGCATTCGCCGAAGTCGCGGCCCAACGCGGCCTGTCTCGTGAGGAAGCGGATACTGCGCTTATGAACAATCCTGCGATCCTCGCCGGCTCCATGAGCATGGGCGCTTCGCTGATGCAGTGCATGGGGGGCATGCCAAATATGCCGACCATGCCAGGGTTCCCGATGGAATAAGTCCATGTGGTTTATCCGTTCCTTCGTCGTATGTGTCGCGCTGCTCAGCGCTCTATCCCCGAGTTCCGCGCATGAATGGGAAGAGATGGCGTTGATGCCGGACATCATCTTGGAACGCATGGTCGAAATCATGGAGGCCGCTGCAGAGGCTGATCGGTTCGAAGACGCCCAACCCGAAAACTGTGTGCCGCATCACTGTTTGGAACAGATCTTAATGTCTGCGACGGATCCAGATTTCGATTGGCTTGCAACAGCCCCCGAAAGCGAGATCCCTTCGGACCTGCTCGGCCGGCTACCCGCCAATGTGACGTATGAGTGGCTGTTCGGCTTGGTCCAACTGCTGGACCACGGGGCGCCCACGCCGGAGCAATCCGCGTTGATCGAGCGCCTTGAGCAGATCCTGATATATTGGACTCAGCCATGATGATGAAAGCCGCTATCGCGCTTTTGGTACTCTTTATCGGGTTGATGATGCCGATGGCCGCCGCGCAAACCGGGCCAGAACCTGATGACATGGAAGACAATGCCTGGCGCGTCCTTTTAAAAAATTTCGACGATGGTCGATTGAGCTATCTTTTCGGAACGGATCGGCATCGCACTGTACGGACAGCTACGGAACTGGCGCTCTTAGCGCCGTCGTACGAAAGTCATCTTGGACTGCACACATATCCCAATCCGAACGGGACAAACCTTTCTTCAACCTATTGTTCAGGCTTCTCCAGATCGAATTTGAATGAGCTGATTTCACTTGCGACCGACGCCACAGCTTGGGCCATTCGAAACGGTTTTAAAAGCAATAGAAGCTTGTTCAACATCGTTCCGAAATACGATCCGGCGGGCACTGCCCTGGGCGGCTGGGTCAACCTGATTGTCTGTGACGCACGCCGCGAGAACGTCGCATTCATTACCAATAACCAAGACGCAGAGCAGTCGAATATCCTCACGGTTGGAAGTGGCTATGTGAAAGTCATGTCGCACCCGATCGGCAAGATGGTCATCCCGCATGAACTGGCCCATGTCTATCAGTTGAACTTCATGCCTTATGTCCGGCGTGAACTCGATGAAGGCGATGCAATAAAAACTATTCGCGAAGGTCTCGCAGACGCGATCGGCCTTCGCATCGTATTTGAAAACTTCGGAACCGGCGGATCGCTTGAAGCCAAGCAGCGCAGCTATTTGTCCCAGTCGGGCGTCAAAGGGTTCAAGGACGAACATTCCCGGCGAATGTTCATGATGCGCCCGTACAATCTCCCTCTGCAATTGAATGAGGGTTCGTCCAAAACGCTTGCGGCTGCCGCTACGAATAGCAAAGGTCGTCGATTGATCAATTCCGTCGACGCGGTGATGCAGAAGCGAATGAGCTATTTTACCAGCGGGTTTTTCTATCACATCATGGAGCGGTATTTGGACCGGCCGGGTCAGATCCATGACTTGTATAGACGGTTCACCCGCACCGAAGACACGCTCAACATTTATCCAAATCTCGATGCCTTTCTGAAGTCTAAGTCAAAGGTCAAAACGGAAGGCCCTGTCTTGGGTCTGGTCTTCGCACAGTTTCTGACGGAATATGCCGAGTGGGGGGAGTTCCGAACAGCCGGTAACATAAAAACTCCAAAATGGCTGAGAGCCTCATTCGGAGGGTGCCCGACCATCTCGATCAGCAACAGCGTAAAGGAACGCTTCGCAGAAACGGATTTCACACCCTTCGCTGGCGGCTGCTTTGAAATTGTGATCGAGCCGGAGATTGCCCAGAAGCATCCCGAATTAGAGCTCTTTGTAACCAGCAAGGATGGCGATCCAGATCGCATTTATATGGGCATGGCGCGCATCGAACAGGCGGGGCGGTTGAATTATTCCTGTTATGAGCGCGCAAAACTGCGAGCCGTCAGAGGGACGTTTCCCTGTCTCCTCAATCCTGCCCAGGGCGATACAGGAAAGGTGCTGCCCAGCCTGGCGGGAAAAAAGGTCAGGACCTTTCATGTACCACCTTTTGACATCGCGCAGAATAAAGCACGCCAGATGATCCGTATCATCTTGGCGGACGTCCCTGACGATCTTTCGGGCGGTGCGGACGTCGCGAAGAAGGCAGAAGCCGCGACCTATCGCCTGACCGTGGGCGTCGATTCCGCGCATGTTGAAGGTGAAGACGTCCCCGACCCAACCGGCAATACAGAGCAAGCCCCTGGCCCACGATCTGACGCCAACCGCAATCTGCGAGAAGCGCGTCCACCCAGACTAAGTCGCGCCGATGGACCGCTGACCCCAAACGGGACCCAGTCCGTATTCAATGCCGACGCGCGCGCGATCCTGAACGGGGATACGCGGCTGCCGATAAGCGAGAATTTGAGAGATGCGGATGGAGTCGGGCAACTCGTCTTCAGTCTCGAGACATCGACAGACAAAGTTGATGGACCGGAACTCGGTTTCATCGCGCGGCAGGATTATTTCGGCACCGGTGATATCGGAACCTTCAATGTCCAAGCGGTCTATGGGTTTGGGGAAAAGCTCGGATTGCAAGACCCAGATAAGCCCTCCGAGATGGAGATCACTCAAAATGACCCAGAGGCGCTGATCTATGAAGTTGAGCTAAATGTCTGCGCCTACAGCGCGGCTCAACTCACCACCCACGCAATGTCAGGTAAGCCCTTCGATCCCTGCAAGGACGGAAAGCGACTGACCTACAAGGTCGAGAATAGCGTTGCATTTCCAGCCCTACTGCCCGGCCTCGCCTCACAAACGGGCGCTTTTGAAGCCGGTGAAGAGAGTCAAGCGCTCAAAGACTATCAGAATGTGAGACTGGCACGCCTGGGTCTGCCGCAGGCGATAAACGTGGCCTATGATGGCGGCAAGGACGGCGCCCAGTCGCCCGGCGACAATTCCCCCGGAAACAATGCCCCTGGATCGGGATCAGGATCGGGTCCCGCGCCTGGTGCAGCTACGGCCTGCTCCATTAGAGATCCGGGGGGAAGTTGTGACTGCTCATGTGACGCAAAAGTCTGTCTGGAGACAAAGCAAGCTGGCGGCGTCGCGAGCGCCTCTGACACATCGTGCCGTCTGACATGCGGCAAAAAGTGGAACACGTGTACACCCTAAAATGGAGACTAACTGATGAAAAAACTGAAAATCGCTGCACTCTCAGCCGCGCTGTCGGCCTTGGCCGTCTCACCTGCCGCGCTGGCGCAAGGGGCTCCGCCTATCCCAAACACAGGCGGCATGCCAGCGGCATGTCCGGCGATGGATGACGTCGTCGACGCGCTAAAACTTGCTGACAAAAGCGAGGTCATTCTCAGACTGAGAAGGGACGCGGAGGCGACGCAAGATCGACAGTGCAAACAGTATATCAACATCATAGAAGGTGGTTTGTCCGCGGCCCTCATCGCCGTGACCTCTCAAAACCAAACCAAGCTGTGTCAGGCGTATAGTCAACCCGATGTCAAATCGGCGCTCGCCGCGACCTTCCTGGTCGGTGTGATGTACAAGTCGGCGCCATGTTCCGCCTTCAGGTAGGCCCGCAAATTTACCGCAAAGGACACTGATCCGGATCAGGTCAAAAGAGCTGGGTGGGGGGACCACACATCTCACGACCGGTGCAGCCACAGCCACATCTGGCTGGGCGCTATGAGGAGAGAAATATGCAACGACCACGCTTCATAAAGAGCGCCCTTTTAGGACCAATTTGGCTTCTCGGCCTGTTGCTCGCGGCCTGCGGCGGTGGCGACCCGGCGACGACGCCCAGCGTCGCGGAGCCAATAGAAAGCCCCTCGACGTCTTTGGACGCGGCGTCTGTCGAGGTGACTGAAGAATCGACCGCTACCGCGGCACCGCCTTCGGGCCCGATTGACGCTGCCAACGTTGCAGATGCCCGCGATCAGCTGGCTCAGCTCGATCAATCGCGCCGCGCTTATGCGCTGCAAACAGGATCGAGCCTCGGGTCGTCGATCATTAATGTGTCTTGGGATTACGGTCCTTGCGAGGATGCGGCGAGCCTCTTGCCGCCGCCTATGGAGACTTGGGGAATCATCAGTGATTTAAGTCGCGGCGAATGGCCGAGCACGGCCGAGATGGCGCGGATCACCTACACTTCAGTTGATGACACACTGGATCCAACGAGCGCGGAATACGGTGCGTCCAAAGAAAATGTCTCGATCTACATTTCATCCGGCACGGTCGGCGTTAGCGGCATGGCCGATATATATTCCAACGAACAACTCAAGGACGTCATGCTGATGCCAGGTCCGTTCGGATATCCCATTCGAAAAACGCCTCAAGGCTATGCGGGGCGGACGGTCTTACTGGGCCCTTATCTCGTGCAACTGGATGGGACCGGCAAGGATATGGATCGCTATTTTGAGACGATCGTGAAGTGCGGAATCGAAGGCGGTCTGATCGCCGACGGCGTCGATCCTTCGGCCCTTCAAGTCACCCCGTGAACGACACGCGCGCAGCCTCGCAAAGCCAAAAGGAAAGACAATGATCTCGTTGAACCAGCCTCTTATCGCCGCCATCAGCATGGTGAGCTGTCTCTTCGGTGTTTTGCCGGCAGCCGCACAAATCCTGCCATCCAAGACGGAAACCGTGACGCAAGATCGGACCGTATCACCTGTCCCCAATGGAACGCGGTTGCCTGATCGCGTGCAGCAAGACCTGGCGCGCCTTGAAGCCGAGGCGAAAGCAGAACGTTGCGCGGGCCTGGAGCCGGAACTCGCATGGAATTGGTATCCCGGCTTCGATTGGAGCATGGCAAAGCGCTATGGCAATGATCGCGCGCTCTATGATGATGGCAAAGGCGGCAAGATCGGAAACGGCATTATCGACCTGCCAAATACGCGCGCCTATGTCACCAATCTGCGAAGCTACTCGAACCAGGCCAGCGATGCCTGCGCGTGTAAACGTCAAGCCGATGGAACGTGTGAAGCGCAATTTCGGGTCAGCCTGACAACAGCCGGAACCAAAGTGGCCGATTGGCGTCGGGTCGCGTCTTCCCTGCGCGACGCCCGAGCGGCAAATCAGTGCCCGTCCCTCAACTTTCCGGATCGACCCAATCCCGCAGAGTTCACATTCATCGTAGACGGCAAAAACTTGCCCGCGAATGACGTAAGTTCTGTCGATATCTGTCTGACCGAAGGGCACCACCCGATCCAGCTCGATATGAGCTATGGCGATGAGACGCGCACGGTCACACGACAGATCGAGGTGATTGATCATCTGATCGTCAATTTAGGTGACAGCTATGGCGCTGGCGAGGGAGCGCCTGAAACCAATTATCGCCCGCAACTCATGGAGCATTTTTCCGGTTGGGGCGCGGACAATGTGTTCAAGACGGTCGACTGGACAAAGCATTATATCCAACAGGTGCCTTTCTTCGCGCAATGGGCTGACCCTGGCACCAAGATCCCGATGACTCATAAGACGGTCTACGCCTATGCCGATATCTTCGCCAAAAAGGGAACGTATGAGGGCAAAGACTACCCTATCCTTTTCACCAATTGGGACGATGTACGATACAGAGCCGATATCACCATGCCAGATTGGAGCGAGATCAAGAAACGTTTCTATGACAAGGGTCAGCCGGCCAATAGCGACTATCGCATATTGATGGACCATCATCACGCCCATCGCTCATCCGCCACCGGGTCTTCGCAATTGGCGCTCCACCTCGAACATCATGACCCAAAAAGCTCTGTAACCTATGTCAATCTCGCTGCCTCCGGCGCGACAATGACGGCTGGCGTGTTAGGGCCGTATCGCTGTGTTTATGAGCTAAAATTCGATGGCAGCATGGGTGACTTCATCCCAGAACATGATGGCGCGCCGGGCCTGAAACCTCAGATTGCCGAGCTGTCCGAAATGATCGGCGACAGGCAAGTCGATCATGTCTACCTCTCTGTTGGCGGCAACGATGCCGGCTTCGCACAGGTGATTGAAATCTTCCTCGCCGCCTGGAACTTTGATTCCGCGGAGCTTGATGGAAATATCCGTAATATGCTGACCTATTTCGAGAATGGCAAATGGGATGAAGCGGAATTTGGCGGCCTCTTGTGGGTGGCCTGGGATAAGGACAACAAAGACAGTCAAGTCGGGTTGAACGGCCTGCCCAGGGCGTATGCCGACGTCAACGAGGCGCTACACACTGAGCTTGGACCTAAACGATTTGAGGGCACCGTTTCTTTGATCGGATACCCAGATTTTTCAGCGTCGACGCGAACGGATATGTCCCCGAATCTGCTGAAACGACGCGCCAGCCCCGCGCTCTATTATTGCGATGTGAAAATTGACAAATACGAGGATCCCATCCTGCATCGCGAGTGGCATGAATACAATCCAGTGGTTTTTGGAAACCGATCAGCCGGCGCCATCAATGTCGATCTCGACTTTGACCCGCATGAGTTTCAACAGGCGACCCGCGAAATTATGGGGCCACTGGAACTCAAGATGAGTAACGCCGTTGACGCCATCAACACCGACAATGGCACAAACGGTGTTGATATCCGTTGGTCTCTGATCGATCAGGGCGATCAACCGGCGCACCATGGCATTTGTGGATACGGTCAGTATGATCGCTTCGAATTCGCTGAAAAGTATCGCGCCTACACGGAATCAAACCGGGACAAAGGCACTTATCTAACGAACAAGACCGCAGACCGCGACGGCTTCACCTGGTACCGCTCGCCGCAACAAGGCGCGGCCACCCAACGCGGTATGGCGGTCACCAATACCGGTCTGTTCCATCCAAATGAGTTTGGATACCGTCATGTTGGCCGTCGAATGATGGAAGACCTGGATTTTTATGGCGCGGAGTTCACTTCACCGGCTTACATCAACCCCGATCAAGAGCACATCTTCGACGACAGGAATGATAGTTTGCGAGAGGCGAAACTGGCTCAGTATGTCAATCAGGACGGCGTCATCAAAGGATATCTGGACGGGTCTCAGGACGTCCAGATGTTCAGAATTCCGGTATCTGGCCGCAGATGTGATCCTTTAACGGTCAACCTGGAAATACGAGGATCGGCCAATCCGCTCGCGATTATGGCGTTTGGCCCAAATGGAGAACGGGTTGCCAAAACGCCCAGCAGGGCTCCCAGCACTCGGCTGCCTGGACAAGGCAATGAAATGGTTATGACCCAAACGCCGACAAGCTCGTTTTCGAGAGTTGGAGCGAGCGCTGCGGTCAAAGCCTTTCAAGAGGCTCAGAACGCACAATTTGAGGGCCGTTTCTGCCCGCCTGAAAGCTATTCCACTTTCGAGGCGAAGCGACGCGCGGATACGGGGCTTCAATTGACATTTCTAGCCGAGCATCGCGCTGACATCTGGGTTGCGGTCGGTCACGCCGACAACCTTAGATTCGATCCCGTGACCGGCCGTGGCGATAACCGGAGCGAAATGGACCGAGGCCGCATTGCGTTCGAAGGTGCCGTTCGGATGACCAATTAGCGGACAACGCTATCCGGGCCAAAACCCACCAAGTAATAATCCCCAATCAGCCAGGAAATGGTGCCCCCACACGGACGGCTTACGCCTCTTCTTGTTCAGTTTTGTTGATATAAAACAATAGCATACAGAAATCAATTTGCACCAACTTCCGCGGAATGTGTAGCTGACGTGTAGCAAAGTCGGCGACGCGGAGAGTTCGATTCCACCGCGCTACACACTATCGGGCACCATTACTTTCGCATCGACTTTGTATGCACCACTGACGTTCGTTATGCGG
>ERZ1740059.557-NODE-557-length-19499-cov-8.596534_pt1 | contig 19499 bp, 18 predicted proteins | sample MGYA00581744_ERZ1740059 | MGnify/ENA primary metagenome ERZ1740059 (study PRJEB43018, sample SAMN04849738) | marine metagenome | isolation source: floating plastic debris | place: Pacific Ocean | collected 2008-08-28 | study: EMG produced TPA metagenomics assembly... | reverse complement strand
AGAAAAAAAAATCTATAGACAAAAAAACCATAGAAAAAAAAACAAACAAAATTGAACTCTCGCTAACCCGTAGGCTTAAAGAGAGGCTTTTTATCACTTTAATAAGAGCTAAAGGAATAAGAGCTAAAGGTAAGAATTCTAACATTTGGTTCCTAAAAATTTTTAATTAGACCCCTTTTTGAAGAGCCTAAAAGCTGTATTTCCATTAGTATGGCTCCTTTGGCCCCTGCAGGGCAAGCCCGAGCGCCTTCTTAAGACCTTGTAATTGCTTAAAGACTCAAAAAATTCTTGCCTTAGGCTTTCACGGTAAGTTAAGCGAAAATCCTTTGCCTTACCCCGCTTTCTACTCCTTATGAGCATTCGGCTTTGCTTGTCTTTGGGCAACAAGCTAACATCAAAATTTAAAAGGAAACCTTCCTTTTTTAAACGGTTTTTTGCAATGGCTGAACCCAAGCCTCTAATCTCTTTTAATACTCTATATGGTGTATCCACTTTACTTTTTAAAAATCTATAATAATGTGAGCCTTAACGCAAATAGGCTTGCTTCTAAGAAGTCTTAATAGTATTTCACTCTCAAAAATAGTATTGCAAATGATCAAATAATTAAAAGAATAAAATTCAAATTGTTCTCTTGATTTTTTATTAACATGAGGAGAACGCAAAAGCGTTAACCTAGATTTTCTGCTTTTCAAACTTCGACCCGAGACTTCCAAATTTGAATTCGTTTTGTAGTAAACATATTTAATAAATAAAGATAATGTTTTTTTATTAAAAGACGATAACCTAACTTTTAGCATAAAAATATAAGTTTTTTAATTGCCCTTATATAGGAGTTTTTAAAATTAAAAAAAAACTAAACTTTGGCGCTTTTAGTGCCGTATTTTGACCTAGCGTTAACCCTATTAGGAACCCCTTTAAAATCGTACTTACCACGTATTAATCGATACTTAACACCAGGCAAATCTTTAACCCTCCCTCCTCGCAATAACACTGTAGAATAAGGCTGAAGGCTATGACCAACCCCCGGTATATAAGCTTCAACAATTTTTCGACTACTAAGACGAACTTTTACAACTTTTCTACGTGCCGAATTTTGTTTTTTGGGGTCTCTTTTAAATAGACGCAAAAAAATGCCCTTTTTTTGGGGGCACCATTTTTATTTTTTTATTTTTATCCTTTTTTTTTTTTTTCTTAAAACCTTTTTTTTTAGATTAAATAATTGATTTGTTGTGGGCATAATAAGGTAAAAAAAAATTAAATTGTACCGGAAGATAAAGAAACTACACGCATATACCGGCTACTTCTAAGCGCTGAAAAGACAGAACCAAAAACTCTAGTACCCAAAGGTCTATTATTATTGTTTAAAAAAACAATAGAATTGTTAAAGAATTTAAAATAAAATCCTGATTTTGCTCTAAATTGTTGTTTAACTGTCACAACAACCGCTTTATACAAAGAACCTTTTTTAACTCGAGAAGATGATTTTCGAGCATGCCTTAATGCTTTCACAGTAACTAGAATAATATCTCCTGCTCGAGCAAATTTTTTACCGTAAACATGAACACACTCTGCTTTTAAAGCACCTGCATTATCTACAATATTTAAGCTTGTTCCTTTTTGGATCATAAATAATAATAAATTTTTAAAAAGCTTAGTCACAAAGCTATTGATTTAAATAAGGTTTGAAATCTGTCATAGACGGCTTTAAAATAGAAGGTTTGAAAAGCTCGTTTTAAAACCCCAATTAACCTACACAATTATAAAAAATTATTAGACAACTCTCGATATTCACCTGAGCATTTGCCCATAAACTTAGAATTTTTAGTAAAAAACGAAGACAAATAAAAATCTGTCATAGACGGCTTTAAAATAGAACTAAGGTATATTTTGCAGGGCTTAACAAAGCAAGCATCTAGGCTTTGCATAAAAACTTTTTCCCTTTTAAAAGAGGAGAAGTGAATTAAATCAAGAAAAGAATAATTAAATATTTTTGATGCAAGAGGTAATTTTAGGCCAAAACAAAAAAAATAAAGTACAATGCAAATTTCTCGAATACCATACACTAGGGAAAAAGGCGAACACACAGCACTAAAGCTTTGGCCTCTGCCTTCTAAATTGAACAAAAGATTGTTCTGCTCAACAGCAGCAAGCTTAAGGGGAGCAATCCCTGCAGAAGATTCGCTCATCAACCTTGAGCCATGGGAATGAAATGAGTAGCAATTTTTTGAGTATGACTCACTTAAAGCTTTACACAAAAAGCTACTATCCTCTACGGATAGCAAAAACGTACACTCTCCCCAAAAAACATCTGAAAGAGAAATTCGCTTAACATTTTGGTACACTTCAGCTACTTGGCCCAAAGATTCTGGGACATACAACGAATAAGTTTGTAAATTTTTAGCTAAAAAAGAAGAAACAAAGGATGACAATCTTAATCGATTAATCGAACTCCCGTAAACTAAAAAGCTTTGCTTCTTAACAGAAAAACACTTTTTAAATAATAAGGAGTTCCCATACAACAAATCCAAAAGATTGTTTACAGATAAAGCAACACTTTTTAAAGGGAAATTACTAAAATAGTAACCACCTAAAAAAAAAGATGAGAAGCCACCCAAATTGTGACGCTCCCTTAGCTTAATATTTAAAACAGCAGCTTCTATTCGTGGATTAACATTTAATATAACACATAAGTCGCTTTTTTTTAAATCCGCAATAGCAGTATGCGAACTCAACAAAGAATCATCTAAGGTATACGCTGTACTTGCAGCATTTCTAATTCTAACATTAGAATCAAAATTTTTAAGAAAACTTAAATTGACCAGGTCTCTAGGGCTTATAATATTAGAATCAAACAAAAACAAAGATGTAGAAACATTGTAATCGTAATAAATCAAAGAAAAAAAAGACTGAAATTTGGAAAAAACAGAATTATAACAAGATGGCAACTTGCTTGTACTAAAAGAATAAACCCCTCTTTGAAGAAAATAATTTTTTATTCTCTGACTATGAATAGCATCATAAGAAAAACGAACTCTATCGCTTATCCACTCTGAATTAACAGGCTCATTAAGACGAGGTACTACTCGAAAAACTTCAGAACCCGACAAATCATAATACAAGCTGCTTCCTATAGAATCCAACGGGTCAACACCCTCAACAGGCACTAAATCCCAAGGCCTTGCTCTTAAACTGTAAAGCTTTGAAGTTAAAGCCCCAACAGGACAAAGATCTATAACATTTCCAGAAACTTCAGAGCTAAAAAAAGTATTTACATAAGAACCTATTTCTGTAGAACCCCCCCTATTTAAGGTGCCAAGAGCCGCAACTCCAGCCACTTCTGAAAAATACCTTACACACCTGGTACAGTGAATACAACGGGTCATCACCGTCTTTATTATAGGACCACAGTATTTATCTTCTACAGGGCGCTTTGAAAAAGCAAAGTACCTAGAAGCATCAACACCAAACAATAAGCTTTGATCCTGCAAATCACATTCACCCCCTTGATCACAAATCGGGCAATCTAACGGGTGATTAAATAGCAAAGCTTCTAAAACACCTTCTCTAGCTTTATATACTAGAGGAGTATTAGTAAAAATTTGCATGTTAGGCGCTACAGGCATAGCACAACCAACAACGGGTTTGGGAGACTTTTCTACTTCAACAAGGCACATTCTACAATTTCCTGCAACAGAAAGCTTTGGGTGATAACAAAAACGAGGCAAATTAATACCAACCATATTACACGCTTCTAAAACACTAGTTCTAGAAGTAACAAAAACAGAAACCCCATTTATTGTGGCAGAATGCATACTCCAACAATACAAGACAACCGAACACCTAGTCTTATGAATCTTCACCGCCTTTGAAAAAGCAATAAAAAGACACAGAGAAGCAAATGTTAAACAAAAGCTAAAAAGAGGCATTTAAAAAAGAGCTATAATAAACAAAATACACTTTGTAGGACTTGAACCTACAGCTTTCCGCTTAGAAGGCGGGTGCTCTACCATTGAGCTAAAAGTGCATGGCGCGCTCCCACCTAGAGCGCTGACCCTAGAAGCCCTCGGATAAAACCGCGACCTGCCACTTCTTCTAGGGCTTCACCACCCCACCCCCGCTCGGTGGGTGACTCAAACCTGCTAGGTCCTTAGCTAAAAGGCCAAGCCTACAACAGGCGATAGCGGGTGATGGATTCGAACCAACAGCATCCGGGGCATGAGCCCGGCGAGAATACCACCCCTCCTACCCGCCATAAAGTACAAAATTTTTACTTTAAAAGAAAAAAGGTTAACACTACACCTACTATATAGGTGCTTTAAAATTTACTTTAAACCGGTTTATTAATTCACAAACAAAGGATGGGTAATAAATTATCAATTAATAAAGAAAAGAGAAAAATCTTAATAATAGCAGAGGTATTTGATTCTCTTGCATAAAAGAATTGCTAAAGCCAACCAGCCAAACAATTAAGCGGATATGTGTAATCTTTCTTTTAAACGAGCACACCCAAGAAGCTCGAAAATTATGTTTCAAGCTCTTCTATTTTACTATGGTCGATAAAAGTTTTTAAAAAAATTTTTTAACTCACAACAAATATTTTTAAAAATCATAATGTATTTTAAGTGGTAATGTAAGCCTTTTACAAACAAACTAAAATAATTTAAAAACTAATTGCACTGGGACTTGAACCCAGGACCCTCAAGTTAAAAGCTTGACGCTCTAGCCAACTGAGCTATACAATCAAAAATTATAGCAAAAACTTTTAAATTGGGAAAGCATTAAAGCATGATAATATACCTATTGTAAGACAAATATAACCTAAAGATACAGGCAAAAAAACTTTCCAACCTAAATGCATCAGCTGATCATAACGGTAGCGGGGAAGAGCCGCCCTCATAACCACAAATGCTACAACAAAAACAGATATTTTTAAGCCAAACCAAAAACTTTGAGGTATAAAAAAAAGAAAAGGTAAGGGGGACAACCAACCACCAAAAAATAAGATAGTGGTTAAAGCACACATAAGCAACATGTTGGCATATTCACCAAGAAAAAATAAAGCAAACCCCATAGCAGAATACTCAACGTTATAACCAGAAACTAACTCAGCCTCAGCCTCGGGAAGATCAAAAGGGTGCCTATTTGTTTCAGCTAACGCTGAGATAAAAAACATTAAGCTCAAAGGTAATAGGGGTATAAAATGCCAAACGTATTCTTGATCTTCAACAATGTCAATAAGGTTAAAGCTCCCGCACATAATTACTACATTTATTATTATAAACCCTATAGAAACCTCATAAGAAACCATTTGAGCAGCAGATCGAAGAGCTCCTAAAAAAGCATATTTAGAATTACTAGACCAACCAGATAATATGATACCGTAAACGCCCAAAGAAGATATCGCAAAAATATACAAAAGACCTAAATTTAAATCAGAAATAACCGCCGATTCGTTATAAGGTATGCAAGCCCATCCCATAATAGCCAATAAAAAAGTTAGCATAGGAGCCAGCAAAAAAAGAACCTGGTTTGACGTACTAGGTATTACCGTTTCCTTTACCAAAAGTTTAAAACCATCAGCTAGAGGCTGAAGCACCCCAAAAACACCAACAACATTAGGACCTCGGCGGCGTTGTATAGAACCCATTATTTTCCTTTCGGCTAGCGTAAAATAAGCAACCGATATTAACAAACAAACTACTAGAATTACAGTTTTTACAAAAGAAGCAATCATCTATCTAAAACATTTTTTAAGAAATTACAAGGCAAGCACCAACCTTATAAGAAAAAAGCAACAACAAAGAAGGCTTAACAAGCCAAAAAACACTAACCAACAAACAAAAAGAAACAAAATTAGCAGACAGCTCTTTAGAAAAACAAGAAAGATTGGAAGATGGGCTCAAGTCTGTTATAGCATCTAAACTTTTAGTATTTTCGTAAGCTATCATTTTTAAAAAACGAATATAGTAAAAGGCACCTAAAGAACTTACTAAAAGAATTAGAGCAGCAGCTTCATAAGAACCTGTTAAGTACGAACTTACAAAAACCAAATACTTCATAAAAAAACCAACAAAAGGTGGTATACCCGCTAAGGAGAAGACGCCAATAACAAGTCCAACAAATGGAGCATAATTACCTGTTTTATAAGATAATGATGCCAAATGGCTTGTTAAAAGGCTAGACTCAGAAACTCTCAAGCTCATTAGCAAGCAACCCCAAACCAAAGCATTAGTTATAACATAAAGAAAGCCATAGTTAAAACAGCTAACAACACCCAAAAAGCTACCGGAAGACATTGCCAACAGCAAAAAGCCAGAATGGCTAATTGAGCTAAACGCCAAAAGCCTTTTTAATCGACTTTGATTAAATGCACCCAAGCTTCCAACAATTACTGATATTAAACCAAAAGCTAAGAATAAAGGCTTTACGGTATAGAACAAAATAGAAAAGCAACCAAAAAATAATCTTACCAAAATAATAAGATAAGCCAGCTGAGGTACTAATATAAAAAACAAAGTAGACGAAACTGGAGAACCTTCGTATACATCCGGTAGCCAAACATGAAGAGGTGCTGCACCCAATTTAAAAAAAAGACCAATAGCTAAAAAAATAAGACCCAAAGAAAAAGAATATCCAATAGGATCATTACCACCATAAAAATTCAAAAAATCATCATAAAAATCAAAAGAAAATAACAAAAAAAAATTGTTAAAATTAGTTGTACCAGTAGACCCATAAAGCAAAACACAGCCTGCTAAAATAAAACCAGATATAATAGAGCCCAAAATTAAATACTTTAAGCCCGCTTCTGACGAATATATAGAATTTTTATTAGAAGATGCTAAAACATATAAACAAAGCGAAAACATTTCTAAGCATATAAATAAAGTAATTAAATCGTAACAACTTGTTAGTAACAAAAAAGAAAGCAAACTAAGCAACAAAACAGAATAATATTCACAATAAATTATACGCTCTTGCTCTAAATAACTTCTACCTAAGCATAAGGCTACTGATGTAGAAACTAAGCCAAAAATTTTTCCTATTTTAGAAGGATAATCATAAACAAAAAGGTAACCACTACTATAGGAAAAAAAATTAGAAAAAAAAACTATAACGATACAGCAAAATAAGATAAAAAGGCTTTGAAAAAATGTTTGCTTATCTATCAAAGGATAATTTAAGCTTGAAGAGCTCGCCAAAAAAGAATTATAAAGAAGGCTTGCAAGCAAACAAAAAGAAAGAAAAATCTCAGCACTAAATGAAAACAGTAAGGAATTTGCCATTTGACAACCAAAAATTTTTTAAAAATGCCAATTTTTGGCAAAAAACAAAAAAGAGAAAAAATTAAGACATTTAACTTTTTTAAGAGCATTGAGGGCGTGCAGTGGGACTTGAACCCACAATCTTTAGAGCCACAGTCTAACACTTTAACCACTTAAGCCATGTACGCCATATACTCTCTGTGAGAATCGAACCCACGTTTTTACCGTGAAAGAGTAACGTCCTAACCACTAGACGAAAAGAGCAGAACAAAATAGGCCTGGTTGGAATTGAACCAACAACCTTACGCTTATCAGGCGTACGCTCAACCATTGAGCTACAGGCCTAACTATGCTTCCCGTTTCCAGTATTTAATAGCGCTCAAAAAGGGTTAACCAGAAGGTTCCTATAAAGGGTCTTGGTACTCCTTTAAGGCAAAAACAGCAATTAAGGCAATTTAAACCTTATGCTATTAAATTTTTACTTATACATATATAATTGATAAACTAACTATACTAAAAAATAATAAAAAAGCCGCAAAAGCAACCTTTTAAATTAAATAATCTCCTAAAAAATCTAAATTCCGTAAATATCTTTAAAATACGTTATAGCTTTTTTGCTTACATAAGCAAGCGTGTTACAAAACAATTTCCAACACAGCTTAAAAAAAGAGCCGCTAGCAAAAGGAATAGAATTATCAACACCATCATCCACTGGCAAAGAGCATGGAGCATCCACTAAATCCCTACTAGCCTCAGCTTTAGGAAGGTTTTTATGCAAGGAGCTTTTAAAAATCTCTGCCTCATTAGGCTTTATAGTTCTTGTTTCATACAAAAAAGCAAACCTATAAGCTACGGCAATTGCAGCAACAACAACAATAGCACAACCCACAAAAATCAAAGAATTAGAACTTGAATCGTTTTTAGAGATGTCAGATAAAATATGTGATAAATTTTCGTTATCTTTAGAGGCACAAAAAACAGGCTCTAAACCGGAAAAGAAATAAAAAGAAACAATTAAAGAAAAAAAGATCATATTATTTTTATATTTTATACATAAATTTATCTATCGACTTCACCGAAAACTATATCTTGTGTACCAATTATTGTAACAACATCAGCAATCATATGACCCTTTGCCATAAAATCTAGGGCCTGCAAATGGGCAAAACCAGGAGCCTTTATTTTACAACGATAGGGCTTTTCACTACCGTTTGATATTAAATAAACACCAAATTCACCTTTTGGCGCTTCAGTTGCTGAAAAGGTTTCGTTTGGCTGAACTCTAAAACCCTCACTTGAAATCTTAAAATGGTGTATAACTGCTTCCATTGAACGCTTCATTTCATACCTAGAAGGCGATGTAATTTTATTATTAGAAGACTTCACAGGGCCAGTACTTGGCAACAAACTTAAACTTTGTTGAATGATTTTTACCGACTGCCTCATTTCTTCAACCCGCAAACAATAACGGTCAAAACAATCGCCAGATTTTCCTATTGGCACCGTAAAATTTAATCTATCATAAACCTCATAAGGCTGATTCAATCTCAAATCCCATGCAACACCAGAGCCTCTTAGCATAACACCACTAAACCCCCACTCTAAAGCATCGCGAGCCGACACACAGCCTACACCCACCAGCCTTTGCTTCCAAATTCTACTACCTGTTAGCATTTCTTCCATTTCATCAAGGCGTAAAGGAAATTGGTCACAAAAAGAATATATGTCATCTAATAAACCTTCAGGCACATCCTGTGCCAAGCCCCCAGGCCTGATATAAGAAGCATGCAAGCGCGCACCTGAAGCTCTTTCATAAAATTCCATAAGCTTTTCTCGTTCTTCAAAAGCCCATAAAAAAGGTGTCATAGCACCAACATCCATTGCATGGCAACCGACAGCAAGCAAATGATTTAATATTCTAGTAATTTCTAAAAAAATTACACGCAGAAATTGGGCTCTTAAAGGAACATCTAAAGACAACAGCGTTTCAACAGCTAAAGAATATGTATGCTCTTGAGCCATCATAGATACATAATCTAACCGATCAAAATAAGGCAACGCTTGCAGATATGTCTTGTGTTCAATAAGCTTTTCAGTTCCACGATGCAATAACCCGATATGTGGATCAGCTCTTCTTACAACTTCACCATCTAACTCTAATACCAAGCGCAAAACACCATGAGCAGCTGGGTGCTGCGGACCAAAATTTATAGTAAAATGTTTAACTTCTCTAGATAAAAGATCTTTTTTTAAAAGCATTTTTTAATTAAGTTTTTTAAAACTACCAAGAAACCGCAGATTCAAACGAACGAAAACCTTGTGGAAGCTGAACGGGTTCAGCAACAACAGTATGCTTTATTTCACTATATGAGTAATCAACAAAGCCATAAAGAGGGAAATCTTTTCTTAAAGGATGACCCTCAAAACCATAATCAGTTAAAATTCTACGCAAATCTGGGTGGTCTTGAAACAAAATCCCAAATAGATCCCATGCTTCTCTTTCCCACCAATTAGCATTAGAAAACACAAAACAAGCTGTTGGCACAGAAGACGACTCAGCTAAAAAAGCTTTAACCCTAATTCTATTATTGAAAGTTAAGCTTAAAAGCTCATATACTACACAAAAACGCTGATTAAGCCCTAAAAAATCAACACCCGAGACCATAGTAAGCATACTATACTGGCTACCGATGTGATTTTTTAAAAAGTTTAACACAAAAGGTACCCTTTTTGGTAAGCAAACAAGTGTCACCTCAGAATTTTTAAAGCGATTGTTTAAGTGTCTTTCGTCCTTTAGCTTCTCTGTGCTATAAACAAGAGGCAAACTATTAATCAACGAAATATAAGAACCTTCCATAAAAAACGATAAAAAAATAAAGGAGCAAAAAAAGTAAACAAGCCCTTAAAAAGGGCTTTATACTTTCCATCGGACTTGAACCGATATCTTAAAAAAAGAACGGATTTTAAGTCCGTCGTGTCTACCAATTCCACCAGGAAAGCAATCAAAAAGCAAGCTTTATACAAAAAAAATGAAAACTCGCCACCGGAATCGAACCGGCACGCCAAAAAGCAAAAGATTTTGAGTCTTACGTGTCTACCAATTCCACCAAGCGAGCAACGAACTTAAACAAAAAAAGCGGGTAGCGAGAATCGAACTCGCCCAAACTGCTTGGAAGGCAGTCAATCTACCACTAATATATACCCGCTTTATTCGCAATTTAATGAACTAAATAAAAATTACGCCTCACTATATGTATGAAAACAAATTACAGCATTAAGAAAAATTACAAAAAAGCCCAAGGGAAAGCCTACTTTTATCCCATAAACTCCAACAAATAAACAACCTGCTGTAGCAACTAAAACGTCAATCAAAAAATCTACAATTGATTGGCCAAAAATTTTCCATATGTAAATAATGTATTCTTTCCCCTCGCTAGTCATATTCCAAAATCTGCTAAAATAGGACCCAACAAAACTGCAATCAGAAACACTATCTAACGATTCTGAGCATTCTGAATCACCTGAAGCATCAGAAGCGTTCGAATTTTCGTTACCAGCATTAGACAACTCTTCTGGCATAAGATATGACTCCGGTTGATAACCGGGGGAAGCTTCTTGGTCACCAGCTACCAAAGCAGTTATTTCTTCAATTTCTGCTAGAGTACCCATACTATGACCATTCCTGTCCAAGTCAGCAACGTAAATAGCTCTATCTCCTTCTAAACCTGCATCTAAAGCAGCGCGATTACCTGGAGTGTACCCAACATATGAAGTAGACTCAACAGAAGTATCATCAGCATCAGGCCAACGCGGATTTTTACGAATCGCTTCAAAAAAGCGAAATCGAAGGTACAAAGCCGCCAAAGAAAAGCAAACCGCACCAAGACAAGCAAGAACAAAAAGAGCTTCTTCTTTAGTAGGAGTAGGGTTCGCTTCCGCAACAGCAGAAGAAACCTCTTCTATAACACTCGGCTCACAAAAAACTACCGGCGTTTCAAAAAAAGAAAAACAGGCAAAAAGAGCAAAAAGGCGTATGAACATATTAATTTAATCTAAATTTTTAAAGGTCACCGCCCCACCAATACATTGCCAAGAATAAAAATAACCAAACCACATCAACGAAGTGCCAATACCAAGCAGCAGCTTCTAAACCAAAGTGATGAGTTGTTGTAAAATGATGATAAACAAGGCGAACTAAACAAACGCTCAAAAAAATTGCTCCAACAATCACATGAAAACCATGAAAGCCCGTAGTCATAAAAAAAGTTGAGCCATAAACACCATCAGCTATTGTAAAAGGAGCTTCAATATATTCAAAATACTGCAAGCAAGTAAAAACGAAAGCAAGAACTACGGTAAAAAATAAGCTAATCAAAGCTTGAAACCTGGAACCGTGTATGATAGCATGATGAGCCCAAGTTACTGTAGCCCCTGAGCTTAATAAAATAACAGTATTAAGCAAAGGAACCTCCCAAGGACTTAAAGGGTTTATACCCACAGGGGGCCAAACACCTCCAATAGTATGAGAAGGGCTTAAGCTAGAATGAAAAAAAGCCCAAAAAAAAGCTGCAAAAAACATAACTTCTGAAATAACAAAAAGAACAAAGCCTACTCTTAAGCCTCGCTGCACCACAAAAGTGTGCTGCCCTTCGTAAGTAGCTTCCCTAACAATATCTTTCCACCAACCATACATTGTTCCAAGAACTAAAGCTAAACCATAAACCAACACAAAATTACCTCCAGATGAAAAGCCGTGCATTTTCATGACGCCCCCAAAAGCCATCGAGGCAGCACCGAAGGCTCCTGTAAAAGGCCAAGGACTATGGTCTACTATATGAAAAGGATGCTCCTGCGTACGTAATCTTATCTTTCTATAAGGCACCTTATAATAAGTTGTATCTAAAAACATTGCCATCTTTTTATTAATTTTTTAAATATTTAGCTATCTAAACGATAAGCTAACCAGGATACAAAAGCATCCACATCCATAGAAGCTACCACTATTGGCATAAACCCGTGGTTAACCCCACAAATTTCACTACATTGACCATAAAAAACGCCTAACCGTTTAATAAAAAGAGAAACTTGGCTAAGCCTACCCGGTATTGCATCAACTTTAACACCAAAAGAAGGTATTGCCCAGCTATGCAAAACGTCTGCAGACGTTATTAAAACCTGAACATGCGTGTTTACAGGCAAAAAAACCCTATTATCAACCTCTAAAAGCCTAAAAGATCCTGAAACAAGGTCTTCTTCTGGGATCATATAAGAGTCAAACATTAAAGACTCCCCCCCAGCGTCATCTACATAATCAGAATATTCGTAGCTCCAATACCATTGGTGCCCGATTACTTTTAAAGTTACAGATGCATCAGGAGATTCATCTGTAGAATATAATAACGAAAAAGAAGGAACAGCTATAATAAGCAAGATTATTGCAGGAACAATAGTCCATACAATTTCTAACACAGTAGCATGTGTGAAATCGCTCGAAGAAGCATTGTATCGACTATCGAAGCGTGTCAAAACAACATAAAGAATCCAACCAACAAAACCAGCTGTACCAACTAAAAAGACCATTAAATGATTGTGAAAATTTATAATACCTTCCATTACAGGGGTGGCAGGGTCTTGCAAACCAAGCTGATAAGGCTCGGACGCGTCCATCAGCGCGCTCGGAGACAAGACCGCAAAGGCCAAAAGAAGCACAAAACAGATACTTTTTATTAAACCACGCATAAACCTCTTAAAAAATTATTTTTAAAAAAATAAAAGCCCCTAACTACTTGTAACGGTTCTCAAGATTAAAGGGGCTATTTTCAAGAATTTTTTTGGGGTCCTCTTCTTTAGAAGAATCATTCTCTTTAAATGCTTCTGAAACCGCGCCAATTAACGACATTTTAGCGGTATCTTCAACCTCTTGCATTCGGCTTTCCATAATTTCAACACTCCAGATATTTCGAACAGTAACAACCTCACCAGCAGTGAAGGTATTATAAAGAACATAAAATAACCAAAGAGCTGAAATTGCTGAAACATAAGAGCCATAAGTAGCAATTACATTCCAAAACCAATAAGCATCAGCATAATCCGGAATTCTTCTTGGCATTCCACTTAAGCCTAAAAAATGCATTGGAAAAAAAGTAATGTTTACCCCTAAAAAGAAAAGCCAAAAATGAGCTTGTCCAAATATTTCCTTATACTGAACACCATACATTTTAGCTATCCAATAATAACCCCCAGCAAAAATACCAAAGACAGCACCCATTGATAAAACATAATGAAAATGAGCCACAACATAATAAGTATCGTGCACAGAGCTGTTAATACCTGAATTAGCTAAAACTATACCGGTCAAACCACCTATGGTGAATAAAAAAATAAAACCTATAGCAAAAAGCATTGGTGTTAATAAAAAAATTCTACCACCCCACATTGTAGCTAGCCAACTAAACACTTTAATCCCTGTTGGGACAGCAATGATCATTGTAGCCGCAGAAAAGTAAGCTCTAGTATCTACGTCTAAACCAGCAGTAAACATGTGATGAGCCCACACAATAAACCCTAAAAAGCCAATAGAAATCATTGCATAGACCATACCTAAATAACCAAAAACCCTTTTGCAAGAAAAAGTAGATACTATATGACTAATAATACCAAACGCCGGTAAAATTAAAATATAAACCTCTGGGTGACCAAAAAACCAGAATAAATGTTGAAACAATACTGGATCACCTCCACCAGCAGGGTTATAAAAGGTAGTATTAAAGTTTCTATCCGTCAAAAGCATAGTGATAGCACCTCCTAAAACAGGAAGCGATAAAAGAAGCAATAACGCAGTTATAAAAACAGCCCAAACAAATAAAGCCATCCTAGAAAAAGTTAAACCGGGACATCTCATATTATAAACTGTTGATAAAAAATTAAGCGCCCCTAAAATAGAAGAAGCGCCTGACAAATGCAAACTAAAAATAGCGAAATCAACAGAAGGACCTGAATGAGCTTCTATCCCGCTTAAAGGTGGGTATAAGGTCCAACCAGTACCAGCACCAGAACCAGAAAGACCAGAAGCTAAGATAAAAAAAACAGAAGGCGGCAAAAGCCAAAAACTTATATTATTTAATCTTGGAAAAGTCATATCAGCAGCACCTAACATTATAGGTACTAAAAAATTACCAAAACCACCAATTAATGCAGGCATAACAAGAAAAAAAATCATCATTATAGCGTGACCTGTAACAAACACATTGTATAATTGATGGTTACCCATAAAAATTTGGTTACCCGGGAAAGCTAACTCCATCCTAATACAGATAGACATTGCAGTTCCCATAACACCAGAAAAAGCAGCTAATATAAAGCACAATGTGCCAATATCTTTATGATTAGTGCTATAAAGCCAACGGTGCGCCCACACCCTTTTAAGGTCTACAAAATGATCAACCATTTCAGTAAAAGTTCCGGGGTACTTCATTGGCTTAAATATATCTCCAATATACCCTTTTATAGCCGCATGAAACTTAGGTTCAATCAATTTAAGCCTGTAATAATCTTTATTTACAGGAATGCCCAAATAAGCGCATATCTCTTCATGCCTAGGTGCGCGCGATTGCGATGCCCCATTTAAATACACGTAATTGAGAGGAGGCTCTAAACTCACTTCAGACATGCCAAAAAAAATTAAAATAAAAAACTTAAAATTTTTAACAAAAACAAATAATTAAAGTAAGCTTAAAAGAAAAGCTCCCACCAAGAGAACTGAATCGAAGGCAAGGGTGGTATAGGTGGGTGCTCAGGACCGGAGCCCCCACCGGGGAGCGAAGGGCCAGAACCACCAAAGGGCCCAACACCACCAAAAGGTCCCTCATCATCCCCGGGACCCTTCCCTTTGGGAGCGGCCTTCGGAGAGGACGGGGAAGCCTTCGGCGGCACGGGGATCCCCGCCTTCTTCAGGCTCTCCGAGACAGCGCGGTCCACACGTGCCTGAATAACCTCATCATTTAAAGGCTCAGAGGCCCTTTTATTCCTTTTAATACCACCCCTAACAACCTCGCTCGCCTTTGACGAGAAAGCATCCGATTTTGATTGAACCCTATTAACGGCATTAAGGGGGTCCTCGGAAGTAAGATTGCGAGATATTGCACCGCTTTCGCAGTTAGATACTATCCCACAACGCTCTTCATCACAAGCCTTGTCAAAAGCCTTTTTCTCGGCAGCCAGCTCATCCATCTTAGCCGGATCAACACCGGGCTGACGCTGGCAGTCATTGAAAGCTTTAGAAGCATCGCCTTTTAAATCCTTAATAAGCTCACCTGATGCCTTAAACTTCTCACGGTTAGAGGCATCTAAATAAGAAGCCGCACCAACCAGAACACCACCGGCAGCTGTACCCAAAAAAGCCATAAGAGCTTGAGCTTGAGCATTAGCACTAGAAAGAATCTTTGTGATACCCCTCTTTTGAGAAATAGCTTCCCTGGTGCTTACACTTATAAAGTAACCAGGATACAGGCGATTACTCTCACGCACTAGAAAAAAAGGCTCAACACCAGACAAGCGAAAAAAAGATCTGCGAACAGCCTCCTCCTCCACAAGGTGCTCCTGGAAGACAGACGGAAGGACAAAGCTGGTGCGAAGCTTCTGGTATAAGCTAAACAAAAGGCTTAAAGAAGCAACCAACAAAGGAAGCTTCACCCCAAAATCTAGAAACATACGCACCCAGAGCATAAGAACACCACCCATCAAGAAAGGGTGGCTAAAAAAAGTGGCTTCTAAGTGAAGGAAAACGTTAAAAAACAAAAAAAAGAACGGGCTTCTTTTAGAAAGCAAACACCGATCCAACACAAAAAACAAATTATTAAAAATAGAAAATGATAAAAAATACGTAAAAGCCTGCAAAAAACAACCAATAACTAAAAAAATAATAAGGCTCTCCTCAAACAAAGAGAAGAGTTTTAATGCCTTCATAATAACACCTGTAAATAGGTGAGTTACTATAATATAAGAAGGAGAAACCTTTTTATTTTTATTTGCTTCATCCCCAGGTGCACCCGACTGGAATGAAGCAAAAATACGACCCTGCGTACGTAATCTTATCTTTCTATAAGGCACCTTATAATAAGTTGTATCTAAAAACATTGCCATCTTTTTATTAATTTTTTAAACTTGCAATTCTTTTAAAAAAGATACAAGGTCCCTAAATAATTATTGTACATAGCTATAGGTTCTAACAGTACGTTAGGAAAAAAACCTACGATTAACACTAAAGCTAACAAAGGAAAAAGGGTACAAAATTCCCTCAAATTTAAATCTACAAAGCCGTGAATAAACTCTATTTTCAAGTTTCCGTAGCACACACGGTTATACAACCATAAAGAATAAGCACCTCCTAAAACCATACCAGTAGCTCCCATAAACGCTGCAAAAGTGCTAAAATTGAAAATACCAGCCAACATCAAAAACTCCCCCACAAAACTACTTGTGCCAGGCAAAGCAATATTAGCCATTGTAAATATTAAAAAAATTATAGACATTAAAGGCATAACTTGAGCTAATCCACTAAAATAATAAAGATCTCGGGTGTGCGCCCGATCATAAAGAACACCAATTAAAAGGAAAAGGCCACTAGCAACAAAGCCATGGCTAAGGCTTTGCAAAACCGCACCTTCAAAACCTATAACAGAAAAACTAAAAAGGCTAAGCATCACTAAATTCATATGTGCAACCGACGAGTATGCTATAATCCGTTTAAAGTCCGTTTGCCTTATAGCAGTTAACGAAGCATAAACAATACCTAAAGACCCAAAAACAAAAACTAAAGGCGCATAAAACACACAAGCATCAGGGAATAATGAAAGAGGAAAACGCAAAAAGCCATAACTACCTAACTTCAATAAAACACCAGCCAACAAAACAGAGCCTGCTGTAGGCGCCTCAACATGAGCTTCCGGCAGCCAAATGTGAAAAGGAAACATTGGCATTTTTGATGCAAGAGATACAAAAAAAGAAAGCCACAACCACCGCTGTTCCATCGGTGAAAAAGAATAAGAAGATATAACTTCATAAGAAGTTGAGCCTGTTTTTAAATATATATATATGATGCCTAAAAGCATAAAAATAGAAGAGATTAAAGTAAAAAAAAAGAATAAGTAACCAGCTCTAACCTTTCTATCTCTAGAACCCCAAATGCCTATAATTAAGTACATAGGAACTAGAACAGCCTCAAATGAAAAATAAAAAAGAAGCAAATCAGAAAAGCAAAAAACTAAAATCAGCAGCAAGTCTAATAACAGAAACAACATGCAATAAAGCTTAGCATTTTTTTCAACGCTAGACCAACTAGCCAATAAACAAAAAGGTATTAGCATAGCTGTTAATATAACAAAAAACAATGAAAGCGAATCAACGCCCAAAAAAATATCTTGGTTAAACAAAGGGCTCCAACTAAAGTATAAAGGATACTGAAAACTAACCGCCCTATTATCAAAGCACAACCATAACCCTAAAGACAATAAAAAAACTACATTAGAAAAAAACAACGAAGCAGACTTAACTGTTTTATCCTTATTTAAAAACAAGCAAGTAAATAAAGAGCCAACTAAAACAAAAAAAATAGAGTACAACAGCATAAAAAGGGAAAAATTTATATAGATATATATTATATTTTTAGACTAAAAAAAACAATAAACAAAGACAACCAAAAGCTATCACGAAAAAACTTTGCTCAACAAAAAGGCTAAGAAACTAGAAAGGGCAGGATTCGAACCTGCGATAGATTAACTAACAGATTTACAGTCTGCCGCCTTAAACCCCTCGGCCACCTTTCCAAAAATGTTAAGACTATCTTTTTTATTTTTATTAAATTTGTATTTAGGCCCGGCTGGATTCGAACCAACGTTTCGATCGTTATGAGCGATGTGTTTTAACCTTTAAACTACAAGCCCAAAAATAGTAAAAAATTAATGCCTTAAAGGAGAACCCCAATCTAAAGCTTTTATACTGCCGAAAAGTTTAAAAAACCGTATCAGAATAGCTAAGCCTATAGAGGACTCCGCAGCAGCTACAGTAAGCACAAATAAACAAAAAATTTGACCTACTATATCATCCAAATAAACAGAAAAAATAACTAAATTAATATTAATAGACAAAAGCATTAATTCAATGCACATTAAAGTTATAATTACACTTTGCCTATTAAATGCTATACCCAAAACCCCTACTATAAAAATCAAAAAACTTAAAAAAATTTTACCCAAAAACATTACCTAAAGAAAATAAAAACTTAATGTAGGTTAACAGAATCGTTTATATAAATACACGTAAGAAGTGTAAACACATAAGCTTGTATAACAGATACACCTAATTCCAAACCATATAACGGCACTAATAAAAGTAAAGCTGCATAATAACCTAAAAATAAAAGACCCGTACAACCCGCAAGACTAAAAGCAAATCCTGCAATAACTTTAATAAGAGTATGGCCAGCAACCATGTTTGCAAACAAACGTATTGACAAACTTAAAGGCTTAAACACATAAGAAACAATCTCAATAGGAACTAATAATAAGCCTAAAACAAGAGCAGTGCCTTGAGGAAAAAATATAGAAAAGAATTTAAGCTTATGCTCTCTTACGCAAACATAGTTAACACCAAAAAAAATTATTATAGCTAAAGTAAAAACAACGGCAAAATGGCTAGTCATTGTAAAGCAATAAGGCACCAAACCTGAAACATTTAAAACTAGCACAAAACAGAATAGACTAAAAACAAAAGGAAAAAATTCCTCGCCTTTGGGCCCCACGTTTTCTACAACCATTTTGACAATAGCTTTGTACATTAACTCTATAACCAGCTGAAATCGACTAGGTATAAACTTTAAAGACCCTGAGTCATCTACCAAAGATTGTATAAGAAATATAAACAACGCTAACGAAACTGCACCAGCTACTGCGGAGTTTGTTAAACTAAAATCTATTAGACCTAAATGAAAAGGTACTAAAGGAAGTATTTGAAATTGTTCTAAAGGACTATTGCAAAAAAAACTCATGTAATAAATACAAATTAAACTTAAAAACGCAAAGATTATTAAGCCGATGAACAGTTACTCAAAAAAAAAAAAAAAAAAAAAAAAAAAATTAAAAAAAAACATTATTTATATTTTTTAAAAAAAAAAAAACAAAAAATATAAAAAAAAAAAAAAAAAAAATTTAATAATTTTAAGATTTATAAAACATTAAA
>ERZ1740059.556-NODE-556-length-19519-cov-8.817766_pt1 | contig 19519 bp, 13 predicted proteins | sample MGYA00581744_ERZ1740059 | MGnify/ENA primary metagenome ERZ1740059 (study PRJEB43018, sample SAMN04849738) | marine metagenome | isolation source: floating plastic debris | place: Pacific Ocean | collected 2008-08-28 | study: EMG produced TPA metagenomics assembly... | reverse complement strand
CAAGGCGATTACGAGAAATCCGAAGTATTTGGCGAAAATCCTGCTGATATTGACAAACAATGGGTAGAACAAGGTGAAACAAGGCTACACGTTGTCGATCTCGATGGTGCAAAAGCTGGTAAAGTCGTCAATCTGTCGGCCATTGAAACTATTGTGAATGCAGTTTCCATACCTGTGGAAGTTGGTGGTGGGTTGCGCGGTAAGGACAGCGTGCAACAATTATTTAATATTGGTGTGGAATGGGCAATTTTGGGAACTGTTGCGGTTGAACAACCCCAGTTAGTGCAAGAACTTGCTCAAGAATTTTCTCAAAAAATTATCGTTGGTATTGATGCTCGCAACGGAAAAGTGGCAACTCGCGGATGGTTGGAAACTTCGGAAGTTTTAGCTACCCAACTTGCGGTACAAATGCAAGAATTCGGAGCGGCAGAAATAATTTACACTGATATTCACCGGGATGGTACTCTTACTGGACCAAATTTAGACGCTTTACGGGAACTCGCTGCTGTCATTGATATACCGATTATTGCTTCTGGTGGAGTCAGTTCAGTGACAGATTTATTAAGTTTATTAGCGCTCGAACCCCAAGGTATAACTGCTGCAATTGTCGGACGTGCCTTGTATACTGGTGATATTTCTCTTCGTGAAGCACTAAGAGCAGTAGGACCAGGACGTATTCAAGATATACCTCCTAATGGTTTCTCTACTTTTGCTTAATAACTATATAGTTATTTATATTGAGTAAAAACTATACGAATTATTAGAAAGGCAATTCCATCTCTCTGAATCCTTTCTAAACCAGAAATATTAAGAAAAATAACAAAATTATGATTCCAGTGTAATTTTTCCGGATTGACGATCGATCGTGTTGTATTCCAAATCGTAGAGAGTTACGTTTATATAGAGTATATTTTTTGCAACTAACATTTAATCATAAATAAGTATCCAAATTTTTTTTAGAAAGCTTTAAATATATATTATTGAGATATTCATCTATTGGGTTTCCTATACAGAGAGGCATTTGCAGCCTCTCTGTTTTCGTCTTGAGAAAATATACTGAAATTAATTTGATAACTTTTACTGAAATTAGCGAACAGGCAATGTAGACAAATATAGAGACAAGAAAAACCACACAAAATTAAAGGATAAAAACTATGGCTTGGGCAAGAAAAAGAAGAAAAAGAGTACCAGATTACGGTAGACCAAAAAGAAGAGAAATCGGTTTTGCTCAATACATTAGTCATAGAAAAGAAGCTCAAAAATCTAATTCAAATGATATTGCTTGATTAAGTTTATATATGTTCGTAAAAATGTAGAGACGTAATATATTACGTCTCTTATTGTTTTATATAGGACTTACGCAACTGGCATATTTTGCTTGTAGGGTGCTTGTACACTGACTAATTGTTAACCCAATAATAAGACGGTGAGTGTACGGCACCAACCAGGATCTTGTGACAATTGCGGCCATTCCTGTTATAAATAATCAAGAAACCCGATATCTTGAAGATACCAGGTTCTTGAGCTTGTCTAAAATTATGAATTACAAATTGTACCGTTATGATTTTGATGCGGCTAATTAGTAATTATTTATTTTTCGACTGATTTTTAGCTTGTTCTAAAGCAATTTCTTTTACAGCTTGATATGAATTAGAATTTGCAGAACCTTCAATAGCTTTAACGGCTAAATCTTGAACTTGTTTGAGAGCAGATTCAAGTTGTTTAGAAAGGCTTTGAACTCTTGCTTCCTGATTGCTAATAGTTTGTTCTAAAGATTGTATTCTTTGTTCGTAGAAAGCTTTTTGTCCTTCAACTTCTTTCGCGAGTAAATTAGCTTTAACTTTGGCTTGGTAATTAGCTATACCTTTACCTTCCTCTGCTGCTTTTCTAATAGCTGCTTCTTTTTGTTCGGTAAATGCTTCTACCTTAACTTTTAATTCTTCAAATTCTTTTTCTTTTTCAGCAATTGTCTTTTCTCGTTCGTTCCATTGTTTTTCAGTTTCTTGCTGAAATTCATCTAACTGTCTATATAATTCTTTCTGCTGTTGTTCGTATTCATCTACCTCCAAATGACGTTCTCGTTCTAAATCATATTTATAGGTAGAAGCATCTCGCTGACGATTTTTGGTTAAATTTTCATTTCTTTCTTTAACACTGCGCTGATATTCTTCTTGTTGTTTTCGCCAAGCTTCTTTTAATTCTTGAATTTCTTGATTTAATGTTTCAGAAACTTGATTAAATTCATCTTGATAAGTCGAATTATTTTCTTCGTAATTTTGAATTAGATTATCTAAACTATCTTCAGCCACTTCCAAGTCATGAAGTTGACGTAATTGTTCCAATTGTTCTTCTACAAGTTCCTTAATTTCGGCTAGTCTAGAAGCTTTTGTAGTCAATTGTTCAGATAGTTCATTAGCAGCGCTACCAAAACCTAACTGAATTTTTGCTAAGCTTTCAATTGTCGAATTCATTTTCTGCTGTACTTTAGAGTATCTATCAATTGGTGTTTTTTCAGATGTTTGAAAATTATCTGACTTTACAGAATTGCTCGTTTTTACAAGTTGATTAACTTGCGCTTTCAGTTCTGCTCTTTCTTTAGCTAACTCATCGTAAGCTGATAATATTTCATTTTTCGTATTTTTTTGATTAATTTTCTTTACAGGCATAATAATTCTCCAAAAAAAAATAAATTTGAATGACTGGCAATGCAAAATCTTTATTTAGTAGAACTATCAAAAGCTCTCATAGCTAAATCTTGTGCTTGCTTCAAGGTTTCTTGTAATTGATTGGAGATACTTTCAATCTGCTCTTTTTGTCTTTCAATATTCTGTTCTAAAGAACTAATTTTTAACTCATAACTCTGCTTGCTGCCTTCCCACTCTTTCTCAAATAAATCCGCTTCAACTTTGGCTTTTTGGGAAGCATCTTTTATTGCACTCTCTCTGACTCTTTTCACCGTTGTATCTAATTCAACTGGGAAAGATGCGACTTTTTGTTGATATTCTGCTAATAAAGGTTGACGCTGTTGAATAATCTGCTCTCTTTCTACCCAATCTTTTTCTTTCTCGCGAGTAGCCTCTTGTACTTCCCTTTCAATCTGACGCTTTGTTTCTTGGTAACTATCTTGATTGATTTTGCGCGAGTTTTCTAACTTATACTGAAACTCTTCCCTTTCTTTTTCGCGATTTTTGACTAATAATCCGTTGTATTCTTGCTCCGCTTCTTCAAATTTAGCTTGTTCTTTCTCCCACTCTTTTAGTGCTTGCTGTTTATCTTTTTCTAAAACTTCTCTTTTTTTGGTAATATCTTCTTCTAATTTGCTCAAATTTTCTTGATGCTCTTGAGTTAAAACATCCAGAGTATCTGCAACAATTCTAATTTTTTGTAATTCCTGTAAATATTGAGTTTCAACCTCTATAGCACGGTTTAATTCATCTAACTTCGAGTTTTCTTTAGCCAGCTTTTCTGAAAGATCGTTAACGATAGTACCGAATTCCAACTGTAAATCGGCTAAACCTTTGACAATCCCATCAACCGTATACGTAGAAGCTGTGGCTAAAATCTCCTTGCCTTTTTCCTTCTCTGCCTCTTCTTGTTTAGTAGCAATCTTTGAATCTAACTTTTGCTTTTCTGCAAGAATTTGCTCAAATGCTTGCATTAATTGTCCCTTACTATCCTTTAGTGAAACTGTATTCACCTTTTGACTCCTATTAACTATGTATTTTTGATGATTTATGTCTAATTAACCTCACAAAAGTACACTCCTTGCTGTTAATTAGAGTAGCCTTTTAAACATAGTTGTTAGTGCAGTGGAAATACTGAAATAGTTCCACCACATACAACTAGGGAGGTCGCACTTATTTAGTTCATTTGTACTATATATTAATTTAGTTAAATTACTTTTGTCAAGAACTAATTCAAACCTGTTGTAGAATCTCAAAAAAAAGTAAAGCAGCCACTGGTTTTTGGCTGCTTTTTGCGGTAGTGTCTTATAATAAATGTGGATGCTGTTAAATATGTTACATTTTGTTGATATAGAAAATAACTGCCATAACATAAACGTAAATTTACTCAAAACCCACAATTAAACAGTTACAAGTAAAATCCTCGTATTTTTGTAAGTCAATGTACACAAATGAATCCACCAAGTATACTTCGGCGGCTGATATCGGACAAAAAAGTCGTGTTTTGGTAGTAGAGGATGAAGAATTAATCAGGGAAATGCTGGTTTTGGCTTTAGAAGAAGAAGGCTATGGGGTGGAAACAGCAACTGATGGACGTTTAGCTATAGAACAACTCCAAAACTTTGACGCAAATAATAATGAGGCTGCTTTCGATTTAGTTATTTTAGATTTAATGTTGCCTCAAATTAATGGGTTAGATATTTGTCGCTTAGTGCGTCATCAAGGCAACCCAGTGCCAATTTTAATGCTGAGTGCAAAAGGTAGTGAAACTGACCGTGTTTTAGGCTTAGAAGTGGGGGCGGATGACTATCTAACCAAACCTTTTAGTATGAGAGAGTTGGTAGCCCGTTGTCGGGCATTATTACGCCGTCAGCGTCTAAGTACAACTACCCAACCTCCAGTTTTAAATTATAAAGAAATTACCTTATATCCTCAAGAATGCCGCGTTTTAGTTCGTGGAGAGGAAGCGAGTTTATCGCCAAAAGAATTCCGCCTCCTGGAACTATTTATGAGTTATACTCGCCGCGTATGGTCGAGAGAGCAATTGCTTGACCAAGTATGGGGTCCCGATTTTGTTGGAGATAGCAAAACCGTAGACGTTCATATCCGCTGGTTACGAGAAAAGTTAGAAGAAGATCCTTCCCGTCCAGAATATATTGTTACGGTTCGGGGCTTCGGGTATCGCTTTGGATAGTTGTTAGTTATGATTTGTCCCAAAACAACCTGCGAAACGTCATGCTGTTACTGGGAATTTTTCTAGGTTTAGGGCTAAGCATCTGCTTATCGATCTGTTATACGATACAATTCAACCGCTATTTTGGACGAGAAAATTTCTCAAAAAGAAATATTCTCGCCCATTTTGCAGTATTACCACTTGTTGGATGGCGGCATAAATTTGCCAAAGTAAAAAAACAGCAGCAATATTTAAAACAACAACTGCAAAATTACCAAAATTTGTTGGAACAAGCACCTTTGGGGTATTTGCAAGTTGATGAAGAAAATCAATTATTGTGGTGCAACCAACAAGCTCGTCAAATGTTGTCTTTAGAAAAATGGCAACCCGGGCAAGTGCGCTTATTGCTAGAGGTGGTGCGTTCTTACGAACTTGACCGTTTAATAGAAAAAACTCGCGATCGCAGTTCTTCTCAAGAGCGTGAGTGGGTGTTTCACCCCTCTTGTGAAAACGCGGAAGCAATGGTAGAACAAAAATCTGTGGTTTTGCGAGCTACTGGCTTGCCCTTACCTCAGGGTCAAGTTGGAGTCTTCTTGGAAAATCGTCAGCAGCTATTTGAAATGAGTCAAGCACGCGATCGGGCTTTTTCAGACCTGGCCCACGAACTCAGAACGCCACTCACCTCTATTCGTTTAGTTGTGGAAACTTTACAAGATCGGGTAAATCCACCGATTGCCCGCTGGATTAATCGTCTTCTAACCGAAGTTGACCGACTGATTGACTTAGTACAAAGTTGGTTAGATCTGAGTAGGCTAGAAAGTAATCCCACAACCCAGTTAAATTATCAGCCTTTAGAAATAAAAGCGTTAATTAATTCGGTTTGGGAAAGTTTAGAACCTATTGCACAACGCCAAGTTGTTCAACTGAACTTTACTGATGTTGATGATGCGTGGATTAATGCTGATAAATCCCGACTTTACCAAGTGTTTTTCAATTTACTCCATAACAGTATCAAATATAGTCCCCCTTGCGGAGTTATCCGGGTGGAAGTTAATGTAAATGTACCTTTACAAAATAAAAATAAAAGTAGCCCTGAAAATGGCCCATTGCTCGCGATTGATATTATAGACGCAGGTCATGGTTTTGCCCAAGAGGATTTACCTCACATTTTTCAGCGATTTTACCGAGGGGATAAAGCACGCTCTCGCTCTATAAAAGGAGAGGGAAATTCTAATTCATTAGACGGAAGCGGCTTAGGGTTGGCTATCGTTCATCAAATTTTAGCCGCTCACGGGGGCAATATCACAGCAATGAACCATCCAGAAACAGGTGGAGCATGGTTACAAATTCATCTTCCCCAAGTAATAGCAAAATCAGTAACTCAAGATTATATTTAAGAAAATAACTTCATGTTTGAGACTACAAGCGTGAAAGCTCTCCTAATTCGTCCTAACTTTGCAAGACCTCAACTAGCACGCGACATCAGGCGGTTAGAGAGGGATATTTTGCGTATGGGTGCTTTGGTAGAACAATCCTTCCGCCTCTCGCACCAAGCATTGTTCGCTCGTGACTTATCAGTAGCCGAGCAACTGCCTTTATTAGATAAGAAGATAGACCGGTACTATAAAGAAATAGAATCGGAATGTACGGCAATTATCACCTTACATTCCCCAACTAAGCAAGATTTGCGTTGTTTAAGCGCTTTTATGCAGCTAGTGCGCGACTTAGAACGCATTGGTGATTATGCTGAAGATTTAAGCGAAATAGCCGTAAAAATCTTTCCCTACGAGCCTCATTCCTGTATACCGGAAATTGCGGTCATGTCTCGCCACGCTCAAGCCATGTTAGCTACAAGCTTGGGAGCATTAGCGGATTTAGATGAAGTTGGTGCAAGAAGCATAAAGTTACTCGATGATGCTGTAGATGAAGCTTATGAAAGTGTTTACGAGACTTTAGCAAATCAAAAGAATATCCAAGGTTCTGTGGAACCAATCGTACTATTAGCATTAGCAATTCGTTGTTTAGAACGGATGGCAGACCATGCAACCAATATAGGTAAAAGAGTGGCATATATTGTTACGGGTTAGTCTTCTTAACCTTTTCTTTATAATCTAGGTCTTGCTTAATCGTCAACAGTCGAAGCTGAAAATTACACGATTGCTTGCTGTTGTAAATAACTCCTCTCCCTTCTTCCGGTATAGGGAGGAATAGTATTTTTGAATCTCTTTTTCCTAGAAATCCCTTTTTTCGCAACCAGGGATATTGAAGAAGAGATTTTTTGGTATGGCGGATTTGACTTTCGTTACATGCATTGTCAGAGCCAGTGCCTGAATGGCTTTAGCCCTGAGTTGTTGACGGGTACCCATGAGAATTTTTTATCTTAAAAAATTCTCATGGGAGCCCTTGACATCCATTCTGTAACATTAGGATTTGGAATAGAGTCTCGCCGCAAAGTTAAGATGATCGGAGAAAGCGAGCTATTTCTCAATCGGTATGGCCAAACTTCTCGCTGCCAATCCATCTCAACAGTGAACTTAAAAGGAAAATGTAACAGGAATTGCTGTTTAAAAATGTAAATACGGCTATAGATAGATGTGCTTGTATTGAAACAATAAAATACGTGTCTTGATAAGTTAAAAAACAAACATAACAAATCATATTTTGACCTATGATTATTATATATATTGTTATTTAAACTACATACCAGTGCTTTATATATAAGAATAAATACTTATTCAATAACAGAGTGAAATCAGAAGTCATAGCTAGACTATATTTTGTCAAAAGCTTATTAATATGGTTTTATTTGTCTCTCAACAAAACAAATAAAAAATGAAAAATATTTGACAGTTTGATTAATTTTCTGTTTAAATTGACACATGATTACGAGATATGAGGTAGCGGTAAATACTGTTGCTTTTATCGAGTTAAAAAGAAAAAAGGACACCTTCTATCTTGTTTGTAAACTAACTAACTTTTTACAAAAAGCTTACCTATTCTTAAACTTTCACCATTAAAGTAACAGAGGCAATATAAAATTGTTTTCTATCAGACTAAAAATGCTGGTGTAATAAAATAACCGATGAGTATCAAACGTCGTGATTTTTTGCTGTTAATGGGTGGAAGTGCCGGTGCGGTAGCACTCAATTCGTTGTCAGGGTGTGAAAGAAAACCATTAGTGCAGCCGAATACGCCACAAAAGGGGGCGTTATCAGTATTTCAACCTGTAAAAGGTCCGATTCCATTACAAACTGCTGGTTTCACTCCAGAACAACAGCAAGAAGCTTACCGCAACTATGAAGTAGTGGATGATTTGGTATTGCCAGATGGTTTTAATTATCAAGTTATTGCTGCTTGGGGCGATAAAGTCGGCGATTCTCGATTTGGTTACAACAATGATTATTTATCGTTTGTACCAACTGGGGAAAACGAAGGATATCTCTCAGTTAACTTTGAATACATTAGCGCTATCCCTTGGATGCAAACTTACTTAAGAGTGATAGGAAAATCGTTACCCTTTGATGAGGTAATAACCAAGCTAAAGAGCGATTCCCAAGGTATAAGTAAGTTAAATGCTTATGCTTTGAGTGAAAATGACCCGTTGAAAGGTAAAATAGTTGAAATAAGTTCCGAAGCATTATTAGATCAGGGATTAGGTGTTATCTCTATTCGTAAAAATACGAATGGAATATGGGAACGTACTAATAGCAATACAGATAGACGTATTAGTGGAATTTCCGGTTTAAAAGACGGGCGTTATCTCAAAGCAACGGGTCCGGCTGTACTGGTATTTCGGAAGCAGCAAGGACTTGGTTATATCGATAAACTTGGCGATCGCATAATTGGAACCTTTGGTAATTGCGCTGGTGGAACTACCCCTTGGGGAACGGTTCTGAGTGCTGAAGAAAATTTTCAGGCTCAGGTACCCGAACCAGTGTATGCTGATGGAACATCTTTTGAGCCAGAAAAGGTTCCTTTTATATTAGGTAAAGGTGACCTGTACGGTCAGGGTAACGTTTTTGGACTCGCTGGGAATAAATACGGTTGGATAGTAGAAGTAGATCCGTCTAACCCCAATGACTATGGTACAAAACATAGTTGGTTGGGACGCTATCGCCATGAGGCAGTAGGTGTGCGTGTCGAAGTAGGAAAACCTCTAGCGTTTTATTCAGGGTGCGATAGAAGAGGTGGACACCTTTATAAATTTGTTAGCCGCGATCGAGTTTCCAACCCCAAAGATAAAACAAATTCTCAGCTTCTTTCTGAGGGAATGCTCTACGCAGCCAAATTCGATTCTAACGGTACGGGTAGCTGGATACCTTTAAATGCAGATACTCCCGTAAATCCAGACCTTCCTAGCAATATCGCCGGGAACTTGATTCATTTACCATCAGGGCCGCAAACAACCGAAAAACGAACGCTTTTTGAAGTACCAAAACCAATTAAAGGCAATTATTTGGCAGCTAGTGAAGACGGACAAGTTGCTAGTTATAAGCAACAATTTAAAAAAATCGGCGACTTATACGCAGGTAATGCTGAAGAAAAACAGGGTGCAATATTAATTGACGCGCATTATGCTGCCAACGCCGCAGGTGCAACTTGTACGGCTCGTCCGGAAGACACCGAAATTGCACCGAATGGAGATTTGTATATTAGCTTTACCTCCGGTTCACCTAGTAAAGACGGTGGTCCCGATCGCAGAATTTTCCAAGGCCCCAAAGGTGAAGTTCCTTATGAGTATGGATGGGTAATGCGTCTAATAGAAGACAGCAGTAATCCAGCAGCCATGACTTTTAAATGGGAAATACTTGCTACGGGTGGCGAACCTTTAAACGGCGGAATGGGTTTTGCAAACCCCGATAATCTGCTGCTAGACAAAGGTGGAAATGTATGGATGGTAACGGATACTTCAACATCCAAGCTGAATAAAACCGTTAAAAGTCGTACGGAAGATGGAGATCAACCTGCTCCAATATCGGGATTATTTGGTAATAATACTATTTGGTATATTCCTACTTCCGGAGCTAATGCAGGCAAGGCTTCTTTATTTGGTATAGGGCCAATGGAGTGCGAAACAACTGGACCTTGTTTTACTCCTGACGAGCAAACCATGTTTCTTTCCATCCAGCATCCTGGAGAAGCCAATGGTACACGGTTAAAAGGTGCCTCGGAAACCAGAGAGTATTTGGTGTACAGCACCACAGGACAAGAGTTTACACAAACCCGTAAAGTCCCCATTGGTTCTAATTGGCCCGATAAAAACCCGGACGCTCCTCCCAAACCTGCGGTCATTTATGTCACTAAAGCTTAAAAAAAATAGTTGCAAATTATTCTCAACTGTTTTAGAATAACTTTCATTGTTATTTTGAATACCGCCCATTTATTTTCTTGAGAGAATTTCGCAACTAAACATAAAGGGAATTTAACGTTCCCATAAACACAAAGTAGCGATTTTAGGTAATAATGGTAACTGTCATGCCTTTTTACAAATGGCCAAATATACTTGCAACTTATATTATAACTGCCAACAATTTGTAGCTTACCCCTGAGACTTATCGAGCCAACAGCAGTATTTTTCTCAAGGAATATATTCGGGATGAACTATATGGTCATCAACGGATTACCTATAAATTAGCAGAGTTACCTTAAACACTTCATCTACCTTTTGGCTGAGCCAAGAAAAAATTTATTTGACTATTGCTAGAGCGAATCAAAACCGTTCTCGTGTATGAGTTAGATCCTAATTAGATTTGACCATGTTTTACAGGGTAGTGGCAAATCGATAGGATACCTTTGACCGCTTTTAAATCGAGTAAACACAAATAATTAATCCGTACTAGGAACTTTTCATAATGTATTCAACCAATCGTCCTGCCAACAACAATAGTTTCTCGCAAAACACAACCAACACTAATAGTAGTTCCCTGCCACAAAGGCTGTTTACTCGCCGGGAAGTCATTCCGCCACGCAACGACGTACTGTGGCGGATTGAACGAGGTGCAGTTCGCACATTAACTTGGAGTGAAGATGGGGCATTTATCACTCTAGGTTATTGGGGACCCGGAGACTTGGTTGGCTATCCACTTTCGAGAGTTAAGCCTTACCAAATAGAATGTCTGACCAGCGTTGAAGTAAGCGTTTTACCACCTCAAATGTGGCATCAAGACGTTGAAGCCTTGGTTTCTCACATTCAACAATCAGAAGAGTTACTAAGTATAGTACATCGTAAACCAATTTCGCTACGTTTGTGGCAGTTTTTGGTCTGGTTGAGTGAAAAATTTGGTCGTGAAGTAGAACAAGGTAAGCTCATCGACCTTAATGTTACTCATCAAGAGATGGCGGAAGTGTTAAATACAACACGCGTTACAGTAACACGTTTATTGCAGCAGTTTGAGGATGAGCAGACTTTAGTGCGTCACAAACGTCGGATCATTCTGCGTTTACCGAATAAAGGTGGTAGAAATTGATCGCAAGGTTAGGTGGTTAACACTGTTAACCACTTATCCTTTTTTTGGTAGAATTATCTTGTTCATTCATAAGTAAAATCCCTTAATTAAATCTTAACTTAAGGGAAAAGCTTATGATTCGACGAACAAGAATAATTTTATTGGTGTGAGCGAGAAGATGAGAAAACCTCTTATATGGAATCTTCTGAAAGTAAGTCCAGCTATTATAGCAGCAACATTTTTGAATGCTAATAGTGCATTGGCAAATGAAGTTAGCGAACAAGTAACAACTGTTGCTGAGTTGTCTGAAGAAACAGGCTCTATGGGTCAGGTAACATCAGTATCGCAGTTTTCTGACGTGCAGCCAACAGATTGGGCATTTCAAGCATTGCAATCATTGGTAGAACGTTACGGTTGTATTGCAGGTTATCCCAACGGTACATATCGCGGAAATCGTGCTTTAACTCGTTACGAATTTGCAGCAGGTTTGAATGCTTGTTTGGATAGAGTCAATGAACTGATTGCAACGGCGACAGCAGACATTATTACTAGAGAAGATTTAGCAACTTTACAACGTTTACAAGAAGAATTTAGTGCAGAGTTAGCAACCTTGCGCGGTAGAGTAGATGCACTTGAAGCTCGCACCGCTGAATTAGAAGCAAATCAATTTTCTACCACTGCTAAATTAAAGGGTGAAGCAATATTCGCTATATCTAACGCTTTTGGCGATGAACAAGTAGGTGGTGGAGATTTAGACAGCAACGTCACCTTTACCGATCGGGTACGTCTGAATTTTGATTCGAGCTTCACGGGAAAGGATAAATTGAGAGTCCGCTTGCAAGCTCGAAATATAACAAGATTTGATGATGTCACTGGTACCGACATGGCTCGTTTGGGCTTTGACGGAGAAGATGGCAATGACGTTGAAATTGAAGAATTATGGTATGAGTTCAAGCTTAGCGAGGCTCTAAAGGTTAGAGTCGATGCTAACGATGGTGGTTACAACGATAACTTAAACAATTTTAACCCTTCCTTTGCAAGCAGTGGTTCCGGTGCTATTTCCCGCTACGGACGTTTTAGCCCCATTTACCGTCAAGGCGGTGGTGCTGGTTTAACTTTAACTTTCGCTCCCAAATCACCCATAAGCGCATCAGTTGGTTACTTGGGTGAAGACAACAGCGATCCTGGTGAAGGTTTGGGAATTTTTAATGGTTCCTATGCAGCAATAGGCCAAATCAACTTCCAACCAAGTAAAGCCCTGGGTGTTGGTTTAACCTACGCCCGTACCTATCAGAACAATGAAGGTGGCGTTAATTTATTTGATTCTACAGGTAGCGCACTTGCTAATCAGCCCTTTGGTAATGTTGCTACAACTGCAAACCACTACGGCGTACAAGCATTAGTAAGCCCCAGTTCTAAGTTCGCTGTTTCGGGTTGGGCTGGTTTTACAGATGCACAAGCCGAAGCTGGAGTAAACCAGGGTGATGATGCAGAAATGTTCTATTGGGCTGCATCATTGGCTCTCAGAGACTTTGGCACGAAAGGTAGTACTCTCGGTGTAATATTTGGCCAACCACCCAGAGTAACCGAGAGTGATGCAGCTGAGGATCCAGATACTTCTTATCATTTAGAAGCGCTCTACAAGTTACCTATCAGCGATAACATTGCTATCACTCCTGGTGTCTTGGTTATTTTTAATCCAGAACACGATAACGATAACGACACCATTTATGTCGGTACGCTCCGTACTACTTTCAAATTCTAAAACTATGTTAGTTCTTCGATCGTCTTGTAGTGTTTAAAAAATCTATATAAGTTAGATGGAGCCTGCTTTTGCAGGCTTTTTTTATTGATATGATGCGAATTACAAGCGTTTTTCAGTCGAGAGTCACCGGAGACGCTCCGCCTCCCTTTTTTCTCTCCTGTTGAGGGTTTTTTGTACATAATGACATTGAAATCCGTTATCTCAGATCGCGAACTCCATGCATGTGGTGTCTTTTTTTACAAATAATTGTTGTTTTTATATTCCTATTAGCTATATTTTTCGTGTGGATAATATAGGTATTTCAGCAAGCATTATATATATTTAGATATTTCTATTTTAATATTGCCACCATAGGAGAAATCGAAGATTTACTCTTGTAAATTAGTAGAATCAATTGACAATATTAATTTAAGCAAAATAAATCTTCTTTTATAAATCATAAATAATAATCAGATTGTCTAATTAGAGAAGTGAACAAAATGTTAAAAATATGACAACAAAATCTTTGAGCGATCGCTAAGTAAGTTATGAAAAGATAAAAAAATAAAATTTATTTTCCGGCTTTTTATGTATAATACTTATACTTTATAGGTAGTAAAATACCTAATACAACCAAAATATCAAGTGCCATCTGATGATTTGAGAAGCAGATATAAGTCTTTGTGCATCACAATCATAAATTTATGAAACAAGTTTTAAAAAACCTGTTGAAACTAAGTCCAGTAGCGATCTTAGCTTCATTTGTTGTCGCAAATCCTGTTTTAGGAACTGAAAATAAACAGCTAAGAACTGTTGCGGAACCACCACAAGAAGAGAACCCGATGTCCCAGATAACATCAGTGTCTCAGTTCTCTGACATACAGCCTACAGATTGGGCGTTTCAAGCATTGCAATCTTTAGTTGAGCGTTATGGATGTATTGCTGGTTATCCTAATAGCACTTTCCGTGGCAATCGGGCTATAACTCGTTATGAATTTGCTGCTGGATTAAATGCTTGCTTGGATAGAATAAACGAGCTTACAAAGATAGCAACAGCAAATCAACTAAATCAAGAAGATCTAGCAACTTTGCAAAGATTGCAATCAGAATTTAGTCCAGAATTAGCAACTTTACGCGGCCGTATAGATGCACTAGAAACAAGTACCGCTCAATTAGAAGCTAACCAATTTTCAAATACAACTAAGTTAAAAGGAGAAGTAATTTTTAATGTTGCCAATGCTTTTGGCGATGGAAAAGCGGATAGCGATAACAACCCAAATAATGATCTCGATCTTGAGAGCAACACAACTTTTTCAAATCGCCTCAGATTAAATTTGTTTAGTAGCTTTACTGGTAAAGATCGCTTACAAGTTCGTTTAAGTGCTGGTAATGTAACCAGATTCAATCGTCAATTTGATGGAAGTGGTATCACGGGTACGAATATGACTCGTCTCTCTTTTGATAACGGTTTCGGCGAAGTAGACAATGATATTGGTATCGATAAAATTAACTATGCTTTCAACTTAGGTGAGAGATTACGAATCAAAGTTGATGCTAACGATGCTGAATTGTTTGAAAATGTCAACACTTTTAACCCTAATTTTGAGAATAGCGCAACAGGCTCAATATCCCGCTACGGACGCTTTAGCCCCATTTACCGTCAGGGTTCTGGTGGTGCTGGCGTAACCGTAACTGTTAACCCTCAAGGAAATATCAGCTTCACTGCGGCTTATTTAGCACGCAAACCCAACGATCCTCAAGATCCAAACGGAGTTTTCAACGGTTCTAATAGCGTTTTCACTCAAATAGACTTCAAGCCTTCTAAATCTTTCAATGTTGGTTTGAGCTACGCTCGTACCTATCGTAATAGTGGAGGAAGAAATAGCATCAATGTATTTAGAAGTACAGGCAGTAGATTTGCTACCGATCCTTTTGATGACGCAGCAACTACAGCCAATCACTACGGCGTACAAGCAAACTTGCGGCCAAATTCTAAATTGAGTATCGGTGGTTGGGCTGGTTATACGACAGCTGAAGCTTTAGCCGGACAAAATGAAGGTGCGGATGCTTCCATGTCTTACTGGGCTGCAAACTTAGGAATCAGAGACTTCGGCACAAAAAATAGTCTTTTAGGTATTATTTTTGGTCAACCACCAAGAGTTACGGATAACGATATCAACAGCCGCGAAGATATAGATACTTCATATCATTTAGAAGCTCTGTACAGGCTGCAAGTAAACGATAATATTTCGGTTACACCTGGTTTACTGGTTATCTTCAATCCAGAACATAACGACAATAGTGACACTATCTATGTGGGAACTTTGCGTACTACTTTTAGTTTCTAGTGGTGTATTTCATTTCAACATCTTTACTCTGACTAGTAGTCTGTCCCCGATTATTTTGAGAGGTTTGTAGTTGGGCTTTAGCCCTTCTTAATCCCAGAATATAATGCGAAGACAGCGCTACTACGTAAACCCCGCAAAATTAATGTGGTGGAGTACTACTATTCCACCACATTAATTTTGATGGGTGTGTATCCAATCCGCCAGGGACTGAAAGTCCATGTCTAATAGCAAAAGTCGTCTCAAGACGACTGAATTAATACCCCGCATAATTAATGTGGTGGAGTAGTACGTCTCTACATTCCAAATTTGATGGGTAATATGGTAAACATATAAACGCTTTTTCTTCCTCCTCTCCCCCTCCCCTCCTCCTTACCTGTCAATTTTAATGGGACAGAACACTAGTATAATTCGGCGTAAATAAGGCAACCATTGTCAACGGTTAAAATCCTTATTATATAAGACTTTTGACTTTTGACTTTTGACTTCCGCGCAGCGGTACTAGGGTGTTTTGGCATTTATAAGCAATTGACTTAACTGACTTTAAAATTTAACTTAATTCTAAAATAAAAAGTAGCTTGTAATAAAAAATACTAAAAAATAAGAAAAAATTTGCTATAAAACGTTAAAGAATTAACGAACGCTAATATACCTAATAACTATTTTTTCCTATACCTAGCAGATAAAAAAAGAAGAAATCTGGAAAAAGTGTATTACTTGACTTGTTTAAAGTACTAGGTTTGGATTTAAATTTAATACAACAGGTACCAGCAAATATTCGTAAAAGAAAAAACGAATCATTTGATGGTGGCTGAAACGGTAGGTGTGAGTGAGAGAAAAAAATGACAAAGCTTTTCTGGAACGTGTTCAGATTGAGTCCAGTGGTTCTTGCTGCAACATTTTTCGCTGCTAACAGCGCATTTGCTGGTGAAGCAACCGAAAAAACCACTTCTGTTGCCGAACTATCTGAAGAATCTAACAATATTGGTCAGGTAACATCCGTTTCCCAGTTTACCGACGTACAGCCCACCGATTGGGCATTCCAAGCATTGCAATCTTTGGTTGAGCGCTACGGTTGTATTGCTGGTTATCCTAACAGCACTTTCCGTGGTAACCGCGCTTTAACCCGTTACGAATTCGCTGCTGGTTTGAACGCTTGTTTAGATCGCATTAATGAATTGATTGCGATCGCTACCGAAAAAGTTGGCTCAGGTGACTTAGAAACCTTGAAGCGCTTGCAAGAAGAGTATGCTGCTGAATTAGCTACTCTACGCGGCCGTGTAGATGGTTTGGAATTCCGTACTGCTGAATTGGAAGCTAACCAATTCTCTACTACCACCAAATTGAAAGGTGAAGTTGTAATTGCTGCTTCTGGTGCTTTTGGCGATAGCGTAAATGATGACAACGTAATCTTATCCAATCGCGCTCGTTTAAACTTCGATAGCAGTTTCACCGGTAAGGATAAGTTGAGAGTTCGTTTGCAAGCTCGCAACACTCCTAAATTCAGCAGCACAACAGGCACCAACATGGCTCGTTTGGGCTTTGATGGTGACAATAAAAACAATTTTGAACTCACCGAATTAAACTACGCCTTCAAGCCTATTAAGGGTGTTAAGGTTAAGATTGACGCTAATGAAGCCGATCTTAACGACAACATCAACGTATTCAACCCTGTCTTCAAGAGCAGTGGTGGTGGTGCGATCTCCCGTTACGGACGTTTCAGCCCCATCTACCGTACTGCAAGCAATCAGGCTGGTGCAACTATTACATTCGGTGGTAAGAAGTCTCCTATCAAATTGAGTGCGGCTTACACAGCAGGTACTGATGATTCTTTTGTCAGCCAAACTGGTAGCAATAACGGTCTTTTCGATGGCAACAATGCTGTCTTAGGTCAAATTGATTTTAAGCCCGTGAAAGCTTTAAATCTTGGTTTTACCTATGTACGTCGTTACGATGATGGTACTGAGAACAACCTCAGTGGTAGCACTGGTAGTAGCTTAGCGAAAAAACCTTTTGGTAACGATAGAACTACCTCCAACAACTATGGCGTACAAGCTTCTTTAAGACTCAACAAAAAGACAACTTTAAGTGGTTGGTACGGTTTCAGTGATGCTGAGAATGCTACTAATGGTACTGATGATGCAGAAATCCAGTACTGGGCTGCTACACTCGGTTTCAAAGACTTTGGCGCTAAGGGTAATACCTTAGGTGTAATCTTTGGTCAACCTCCTAAAGTAACTGACAACTCTGTTGCAGCTAATGAAGACGAAGATACTTCTTACCACTTAGAAGGTCTTTACAAGATGAAGGTGAACGACAACATTGCTATTACTCCTGGCTTGTTGGTAATCTTCAACCCCGAACATGAAGATGCTAACGATACAGTTTACGTAGGTACACTACGTACAACCTTCAAGTTCTAAATCTCTTAATTATTAGGACTTAGGCAAAGAAATTGTCGAAAAGCAATTTCAGTATCGGAGGGGTAAACAGGTAAGACACAATATATGGTGAGACGTTATATATAACGTCTCTACAATGAACCCCATCCTATAAAGGTGGGGTTATTTTTACAGAGCCTGCTGATGCAGGTTTTTTAGTATTTTTTCCTTAACCGAGTTTATTACGAATTATCGGCGGGTGGTCTGTCGCTACTCCAAGCCCACCACACATAACCACAATTACAGTAGTAAAATTCCTGCCATTTGCGACGATATTTTTCTGTAACTACAGGAGAACGTCTATTTATCCAAACTTTTTCGGCTTCGCGACTAGTTGAACCACATTTAGGACAGTAAAATGAAACCGCATGAGTTGCTTCATTTGTCCAGTCAGGGGGTGAAGGAGCAAAAGCATCCATAAAAATTAATGTTTATTGGGGATTGGGCCGCAGGGCATGGGGGAGTCATAATTTTACTTTACTATTTTGTGCGATCGATTTTCTGATGAGGGCTGTAGGAGGGGAAGTTAAAAGTCAAAAGAATTAAACTAGTGTTCTGTCCCATTAGTTTTGACGGGTTCGTTTTCTTTCAAATGTCGGGAGACTTCCGCATTGCTACGTCTCTACACCCATCATAATTAATGGGACAGACTACTAGTACTCCGCCACATTAATTTTGATGATTTTGTTTATCTACCGACGTAATGTAGAGACGTTATATATAACGTCTCCACACAATTTCTGGAAAAAACCCGACTACCCAGAATTAATGAAAAAGACTACTAGTTTTATAGTCCTATTTATAGGACTTTGACTAAAAGAGCGGGGGTTTCAACCCCAGGCGGGTGTGAGCTAATTTCTATAGCGCTAGGTTTTTTGATTCACTATTCACCAATTTTAATTATGGAGCCAAAGGTAGAAATTCGTCGTTTGTCAGATTTAATGCCTGCTTCTGCGAAAGGTACAGTAAAAATTATTAGTAAGCCGGAACAGAAAAAAGTCATTGATACAATATTTCCATTACCTTGGCATCGACAAAGACTAATATATATTAATTTTGATTTATGGCGTAATCTGACACAACGACAAAGAGATTTACTGCTGTTACGTAATGTTAGCTGGTTGAGTGGGGTACAGTGGTTTAAGCCTAATATATATCAAGGTGTTGTCTTGGCTGGACTTTTTGGCGGATTGGTAGAATCGGCTCAAGGTGATGCAGTGGGTGTTGTTGCTGCTGGTGGATTAAGTGCGATCGCCATGCTTCGTATTTGGCGCAACAACCATTCTCAAGAATCAGAAATTGCCGCTGATATAGCTGCTATCCGTTTAGTACAACGACGAGGTTATAGCGAGGCAGAAGCAGCAGAATATCTATTAAAAGCAATCGAAACTGTTGCAAAAATTGAAAAGCGCTCTACTTTAAATTTCCTAGAGTTAATTCGCTGTTCAAATCTGCGAAGAATAGCGGGTTTTTCTGAGTTAGGAGTTAAGAGTTAGGAGTTAGGAGTTAGGAGTTAAGAGTAAGGAGTAAGGAGTAAGGAGTAAGGAGTAAGGAGTTATGAGTTAGGAGTTAGGAGTTAAGAGTTAGTAGTTGGGAGTTAAGATCCAAGAGTTAAAATTTAATTTCTCTCCCCCCATCTCCCCATCTCCCCATCTCCCCATCTCCCCATCTCCCCATCTCCCCATC
>ERZ1740059.555-NODE-555-length-19533-cov-3.131174_pt1 | contig 19533 bp, 16 predicted proteins | sample MGYA00581744_ERZ1740059 | MGnify/ENA primary metagenome ERZ1740059 (study PRJEB43018, sample SAMN04849738) | marine metagenome | isolation source: floating plastic debris | place: Pacific Ocean | collected 2008-08-28 | study: EMG produced TPA metagenomics assembly... | reverse complement strand
AGCACTGGAGGGCTTGTTGGGTATAAGAAACATCCCCTTCCGCTAGCGCAATTTTTTGCAGTATTTCGGCGCGTTCTTTGACGAGTTGAATCGCGGTCAAGGGAGAGAGGAGGTTCCAGTTGGAGACGGGTTGTTGTAACAGCTTATTTACTTCGCTAACCTTAGTCAGCATTAACAAGCCTTTATTTATTAAGTCTAAAGCCTGCTGTAGTTCCCCTTTTTCTGTCTGATAATGTGCATGTAGACCTTGCTGCTCTGCAATATCTACTACTTTTTCGGCGGATATCTTTCCGATAGCCTTTCTTACCGTCTCCGAAGCAGTAGTCCAATCTTTTTTATGCGCAAAGGCCTTACTTTGAACCTTAAATATCTCAGCCTCTTGATCGGGGGTTAATTTAGCTAGTTGAAAAGCATTAACGATGTAAGTTTCTGCTTCTAGTATAGAACCTTCCTCCAAAAAAACTTCAGCCAGTTGGGTATAGGCATAGAGATAATACCTACTGGGAAAAGCGGGCGTATTATCATCCATTAACCGGAGCATATTTTGAAGGTAATTCTTAGCTGCGCCAAAGTCTTTTTGGTAACGTGCGACCCTTGCTAAGTCCTGATGTACTTCAGCCACTCGGAATGCTAAATTTGAAGCATTGTAGATATTGTCTTGTGCTATTCCTTCGCGATAAATATTCAGCGCATCTTGCAAGTAGATTCGCCCTTGGGAAAAGTCACCCTTTCGAACGAGAAGGCGTCCAATATTCTTGAGTATGTTCCCTTGAAAAATGGGGTTTGAATCCTCTTTTTCATACACTACAAGAGCAGCCCTATATAGCTCAAGTGCTCGGCCATAATCTTGGTAAACCACATTGTAGACCATGGCTAAATTATTAAGCGTAGCCATTCTTAGATAGCTCTCTTCCGGTAGGTGAAGCTTCGCCAAATCAAAAGCTTCCCGATTGTTTATTTCTAAGCTATCGTAACGCTCTAATATATTGTAGCAATAACTCAATCCTGCCTTAACATAAATGAGCTTCTCCCATTGCTGGGTTTGTTGCAATAGTGGTAGAGCAAGATTTGAATAGTAGATGCACTTTTCTACATTATAATAAGAAGTGTCCGCTATATTGAAATAGCGGACAGCTAACGTAGAATCTTCCTGGAACTGTAGCCTGCTATGTTCATCTTGAGCTAGCACAGTAATGTACAGCAGATAGCAATTTAGTAATAAGATTATTCTAATCATTCTACCGTTAATCTTCGAATTACATTCCGCAGAATGGTACTTTGACAAAGACAATGTGGTCAGCTTGATGATCTGCAGGACCAAGATCATCCACACATTTAAAGTAGGTATATGAGGGGTTGGTAGGAGCCATTCCACAATTTGTGGTAACAGTGGTGCTATTGTGAGAAGCGTTTAATCCACTATGACCCAAAATGTGATTTGAACCGCTCCCTAACTCAAACACAAACATATGCTCATAGGGATCACCATTTGATTGAAAATCGATCATGACGTCTCCGTTAATCGTTACCTCAGCCCTACAACGGCTAGTACAATAACTAGCACAACTAAGTACATAGTCCGTAGGGCGAATCTTAGTAGAAGCAGTTTGAGAAGTACTTCTCTTTCCATTGATGATCGTGGTGTAGTTAATCCTTTTCTGTGTATTTAAATCTTTATCAGAAAACAAGTAGAGATTTATATCCTCTGGTTGTAACAGTCCTTTTTTGTTACAAGGCACCTCAATGAAAAATTGAAAATAATATCGAAAAACTCCTGATTGAGTATCAGCTCTAACACAGTCACTACTGCCTACATCAAGAGAACGCATAGTAAGCGTATTAGAGAGGAAAGCTTCATCGGCTAAGTTGACAATATGCGCAATTAACCCTCCTGAGGTATCACAATGAACTTTAGCCATCCGTGAGCAATCAGGAGCTAAATAAAAGGTATCACATCGCTCTATTGCTCTTGGAGGGGCTATCTGTAAATTTGGCCTAGCAACATCTCTGGGCCCCGAATTATTGACAAGAGCATCAACAGTAAAAGAATGCAGGGCAAATAAATTACCACATTTATCCTCAGTCCGCTTGCCCGTAAGTTGCCAAAAATACTGGCGCCCGTCGGTAATTTCAGTAATATCTTTCCCTTGGAAAGAAAAACTATTCTCCTCTTGAATCTCTACATCCATAACTTGTGAGAAATCATAACTACGCCGACCTGTACTTGTATAAGCAGAATCTAAACGAAATAATTGAAACCGTTGGGGAGTATTCCCTAGCGAATCCTTAAGGTCTGGCCAGGTAAAAGTGAGTGCATTAAGCGAGTCCGGTGAGATCAAGGCCCCATCTACAGGTGATAATACTGGAGATTGCGGAGGTTTAGGAGGACATGCTAGGCATGTAATAATTAAGAGAACTAAACAAAGCCAAAAAGCGTTTCTCATTACTTTAATTGTTTAGGTGTAGAAAGTATATTCGGTTCGGCAACATCTCACTCGTATTGCTCTTGATCAGACTCAGACTAGATCATCCGATTTACATCCGCGCTATAGTCGGCAAAATGGGACATCAATAATCACGATATGCTCAGCCTGGTGAGCTGTAGAACCAAGGTCATCTATACATTTGAAGTAGGTATAGGTAGGATTAGTGGGCCCCGAGCCACATGCTGCAGAAACTGCGGTACTAATAAGCGAATGGCTCCCGTCACCGTGTCCAAAATTATGATTCCCGCCACTCCCTAACTCAAACACGAACTTATGGTCATAAGGAGTTCCATTCGGTTGAAAATCAACCATCACATTTCCTTCAATCATCACATTAGCTCGGCAATGGCTCGTGCAAAAACTTGCACAACCTAATAGATAATCAGCTGCAATAATTTGCGTGGAAGCAAGCTGCCGACTACCAGTATTATAGTTAATTGTGGTAGTATAGTTAAAGTTTTTAGCTGTATTGAGGTCTTGCTCAGAGAACAGGTAAAGATTGATGTTTTCTGGTTGAAGTGTCGCTCTCTTATCACAGGGTACATCAATGGCAAATTGGAAGGAGAACGAAAACGATGTATTCAGCGTACCAACAAAAATGCATGGATCTTCATCTGCTTGATTAGATTGCATGAGTATACTTCTATATAGAAAAGTTTCATCGGTGATATTTACAATATGAGCAATCAGATCAGTTGGATTGCAATATATCTCCATATCCCTGCAATTGGGACCTGAATAGATGGTATCACATACCTCACCTAATCCAGGAGGATCCACCCGTAGATTAGGATCAATGGGAACTCTTGAACCTAAAGGCGTAGGAACGGCATCAAGTACAAAAGAATGAGCAGCCAATAATTTACCACAGCTTTGCTTCGTAGGCTTACCGGTAAGCTGCCAAAAATACTGGCGTCCGTCGGTAAGCTCACTCAAGTCTAAACCTTGCAATGAGAAACAATTCTCATACGTAATTTCTTCATCTATAACTTCCGTAAAGGTATAACGACGGCCACTCGAATTAAGATCGGCAGAATCTAGCCGAATCAATTGAAAACGCATTGGGCTATCCCCTAGCGAGTCCTCATTATCTGGCCATGTAAATGGCTGTGAACCTAGAGAATCAGGCGAAAGCATTGCCTGTTCTACATGAAATAACACGGCTGGTTCAGTACATTTTGCAGGTTTAGTAGGGCCTGTAGGTCCCGTCGATTCAGTAAGCCGAGGAATGCATCCTAAGCTCGTAATAATTATTAGGGTCAAACAAAGCCAAAACAGGTTTCTCATTACATCAAATGTTTAGGTGTAGAAAATATATTTACTGCAGCAACAGATACCATTGATATCGCTCCTGACAATTCTAAAGTCAAACAGAGTAGTCCAACTGTTACCCGCCTAGATGAATAAATTTTTAAATTTTGATTTCTACTCCTAAATACCTGCAATTGGTCAACCCTTACCTTTAAAAATAGACAATTTTAGTTACATTCGTTCAGTCGCATTTTATCACCAACACTTGCATAAAGATTCAATAGGTGGGAAGAATTCAAGGTAGTCCGCATCCGGATCAACAATTCGTAGATGGTTTGGCCAATAACGACCGGCAGATCGTTGCCAGTATCTACGAACAGTTCCTCCCCATGACTGTGGCGTACGTAAAACAAAACCGAGGCAATCAACAAGACGCTGAGGATTTATTTGCCGAAACATTGGAAATCCTAAACATGCAAGCACGTGATGGCCTACAAATTCGCCAATCATTTGGGGCGTACGTAAAGCTGATTTGCCAACGCCGCTGGATCAACAAACTGAAGCGCAACCAACGTATTTCACTAGAGTTAGAAAACCAAGCTGAACCAGTGGAAGAGGCCGAAGTAATAGCAAAGATGGAGGCCTACGAACGAAAACTACTTTACCGCCGCCATTTCAACTATCTAGCCGAACGCTGCCGCCAAATTTTGAGTTTGCAGTGGGCCGGCAAGAACCTGAAAGAAGTGGCTGTGGAATTAGAACTTAACCATAGCTACGTTCGGCGACAAGCGCAAAAATGCAAAAATACACTCATGACTAATATTCAAGCCGACCCATTATTTGGCGAACTTATCTAAGTACAATGAGTGATGAAATAACATACGAAAAATGGGAGGAATACCTCAACGGTGATCTAGATCAGCAGGAAAGAGATCAGTTGGATGCTGCTTTGCAAGCGAATGAAGCATTACAGCAAGAGCTAGCGCTTTACCAGGAGGTACGTACGGCGATACAGGATGATCAGTTAACAACATTTCAGCAGACCCTCCAAGAGGTGCGACAGGAGCGCAACGTTTCTTCTCCATCTGCAAATCACCCTAAACTGCAAGTCAACTACCGTTGGGTCACTATTGCGGCTGCGGTAGTGGGTCTGGTTGTACTGGCTTGGCTAATGCTTCGCCAGTCTAATGGTGAATTGAGTGATCCGGCCCAACTATATGCACAGTATGCCCAGTACGAAATCAACTTGCAGGAGATGAGTGACGCGCCAGAACTGGGTATTATGCAAAGCTTACTGCAAGCAAAGAAATACGAGGAAGCACTACCAATTTTAAACACGTACCTAGCTGATCATCCGGAGGCTGCAGATATACAACTAGCCCGTGCAATAGCGCTACTGGAAACAGCAAATACAGCCGCTGCTCTACAAACCTTGAACAAGTTGGAAAGCGCTCATCCTATCTACGCAAATGAGGCAAAGTGGTATCGCAGCCTAACTTATTTAAAAATGGGCCAGCTCACCGAGGCTCAAGCTACGCTCGAGAAAATACCAGATACTTCTAGTCGCTATGAGGGTGCGCGGGAGCTACTCCAAAAGATAGGTAGATAATTCTCTTCAGACCTCCCCTTCCAACTTCTCCAACTTCATCTCCGCTACTCGCAAATTCACATAACTTTCGATATCCTCTGCTTCCTCTTTAAGTTTACGCTTGACTTTTAGGCTGATGCGGCCATCTTTAGCACCAGGAAACTTGGATAAAATGCGGAGATTGTTGATTTTCAACTCAATTCTCGATTTGAACCAGGAACGTTGGTATTGTAGTTTGGAAAGATCTATATAATCAACGCGCAAACGCTTTGGGGCAGATTTGAGCGCACCAAAGAAACTATCTTGCACTTGAAACTCGAGAATCAAATGGTCCCGCTCGATATGCAAAATGCCCTGCACCTCCGCCAGACCGTGATAGGCATCGTCCGTTTTAAAGGGTAGCGCGTTTTCGAAGGGTTGCATCATAACTCACGGTGGTTTATTAAGCTCGGTCTAAAGACTATTTTCTATTGTAGCTACAAATGAGTAACAAAAGTACGTTGTTTATGGTTGTCGGATGACTTTAAGTGAGCTTGGATCGTGAGTTTGGACACTGATCCCACAAGATTTATAAGCTTTGTCCTACTTTTAGCATAATATTTTTCATAGTTGAATAGATTTTGATCCTCACCTACGCCAGCATACAAGAAAGTCAGCACCAGCGCTTACTCCAGCAAGATCTCCGTTTTCTGGATGTTGCCACGCGCCAACGGTTAGCACGTTTTCGTCGGTGGCAAGATGCCCAGGCAAGCTTGCTGGGACGGTTACTTCTGCGAGACAATTTGCGTAAGTACTTCAATTATGAACTCCAAGCAAATAGTATTGCCTATAGCCCCTTTCACAAACCATACCTTTGCGATAGCACTATTCAATTCAACATTTCGCATTCGGGTAAGCGAGTCGTTTGCGCAGTGCAAGAGCATACAGCTATTGGTGTAGATATCGAACAATACAGACCCATATCTATTGGCGATTTCAAGTCACAGATGACTGTCAATGAGTGGACCTATATTCAGACGGCAAAGGATTCTTTACTTGCTTTCTATGATTATTGGACCAGCAAGGAAGCTATTCTTAAAGTCGTTGGCACAGGCTTGCAGATTGATCTTATGTCTTTTGAAATACCAATTGACCGAGCTGGCGTTTATTTATACGATCAGTACTGGTATCTACGCAAGGTAGAGCTGGAAGTGGACTATTGCTGCTATGTGTCGTCGGCCTTACCGATCCAGCGCCTTATAGTGGACAAAGTTTCTGATATCGGATTAATCTAAACACTTCTATCTTATGTTCTTTATGCTTAGAGTCTGTCAGGGGCTTAAGCTTTGGCCTGCACTTGCCAAATTTTGCGCTGATATGCATTGGAGAGCCACTCACTTAGCTCAGGCTAAGATCGCGAACCTCCGCCTTGATCAAATAAAGTTTAGCGATGTTCGCCTCAAATGCCAATCCCCAACAGACGCTTAGACTTTACATGCTAAAATGGCAACTCACTTTAAGCCACTAACAAACCTCTTCGTTTACTTACTGATACTCAGCTACGGTTGGACTATTGGTAAGGGTCCGATTTGTGAGTTGTATCTATCGGTTGCTCATACGGCCGCAGTGATGAATAGCCAGTTGTATGGTTCCTCATCCCATCATCATTCCCAAGACATCGCGCGGCTTAAACTGGGGAAGCTACAAGCGAACCTGGCAGCCGATAAAGAGCTTCCTCCGCAAAAGAAATCGACTCAAGCACCAGAGAAACAAACGGTGTATTCCAATCAACTTGCCGGACTCCCAACACCACTTTATCTGGCAGCAAGAGTATACTTCTTCTGGTACCAGTCCGCAGTTGACGGTATCCAGCATTTACCGACACCGCCTCCGAAATTCACCTAAGAGGCAATACGCTTCGCTATTCTCATTTATTTCCGATAGAAATGACTGTAATACCATTCCATGGCATCTTGTTGCCTGGCTTGGTGTAATGGCTATTATTTCATTGGCTTTCTATACCTGCATTTGCGAATTGTTTCGCAATGAGCTCTTATTCTAAAAATCACTATTATAATATACCGGAGTAATGAAAAAGCTTCTACTTCTTTTTTTTCTATTTGCCTTATCAGCAACGATGTACCAAGCTGAGGCACAAGACACCATCCGTGGTACAGTTGTCGATGATACCAATGTACCGATTGCCGATGCCTATATTTACTCAAAGTCTGGTGATACGCACTGCCACAGCGATGCGCTGGGAGGTTTTGAACTTAATGGTAGTTCTGTAGGAGACACGATCACCGTAAGCTTCCTAGGTTTTGAGACACAAGAATTTGTGACCACTACTACGGACTATAAGCGTCCCAAAAAAATCACCCTCCAACCGGCCATTTTTACACTGGAGCAAGTAAGTGTTTCTAACGCTCTGCGAGCGGTTAATACCGTCACGGATATTGATCTTAGTATAAGCCCCGTCAGCTCTTCTCAGGAAGTACTGCGAACGGTACCAGGCTTGTTTATCGCTCAGCACGCTGGTGGGGGAAAAGCTGAACAGATTTTCCTACGCGGTTTTGATATTGATCACGGTACCGACATTGCCATTACGGTAGACGGTATGCCAGTAAATATGGTCTCACACGCACACGGCCAAGGTTATGCTGACTTGCACTTTGTGATTCCTGAAACCGTAGAAAAGGTTGACTTTGCGAAAGGTCCTTATTATACGGAACAAGGAAACTTTACTACAGCTGGGTACGTCGATTTTCGTACCAAAGATCGGTTGAACAATAGCTTGTTTGGCGTAGAGGTAGGTCAATTTAACACGCTGCGCACGCTTGGTATGTTTGATCTATTGGGTGATGACCCTAACCACAGTGCTTACGTCGCTACGGAGTACACGCAAACGGACGGACCATTTGAGTCTTCTCAAAATTTTACGCGCTTAAACGTAATGGGTAAGTACAGTGTAAATCTGAATAATGGTGATCGCCTCTCCCTTTTGCTTTCCCACTTCCAGAGCGAATGGGATGCTTCGGGGCAGATTCCACAGCGCTTGGTGGACAATGGTACTATCACGCGCTTTGGTGCAGTAGATGATACCGAAGGTGGGCAGACAAGCCGAACGAACGCAGCCGTCACTTACTCTCACAATATTGATAAGAATACCTTTGTACAGGCTAATGCCTTTTATAGCGCTTACGACTTTGAGTTATTCTCCAACTTCACCTTCTTCTTGGAAGACTCAGAAAATGGTGATCAAATTCGACAATTTGAAGATCGTCGAATTTTCGGTATGAAGACAGCGGTCTTTAATGAGTCAACCCTAGGCTCTGCTGACCTGCTTAGCCAAGTCGGCGTTGGTATTCGTTACGATGATGTCAATGATAACGAATTAGCGCGCACGCTTAACCGCCGCACTACTTTAGAACAGTTGGCTTTCGGCAATGTAGATGAAACCAACCTCTTTAGCTACGCTGATGCCCAGCTCGACTTTGGCGACTTCCGGATCAACGCAGGCATTCGTTTAGATGCTTTCAATCATAACTACAATGACGGCTTGATCGTAGCTTATAGTAATATCTCAGAGCAAGCAGCTATTGTTTCGCCTAAGCTGAATTTTGTTTACAATCCCAACCCACAGCTTCAGGTATTTTTGAAAACGGGTAAAGGTTTTCACTCTAATGATACCCGGGTAGTTGTGGCACAAGCTGCTGAAGAAATTCTTCCCGCTGCCTACGGTGCAGACCTTGGTATTGTATGGAAGCCCACTCCTCGGGTATGGATCAGCCCAGCCCTGTGGTACTTGTATCTAGAACAAGAGTTTGTGTATGTAGGTGATGCGGCCGTGGTAGAGCCTAGCGGAAAAACAACCCGCCAAGGTGCTGACCTATCGGTTCGCGTTCAGTTAGGAGATTATCTCTTCTTGAGTGGAGATGTTAACTACACCCATGCCCGTTCTACGGAGGACCCTGAAGGTGAAAACTTCATTCCACTGGCACCTGACCTGACTTCAGTTGGGCGTCTAAGCTACCAAAATCCCAATGGCTTTAGCACCAGCTTACAGTATCGTTATGTCAAGGATCGCCCGGCGAACGAAGACAATTCAATCGTAGCCGAAGGCTATTTTGTAACCGACTGGAATGCCACCTACAGCTTCATCAGGGTTTCTCTAGGCTTAGTAGTAGAGAACCTATTTGACGTAGACTGGAATGAAGCCCAATTTGCTACCGAAAGCCAGTTGAAGAACGAAACCGCAGCAGTAGAAGAACTGCACTTTACCCCCGGCGTACCATTCTTTGTTCGGGGAAGAGTAATGTATAAGTTCTAGTAACAGATCATTTTCTTAAATGACAAATCCCGAGCGGAAGTACTGCTCGGGATTTGCTTATTTGTGGAGAACTAAATATATCAATCGTGAGGAAGGCTAAGTAACAATCATCCAGAAAAGTAACGTTAGCTTAAATCATCGCATCAAATAGAAAAAAGACACTTAGGCGTGATATCATTTTAATTTTTTGTTCTATTTTTCGCCCGCTAAAGATTTCTTTATCAGTGGAAGTCAGCCACCACTTAAAAAAACGAGGCGAAATCCGAAAAGCCTTACGAGTAGGAATTTAAAATCCATTTAACATGCTGAAGAGAATTAAAGTATTCTCAACATTAGTTGCAGTACTAGCACTTATGTCAAGTTGCGCACTTACATTACCTGTTAACGCTACCAGTAACCCTGTGGGTACTAAAGTTGGTACATCTAAAGCCACTGGTTACCTAGGTGTCTTATTCTTTGACCAAGACGCGAGCATTCGCGAGGCTGCTAAGAATGGTGGTATCACTCGTATTTCTACGGTGGATATCAAGAGTACTAGCATCCTTAACATTGTGGTTACTTACGAAACCATCGTTACTGGTGAATAAGTAGTCGTAATCCTGAATTAAATTTACTTGTTGTTCCTCACTAAATACTTGCTGGGGAACAACAAGCCCTCCTCCAGCCTAAGCCTAAAGTTCCCAAGGAATTACCGCCCATTTTGCCTATCCCTATAAATGACCAATGAATAAACTGTTTGCTAGCATACTCTTGCTCCTCCTATTCACTTTTTCTTGCACCTCTGAGGCTTCTCCTGATAATGGATTGAGTCTATTTAATGACCTCATCTTCAACGATAATCCAGAAGAAGTTTCACAAGAGATTACTCCTGAATCACAAACCACTTACAAGCAGCATTTTTTGCATGGCGAACTACAAATTCCACTGTATCGTCATCTTAGTCATTCCAAATACGATCTCTTTATTGGCATTCCGTACCGGACCAGCTTAGCAGACTTGAAACAGGACTACTTTGCGGTGCAAGATTCGGTGTGGACTAAGTTACAAGCTCATGTCGATTCTTCTTCCTACCATCGTACTTACCAAGCCGGTGGCTATTACTTGGCAGAATATGCGATAGAAACAACAGAAGGATCACTTATCTATCTAGCTGCGGTAGGCGATACAACTCGCTTTGACGCCGCAACATTTGCTACTTTTGATTTAACCAGCAGAATCAGTACCCGTGAATAAATTTATCCTACTCTTCCTTGGTATCACATTAGTGTGTTCATCTGCCTGCGTAAGTCTCAAACCAGGTGCTGGCAGTAGCGGTAAGAAACTGTACGAGACCTTTTATGTGGGTAGCGATGGAACACAGTATTTTATCAAACCCATACGCTTCAATAGCACTGGTGAAGATTATTTGGACCTGGATATCACCTTCCGATATCGTGACGAAGTTGTAGATACCGCAAGGCTTAATGTCTCTATTTATAGCACCGAACTCTTTAAGGAGATCAACTCCTTAACCATCCGGCAAAAGAGCTTTTCCGCTACGGACGAAGCAGTAGAACTTATGTTTGTAGAGCGAGATAAGGGACTCTATAACTGTCGGTATACAGCTATGCTGCCCCTAACCGAATTGACGGAACTCTTTGCGCAAAGCGATTGGGAAATAGAGATTCAAAAAGCAGGTACACCTTTACTCTTGCAAGCACCGACGTAGACACAGAAGAAAATAGAGCTGCTTAATTATGAGATATTTAAGCTTTTTTAGATTGGCAGGGTGAAAGATGACTGCTAATGACAATATGCGTCATCCCGAATTTTGATTGTCATCAAAATCCGTGCTGACTAGGTGACAAATGGGCATCATTAGTGACGTAGTCGGGGTAAAATGGGTAGAATAGAGGCATAAATAGGATAAAAGTGGTCTCAATCGAGTTGCTTACACCTATTACGTCAATATTTCCTAGGTCACTTGACTTTTTTTTCGCCCCCCGGTCACCACGAATTTTCGCTTTCGAGAAAATTAGGGGTGACTCATATCTTGTGCTTTGTACTGATTTTGTGAGGGAGGGCGAAAGAAAAAATCGTGTGTTGTATAAATACAACAATGCATTAACACTAAATTAAGCAACTGAAAATCAGATATTTAAACACCAAAACCACTCCCATATTCCTCCAAACAAGTCGAAAACGGATAATAATTCTCAACTGGCTGATTCCGATCCACAATCAACCCAGTAAGCATCTCTTCTAGCTTCTGAAAGTGGAAATCCCACGTCCAATAAGACTGCATAAATGACAGCGCATTACCACCTATTTTTTCCCGCTCTTCGGTATTGCGTAGCAGTTGAATTACTTGATTGGCAAACACCCTTGGTTCTTGAGCTTCCACCAAAACTTTACCCACTGGTGCACCAATACCTTCATTGGCAATTGGCGTCACCACCATGGGCAGTTGACTGGCTAAACTCACTAAAATCTTGTTTTGCAAGCCTGCTGCTACTCGCATAGGAGCAATACCAACAGTAGCCTGCTGTAAGAACGGGCGAATATCAGATACCCGTCCCGTTACGGTTACACTTCCATCCTTTTGGGCTAATTGTTGAATACTGGGGTGTGGATTACGCCCCACTAACCAGAGCTTCGCATCGGGTATTTCGGCCTTTATGAGCGGATAAACCTCTTGGTAAAAAAAGTGCGCACCATCCATGTTAGTAGGTACCCCAAAATCACCGTTCATAGCGATCACGTTCTTTTGCCGCGTTAGTTTTTGATCTTCTGAGTAGTAGGCTACATCTACACCGTGTGGATTAAAAAAGATTTTATTGTAATGCGTTTCAGGCGCGACCGCCTTTCTATCGTGCGGACTAATCAATAGAATACGATCAAATGTCTTAACTACCTTCGGCTCGTACTTTTTTACTCGGCGATACTCCTGAGTATAGAATATACGGCGCAAGCGATTTTTTTCGTGCTTAATTAAACGTCCATAATTTAACGTTTGAGCAATTTGCATCCCCACTACCCTAGGTATCTGTTGATACTTTTCTAAGTAGGAAGATGCCCGAATCAGATGCGCGTACAGTACATCCGGTTGGTGTATTTCAACCAGCCCATCCACTACTTGCTGCATTTCTGGACGCCAATAATAAGCCACCTGAAATGGTTTCTCCAGCAAGAAGTTACGCCCCATATAAAACAATTTCTTCCACCGCTTCATAGGTAATACACGCACCTCCTGGCACATAGCTTTCAGCTCTTCACGTTCCCCATTCGAGAAGCGTTCTCGATTATCAAAGGTCGCCAGAATGATTTCATGTCCGCGTTGGTGCAAATATTCGATCATGTGAAAAACCGTCATACTATCCGCCTTCCCTTGACGAAAAGGAAAACTGGGCGAAATGATCAAGATTTTCATACTAAATGTAGATGTGTATATTGGGGCAGTGGTCAAAAATTAATTTCCTTCTTCAATTCAAAAAAATAACCTCCTTATCAGCACCGTGTTTCGCTACCCACTCCTGGTAGATGCTTTGGGTATTAGAAACAATGATAGTATCTGCGAAGGCGAAAAGGTTCTCCGGCTAGGCTAGATAATGAGCTTGCCAGCTTGGGATGAGGTCATCGATATAGTCTTTATTACGTCCCATCAAGTAGTGCAACTCCAAGTTTACGTCGTGCATACGTAAATCCACGCCTGCGGCGATCAGGTTGGCCGCTAACTTTAAAGCTGGGCTTTCCCGCAGGTCATCCGTATCATTCTTGAAGGCTAAACCTAATAGTCCTACTTTAGTAGGCTGGCGTGATAAAATACTAGTTTTAAAGTGTTCAATGTGTACTTCATTACTGGGTAGAATGGAACGCAGAAGTGGTATATCCACTGCTACTTGCTTGGCAATTCCATCAATGCCTCGCAAATCTTTGGGTAAGCAAGAGCCGCCAAAAGCAAAACCGGGTCGCAAGTATTTTGTGGATATATTCAATTTAGTATCCGCACAAAGAATCCCCATTACTTCTTGGCTATCAACTTCATAGGCTTCCGAAACCCGACCAATTTCGTTCGCAAAGGCCACTTTTAGCGCGTGAAAGGCATTATTAGTATACTTCACCAATTCAGCAGTGCGCGTGGCTACCCATAAGGTTTCGGCTTCAATGCCTTGGTAAATAGTATCTAAACGCAACTTGGCAGCAGGATCATCCTGGCCAAAAACAATGAGTGCTGGGTAAAAAAAGTCCTTCACTGCTGCTCCTTCCCGCGTAAATTCTGGATTCATAGAAAAGAAGAGTTGACAATCCTTATTCCTTTCCGCCAGAATATCACGAGCAATAGTAGCCATATGGTCCGTGGTGGCTGGTGGCACCGTGCTGCGGATAACAATGGTATACTCGCTTTTATCACTATCTGCCAATGTCTCAGCAATCCCTCGTACACAGCGTTCTACTGCTTTAAGGTTTACTTGCCCGTCTGGTGCGCTTGGTGTCCCTACGGCAATCATGGCACAATCCGTGTTCAATACAGCTGCTTTCCCCTCGGTCGTAAAGCTTAGTCGCTCCGTTCCCAGGTGTTTTTTCAGTAGTTCATCCAGATCAGGTTCTTTAACCGGGGCTATACCAGTTTGTAAGGCCTTGACTTTATCTGTTACTACGTCTATCCCAATCACTTGATGGCCCAAATCAGCTAAACCAGCAGCGGATACGCTACCAACATACCCTAAACCGAAAACACTAATGCGCATAATGGAAATTGCTCTTTTTAGCTTGAGGAATGAAATTAGGATAGCTAGGATACTGCATGGCGGTCCTAATGATCATAGCTTGCTTGTTGGACGGAGGCAATAAGTCTCTTTTGTCCGGGTACATGTAGTTGTAGTTTTATGCCGCTTGCGGCTGCTTGCAACACGAGTTCTTGTGTTTGCCCACAGAATTCCCAGCCTGCTGGCCCCATAGCAGTGACACATCGAAAAGGTAATAGACCTGTGTAACGGGCCTGCATACGTAAAGCAGAACTAATTTGCCCATAACGGAAAGCAACCATTCCCTGAGGGCCGGCTTCCAGGTTTCCTTTCTTTATAATAGAGGGCAATAGTTGCCACTGGCCGTCTTCTGAGCAAGAGTAAGTCCCCAACTGCCACTCCCCAACCGGGGTTTTCACCTTTTTGAAATCAGTATTCGTGAATGGGTAATTGGAGATCAACCAATTGAGTTCAAGGTCGTGTGATACGTTTGCTAAGAGATCGTCAATTATCAACCAGTGATCATCTACAGCTACCACCGCTCTTCGGTGTAGTACAGGATCGTCTAGCCTTTCGTAGCCATCATGTTCTGCTTCTAATACCTGCACATGCTCCCCTTGTTGCCAGTACAGGATTCGAGCCTTGTGCCAGTAGCCCCAAGTAAAGCGATAAGCTCGCTCCATCTGATCTTTGCCATCTACTACCACGGTGTTGTGGTAACAGGTATGCTTCAGCGCATCCAGCCAAGGTTTGTGACCATAATAGAGATAGGTACCAGGGTCTAGGCACATATTTAGTCCGCGCCACCAGAGGTCTACATGCAGCGCGTCAGCATGAGCGGGGCGGTCGATATAGGACTCGGCATGCGTAAATATCCAGGATTCGTGTGAACGAAGCGTATAGACGCCACTGCGGTCAAAACGTTGCCCAGCCAAAGGCGCTAAGTCTCGAGTAGCCTGTCCCAGAGCATCAGGGCCAAAAAGCCAAACCAAATCTTCTAGCCAAGGCCCAGGTGCAAAGCAAAGTTCTTGCTGAAAAAAGTAATTCGTAGCTGCAATGACAGTGCGAAAATCTCGAAAGTTAGCACTATTAAGGGGCAAAACGAGAGCACCATCATTACTTCCAAAATTAGGTAGGAAGCCACTCTTCTCATCCATTACAGCACGCATGTAGTGCAGCGCAGCCTTCATTTTGTCATGTAAAACGCCTTCGAACGTGTCGCCATTAAGCCTTCCTAATTGTAAGACGAACAAGTAGGCATGTGTGATGAAGCGCAGATAGTTGTGCGACTTTTGAAAATAGGTCCCATCTTCTCTATACAAGAAGTCAGCCCGCTCTTCCAGGATATACTTCCCAAGCGTTCGCCATTCTTCGGCTTTAGTCAATTGAGGAAACAGAAGGCCCGTCGTGTACAAGCCCAAACCTTCACTTACCGCATGATTACTCTGCTGAAGGTAAGAATAGTGATAATCCTGACTCACCCGTTCCGCTTGTGCTCCAATTGCCCCCATAAAATGGGCAAAACGCGTAGGGGTAGTGGCTGCATGGTCCTTAACGGCGTACAAACCAAAGTACCAAGCCATTAACAGCAGTGAGGTCTCCTGGCCGCATTTCCAATGGGGGCCGGTATTGGGTGGATTGTGTTCTATCCAGGATTCTACCCATTGCCAGTAGCGTTCTGGCGCCGCTTCGTTACCATTGACTACATAGTCTCGAACCAGATCATAAACGATGGTAAATCGGCCGGGCTCCCAAATGAATTTAAGGTCTTCGTATTCGGGGGAATACATAGGGTATTCAGACCAATGGAGATCAGGCCGACAAGTCGTAACGGGATTAGTAAAGGGATTAGAAAACCAGCCTCCAGGAAACGGACAGTCATAAATAACACCCGAAAAGTAACGGGCCTATCCCTCGGGTGGTACTGCCTCCACCTTTGCGCCAAGCTGCTTTATTGCGGTAGTAATTTCAGCAAATTGTGAGGATGAAAAAAAGAAACGTACTGCTTGCTGCCGCCAATGATCGAGCAATTCTTCTGCTGTCCATTTTTCCGGTAGCCAAAAGTGCTGCTCTTTCTCTCGCCAGGCTCGTTTAGGCATCTTGTGTTTGTGATGCCCGGTACGTAACTGAAGTTCGTAGAACACCCGTCGAATTGTCCAGCCTAAGCCAAAGTCTCGGGCGGTCTGCCAAGCCGTTTTAATCGTCTGCCAATTCAATTTGCGCCCCTTTTCATCTGTCGTTGCAGTTGCCAGTTGTACAACCAGCGCTGCGGAGCCTGCCAAGTTAGTAGTGGCTTTAGCAGTTTGCTCTTCCAACTGGCCTTTATCGTAGCTGCTCTATTATAACCGAGTTTGATGAACCATTCCGAACAGATATTTTCAATGATTGTAAACTGCTCAGCACGCAAGGCAGTTCTCCACTTTTGGGTATTCTCTTTGAGCATGGGGCGAAAGGTATTACCTTTCCACTGTATCTCAGAGGAGTCCACGAGTTCTTGAGCGGATTGTTCCAGGTGAAGCATTTCCGGCTCGAAGGATAGGCCCAAAAATGTTAACAGCTTAGTCAGCGTTTGCTCAGGTTTCGTTACCAATTCCTCGTAGGCCAGTTCGTAATACTGTTCGCCAAATAGCGCCTGGCCACGCTTCCGCCCCTCCTGTATTTGGATTTGGCTAATCATAGCATTCAACCAATAAGGCCGATGTGCCGACCAGTCTGCTTTCGTTTTCGATAGGACGACGTCTCGTGGATCGCGGTAGATATGAATAATCTTAGCCTGTGGAAAAAGAGCAGCAATACGATCCAGATAGTCCAAATAGCGGGGATCTTTATCACCAATAGTTTGCTTGCCTTTACGGTCTAGATATTGCTGAAGTACTTGTTGGTAAACCCGTACCAAATCAAAGGGGGCTTGCCCCAACAAGTAGGGTTGCAAAAGCTCCTCAGCAGGTATATTGAGTCGCTGAAAATAACTATCCGTTTCCAGTAATTGCTGAAAAGCAAGGGCACCCCTTTGTTCTATACCGGCTTGGATCTCCGCCGTACCTAGATAGTAGCGTAGGAAGTGGGTCTCAGGCGTAAAAGCAATTTTTGAATGCCCATTCAGAAGAGTCATCAACATGCTGGTTCCAGAACGACCGACACCCACAATGTAAATAAGGGGTAGTTGCACTAATCGGGCAGATTTTTTGATTTACGATACAACAGCGAAAACATAATAGGCTTTGCTAGCAACTCATAGATCAGTATCCGCAAAAAATAGCCCAATCGCTTACGGAAAGGAACTCGTACCTCAACCAATTGCCAATTCTCCATACGAATATCTGTACGGCGGAAAATTGCTCGAAAGTTGGTCCATTGGTTCAGAAGAATTTTTTTCCCCGTCGATAAAGGTTGAAAGTCTTCTTTTCGGTGCTTCTGGTAAAGTTCATAACCCAGCTTTTGTAAGAGTGGTCCCTGATTCTGTTCAAGTTTACTACTCGTTATTCGATCCTTAACGTAGGCATTTTGTCCACCAGTAAGTTGATGCTGACTAAGATCAAGCATTGCGGCATGAAACTCAAGATTTAGAAAAGAACAAATTTTGCGAATGGATTTTTCTGGCGCTCTGAGGAGTTGCTCGTACTGGATAATCAACATTTGTTCTTCTCCAAGAATTAACTGATGCTGTAGCGCCTGTAGATTGCTATCGACCCAGTGTTGGGCACTCCATAGTAGATGTTTACGGGCCCGCTTTTTCATACTTAACGCAGTAGCACGACCATCTCTGACGATGTGAATCAATTTAGCCTTTGGTATAAGCATAAGTAATTCCGGCAAATAGGCCTGTAAACCAGGTGACTTATCCCCGTAGTATTTGCTCCCTGTCTTTTTGATTTTCTGGTTTAAAGACTGATCTAATAGCTGCTGGATACTAGAGATTTTTTTTATCTGTTCTTCAGGGATTAATTTATTTAGCCGCCCCTTATAATCATGCGCAATCAGCCTACTTAGTATTTCTTCTGGAGAACGATGTAGATTCCGGGGTAAAACCAGCTCGTAGTTGGTCTTTAACGCATGTATAAAGCGAAAGCCTAGAGAGAAATCACCTAAATAGATATCCGGATGATTAGCAAGAATAAACGATAATAACGTAGTCCCCGAGCGTTGTACTCCTGTAATGAAAAAAATAGGCGTCATACTACTGCTATCCACTAAATTAGATGCTTAATTTCTCTTAAAGCTTGCCCCAACACCAGTTTTTGCTGAAAGTGAAGCGCAAATTGTTGCCGTGCTTGTTCGGACCATAGACGATAGGAAAGATCGTCAATTCCCGTCATGGCCTCCCGTAGATCAGTCACCGATTTTGGTGGAATAAGCCGACCAGTCTCCCCATCACTCAAAATCTCTGGAATAGATCGCCAATCTGTACTGATTACAGGAATACCTAAAGCATAAGCCTCGATAATTACACCTGGATATCCTTCTCCAGAAAAATAGGTGGGCAACAGTAAAACATCGTACTCATTGAGCTTAGCTAATACTCGTTCATTGGGTAGTATCCCTTGATAAAGGCCATCTGTTTTTGCCCAGGCCAGATATTTGTCTTCCTTAATAGGGCCATAACAATGAATGATATAATCATCGGGCAACTGTTCACGCACTGCGATAATTTCGTCTATTCCTTTAGCAGCCTTGATATGGCCTAGGAAAACAAAGCGCTTACGGTATGAACGAGCTGCGGCTGCGGAAAGGTAGGCATTAGGAATCTTGCGACTGGTAGGCAAATGCGCTATTCTTTTACTCCAGGGTGTAAAGTAGTCTATTAGGGATTGGGTTTGTAAAAATAGCAGATCAGCGCGCAATACAGTCTTTCTAAATAACCACTTTGCACTGACTCCCAAGCTATCGTAAGTTTCTCGTAAGCGTGAACCAAATGGTCGTAGGATAATTTTTTTCCTGCTCAAGCGAGCCAGCAAAAAAAGTAAAGGCCCGAGAGACCGAATCCCACCGTAACTCATATTTCCCCAAATCACGTCTACACTTGGCAAATACAGTAGACAGCGCCAGAAAACAACTAAGGGATTCAACACTCGTTGCCACCCTCGTTCAAAGGGGCGGGTTGCTACCAAATAGAAGGATATTTCTTCTTCCGCGATATAACTGGCTAATTGCTGAAAGGATACCCGAGCGCCTCCC
>ERZ1740059.554-NODE-554-length-19595-cov-9.453378_pt1 | contig 19595 bp, 14 predicted proteins | sample MGYA00581744_ERZ1740059 | MGnify/ENA primary metagenome ERZ1740059 (study PRJEB43018, sample SAMN04849738) | marine metagenome | isolation source: floating plastic debris | place: Pacific Ocean | collected 2008-08-28 | study: EMG produced TPA metagenomics assembly... | reverse complement strand
AAGGTTTTGTTTGGTCTTCTTACGTCCGCGATTTAGAATATGATTGGCAAACTCTTGTCGAAAATGTCGCGGATCCTTCTCATGTTCCTTTTACCCATCACGGAGTACAAGGTAATCGGGAACAAGCTTCACCCGTACCCCTCGAAGTCATTAAATCAACAGCCAATTTAATCGAAGCGAATTATTCGGGAAGATTCCAAACTACAATTACTTTTGAACCGCCTTGTCGTTTAGAATATGCAATTAATTTTGGTAATGAAGGGAAGCAAATTGGACTTGTAACCTATTGCATACCAACTTACCCAGGCAAATCAAGAATTGTCGCTCAATTTACCCGTAACTTCGCTGCAAATCTGAATCGCGTCATACCCCGTTGGTGGAGTCATATCAAAATCAGGAATCAAGTCCTCGACGGTGATATGATCCTTCTGCATCAGCAAGAGCGTTTTCTCCAAGAAAGACAGTCGCAAGAAAGTTGGAAAACAGCTTACCAACTACCTACTAGTGCAGACCGTTTAGTTATTGAATTTCGTAATTGGTTCGATAAATATTGTCAAGGAAAACTACCTTGGAATCAAGTCGGAATCAAAGTTCCAGAAAGTTCGACATTAACAATCAATGAAAATCGTCAAGTATTACTCGATCGCTACAGACAACATACTCAACATTGTAGTAGCTGTAGAAACGCTTTGAAAAATTCACAACGTTTACAAGTAGTTTTTGTTGGATACTTTGCGATTATTATTTCAGTTGTTGCGACTCTTCCCGATGCATTCAGAATCAAACTTGGTTTACCTTTGATGCTCACGGGATTATTAAGTTTAGCAGCTTTTGCTTTCCTAAAATTTTGGTTAATCCCTCAATTTTACTTTCAAGATTACTTACATCCTGAGAAACGTTGAAAATAATACAAATAAATTAAATTTGCTTTATTCTAGACTCTTTATATAAAAAAATGTTACTTTAACAATAGAATACGATGTATTAATTTAACAACTTATAGCCTCTGTTTGATCGGCACAAGTATTGGCGTGGATAATTTCATATTTTTAGCACAAAAAAACTAACCCAATACTTGGAATACTTTTCAAAAAGTATTGAATAAAATTCCTGATGTAGAGCTACTAAATGACGATACTTTATAATTAATTTTTAATATTTTTTGAACCTAAATTAGTGAAATGTGTAAGTAGTGATAGTTAGCATCTACAGTACCTAATAAAAATGCTAAATATATATTCCATCTATAAGCATAAATACTTAAATGAAAGGCTTTTAATAGTTTGCATTAATTTTTCCAATTTTAATGACAGATGAATCATGCTTAAATAAAAAAGCTAAAAAATATTTACAAAACTTGACACATGAAATTAAATCTTGAACCATATACTTAAACTGAAAAACAGAAGATTGTTCTATGTGCATTTATCGTTAACCGTGTCAACAATTAACAATATTCAAAATTTATAATATTTTGTAACAAAAATTTCATACCGACGATTTAATAATTTTTTAATAAATTCATTCTTGAAAAAGTGACTGTGAGGTAATGCTGTCATAGTATGAAACATAAGAGTACTGCTCGCGGAGGTAACGTTTATCGATAGTACTCCTATAAGTCAAGAACTGAAGTTAAAGAATGCTCGTGGGGTGTAACGTCTATGCCCTTAAAAATCCTTGTAGTGGATGATGACTTAGGTACTCGTCTGTCAATCGGCGATTATCTAGAACTATCTGGCTACAAAGTACTCACAGCCAACGATGGTGAAGAGGGTTTGCTGATGGTGAACAAACACCATCCGGATCTAATTGTCACCGATATCATTATGCCGCACATGAATGGCTACGAACTCGTGCGTCACGTGCGTCAACAAGCTCGATTTCGCCTGCTACCGGTAATTTTGTTAACAGCGAGAACTAAAACACAGGAAAGAATTTTGGGTTATCAATCTGGGTGTGACTTGTATTTACCCAAACCTTTTGAACTTGAAGAATTAGCAGCTGCCATCGGCAATCTTTTGGAACGAAGTCGAATTATTCAATCTGAATATCAATTATCGTTACAAGAAAATCTCAAAGGGAGCAATTCTATAGGTGGAAAAGATTTTTCCGATGATGAAAGAACTAAATTACATGAATCTCTTACTACTAGAGAACAGGAAGTTTTAGAACTTTTAACTCATGGACTTTCTAATGCTGAAATTGGCGATCGCTTGCATCTGAGTCCTCGAACTGTGGAAAAATACGTTAGCAGTTTGTTAAGAAAAAGCAATACTAGTAACCGAGCCGAACTAGTACGTTTTGCAATGGAGCATAATTTGGTAGAGTAAATTTTCTTTCTATGGATAAAATTTTTAACATAATAAGAAAATAATTTTGTAAAGACGTAAAATTTTACGTCTCTACATAAATTTGAATGATGTAACGAAATCTTGTTAACTTACGGTTACTGGAGGAGGGGATGAATTTATGGGATTTGTTTGATTTTTAGGTAATGGTTTCCAGTAGCTAGCAACTAAACCAACCATTAACCACCATAGAGTATTTACCTGAGGACGATACCATACAGTATCAACCAAACCATGACCAAGCATACCCACTAAAGCCGCAATTCCTCCAATTAACCATAATCCTTCTACATTACGTTCGAGTCTCAAACGTCGTAACTGCACCAAACCGGAATTAAATGTGACAATCAAAAGCCATAGAAAACAGACAAAACCAATTAAACCAGTTTCTACCGCGATTTCTAGAAAAACTGAATAAGCACTTAAAGCTGTATAATTAGGACGTTGATAAAGTGGATAAACTTTATTAAATGCACTGTTACCGGGACCAATACCAATTACTGGACGGTCTTTAATCATTTCGATAACAGCAACCCAAACATTGATTCGGAAGTTATTGCTGCTATCACCTCTACCGGCGAAAATACTTAAAACCCTTTCACGCACGGGTTCGACAAATAATACTGCTAGAACAAATATTGTTCCTAAACTCCCTAAAAGAATTGGCATCGACCAAGTACGCCAGAAGGGAGGCATATCGATACTCCACCAATACACCAACATTACTAGCAGCACTAAAAACGATACTACTAAACCAATCCAACCGCCACGACTAAAGGTAAGAACTAAACAAGCACCATTGACAATAAACATGGTGAGTGCTAAAGCTTTAGTCAAGCCGCTACGCCATGCAAAAATGGCGATAAAACTTAAAATTAGGGCAGGGAGAAGATAACCAGCAAGTAAGTTTGGATTACCTAAATAGCTATATACTCTGGTGGTTTTGGATAAAGGAGATGCTGGATCTACCCAAGTTGCCAGGGCTTTAGCACCAAAAAACCATTGCCGTAATCCGTTGACGCTAACAATTAAAGATATGTGTAGGTAAACGACAATTAACCAAGAACGAATGCGAGAAGATTTGAGTAACCTAGCACAAAGAGCGAACAGCAGTAAATATAAAGTTAGCTTTGTCCAACCTGCAAATGCAGCTGTTTTGACTGGTGATAATGATGTTGCTACAGTTGCTATTCCCCAATAGAAAAAAACAAGTAAATGTATTGGTGTAACCCCAGCAGCATTCTTGTGTGCGGGTTCATCAGCTAAAGTTAGCAGTAACCAGAATCCGACGCAGGCTATGAGTAGCAAACCAGTTAATGCATTGGAAACAAAAGGAGCGAGAATATATACCAGACTTAATAGTAAAACTGCGATCGCATCGCCCCACTTAAGCAAAATACTAGTCTGCCGCCAAGAGCTTAACAGCCCTACTACAAGACGGTGTAGGTAGCTCGTAGTAATATATTGCTTCAGGGGAAGGGAAGATAAAGTTAATTGCTGCCAAAAGAAATCCATATAAATATTGCCTTAGTCAATTAGCATCGAGCGAAAAACCTGGACTAATAATAATGTGGTTAGTCCAAAAAAAGTAACCATATAGATTGCATTTGAGAAAAATGTAAGTAAGTAACCTCGTGCAAGAGTCGCGGGTAATAGTTTTTTCTTTAACTATCACCGCTTACCCATCACTCCAGGGCAAATTACCTATAATCCGAAAATTTTCCGTCGATGCTAATTAGGGATTGTTGGGAAAGCAACGAACACTCCTATTATAGATTCTGCGATATTGAGTCAAATTTATACATCTGCAACAGCTTCAGTATTACCCAAGTCTAGCGGCAAAGAGAAAACGTAGCGGTATCCTGATTCTGGCGAACCTTGAATCGTTATTTCTCCTCCGTGTAACTCTGCTAACTGACAGCTAAGTAATAAACCCAGTGTTTCGCGAGACACGCCACCGGATTGTGCTTGACCTTCATTTTCGGAGGAATCAACAGCAATTGCACCCGTTGAACCATTCTCGGCTATTTGCAAATTATCACTTCTCGAAGGCAAACTCATTGTTGGTTTTTGGTTTTCTACATGACTTTTAAAAGCTGAAGTTATATTGGATGCAACTTCCATAGAAGATATCTGAGAAAGGCGGAAATAGGGATCTACTTCGGTTATTCCTTCTCCCAACCAAGGATGAGAAACCCAAACGGTGAGGTTAAGCATATTCTCTTTATAAGAAACATGAATCCGCACAACGCTGCCCGTAGCAGAAAGTTGAATCACACTAAAAATTAGGTGATACAAAATTTGCCGGACTTTATCTTTATCCAAGGGCAAAATACGATTTCGTCCGGGTTCTATGGATAAACGAATATCTTGCTCGCGACGGGCTGCTGCTTCTTCTAGAGTATTGATAGCTTGCTGACAAAGCATTTCAATATCTACGGGGGCAAGATTGAGTTCGGTATTTGTATCATCCATTGCTCCTAACTCGGAAATTTCATTGACTAAGGAAAGTAAATATCTACCGCTATGCTGAATAATCTCTAGATATTCTCTTTGCTTAGTTGTCAAGGGACCATAAATTTCCCTTCCCAAAACGCTAGCCATACCCAGCACAGATGTTAGGGGAGTACGTAATTCCTGAGTTAACTGTCCTAAAAGCTGCAATTTCAATTGACTACTAAAAACCGAGTCTTGAAAAGCTGGCGCACTAATTTTAATTTCCGAGGCAGTATCATCTTCCAACTTGTAACTTGTAGAAGAACTGCTTTTCATTGGAGGCGCTTGCAACAATCGATTGCGCTCAAATTCACTCATGCTCCAACGAGCAATGATTTGTAAAAACTCGATATCCCTAGTTGTGAAATTGCGCGGGATTAAATCCATTACAGCTAATGCACCCAAACAATGCCCTTCTGCATCAATCAATGGCACGCCTAAATAGGCACGAATTCCATAATCTTGCACTAGCTTGCTAGCGACTAGTTCTGGGTTATCCAGCTTACGAGTATCGTTAATCACTACCATCTGTAAACTTTCTACTACCTGGGTACAGAAAGATTCTTGCCGTGAGAGTTGACGGGTTTGTGCTAATTGATTCATTAGTCCCAATCGGGACAAACCCACTGCTGACTTGAACCAATGACGCTCGTTATCTACAAACCCCAGAATCGAAATAGGCGCTTCAAGGAAGTGGGCAGCAGTTTGAGTGGCTTCTTCAAAAACCGGGATTGTTTCTGGCTGCCGCAAACCTAGCTTCAATAAAGCTTGAAGGCGTTGCTGTTCTTGATTCTCAGGGGTTGCCCAACCATCTTTTGGACCAAACATTTTGTTTTCAGGCTCTACCATTACCACTGCTACCTTAATTTTTCTTGGAAACTGTATTTCATGTAACCGTTGTTTCTGAGTCTTTACTATTCTTAAGCATTCCCCAAATTCACCTCAGACAAACAAGATAAGAAAATTTTTTTCCAAAGCGGGAAATTTATCCTATGCTCAAGCAGCTGCGCGGACTAGTTTCCTGACTACTTAGTTGATGCTGTAAATCTGTACCAGTTATATCTGTAGACTATTTAAGGTTTATCAAGTTCTATAGATGAAATCACCTCATTTTTCAATTTCATATGGGTAAAATAATTACAATGAAATAAGATATCTAAGATTATTTCTTGGCATACCAAATGATTCCCGTGGGTCTACTGAATTATTCAACAGAGATTTTTTTTTATCGTAAATATACTGTTGCCATTAGCTTGAGAAAAAACATGAATTATGATTAGACAAAATAAAATTCAATTAATTATATTTATATACAGCTAATTAAAAAAAATATTTGTTTGATTAGTAAATGATATAGAGATTAAAAAGAGTAAAATTATCCGATCGGGAACGCGGATAAAATCATGTACAAATCTATACTTTAACCTCACCCTCGCTTTTTACTATGTAAAATTTTTCCCTCTCCGATGCTTTGGAGAGGGATCTGCGATAGGGTGAGGTTTTGTATTTTATTTAAACTTGAATCCTAAGTTGATAAAAATTTACTCGTTGAGCATCAATTTCATTTATTCTGCGATCTTCATTTTATGTATTCATAATATATTTATGTATTTAAAAAATATGGATTGTATAAGTTTTTAAAAATATGAAAACCTTATAATTAATAGCTAATAAACTCGTTTAGATGATTTTTATAAAAATAGGAAAAAAATCAAGAAAAAATTGAATATAGCTTAACATCTAATTAACTTCATATAAAATTTACAGAAGCTTCATGCTTTTTATTTGCTGATTTATAAGTATTTAGTCATAAATAGATAAGATAGTTGAAAAAAATTTTTGATATTTATTTAAAGAGGCTGCGGATTATATGAGCAACGTAAATGTGAGAATTCCCTTTGTAGACCTAAAATTCCAGCACCAATCAATTCAAAAAGAAATGCGGCAAGCTATTGATGATGTATTGGAACGGGGAGATTTTATTTTAGGTAAAGCATTGAGTGATTTTGAAGCGGAATTTGCCTTCCTTTCCGGTGCAGAATATGGAATTGGAGTTGCTTGTGGAACCGATGCGATCGCCCTTGGTTTACAAGCTTGTAATATAGGCGCTGGAGACGAGGTTATTTTGCCTGCGAATACATTTGTGGCAACCTTAATTGGAGTATTGCGTGCCGGAGCAAAACCAATTTTTGTCGATTGCGACCCAAACACTGCTTTAATAGATTTAGCAGCAGCAAAAAATGCGATTACATCAAAAACTAAAGCTATTGTTCCCGTACATTTGTACGGTCAAATGGTCTCTCCTAAAGAATTATTAGATTTTGCCGAAAGACATAATCTACTGATTTTTGAAGATGCTGCACAGGCACATTTAGCCAAAAGAGATGGATATCGGGCAGGCTCTATAGGAATAGCAGCAGCTTATAGTTTTTATCCCAGTAAGAATTTGGGTGCATTTGGTGATGGTGGAATATTAGTTACAAAAGATGAACAAGTAGCTCAAAAAATGGTGCGCTTGCGGAATTATGGTGCATCAAAAAAATATTTCCACGTGGAATCGGGTACAAATAGCCGTTTGGATACTTTACAAGCTGCAGTACTACATCAAAAGTTACCCCATTTAGAAAAATGGAATGCCAGCCGTCTGATGATAGCCCAGCAGTACGATAGCGAACTAGCACCTTTAAAGTCCCTGGGAATTACTCCCATACAAAATCAAAGCGGTGATGGACACGTTTATCACCTTTATGTAATCAAAGTAGACGCACAATGTCCTTTACAAAGAGAAAAAATTCAAGAAAAACTAGCCGATGTGGGAATTCAAACTGGCATTCACTATCCGATTCCCTGTCATCTCCAGCCTGCTTTTAGCAATTTAGGCTATCAAATGGGAGACTTTCCTCATTCTGAAAAGTTAGCCAAACAGATATTATCCTTACCGATGTATCCCGGTTTGACTAACAGCCAAGTAAAAGAAGTTGTAGCAATTATTGCATCAATAGTCAGCGAAAAACAAGAAAAATTGCTCCAAATTTAAAAGCTTTTCTGCTTATCAATTGTCAGCAGTCAATAGTCGAAAAATAATCACATATAAATTTTTGAAATTATACTCGATTGTATTTGGGCTTTAGCAAGATGGTTTATGGATATTTTTGATAGTTCCAATCTAAAATTTTTAAGCCGTTGGATCTATCTACAGGTGAAAATAACTGCCTTACAAAATAAAAATATTTTTATGTAAGGATTCGCTCCAAAATCCAAAATTCCGTATCTAAAATCGATTGACAGCTGACCTTTTTTAATTAAATTTTGAAATTTGAATTAACTTAAATTATGTTAACTCAGCATCAAGCAAAACATTCCATTCCACCACAATTATTTAATTTCGCAACACTAGGTATATTAGTACTACTTTATGGACCAATAATGCATTATTGGTACGACGGCTGGATAAATAAGAGTATAAGTACGGAACACGAATATTTTAGCCACGGCATTATCGGTTTTCCATTTGCGGCTTATTTAGTTTGGATTAATCGTAAAAAATGGCTAAGACTACCGAATAAAACTCATATCTCAGGTGCCATATTGTTAGCACTCGGGGGAGTTTTTTATCTTAGCGGTGTTGGTGAATGGGTCAACCTTTCTTTCCCCCTTATCTTAACTGGATTATGCTTATGGTTAAAAGGAGTTGAAGGATTTAAATTACAAAGTTTCCCTTTATTGTTAATTTTGTTGGCAACTCCTAATTCCATACCGTACTTAATTGCACCTTTTACTCTGCCCTTACAAAGCTTTATTGCCGGTACTGCTGGCTTTATACTAAATCAATTTGGTCTGCCTGTAGTTGTAGATGGAATTAATATATACGCGAGAGGACGCATTGTAGAAGTTGCACCTTATTGTGCGGGCTTAAAAATGTTGTTTACTACAATTTATGTTAGTTTAATACTGCTTTATTGGACGGAAACTTTATCCTCTCGACGTAAAAGCATTTGGTTTTTATCAATAGCAGTAATTATCAGCGTTACCGCCAACATAATTCGTAATACCATATTGACCTTTTTTCATGGTACCGGACAAGATGGAGCCTTCCATTGGTTACACGATAGTTGGGGTGGAGACCTATATTCTGCTTGTATGCTAATGGTATTGATACCAGCGATTAACTGGATCGATCGCTATTTTTCAGAAAATTCAGAAATGAATGCACAAGGTGAAGTTCAGTAAATATTCTGTTTTAAATACTACATTGCAATTAAATAACTGTTGAAATTACTGAACTCAAAATGATCGTATAAAAAGTACAATTTTGTCTTTTGTAGTCAATACTTCACTAATGATTTCCCTTTCCCGATTTTTCAAGGAACGTCAGTTTTTACAGATAGCAGCGCTTGTTTTATTGCTGCTACTACTGGCGATAGGGGCGTTACCGGGGTACCTAAAAGGTAATTGGCAATGGAAAGAACCACCACCCATTATCAACCTTAGAGAGTTGAAGCTCTTGCGTAAAACTGGTTTAACATTACCTGGTTGGAAAATTACTCAACAGCAGGAACAACAACTAGGTTCAGGTAAATGGTCTTTGCAAGTTATGGAAAAAGAGGATTCTAAGCAAACAGCTATATTGTTATTGCTACCTCAAAATGGTCCCAAAGACCAACCCCAAGTAGAATGGACGGAAATTAACAGTTGGGGAAGAATGCAATGGGGAGAGTGGCAAGTTGCTCAATATCGGCAAGCCCAATTTACTGTTAAACAGCCACAACTAAAAGAAGAAATTAAGGTAGAAGCAAGATTTTTCCGTGCATCTACCAAAAATCAAACTTTCGCTGCCCTGCAATGGTATGCCATGCCCAGGCTTGGACATTTTTCGCCTTTAAACTGGTTCTGGGCAGACCAATTAGCACAGTGGCACAAGCAACGAGTTCCCTGGGTTGCTGTTAGTTTACTTATTCCCATGGAAACTTTGGGGCAAGTAGAAACAACCTGGGAAGAAGTCAAGTCTATTGGTCAGACGGTGCAAGCTATATTATTTAATTTCAATTCTTGATAGGGATTGAGATATTTTTTGTTTTCACGCCAGTTTACTTAGAGAATTAATAGTATCTTCACGAGTAGGGCTATGATTCGGATATAAAAAAGATATAAAAAATAGATATTTTAAGTATTTTAATTTTTGAAATAGGCGTTCTGCCCTTTTACCCCACCAATCAGCTTCTGTGCACAGATGTTTAGAACTCGATTACAACCTATGCGTGCATTCAACACCTTTTGTATTGCAAGCCTTCAAGTAGGTGTTTTTATTGCAACAGCTTCTCAACCTATTTTTGCTCAAATACCTCAAGAACAAGTACTTGAACAACAACAAACCACAGAAGTCCTGACTGCCCCTCCACCCGACTCGGAGTTTTTAGCTCCATCTCCTTTGAGTGAGGATGGAGAAATTTCACCTCAATTTACTCGATATTTTCTAGGAACAGGAGATATCATCGGAATACTTGTGGAATCACCGGAAGAGGGACCTTATCGTTTGGGAGCAGGAGATGCAATTACGGCGATCGTACAGCGTTTTCCAAATTTAGGCTTCGGAGCGTCGATAAATCGAGAAGGTAATGTTGTAGTTCCTTTAGTCGGAACTGTATCGCTCAAAGGATTAACTTTAGAACAAGCACGAGCTAAGATTCGTGCTGCCTTGAATCGTTATGTAGTAGAACCCAATGTTACTCTAATATTAGCTGCTCAACGTCCTCCTTTAAATTTTCAGGCACAATTAGATTTTGACGGAAAGGTAACAATACCGCGATTGGGAAAAATTTCTCTGATCGGTTTAACTTTAGAAGAAGCACAAGAAAAAATTCGTTTGAATTTAGCACGCATTCAAGTAGATCCGGTTGTAACAATTTCCTTAACATCACCACGACCGATTCAAGTAAATATTGCCGGAGAAATAACTAGGCCGGGAGTTTATCCTGCTAATTCCCTAAACTCTGGTGTTCTTGATGCCCTGCGGGTAGCTGGAGGTTCAACTAAAATGGCGGATTTACGACAAGTCCAAGTACGTCGCAAGCTCGTAGATGGTTCAGTCATCTCGCAAAATATTGACTTGTATACTCCCTTGTTAAATGGCGGCACTTTCGCCTCTTTACGCTTGCAAGATGGTGATTCGATAATCATTCCACGCCGTGAAATTGGTACCGATGACGGTTACGATCGTAATGTAGTTGCGCGTTCATCTTTAGCACAGCCTGTAATTCGAGTTCGTATATTGAACTATGCGAATGGGGGAATAATTACTCAAAATTTACCTAATGGCAGTAACTTTATTGATGCTTTGGGAAGTATAAGTATTCCTCGCTCTAATTTGAGAGAAGTTGCCTTAGTACGCTTCGATCCCGAACAAGGTAGAGCGATTACCCAGAAACTAAACGCAAAGAATCTACTTAGAGGAGATGCCTCTCAAAACGTGCCGTTGCAAGACAACGATGTTATTGTTGTTGGTCGGAATTTGATTGGTAAAATTACCAACGTTCTTTCAAATGTTACTAGACCTTTCTTTGATATTCAGTCTTTTGTTAACTTTTTTGAAACCTTCAGCTTTTAGATATCAATATCAGGAATGGCCGCAATTGTCACAAGCAGAAGGTGGTGCCGTACACTGATTGCCGTATTATTACGTTCAATATTAGTGAGTGTACGAGCAACGGCAATAAAGTGGGAAGAGAATCTACACCACTTTTTGCCTCCCCTACAAGTAAAATGTGCCAGTTGCGGCCATTCCTAAATATAAGTCAACTGATATAAGGAGATCCACAAGATAAAATGCCCAGCCTTTTCACATATATGTTTGTAAAAATAAAGATTTTTGAGCGGTTGCGCTTTGTACAACTGCGACGGCTGGGCATTTTATTATTTGTAAGTGCTATAGCTCCCCTCCGTTGCCAATTCTGTTTGTATCGATCTTTGCCATGACTCCACCAATTGTTAAGCGCTATCTAATTGCTTTCGATAAGTACAAATGGATAGGATTAGCCAGTTTTGGTTTAGTTGTTGCGGGTTCAACTATATTAGCCGTACAACCAGAACCACCACCCAAATTTATTGCCAATGGTGGCTTAGCCTATACTAGTCCGCCAGTTAGTTTTTCTGTCACTGGTAGTGAAATTCAGCAAAAAGGTTTAGCACTATCGCAAGAGGTTTTATTACAAGACAAAGTAATTGAGGCTGTAGCAGAAAAAGTTAATGTAAAACCAAAAAAGATTGGTCAAAATGTTTCTGTTAAGGTGCCTGGAATAGGAGAAAATGGTCAGGCAACCGGTCCTATCACTATTCAATACCAAGATACAGATGGAAAAAGAGCGCAACAAACAGTGTTTGCCTTAATGCAAGCAATGGTGCAGTTAAGCGGCGATATAAACACTGGGCGATTAAAAGCAATTATTGACAAAATTGAAGAAAGATTACCCGATGTTAGCAAAGAATTACGAGAGGCCGAACAGAAACTCGAACAATACGATAAGATAGAACGCACGGCAATTCTAGCTGCAGAAAATGGCAGTTTGCTCGCTGCAATTACCAATAGCCAAAATCAACAAAGACAAAGCAAACTAGTTATTTCTGGTATTGATACCCAGATTCGTAGTTTGCAAGAAAGGTTAGGGCTAAACCCTCAACAAGCATATACTTCTTCTGCTTTGAGCGCCGACCCAATTATTGCCAATTTACGAAGCCAAATTTATCAAGTTGAATCCCAGGTGGAGATTCTTAGAAAAGATTTTCGCCCTAGTCATCCAAACATGATTCAGTTACAGCGTCAAAAAGACGCTTACGAACGACTGCTGCAAGAACGTGCGGCTGAAGTAATTGGCGGAGGTGGTGCGGCTGCTCCTCTTCCCAATGTCTCTGGTGTTCGCGCCCAAAGTAATTTAGATCCTGCACGACAGCAGCTAGCAAATCAATTAGTCACTTTGCAAACCCAACGAGAAACTTTGCAAAGACAATTAATTGATTTGGTGCAAGAACAAACTCGATTACAGCGGGATTACGCTCTCATACCAAATAAGCAACTAGAGCGTTCGCGCTTAATACAGCAGGTAGGCTTAAAAAAAGCAGTCTACGACCAGATGCAAGCAAAATTAGCCGATGCCAAAACTGCAGAAGCAGAAACTGTAAGTACTTTGGCTATTACTCAACCACCAGTAGTTATACCTCAAAAAGCAGCAGCCCAAAGCATACCTGTAACTTTAGGTATAGGTGGATTTTTAGGGCTGTTAATTGGTAGTGGTGTAATTTTCTTATTAGGTTCTCTCGAAGGTACTTTCAAAACCAAAGAAGATATTGCCAGCAGCCTCAAACAACGGGAAGTTTTGGTACTTTCGGAATTGCCTATAATGCCGGTTGAAGACAGTAATAAAGAACTTGTTCCGGTGGTACTTTCTGCCGATTCTCCCTACATGGAGTTTTTAGAAAAATTCCGTTCTAACCTACGTCGCATCGGTGGTAAAAAAGTAAAAGTAATATTGATTACTAGTACCGGTAGTAAAGAAGGTAAAACCACAAGCGCTTATAACTTGGGAATAGCCGCCGCCCGCGCCGGGAAACGAACCTTGATCGTGGAAACAGATTTGCGATCGCCATCTCGTTGTGAATCGTTAAAGGTAAATCCCGATCCTGATGCAAGCCTTGAACCCCTGCGATATTATGCCAACAGCGAATGCATCCGCCTTGTTCCAGATGTTGAAAATTTATACATAGTACCAAGTCCGGGACCTCTACGACAATCAGCCGCAGTAATAGAATCAAGTGAATTAAGGCGACTAATGGAAGATGCAAGGGAGCGGTTCGATCTAGTGATTTTGGATACAACACCCTTGGGTTTATCAAACGATGCTTTATTAATTCATCCTTATAGCGATGGTATGGTTATGGTTACTCGCCCTAATTACACCCAAGAAAATATATTAGGTGAAGCCGTTGATGAATTAATGGAATCAGAGATGGGCTTGTTAGGAGCAGTTATCAACGCTGCTGATATAGATATAACTTTTGAAGAGCCAATTTCACCTATTGAAGAAGAAGACTCAGAAATTTTAGATCCAGAAGAATATTCCACAGGAGTGCATCGGAATTGAAGCGGATATGAAGATCGGGAGATGGTAAGCCACTGCGTTGGACGGATTCCCAAGGCAGCCCGTTGCGCGGGGTTTTCGGGTGCTCTCCCACTCTAAGAAAGCTGTTACCTTAGCAGGTCACTTCCCCTTCAGCGGGGCACGACTCGTCAGAGTAACGCCTTCACCCCTTCGCCGTGCGGCTCAGGGAGATACCCGAAAGGTGGCGCAACCCTTTACCGTCAGCTGTTCCTGGAGGGTAGGGGGAAATGGGGAGATGGGGAAAAATTAAAAATTTTTATTCTCAACTCTTAACTCCTAATTCCTAAGCTTTGACATACAGATTTCTGACTTTAATCTTCGTTAAACAAACCAAGTAAGGGACCTAATAATAATCCAAATGCAAACCCCCCAATGTGCGCCCAATATGCAACTCCACCTGTTTCCATGGTCATATTAGCTGCTCTTTGCAAGTCAGCAACACCGGATATGACATTCTGGACAATGTAAATTCCTATAAGTACCCATGCTGGAACTCTGGGGGTAACTATAAAAAAACCTAGAAGAATAAAAGTTCTAACTAAAGCTTGAGGGAAGCAGATGAGGTAAGCACCTAAAACTCCAGAAATTGCACCAGAAGCACCTAAAGAAGGAATGGCAGAATCCATCCCAATGAACCACTGACATAAGGCAGCTAAAGCGCCGCAAGCTAAGTAAAATACTGTATATTTAAAGTGACCCAGACGGTCTTCAATATTGTTGCCAAAAACCCAGAGAAACACCATATTAGAAATCAGGTGCCACCAACCGCCGTGTAAAAATTGTGATGTAAACAAAGTGATCCATTCCGGTACTGGCTGATTGATGACTCCACCAGCAAAACTTATACTTAACTGGCGTGGTATCACTGCGTACAGTTGGAAAAACTGATTCAATTGTGCATCTGACAAAGAAAATTCGTGAAGAAATACTAAAACATTAATGCCAATCAAACCGTAGGTAACATAAGGTGTGATTCGCGTTGGGTTTTCGTCGTATAGGGGAAACACTGGTGTTTTCTGTTATGACTAATAACTGCACTATAACCTGTAGAGCTTGCAGTTGCTAAGTATAGAGGATTTCACCCTACAAATAATTTAATTAAATAGAGGAATTTCGGTATAGGGAATAGGAAATAGTTCGGAGTTAGGGGTTGAGAGTTAGGAGTTTTTTACTAAGAATGTATTCATTCCCTGCGCTATTATGCCCATGCCCTATGCACAATTAATTACCAGGATTCGTCTGGGGATTTGTCGCTAAACAAACCTAATATAGGACCAAGAATTGCTCCAAATACAAAACCACCAGCGTGTGCCCAATAGGCAATTCCACCACTTTCCATACCGATGTTAGTAGGCATTCCTAAACTAGAAACACCGTAAAAAGCTTGTTGGATAAACCAAAATCCCAAGAAGAAGTATGCGGGAACTCGGAAAGTAGGAAAAAATATACCTAAGGGTACGACACCAATAACTTCTGCCTTAGGAAAACGGATAATGTATGCTCCCATGACACCGGCGATCGCACCGCTAGCGCCTAAAGAAGGAATTAGGGAGCCTTGAGAAAAATACCACTGTGTCAAGGATGCCAAAACACCACAAGCCAGGTAAAAAATCAAATATTTAACATAACCTAGTTTTTCTTCAACGTTGTTACCAAAAATCCACAGAAACAACATATTACCGCCCAGGTGCAACAAACCGCCGTGCAAAAACTGAGAAGTAATCAAAGTCAACCATTCTGGAATGGGTTGATTTACTGCAATTCCACCGAAACTGTAGCTCAATTCTCGCGGCACTACAGCAAATAGGTGAAGAAAGCCGTCCAGAAACTGGGGTGGTAAACTCGATTCGTAAAGGAAAGCTAGAATATTAACGGCAATCAGTCCATAAGTAACATAAGGTGTGATGGAAATCGGATTATTGTCTCTAATTGGAACCACAGCAGTTTTCCTAATTTTGAAGCACCAGCATTAGATTACCGAATTTTGACGATAACTACTTCTAACCTGCGGTTGACATATTTACAGACATTTTTGGCAATTAGGTCAGGTTTTTTACTGCTTTTCTGTGATTACATCGCTATTGTTATCAAGTTGATGATTTTTGCTTTTATTTTTTCAAGATCGTTTTCCTTATGCATTACTTTTTCTTTGCAGTAATTCCGAAAGGCATATTGCCACAACACAGTACCATGACTAAGGGCTAGCTTTAGAAAAATCCACTAACATTACAAAAGCTTGAGCGTCATGGGTGCCCCTCACAAAGACATTGAGCATTTTCACCTCTTTTAGCTATAACTGCTTGCAATATCTTCACAAAAATTGGATTGATGAAAACTATCCAGATTGATACCCATAGAACTGAACGTATTAATGCGATTATTCAAGAGCGGCAAAGGTTTGGTAGTCGAATCGAACGCGATAAAGCAAATCTGGAAGCTCTTCTGTTAGCACTAATCAATTTAAGACAGCACCAATCTGAGTTTCTCGCTCGTGGAATTGACGCTACATCTGCTAAACGTTTGTCTGAAATTGATTTTGAGCTAATTAATGAGATTGATCGTCTTTTATATTTACTAGAAAAATTACGATATCGCTATACTCGCAATACAATAAATATCGCAGTTGTTGGTTATGCTCGACAAGGTAAAAGTCGCTTATTACAAAGTTTAACCGGACTCAGTAACCGAGTAATTCCCGATGGTGGCGAGGGATACTGTACGGGAACATTAAGTAAAATTGTTCACAAATCTAGGTTGCCACAAGCAGTAGCAAAGGTACATTTTTATTCACCAAATGAATTCAGTAAGCAAGTAATCAATCCCTATTACGAAACCTTGGGATTGGCTGGAAAACCTATAACTTTTGAAGAATTCGCTCGCACTCCTCCGCCTAGTTTACCTGCTTATAAGAAGGATAGCGAAATTGACAAAGCTAGATACGGTCATTTCCGTAAGAATTATTACTATAATATCGCCAAATATCGCCATTTTCTCGGAACTCCAACCATAGAGATTACTGAGTCAGAAATTCCAAAATATGTTACTCAAGATTTTATTGATGAAAGCGGCAATAAAATTGTTAACCATTTAGCAGTTAAAGAAGTTGAAATATCTTGTTCTTTTCCTCACGAGGATATTGGTCAAATTTCATTGTTAGATTTACCTGGTTTGGGAGATACAAACTTAATTGAAGCGGAACGGTTAATTAAAATTATCTCTCAAGAAGCTGATTTTATTGTATTTGTTCGCAGACCGGAAGCTAATGCTGTTTGGGGAGCAGCACATTTGAAGCTGTATCAAATTGCCCGCGATGCTTTATCGAATTTTCCCCTTTCTAAGTGTTCTTTTATGGTTCTCAACCGCAGTCAAGATGGTGTAGAAGGTGGTGATAATAGCTACCGTTGCCAGAAATTGCAAGCAGAACTCAAAGAAACACCAATTCGAGTTGCAAAGTGTATTGTTGCTGATTGTTCTGATTCTCAAGAGGCTTTTACCGAAGTTTTAGAGCCGATTCTTGATTATTTAGTTGAGAATGTGGAGTCAATTGAAAGAGAATATGGGCATTCTTGTCAAAAACAATTAGAGACACTTTGCCAAAATATTAATGTTGAGTTAGAAAAAGCTACTGTTGCTTTGGCAAGTTACGGCGATCGCGATTTATTATTTGAACAACTTTTTGAACAGTTTTGGCGAAAATTGACAAATGATTTAGAAAATTTATTAGCAGAGTTAAAAGAAGATCGGCATAGCTTAGATAGGGAATTTGAAGAACGAGTTAAAAATACCATTCAAAGATGTCGAATGGATACGGGAATTCCTAAAACCTGCGATGAAATTGCAGAACGCTGTCATCTTTTTGGCTCTTATGACACTGCTTACAACGAATTTTTGCATGAAATCCGCACTAATTTTTTAGGACATTTCCTATCTTTGGATCGAGCGATGCAACTTTCGTTGTCAAGCCGAAAATATTTAGTCATCAAAATACTCAAATCTCATTTGGGAGAGCTTGCAGATTCATCGGAAATCAATTTTATCAAAATGATTTATAACCTTCTTCCCGATAACTCCAGCAATCTCAAATTGGGTTTTCAAAGGCTTTATGAGTTGGATGTTTCCAATGCAGGGAAAATAATCCGCCTTCTAAGACAAAATAATGTCGATAAACTCAAGCCAGATAATAACCAATTTGCTTTATTACAACAAATTAATTCCTCGGATGAAGTTGTTACTTCGGAATTCAATATCGAAGAACAAATGTTATATATACTACAAGAACTACATAAAGAAGCAGTTGATAAGTCGGAGGAAGCCTTAAATCAAATACTCAGCGAACCTTCTACTGATGCTTATTTTATGCTAGAGGAATTTGTAGACAGAGTTATTCGCGCCAAAGGGGTACAATTAGAATGGCGAATTTTTCTTCGCAAAGAATGTCATCAAGTGTGGTCGGAATTTCGACAAATAGAACAGCGGGTTCAACAGCAAAATATTTGGAGCGCATTAGTTGAACGTGCCAAAGTAGTTAATGCAATGTTTAGCTAACAGGAATGGCCGCAATTGTTACAATTTCGGTTGGTGCCGTACACTCACCGTCTTATTATTGGGTTAAAAATTAGTCAGTGTACGAGCACCCTACAAGAAAAGGCGGCCAGTTGCGGCCATTCCTAGCTAGATGAAAACTAAAAAGTTAAGAGTTATCAAAAATAACTCTTAACTTTGGATTTAAAACTAATGCTAAATCCCTATAAATTTACTTGAGTTGTGCGTTAGGGTGAACGCTCGCGTGCGGGCGGGAGCGTGTCCGTTAGCTAAGCGTCTGAAGACATAGGAATATCATCTAAAAGACCTCCACAAGCATCAACAAGCAAATCTACAACTTGATTAAAGCCTTCCTTTCCACCATAATAGGGGTCAGGAACTTCTTTAAGAGAGTAACTGCGGCAATAGTCACACATCAAGCGCACTTTGTCTTGATATTTCCCGCTCGAATCCATAGAAAGAATATTGCGATAATTCTCCCTATCCATCGCCAAAATCAAATCGAAATTTTCAAAATCGGCTGATGAAAATTGGCGTGCTTTACCGCAAAGTTTAATTCCTAAAAGAGCATTAGCAGCAGCACTCATGCGAGAATCAGGTCTACTACCAATGTGATAACTCGATGTTCCAGCAGAATCACAGTGGATAGAATCGCTCAAACCAGCTTTTTCCACCAAGTGATTCATCACATTTTCTGCTGTTGGGGAACGACAAATGTTACCTAAGCAGACGAATAGCAGCTTATAAGCCATAATCCACTTTTAAAGTATCTCAAGTTTTGCAGTTTCTAGGATATAAGACTGCTGACTTCGCTATCTTCAAAATCCGGGAAGTTCTAGTCCGCTAGTCAAATCTTCCATGCGATCGCGCATGGTGGCAGTGGACTTATTGTAAGCATCTTTCATTGCTGCTGTCACTAGATCGGAAAGTACTTCTGCTCCTTCATTCATAGCATCGGGAGAAACCTCTACTCGTTTGGGTTCTTGGTTTCCACTAAGAATTACCTTTACCATTCCACCACCAGATTCTCCTTGGATTTCCATTTGCTCCAATTCTTCTT
>ERZ1740059.553-NODE-553-length-19608-cov-6.565949_pt1 | contig 19608 bp, 16 predicted proteins | sample MGYA00581744_ERZ1740059 | MGnify/ENA primary metagenome ERZ1740059 (study PRJEB43018, sample SAMN04849738) | marine metagenome | isolation source: floating plastic debris | place: Pacific Ocean | collected 2008-08-28 | study: EMG produced TPA metagenomics assembly... | reverse complement strand
TCTCTGCCGTGAAGGCGTGCGTGGCCGGGCTGCCCCCCGGCGCGCATCCCTCCTCGTTGGCCGCGCCGGCGCCGAGCGGCCGTCCCACGCCGAGATCGACGCCGGTGCGGAAGGTCCAGGTGGGTCCCTCGGGCCGGCGGGCCTGGTTCAGCGGGCTGAAAGCGAGGCCGAGGCGGAGCTCGTCGACCCCCGAGCGCGTCGGGCTGACGAAGGGCAGGGAGAAGAGCGGCCCCTCGGCCCCCGCGGCGCCGAGCCTCGTGGCGCCGGCGCCCCGCGCGTCGAGGCGCCGGTCGTCGCGGAGCACGAGGGGGAGCCGCGCGTAGAGCGCGGTGTCGCGGAAGACGCCCACGTCGAGGCCGAGCTCGAGCTCGTTGCGGAGGTGCAGGTAGCGCCCGACGGTCTCGAAGCGCGTGCCGAGGGCGCCCCCACGCTCGCGCTGGATGCGTCCGACGAGGCGGGAGCGTCGAAAGGCCACCCGGGCGTGCAGATCGAAGAGGCCTTCGCCCTCGCGCGCGTCGATGACGTCCGTGTAGCTGATGGGGTCGGAGAGCAGCCGAAGCGGATCCTCCGCGCGTGCTGGCGCGCGCGCCAGCAGCACCGAGAGCAGGCCCACCAGCGCCACGAGAGTCTTGGGTCGGGGAAGGCCGGTCACGGCGCGCTGCCCTGGTCGCCGAGGCCGGCGTCGGGACCCCCCATGTCGTCCCCGGCGCCCGGTGGCGCGTCGGCGATCACCGGCGGGGGGAGCGTGAAGACCTCGGTGAGCCCCACCAGCGAGAGCTCCCTCGCGTCTCCGGCCAGGGTGAGCTGCACGCCGCCCGTGCTCAACACCGACGACGCCCCGATGGCCGTCAGCCGATGAAAGGCGCGGGCTCGGAGAAGGTTGGCCTCGGTCACGATCTCCGGCGGCGCGCTCCCGTCGACGCCGGCAATCGCGGGATAGCGGACCAGGCGGACGCCCGAGCGGAGGTTCGCGCTGGTCACGCCGCCGCTCACCAGGACCTGGCCGTCCGCCAGCACCGCGGCAGCGCCAAAGCTCTGGCGTGCGGCGGGGGGCGTCGGGTTGGCGAGGGTCGTCCCGGTCCCCGCGGTCACCACGAAGGCACGTTCCCCTCCGCCGCCGGGCGCGCAGCGCACCGTGGCGGCCTCCGCGTCGAAGGTGGGCGCGCCCTCGGCGTCGCCCGCGAGGCAGCGGGGCCCGTACCAGCCTGCCACGCCCACACGGGCGCCCCCGTCCAGCGGAAGGAGCGTTGGCGCCAGGAGGGCCCGCGCGGCGGCCTCGTCGACGCCGGGGAACGCCGTGGAGGCGGCGGCGTCTTCGACGCGGCCCGAGCTCGGACCCTCGGGGTGCCACACGTCGGCCAGGTCGCCGTTGCTTTCGGCGCGCGCTGCGCCGCCCACGATCCAGACCTCGGGCTGGGCCCCGCCGACGAGGCCGATGGCGCTCGGCAGGCGCCGCGCCACGCGGAGCGCACCACTGGGCCGGAACGCGGGGCCGCTCGCCGCTGCGGCATCGAAGAGGGCGAAGGTCCGCGACGCGGCGTCGTCGCTGCCGCCGACGAGGAGCACCTGAGCGCGCTCCCCCGGAACCGCGACGGCAGCGTGGAGGAGGCGCCGGTCCCCGAAGGTCCCGAGGCGCTCGGCTTCCACCGGTCCCACGAAGCGTCCCCGGCCCGGATCACCGTCCCGCTCGAAGTCCACGCTCTCGGCCCCCGCCTCGGGGTCGAAGAGCTCGAAGCTCGTCAGCGCCGGATCGTCCGAGGTAGTGGGCTGGAAGGTGAGATCGAAGCCACTCGGCTCCCCCTCACCGTCGGCGTCCTCGGGGCGGAGCACGAGGAAGGCGTCGCGAGCGCCGCCGGCCACGAGGACGCGTCCGTCACCGAGCCGCGTGGCGCTGTGCCCGCCGCGCGCCACGCCCATGCTCAGCGCGACCTCCGTCCACCGCGCCGTGGCCGGCTCGTAGAGCCAGGCGTCGCGCGTGGCGCGCAGGAGGAAGCAGATGGCCCCGGGCGGCGCCCCGCGCGGACAGAAGCCCTCGGCGACGTCGTCGAAGCCGCCGGAGACGAGCACACGGCCGTCGCTGAGCGCCGTCGCGGTGTGGAGGAAGCGCGGGCTCGGCCCCACGGTCGGCACCGGCTGAGCCCGGCCCACCTCGTAGAGGGCCACGCGGACGATGCGGCGCTCGCCGGCGGAGAGGAGGAGCGGGCCCGAGCGGCCGACGGCGCGGACCTCGCGCGCGTCGAGGCTGCCGAGGGCCTCCAGCTGGACCTCGATGGTCTCGTCCGTCGGGAGGCCGCCCACGAGAAGCTCGCGGCGCCCGTTCCCGTCGGCGTCGCCGAGGCCGGAGAGCGCGACGGGCGTGCCGCGGCGAAGCGCGCGACCCTCGCCGTCGAGCACCAGGGCCTGAACGGCCACCACGCCTTCCGGGATGCCCCCGGTCAGGAAGCTGGCCCGGAGCGCGACGATCTCGGGCCCCGGCGACGCACACGCTGCCAGCGCGAGGACCGTCGCGAGGACCAGGGAGCACCGCATCGCGCGACCCTACGGCAGCCCGAGCGGCGGGGCCATGGCGCGCGACGCCTGCCGTCAGTCGCGAAGCGCTTCGACGCGGGCGTAGGCCTCGCTGCCGCTGATCCCCTGCCGGGCCGCCAGGGCCTTGGCGATCGCCTTGGGTCGCTCGCCCGCGGCGAGACGCGCCTTCACGAAGGCGGCGAGGGCGTCGTCGTCGAGCGGCTCGGGCGCGCCCGCCTCGTCATCGGCCTCGACGACGAGCGTCACCTCTCCGCGGATCGCGTCGCCGGCGGCCTCGGCGGCTCCGGCGAGCTCGGTGGCGCTGCCGACCCGGAACTCCTCGTGGAGCTTCGTGAGCTCACGGCAGAGGGCGACCCGGCGCGCGCCGAGCCGCGTCGCCAGATCACGAAGGAGCGCCGGCGTTCGTCCCGGCGCTTCGTAGAGCACCTGAGCGGCCGGGTCCGCGGCGACGGAGTCGAGGAAGCGCCCGCGCTTGCCGCCGGCCCGGGGCGGGAAGCCGAGGAAGCGAAAGCGCTCCGCGCGGAGACCCGCGCCGGCGAGCGCCGTGAGCACGGCGCTCGCCCCCGGCGCGACGCTCACGGGTACGCCGGCCTCCCGGGCCGCGGCCACGAGCCGGATCCCCGGGTCGCTCACCAGGGGCGTCCCGGCGTCGCTGACCAGCGCCATGCTCTCGCCGCTCTGGAGACGTCGCACGAGCGCCGCGACCCGGCCCTCGTCACTGTGCGCGTGGAAGGGTTCGAGGGGCCCGGGGATCTCGAAGTGCGTCAGCAGCTTCCGCGTTCGCCGGGTGTCTTCCGCGAGCACCAGGTCGACCTCGCGTAGCAGTCGCAGCGCCCGGAGCGTGATGTCCTCGAGGTTCCCGATGGGGGTGGCGACGACCCAGAGCACGGTGGTGGACGCGAGGGCTAGTTCGCTTCGTAGACGTCGACGACGTCGCCGACCTCGGCTTCGAGGAACTTGCGCATCTTGCCGAGGAGGCGCTTTTCGATCTGCCGCACGCGCTCGCGGCTGACGCCGAAGCCGTCGCCGAGCTCCTGGAGCGTCTTCGGGGCCTCGGCCATGAGCCGCTCGTCGAAGATGACCTTTTCCTTGCCCTCGAGGGTGGCCCCGTACTCGCGGATCTTGCCCTTGAGTGTGTCGCCCACCTCTTCCGCCGCGAGCACGTCGCTGATGTCCGGCGCGCCTGCATCGAGGAGGTCGACACGTGCGACGCGGCCGTCTTCGCCGCCCACGGGGGCGTCGAGGCTCGCGTCCCCGGCGGAGAGACGCCGGTCCATGCTGACCACATCCTTCACGGGAACGCTCAGGCGCTCGGCGATCTTCTCCGGCGAGGCCTCGATGCCCATGGCGCTCAGCCTCGCCTTCTCCTTCTGGAGGTTGAAGAAGAGCTTCCGCTGCGCCTGCGTCGTCCCGAGCTTCACGAGCCGGTGGTTGTTCAGGATGAAGCGGAGGATGTAGGCGCGGATCCACCAGGCCGCGTAGCTCGAGAGCTTGACCCCCTTGTAGGGGTCGAACTTCTTCACGGCCTGCATCAGGCCGATGTTCCCCTCCTGCACCAGGTCCAGGAGGTTCTTGTAGGCCTGCTTGTAGTCGTAGGCGATCTTGACCACGAGGCGCAGGTTCGAGGTGACCAGGCGCCGCGCCGCGTCGAGGTCGCCCTCCTCGACGTAGCGAAGGGCGAGGGTCTGCTCTTCCTCCCGCGTCAGCAGCGGGTAGCGCGAGACGTCCTTCATGTAGGCGGCGAGCGGGTCCCGCCGCGCCACGGAGTCGCTCGTCCGGGCGAGGCTGGTGCCGCGCTTCTTGGGGCGCGGGATGACCTCTGCCGGCACGTCCAGCACCTCGTCCCCGTCGACTTCGGCGTCGGCCTCGGCGGCGAGGGTCTCGTCGGACTCGTCCTCCTCGTCGATCACCTCCGCTTCGAGGAGCTCGGGCTCCTCCGCGGGGGTCGGTCGCTTTCGCTGGGTGGCCATCGCAGGGTTCACAAAGGGATGAGTCGCGTCAGCACCAAGGGGCGCTACGGGGAGAGCGCTCGGCGCTAGGCGAGCGCGGCCTCGTATTCGGCCTCTTTGAAGCCGACCAGCACGAAGTCACTACCCTCGATTAGGGGACGCTTGATGAGCTTCCCGTCCGCGGCGAGGGCCTCGATCGCCTGGGCCTGGGTCATGGTCTTCAGCTTCTCGCTGAAGCCACCCTGGCGGTAGCTCATGCCCGAGGTGTTGAAGAAGCGCTTCAGCGGGAGGCCCGAGGCGCGGAGGAGCTTCTGGAGCTTCGTCTTGCTCGGCGGCTTCTCGACGATGGGGACCTGCTCATAGGCGATCCCGTTCCCGTCGAGCCACGCGAGGGCCTTCTTGCAGGTCCCGCACTTCGCGTACGACCACACCTTGAGCTTCCCGGTCGGCATGGAGCGGACCCTAGCAGTCGGTGCCGCCCTTCCGCGACGTGGCCCGCGCGCCCGCCGCTCGGCCCGGGGTACGTTGACGAGGCCGGCGCCTCTCCCGCACCGTCGATGCATGCGCTTTGCTTGGATGATGGTGTGTCTCGTCGCCTGCGAGGCGGCGCCGCGGGTCGCGGTGGATGCGGCGATGGCTCCGGGAGACGCGGACGGCGACACCATCGCCGACCGCGACGAGGGCGGCGGCGCGACGGATACGGACGGGGACGGCACGCCGGACCTCCGGGACACCGACTCCGACGGGGACGGGTTGCCGGACGCCTTCGAGGCCGGCGACGCGGACCTCGCGACGCCTCCCGTGGACTCCGATGGGGACGGGACCCCGGACTTTCGGGACCTCGACAGCGACGACAACGGCCGGGCCGACCGCCTCGAGGGCGCCGGAGACGCCGACGGGGACGGCACGCCCGACGCGGCCGACCCGGACGACGACGGCGACCTGCTCCTCGACGTGGAGGAGCTCGGCCCGACGGCCACGGACGAGCAGCCACGCGACTCGGATGGGGACGGCGTACCCGACTTCCGCGACCAGGACGCCGATGGCGACGGCATCCTCGACCGCGACGAAGGAAGCGCCGACCCCGACGGCGATGGGCTCGGCAACTACCTCGACCTGGACAGCGACGGGGACGGGCTCGTCGACGCCGTCGAGGCCGGCGACGGGGACCTCGAGACGCCGCCGGTGGACACGGACGGCGACGGCACGCCGGACGTGCTCGACCTCGACTCGGACGATGACGGGCTCGTCGACGACCTCGAAGCCGCCGAGGGCACGAGCCCTACACGCGCGGACACGGACGACGACGGAGTCACCGACCTCATCGAGCGGGCCGCAGGCAGCGACCCGCGCGACCCGGAGGAGAGCCCGCGGACCCGCGGGGACTTCGTCTTCGTCGTTCCCTTCGAGGGCGACCCCGACCCCCCGGTGGACACGCTCGCGTTCCGCTCCTCCATCCGCGCGGCGGACGTCTACTTCTCCTTCGACACCTCGACGACCATGGCCGCGGAGGCGGCGGCGCTTCGGAGCGCGACCACCGGCGTGCCCGCGATCATCGATGCCCTGCGCTGCGCCGAGAGCGGCATGCGCTGCGACGCGGACGCGGACTGCACGGCCGACGAGGTCTGCGCACCCGAGGGACGCTGTGTGGAGAGCCCGGCGCTCGAGGGCTGCCTCGTCGACCTCTACACCGGCGTAGGCCGGTGGAAGCACATCGACAGCTTTCAAAACCTCGTCACCACCCAGGCCGACCCCGCGGTCACCGCCGCCGCCATTCCCCCGACGCCCGACTTCTGGGTCGCGCCGGTGCAGGCGGTCGCCTGCGTGGCCGACGGCGCCAGCTGCCTCAACGACGACCGCGACTGCGCACCCTTCGGCGTCGGGTGCCCGGGCTTCCGCGAGAGCGCGGTCCGCATCCTCGTGCAGATCACCGACGCCAACGACGAGTGCCTGTGCGGCTTCACGGGCTTCCCCTGCGACGTCACCGACGGCGACCCGCCGCGCTGCGCGCTCTTCACGGCGGCCGGCGCCGGGGCCGCGCTCGCGGCGCAGCAGATTCAGTTCATCGGCCTCATCGGTGAGGGCACGCAGTTCGGCGTCGGCGAGTCGCGTGCGCTCGCCGCGGAGATCGGCCGCGCTGCCGGCTCGGTCGACGCCGCCGGCGAGCCCTTCGTCTACGACGCCACGGACGCGGCCGTCGTCGACCAAACCGTGCGCGCCGTGCGCGACATCGTGACGGAGAGCCGCTTCGACTACGCCATCACGGCCCGCGAGGGAACGGGCGATGACGGCGACGCGCTTCCCTTCATCGAACGCTTCGAGGCGCAGGACGAGGGTCCCGGGTGCACCGATGGGCTCGAGCGGCGCGACGGCGACGGCGACGGGTTCGACGACGTCTTCGTCGGCGTGCAGCCCGGGCAACAGGTCTGCTGGGACGTCGTCGTACGCCCGAACGACCGGGTGGAGCCACTGCGAACGCCGCAGGTCTTTCGGGCGCGGCTCAGCGTTCGCGCCGATGGCTCCGAGGTGGACGCCCGGGTGGTCTACTTCCTGGTGCCGGCCGACACCTCCCTCCCGCCCATTCGCTGAGCGCGCGGCGCGCCTTCACCCGTCGTCGGGCTCGTCGTTCGGCTCGTCGTCGTCCCCGGCATCCGCGCCGCTGGCCGTGGCCGTCGCCGGCGGCGGCGAACGCCCCGCGCCCTGCGCGCGAATGCGCCCGCCGAAGGTCCCGCTCACCCGGTACTGGATGGCCCCGTCCTGCGCCGTCGCGGCGCGGAGCCGTGGCGTGACCTCCATCAGGGAGAAGAGGGCCCGCGTCTTGTCGCTCTTGTCGCGGTAGCTCTCCTTCACGTCGGCACGCACCAGCAGATCGATGCGCGACGCGCGGACGGGCTGAAGGAGCGTGATGGTGCCTTCGCCGTCCAGGTCGAGGTCGGTGCCGCGGCTCTGCAGCCGCTCGAACTGCATCACGCCCTCCTCGACGTTGGCTCGAATGGTGAGCGTACCCGCGTCGATTTGCTCGACGGTGAAGCCATCGCCGGGGAGCGCGTCGACCTTGAGCTTCGCGTTGCCGTCGCCCACCTGGAGCCCTTCGACGTCGAGGCTCAGCCGGCCCGTCGTGTTCGTCGCTTCGGAAGCCAGCGTGACGTCCACGTCCGCCTGGAGGCGGCCGCGCAGCGGCAGGCCCAGGTAGGCTCGAAGGAGGCCCATGCGGCGGAGGTTCAGCCCGGACGCATCCAGGTCGAGGCGCTGGCTCGACTCGGCGCGCTCGAGCTCCCCCTCGAAGCTCCCGCCCGCCAGCTCACCCTCGAAGCTCACGTTCAGCGATCCCGTGAGCAGCGCGAGCAGCCCGACGCGGGCGTGCAGCCGCGGGAAGGTCATCGCCAGCGGCGGCATTCCCGGCGTCTCCGAAGCCCTCGTGAGGGTGACGCCCGTGAGCGTCGCGCCGGTCACGAAGCTCGGGCTGAGATCCACGATCTCCAGGCCGAAGCCGCTCGGCGAACGCACGCCGCCGGGCCCGAGGGGGTTCTCGACTTCCTGGATGATCCGCTCCTTCACCCGGCCGTAGGGGAAGGTCAGGTAGGCGAAGACCGTGAAGCAGACCCCGAAGAAGAGCGGGTAGCCGATGAAGCGCCGGAGCTTCTTACGCATGGGCGACCCTCACCGAGGCCCCGGAGGTCCGGCGCGTCCGCCGGCGCGCATGGACGCCCGCATCCCCCCCATGCTGGCGTCGGCCTCGCCCTCCGCCTCGGCGCGGTCGTAGGCGATGACGCCGAGCTGCACGTTGTAGCTCGTGCCCTGGCGAAAATGCTCGATCTGGAGGCGCTCGATGGCCACCGGGTAGCGACTGTTCTCGATGTCCGCGAGCATGAGCATCACCGGGCGGAGCTCCACGCCAGGAAGCGTCGCCCGCACGTTCCGGCGCGTGAACTCCCCGATGACCTGCTCGGGCTGGTCCGTGACCTCGCGGAGCGTGAGCTCCTGGTCCTGCGCCCGCGCCTCGATGAAGCTCCCGAGGGGCGGGGCCGGGGTCCCGTAGCGCTGCGCCGCGGCCCGTTCCTCCGCGCGCCGCGCGGCGAGCTGCCCCTGCCCGCGCTGGATGGCCCGGAGCGTGGCGACGATCTCACGGTTCTCGTCTTCGATGTCGCCGATGGCCCGCGTCATGAGGACCATCGGGAGCACTACGACGATCACCAGGAAGACCACGCCGAGCAGCTGCACCAGCCGCCGCTCACGCTCGTTCAGGTTCTCGAAGCTGCTGCGCAGCCCGGCGAGGGGATCAGCGGCCACGGTTCCTCCTCCGGCGCGAGCTGCCTTCCTCTTCCGCCGGCGCGTCGCCTGGGCAGCCGATGGTGACCTCGAGGCGATAGTTCAGCTTGTCGTCGCCGGCGTTCGAGGTCGGGCCCTTGTCGACCTCTTGGAAGCACTCGTGCGCCTCGAGCGCTGCGACGATCTGGTCGCGCTCGGCGATGCTCGCGACGACGCCCTGGATCTCGAAGCGGCCTTCCCGTGCCACGTCATCGACCTCCACGGTCATGCGCCGCGTGTCGTGGGTGACCTCCGCGGAGACCGCCGCGCTGATGGCCTCGAGCGCGTCGAAGGCCGTGAAGCGCGGCAGGGGATCGGCGGCGCTGGCGCCTCCTTCGAGGAGCTCCTTGGCCCGGCTCGGGCTGTCCGTGCGCACGTCGAAGACGGCCTCGGTCACCTCGCCGAGCTGGGCGCGAAGCTCCTCGCGCTCGTCGCTGAGCGTCGACCAGCGCGCGTAGGTCGCGAAGGCGAAGCTCAGGAGCACCGCCGCCGCCGCCGCCGCGACGAGTCGCGCGTGGTCGCGCACCCACCCGAGGCTCTGCGTCGACGCGAACTCGCCCTGGCGCAGGTCGAGGCGCTTGCCCTTGTTTGCCATCCGCCCTGCGAGCGCGAGGGCCCGTGCCCAGGGGAGCGCGGCGAGGGCGTTCTGGGAGGGGACCTCGTCTTCGGAGCCGGTCTCGTCGGGCTGCTCTCCGGGGCCCGCGAGCTCGAGGCGGGGCGCTCGTGGCATCTCGTCGAGTGCGAGCGCCGCGAGCGGAACGTCGCCGCCCGAGTCCGGGCCCTCGAGCGTCTCCGCGAGCCCGGCCATGGGCTCGAGGGCGCTGCCTGCCTCGCGGGTCGTCGCCGGCGGAAGCGAGACGCGCGCGCCGGCGTAGGGCGCAGGCAGCGGGAGCGCCGGCATCGGCAGCGGCGTCGCCACCACGCCGGTCACCTCCTCGAGCCAGGGAAGGACGGTCTTGGGCGTGCCCACGCCGGCCGCGAAGACCCGCGCGATGGGAGCCCGTCCGGAGGCCCGGTAGGCGCCAATGCTGCGTCGCAGGCTCATGGTGAGCTGCGCCGCGCTCGCGCCACCGGCGTCGAGCACCTCGGCGCCGCCGCTCAGCGTTCGCGCGAAGGTGCAGGCGCCCGCCTCGAGCACGCAGACCTCCGTACGCGTTCCGTCGACCTCGACGACGAGGATGATCTCCGCCGAGGCGAGCTCGGGGATCACGTGCCGGAGACCATCGAGCGCCGCGGCGCCCACGGCCAGCTCCTTGGGGTCGATGCCGGCGGTCGCGAGCTCGGCCAGCCGCCCGGCCACGCGCTCCTTGGGCACCGCCGTGGCCAGCACGCGGAAGGTCGTCGCGTCCTGATCCACAGGCTGGTGGTCCACCACGGAGTCGACGGCATCGAAGGGCAGCAGGTCGTCGAGCTGCCCCGGGAGCGTTTCGGCGACCTTCTTGGCCTTGGCCACGCCGATGGGCAGCTCCACCACGCGGAGCGATGCTTCCTGCCCGTCGAGGGCGGCCACCACGAGCTCCGGCGGCGGGCTGAGCTGGGTCACCACCTGCTGCACGGCGGCGGCCAGGGCGTCGTCGCGGGCGTCGAGCCCGGGCGCGCTGCCGTCCGGGAGAGGCCCCGGCGCCTCGACGCGCGCACCGACGTATTGGAGCACCTCGACCTTGCGGCTCGAGGTGCGCGCCAGCACCCCGCGCACGTCGTCGCCGTCGATGTCGATACCGAGAATCCGCGCCATTAGCAGGCTGCCGCCAAAGGCGACCCGTCGGGGTCGCGAGTGAATTCGCGTCGCCAGGTGCGTCCGCGAGCTGAGGAAATGTGGTGCATTTTCGAGGTGAGGGGATGGCGGCTGGCGGTGGGAAGGCGCCGTGAAACCGCGCCGTCGCCTTTGGCGGCAGCCTGTTAGTCGACCCGGTAGTAGTGGAAGATGCCGAGCCCCGGCATGCGCCCTGCGTTGGGCGGCGGCGGGGTCCAGCGGTCGTGGAAGTTCATGATCGTGTTCAGTCGGGTGCGGGCCTTCCAGCCGCCGACGCAATACCCCGTGGGGTCGCGCTCCCGGCAGCCGGCCTGGCCGGTGACCTGAATGGTGAAGATGCGGGCCGCGGTCACGAAGCTGTTGTCGATCTCCGCCCGCACCGAAGCGGGGATGCTGATGGGCGTGAAGAGGAGCGGGCTCTGCTGGCCGAGAAAGCCCTGGAGCATCGGGTAGAGGTCCCGCGCACCGCCGCGCCCCTCGACGAAGTTCAGAAAGTCCGACACGCGCGTGAAGAAGGGCACGGGGATCAGCTGCCGCGCGGTGTTCGTGAGCTGGATGAACTTCGCCGCCTCGAGGGGGTCGGCGCAGAGCGTCGTGCCCTCGAGGAAGGAGCAGAGCCGCGCCAGCAGCACCTCCGGCGGCCCTTCGTTCACGTTGACGAGGCCCGAGCCGTAGATGGTGAGCGTGCGCGCCTCGGGGTCCTCGGGCCGGGGCTCGACGAAGGTGGCCCAGAAGTCGTCGCCGACGCCGCGCACCATGCGGAGCTCCTCGAGGGAGTCGAGGGGCGCGTTCTTGCCGCGGTAGGGGTCCGGCAGGCGCTGATAGAGGTCGTCCTCGGAGCCGCTCGCGCTGACCTGTGACCGGCCCGGGTCGAAGACCGTGCGATCGGTATCGTAGTCCCACCAGTCGATGAGCGCGCCGATGGCGTCGATGCGGCTCGTGAGCTGACCGTCGCGGTCCCGCTGCTGGAAGAGCGGGTCGAAGGGGCTCGGCGCCTGGTACCCGCCGGTCATCGCGAAGAGCTGCATCGAGAGGCTCCGCCGCGCCTGGTCACCCGCGAAGTTCAGCGGGAGGTTCACGTTGATCTTCGAGTTCTCGGCGAAGGCGACGATCTCGCAGCCGGCGTCCGTGCCATCGAGCCCCTGAGCGCTGCCGAGGTCGATGCCCGTTTGGAGGCCGCGGCTTCCCTCGAAGTCGCAGAAGGGCTTGAGCACCTCGTTGGCGAGGCTCCACACCGGTAGCATGGGCGGCGGGCGACCGATGAGGGCCTGGTAGAGCGGCGCGACGGTGGCGCGGATCTGCGGCTCCCGCTGCACGAGAAGTCGCGTCAGGTTGAGCCCGCTCCGGGCCATGAACTCGGCGCGCACCTCTTCACGGGCGCTCGTGGCGATGGCGAAGTGAGTCCCCGTCGTCTCGTGGAAATCGGCGAGCACGACGGTCAGGATGGTGATGGCCGTGATGGCGATGATGAGCGCCACACCGCGCCGGCGATCGTGACGCCCGCGCCCGGCGCGCCGGGCCCGCGAGCGGCTTCCCGCGGCCCCGCGGAGCACGAGGCGACGTTCGTGTGTCCTGCGCCTCATGGGTTGTAGATCGCGTGGTTGAGGCCGAAGCGCATGGGCACCGCCGCACGCGTGGCGTAGGTCAGGGTCCGTCCGCGGCGTCGCGGGTGGGGCACCTCGAGCGTGATCTTCACCTGCGCCGGCAGCAGGTTCGGCTGCCCCGTCACGCTCGCCTCGCCCTCGACCGTGCTCCACTCGAGCTGCCACTCGCCCGTGCTCGAGTTCAGGTACTCGAAGTCGAGGCCTTCGACGTCCTCGAGGAGGATCTCGACGCGGCCGCCGCGTCGGCAATTGTCGTCGATGCGGTTCTGCTCCCGGCGCGCGAGCACCAGCATGTCCTCTTCGGGGTGGCGCGTGACGAAGTAGCTCACCTCGTTCTGGTCCGACTCGTGCGCGTCCCGGTAGAGGCGCCGGTGCCCGAAGGAGGTGAAGTCCAGCCGATCACCCCGGGAACCGTCGTCGCCGACGAAGCAGGTCTCGGTCACCTCGAGCGAGGGGCTCGGGTTCACCTGGGCCGATACGTAGGCCATCGAGATCTCGCGGGCCATGCGCGTCAGCGCCGCCTGGATCACGTGCTGGCGCTCGAGGTCCTCCTCGACGCGTTGCTTGTTCCGCGCCGTCTGGCTGAAGCCGCCCCATACGGCCGCGGAGACCATCGAGAGGATGGCGATCGAGACCATCGTCTCGATGAGCGTGATGCCCGCCTTCGGGCTCTCGCGCGGGCGCGTCATCGGACGTTCGCCCCGCCGGCGTTGCCGTCGTTCCCGCCAGCGCTCCCGCTTCCGCCGGCGCTTCCGCCTCCGCTGATCTGCTGGATCGCGTCGTCGACCGCGGCTGCGTCGGGCGCCGCGCCCTGCTCGGCCACGAGGTACTGGAAGACGTCGAAACTCAGCTCGCGCTCCCCCTCGGTCCAGTTGACCGTGACCACGGCCCGGCGGACCTGCTCCTCGATGCTCGGCTTGAGCACCGGGAAGGCCAGGCTGATGGCGAGCTCGGCCATGCCGTCGCCGCCGAGGTTGCCGCCGCCGCCGAGGAGCGAGTCGAGGGTGTTCGTCTGGGCGGCGGAATCGCCCACGATGGATGACGCATCGAGGCCCGCGCCCGCGCCTTCGTCCTCGCCGCCCTCTTCGTCCTCGAGCAGCCCGTCCTCGGGAAGGAGATCCGGCAGCACGATGCGTTCGACGCGCCACTCGCAGGAGAATCCGTCGATCTCTCCGTCCTCGCAGCAGCCGTCCCGACCCGACGCATCGACGGCGGGGAAGCCCTCGAGGGCCATCTGCTCCTCGACCTCGAACATCTTGCAGCGCGCGAGGTTCGCGGCGACGGAGACGTGCCGCGCTCGGTTCGCCACGGCGATGGCCTGGCCCTGGCTCGAGAAGATGGCCGTGAGCCCGAGGGCGAGGATCGCGATGGCGACCATCACCTCGAGGAGCGTGAAGGCGGCGCTCCGTGCGTCGGCCCTCATAGCCCGTCCCTCACTTCTCCATCCTCGTCGTCGAGGGTGGGCGGATCGTAGGCGAAGGAGTGGATACGCCCCGCGCCCGTGAGCGGGTGGATCTCCACCGTGAAGACGTGGTCGTTGGCGTCGGCGAGCTGCACGGTGGCGTGCTCGGCGCGTCCGCCGGGGAAGAAGTGGATGTAGGCCTTGCCGCTCGTGCGGGGCTCGGGCTCGTGGGGCGTCATCACCTGAACGATGCGCACGTCTTCCAGGCGCCGCGGTCGGTAGCGGCGAATGGGCTCTCCCTCGCCGTTCACGATCGGCCCAAAGCGGGAGCGGCCCGCCTGCACCACCACGGTCTCGTCGAGGCGCGCCTGCGCCGCGGCCCAGGGATCGACGGCGGCGTCGTCCTCGTCCGGGTCGATGTTCCGCTCCGTGGAGGCGTCGAGGTAGACCTGCCCCTCCGCCTCCTCGATGCCAAAGGTCCCCTCGTCCAGGTCGAAGGCGAGGCGCAGCGTGTGCGCCTTGGTGACCGAACGGTGGAAGGCGAAGCGCGCGCCGGCCACGACGCGCGTGCATGCGCTCTTCAGCTTGGTGCGGTGGATGGCCCCGATGCCGTAGCTCACGCCGGCCATGACCCCCGCGAGGAGCACGATCACGATGAGGATCTCCACGAGCGTCATGGCGCGAAGGCGCCGACGTCGCGGGGGTCTCTTCAGGAGCGTGCGCGTGGGGCCCACGGTGGCGTCACTCCGCGTCTTCGGGGCCCGAAATGTCGTCCTCGGTGTCGAACTGCTCGTCGGGCCCGGCGCTCGTCACGAGGATCTCCGTGCCCTGGCACTCGATGCGGTACTCGTTGTTCCAGGGGTCGACGGCGCGCTTCGAGCCGTCGAGGTAGCCCTCTTCCTGGAGCTCCGTGCCCGACTGGGGGCACTCGTTGTTGTCCATGTAGTAGAGCTGCACGGCGCTCCGCATGGACTGGCCGTCGGTGGCGGCCTGGCGGATGTTCGCCTTCTGGAACTGCGGCAGCACGGCGACGCCCACCGCCGTGGCGATGAGGGCCATGATGATCACGACGATCATGATCTCGACGAGGGTCATGCCGTCCGTGCGGAGGGCACGGCGGCTGCGGCGGGCAAGCGTGGCACGGGTCATGGAAGTCACCTTCAGTAGATGTTGTCGTCGACGAGGAGCGAGCCGCTCGGGCCCGCGCTGAGCACGGCGACCTCGTCGGGGTCGGTCCGGCTCGGACACTCCACGTGGAGCTCGTTGCCCCAGGCGTCCTTCGGAACCTCCTGGAGGTAGCGGACGCGGGAGCGGGGAGGGTGCACGAGCTCGTTCGGGGAGACCGGGCACCGACCCACGCGGGCACGGAAGGTCTCGAGGGCCTCGCGCATCTCGGCTACGGCGCGGCGCGTGTCGTCGCGTTGGTTCCGGGCGCGGGCGTCGCGGGCGAAGGCAGAGGCCACGACCAGAAGGACGGCCGAGGCCAGGGCGATCTTCCAGCGCGGCCCCGCGAGCAGGGATCGAAACCCGCCGCGCTGCTCCCAGGGGAGGCGAAGCGTGCTCCGCGGCCGGGTCCTCTTTCGCTTCGTCGCCACGGCTCAGCCCACGAACTCGTTGATCTGGAGGAGCGGCATGAGGATCGAGAAAGCGATGGCGCCGCTCGCGCCGCCCATGATCACGATGATCAGCGGCTCGAGGAGGCTCGTCATGGCCGCCACGCGCACCTCGACCTGCTGGTCGTAGGCTCGGGCGACGTGCTCGAGCATCTCCTCGAGCTGCCCGGAGCGTTCTCCGATGGCGATCATGTGCGTGACGATGGGCGGGAAGCGGCCGCTGGCCTTGAGCGGCTTCGAGATGCCCTCGCCCTCGCGGATGCTGGTGCGGGCCTCGTCCATCACGCGCATGAGCTCGGTGTTGCCGAGCACGTTGGCGGTGATCTCCATGGCCTTGAGCACCGGTACGCCGCTCCGCAGCAGCGTCGCGAGGGTGCGGGAGAAGCGGCTCACGGCCACCATGAGGAGCAGCTGGCCGACGACGGGCACGGCCAGCACGAAGAGGTCCCACCGCTTCGTACCCTCCTCGGTGGCTTTCCAGCGCCGGAAGCCCACGATGCCCCCCACGGTGAGCATCAGCAGCAGCCACCAGTAGCCGGTGACCACGTTGCTGGTCCAGATGAGCACCTCCGTGTACCAGGGGAGGCCCTGGTCGAAGTCCTCGAAGATGGCCGTCACCTTGGGGACGACGACGGTCATCATGACGAGAATGATCCCGAAGCTCATCAGGATCATGAAGGCCGGGTAGGCGAGCGCGCTCGTGACCTTGCCCTTGAGCTTGGCCTGCGCGTCGAGGAACTCGGCGAGGCGCTCGAGGACGACCTCCAGCGTGCCCGACGCTTCGCCCGCGGCGACCATGCTCACGTAGAGGTTCTGGAAGTACTTCGGGTGGGCGCGCAGCGCGTCGGCGAAGCTCGTGCCCTCGTTGACCTTGTCCCGAGCGTCGGTGAAGGCGGCCTTGAGCTCCGGCTGCTCGAGCTGGTCGATGAGCGCCGTGAGCGCTTCGACGAGGGGAATGCCGCTCCTCAGGAGCACCGCGAGCTGCTGCGTGGAGACGGCGATGTCGAGCGTCGACACGCGCCGGAGCAGCTTCTTGAAGTCGATCTCCCTGGCGTTCTTCTTCTCGGCCTCGGCGGCCTCGAGGCACTCCGTGACGAAGACACCGTCGCGCTTGAGCACGGCCTTGAGCGCCTTGGGATTGTCCGCGTCGCGGAGCCCCTTCACGGCCTTTCCGGAGGCGTTGATGCCTCGATAGGCGTACACCGCCATCGCTACTCCGCGGCCTCGCCTTCGGTGTCGATGTCGATGGCCTGGGTCGCCGCGAGGACCTCCTCGACGCTGGTCACGCCGGCGATGACCTGCCGGGCGCCGTCCTCTCGGAGCACGCGCATGCCCTGGCCGCGGGCGACCTTCTGGATGGTCTTGGCGTCGCTGCCGTCGAGGATGGCGCGGCGCACCGCGTCGTCGACCAGCATGAGCTCGAAGATGCCGAGGCGGCCCTTGTAGCCGGTGTGGTTGCAGGCCTCGCAGCCCACGGGCTTGTAGAAGGTCGGCATGCCGCCGCTCTCCGTCTCCGTAGGCGCTGCAGGCGCGGGCGGTGGCGGCTCGCTCTTGCCGAGCACGGTGGTCGCCGCGGCCTTTCGGAGGTCGCTCAGCGTCTCCGTCAGGTGGTCCGTCTCGAGCCCGAGCTCGATGAGGTCCTCCATGGTGGCCGTGTAGGGCTGGCGGCAGACCGGGCACAGACGCCGCACGAGTCGCTGCGCGAGCACGCCGAGCACCGTCGAGCTGATCTGGAAGGGCTGCACCTTCATGTCGACGAGGCGCGTGATGGCGCCCGGCGCGTCGTTCGTGTGCAGCGTCGAGAGCACCAGGTGACCCGTGAGCGACGCCTGGATGGCGAGCTCCGCCGTCTCGTGGTCGCGGATCTCGCCGACCATGATCACGTCCGGGTCCTGGCGAAGGAAGCTCCGGAGCGCGGCGGCGAAGGTGAGGCCGATCTTGGCGTGCACCTGGAGCTGGCCGATGCCGCGCAGCTCGTACTCCACGGGATCCTCGGCCGTGAGGATGTTCTGGTCCGGCGTGTTGATGCGGTTCAGCGACCCGTAGAGCGTCGTGGTCTTGCCCGAGCCCGTGGGCCCCGTGACGAGCAGGATGCCGTTCGGTCGCTCGACGAGCTGCGACCAGATGTTGAGCTCCCGGCGCGCGAAGCCGAGGTCCATGAGGTCGAGCTGAATGTTGGCCTTGTCGAGGAGACGCATGACCACGCGCTCGCCCTTGGCCGTCGGAATGGTCGAGACGCGGACGTCGACGACCTTTCCGCGGATCTTCTTGGTGATGCGGCCGTCCTGCGGGAGGCGCTTCTCCGCGATGTTCAGCCCCGCCTCGATCTTGATACGGGCCACGATGCTCTGGAGCGCGCCCTTCGGCGCCGTCTTCCGCTGCACGAGGCGGCCGTCGATGCGGTAGCGGACGACGACGTTGTCGTCCGTCGGCTCCACGTGGATGTCCGACGCGCGCTCCTGCTGCGCCGTGTAGAAGAGGTTGTTGACGAAGCGGATGACCGGCGCCTCGTCCGTCGCGTCGAGGAGATCCTCGAGCTCGTCGGCCTCTTCCTCCTCTTTGTCGCCGAGGTCCGCCGCGTCCTTGCGCTCGTAGACGCGGTTGATGAGGTCGTCGATGGCCTCGCTCGTCGAGGCGACGGGCACGACGGGACGCCCGAGGCGCGCGCGCAGGTCATCGAGGCTGAAGGGGTCCAGCGGGTCGGCGACGGCGACGACGACCTGCCCGGACTCCTCGCGAAGCGGCAGCAGATGGTGCTGGCGCGCGAAGCCGATGGGCACCTCCTCGAGGAGCGTCTCCGGGATGTCCTGGTCCAGCTTCGCCTCGAAGGGCATGCCCATCTCGTCGGCGAGGGCCTTGATGACGTCCTCTTCCTCGGCCGCGCCGGTGCGCACCAGCACGTCGGCGATCTGGAGGCCGCGCTCCTCCGCCGTGCTCGTCAGCTCGGCGAGCTTGTCCCGGTCCACGATGCCGTGGCGCACGAGGATCTCACCAACGTAGGCCTGCTCGCCGTCCATCGTCGCTACTCCCGGCGAGGCCTCTCGGCGACGGCTTCCGGGCCCGGTTTCCGGTCGCCCTGGTCGTTGTCCTCGGGCTGCGCGGGCTGCTGCGCCGGCGCCGGGCTCTCCGGCACGATCACCGCGGGTCCCTCGTCGCCCTCCGGCCCGATGATGAGGTCTCCGGCGTCGCCGCTCAGGCCACCGACGGGCGGCCTCGGCCGATGCTCCGGGGGCTCGGCGTCGAGGGCCGCGGCGGCGAGCTCGGCCTCCACGTCCTGGTCCTGGAGCTCGTTGATGATCTCGCCCACCAGGCCGCGCGTGCGCGAGTAGTCCGTGGGCGGCTCGTAGTCCTGCTCGAAGATGAAGTAGCGGTCCAGGAACTCCTGCCGCTCGCGCATCTTGCGCTCGTAGATGGCCCGGATGTCCGAGGGGTCGCGAATGATGTAGGGCGTCAGGAAGAGCAGCAGGTTCGACTTCTGCCGCTGCGTCGAGGTGCGCCGGAAGAGCGCGCCGATGAGCGGGATGTCGCCGAGGATGGGCACCTTGCTCTCGCTCACGTTCGTCGCGTCGCGGACGAGGCCGCCGATCACGATGGTCTGCTGGTCGCGGACCATCACCTCGGTCTTGGCGGTGCGGCGGTTGATGGGCACGACGCCGAGCTCGCCCTGGGCCGCGCCGACCTCGCTGATCTCCTCCTCGACCTCGAGGCGGATCTCGTCGACGTCGTTGATGTGCGGGGTGATGCGGATGATGGTGCCGACGTCCTGGCGCTGGACGCCGCCGAAGCCGCCGGCGAGGCCGCCGAGCGCGCCGAGGCCACCGGCGGCGCCTCCCTGCTGACCGCCGAGCAGGCCACCGGCCAAGCCGCCCAGGCCGCCGAGGGCGCCGGGCGTGATGCCCGACTGCTGGAGGGGCACGTTCTGACCGACGTTGATCTCGGCCTGGACGTTGTCCATGGCCATGATGTGCGGCGTAGAGAGCACGTTGGCGTCACCGCTCTGCTCGAGCGCGTTGAGCACCACGCCGAAGCTCGGAATCGAGAGGCCGACCTGGTTGAGCGCGCCTTCGATTTCGCGGCCACGGATGCCGACGGCGAAGCCCGAGTGCAGGCCCTGGTTGAGCGGAAAGGCGAGGCTCGTGTCGGCGCCGAAGCCGAAGAGGCCGAGGGCGCCCTCCTGGCCCGCGTCCGGTGCGCCGCCGTGGAAGTTGATGCCGAGCTGCTGTGAGCGGTCGACGCTCAGCTCCATCACCACGGCCTCGATGAAGACCTGGCGCCGCGGCTGGTCGAGGCGCTCGATGATGCGCCGGAGCTCGGCGTAGTCGTGGAGCGAGCGCGTGATGACGAGCGCGTTCGAGGGCGTGTGCGTCGTGACGCGCACGGAGCCCTCGAAGATGTCGAGGCCTCCGGCGCCGGCCGCCGCGGGAGCCGCCGCGCCGGGGCGTCGCGCGCC
>ERZ1740059.552-NODE-552-length-19619-cov-9.177418_pt1 | contig 19619 bp, 14 predicted proteins | sample MGYA00581744_ERZ1740059 | MGnify/ENA primary metagenome ERZ1740059 (study PRJEB43018, sample SAMN04849738) | marine metagenome | isolation source: floating plastic debris | place: Pacific Ocean | collected 2008-08-28 | study: EMG produced TPA metagenomics assembly... | reverse complement strand
TCAGCAAGGATGATAGGTTACAAACGACTTGATATAATAGTGGAGGCTTTTAACTGGCTGGGATGGCAACTGAAAATATCAGGTGACGGACCAGAAAGAGAACGCTTACAATCAAAAGCTTTGAAAAATATCGAATTTGTGGGTCACGTCTCAGATAATGAACGTACCCAGTTGTTTTCTAAAGCTCAATCTGTCATAGTTGCAGCTTTAGAAGACTATGGATTAGTTCCGGTAGAAGCAAACGCTAGTGGAACCCCAGTAGTAGCTTTCGGGGCAGGGGGAGTTTTAGATACTCAGGTTCCTGGTAAAACAGGAGTCTTCTTCAAAAGGCAAACTCCTGACTCCTTGCAAAGTGCATTATTAGAAGCCAGGGAAATCTATTGGAATTACCATAGCATCCGCAATCATGCTGTAGCCAATTTTTCGGAAGAGGCATTTTTTAGTAAGGTTGAGCAGGTTATTGACCAAACTAGTAGCGAGAAGCGATCGCTTTCGGGAAAGCGTTGCTGAACCAAGTCCCTGATTTGTTAGCTGAGGAAATTAATAAAGTGATGCAAACCAGTCTAAGTCCCCATGTAAATCCAGCTGCTGATACAGAACCTGGTTACGGGCAGCTGTTTGCGGTATTAATACGGAGATTCCCTTGGTTTTTGATAGTATTTATGGCTTCGGTAGGCGCGGGTTATTACGTGTATCGCCAAACACCGCCAAATTATCAGAGTTCAATGGAACTGCTAGTAGAGCCAAATTACCAAGGAAAAGCTCAAGGAACAGGGCAAGAAAAAAATAAGTTTACCGACTCTAACGTGGAGGTAGATACAGCTACCCAACTAAACTTGATGGGTAGTTCTTCACTTATAAAACAAGCAGTTGAAAAACTTAAGCCCGAATACCCGGAAATTACCGTAAAACATGTAAAAAGTGCTTTGTCCTTAAAGCAAGTAAGATCGCAAGAAGATAACGTTGCAACTAAAATCTTTCAAGTCGAGTATAGAGATAACGACCCTATAAAGACTCAAAGAGTATTAGAATCCATAAGGCAAGTTTATCTAGATTACAACGAAGAACAGCAGAAAAAGCGTTTAAAAGATGGTCTGAAAGTTAGCAGAGAACAGAAAAGAAAGGTCACCGATGAGCTAAATAAAGCTGAAGCGCAGTTATTAAGGTTTCGCAAAGCTCATAATTTAACAGATCCGGGGACGCAAGCTAAAGCTTATGAAGATGCCTTAAATAATATTCAGCAAGAACGACGCACAACTCACAATCAGTATAGAGAAGCTAGAGCTCGACTAGAATCATTACAAAAACAGCTAAAACGTAATCCCCAAAAAGCTCTAGTTTCTTCTCGCTTGAGTCAGTCAAGTCGTTATCAATCCTTGCTTAACGAAATTCAAAAAACCGAACTTGCCATCGCGCAAGCGAGTTTGCGTTTTACGTCCAATCATCCCGACGTGTTAAAGCTGCGAGAACAACTTGCAAGACAAAAGCAGTTACTACAACAAGAGGTAGGAAGGGCTTTAGGAGGAAGTAATGGGGATGCAAACGGGGTAAATACTGGAGACTTACTTAACCAGGGGCAACTTTCTCAAACAGATCTCAACCTTGCAAGTAACTTAGTAGAGACGCAAACAAATATGTTTGCTTTAGCAGCCCGGGACAAAAGTTTAGCTCAAAAAGAACAGCAACTACAGGAAGATCTGAAAAAATTTCCTCTCCTGCTAGCTCAATATAATCGTTTACAACCCCAGGTAGATTTTAGCCGCCAACGCTTGCAGCAGCTATTGAAAGTAGAGCAAGAATTTGAGCAAGAACTTGACAAAGGTGGATTTAGCTGGGAAGTAGTAGAAGAACCGCAAGAAGGAAATTATTTAGGTCCAAATCTACGGCAAAACCTGTTGTTAGGTGGAGTAGTTGGTTTAATGTTGGGAGGGATAGCGGCTTTCGCTCGCGAGGCAGGTGACGATGCAGTTCGTACTACTGCTGAATTAGAGAAACAAGTTGCAATACCACTTTTAGGAACAACTCCTAAGTTACCTCCAGCCAAAGCAAAAGAATCGATATTTAAATTACCCTTCGGAAAGCCCGAAGTTCTAGCTCCTTGGACAATTCAGGTTTTGCAATCACCACCGCGTTGGGAATCGCTAGACCTAATTTATAAAAATATAGAACTGCTTAACTCTGTTTCTAGCTTTAAATCTTTAATGATAACCTCGGCGTTACCCGATGAAGGTAAATCAGCTTTAGCTTTAGGTTTAGCGATGAGTGCTGCTCGTTTGCATAAAAAGGTATTATTAATTGATGCCAATTTACGCGATCCAAGCGTACACAAACATCTAAATCTTCCCAACGAACAAGGACTTTCTACCTTGCTCACAAGTGATGTGGCTCTACCTAACCAAATAACTCTTCAGTCTTCAGGCTCATCTTACATAGATATTTTAACCGCAGGGCCAACACCAGAAGACCCTGCAAATCTATTAAGTTCTCCTCGTATGGAAGAATTGATGAGTGCATTTGAAGAAAGTTATGATTTGGTGATTCTGGATGCTTCTGCTGTTCTCGGTTTGGTAGATGCTTTACTCACGGCATCAATTTGTCGCGGCGTAATCATGGTAGCAAGTATTGGTAGGGTAACTCGCACCCAACTTGCACAAGCTACAGGCATGCTCGGTAAGTTAAATTTACTTGGGGTTGTTGCAAATGGAGTGTCAAACTCTGACTATAGCTATGTTCCCCATATCAAGGAACAGCAATTGGCATTGAAAGGAGCCCTGGAAGAATAGATATTTAATAACTACGGATCTTCCATCGAAAATCTAAGGGCGCAAAACCCCTAATTTACCAGTGGGTTACAATTTTTTTGACAGAAATTGTAATCCATTATTTTTTCAGCAAAGCCTCGAGATCTGCATATGGGATGCAATGCTAATCTTGTATAAATATCATATCCGGTTAAGCTACCATTCTGTGAGGCTGGGTAATAGGTAATAAGAAATTATGATAGCTCTGAGTTATATCGCAAGTAATTAGCCGGAGTTGATGTACCCGGGGACGACCAAGTATCTCCATTTCCGTCATATTATATTTGAGAACGAGGGAAGTTCGCTATATTTACTACGGTCGTGGCTAAGTGATACAAGAGTATACTATATAACTTCAAATTGTAGCGGATATTAATTCAAGTTTAAATTAAATGACTATTGAATATCTCAAGAGAAGCCGATACCAAACTAAGTTTCATAAAAGTTGCGTAGTATTTAATAATATGTAAATTTAACTTACGTAAATTTTCGTATACATTTCGTTTTTTTAGGTAAAATCCATAAAAAAATGAAAGTTTATTCAATCCGAAAAAATATTTATGTAAAAATCAATTACAATTATTATGAATATGCAAATAGAATGTTAAGCAAATATAATTCATAATACCTTAATAATAACGAGAAGAAAGCACTTAGTATTTAAAGAGTAAATAAAGAATTTATTTTAGATAGCGTTAATTCTATCGTTTCTTATATCCTATTTATTGAATACCATTGCAAAAAGAAAAAGTAATCTTGAAGTGACCTAGATTTATCCGCAGTCTCGCTTCTTCTCCCGGCATACATCTTCAAGAAATTTGATGAAAGCTATGTAATTGCCACAATGGCGCTTTTTCTCTATTCATTATTTGCCTGCATCATTTTGTTTTGATAGAAGTGATGCGAAATATTACGGATATTATAGGCGTTTTTTCGCTTTGGATGTAAGACAAGCTGTCTACCACTCTATAAGTTTAAATTGATATGACAATCTCAATAGTTCCAACTTTACAAAATAGCTCTAGTCTACTTGAATCCGATCGCTCAAGCTACTGCACCCTTCAATGGCGACGCAATCAATTATTGGTAAAATCATCAGGTGCAATTAAGCAGCCTTATATGCCTGGTTTGAATACCCATGAATCTTTGAAGGAATGCTTAAAACATTCTTCGGTTAAATTGGTTCGTATAGATCCCAAATTAGGTGAAGAAAACGTCAGGCTTTGGGCAGAGGCTTGTAGTGCGGCTGACAAACCAGTATATTTACGTATAAGCGCTGCTCAAAAACAGCCAAAATCCAATAATTCTTTACTCTGGTGGTTAAAGCGTTTAACTGAGTGGGCGATCGCCAGCGTGATTCTACTAGTAGTGAGTCCACTAATGTTGCTGTTGGCTTTATTAATGAAAATTGATGCTCGGGCACCATTATTTGAACGCTCCTGGCACGTCGGCGAAAGAGGTAAATTATTTAAATTAATTAAATATCGTACAACATCTGTAGATCAAAACACAGAAGAGGGCAGCACACAATTTGCTCGCTGGATGTGTAAGTACGGTTTGGATAACTTGCCGCAGTTATTGAACGTACTTCGAGGAGAAATGAGCTTATTTGGTTCTCGTTGCTGGGCTTTGAAAGATGCGGTAAGGTTAGCTCCCGAAGCGCAAAAACAATTGAATGAACTACCCGGAATCACGAGTTCGTGGGAAATAGAATCGGAAGAACCGAATATCCTACATTTAGATAGCCAGACATCCTAATTGATGTAGTGCCATAAGATTGATATCATTTATGTTTTACAAATCAATCTTAAACAGAGCCATCGCCCCATGCCAGCACTTCTAGAGACTATATTTACCTTTTGTGTTGGCATTCTAGTCCCTGAGAGGATCGCGACAATCTGGTGATAAAGTTGATAGTACCGAGGGGTTGACGCTCTTAAGGAATCAAAATCGCAATCTTAACCAAAAATCAATGCTTGAAAAGCTTGCTTCCACCACTTTAAAAAATTATATATGCGTTCAAAACTATACAAGCCATTAAGCAATTTACTCAAAGCTACTAAGTTTTGGGAGGATAACTATTTAGTACTGCGAGAGTTTAAATACTTTCGTAAGATAACTATTTTAGCTTTAGGTTTTTCGATACTAGCAGCGGCTTTTGAGGGTTTTAGTATTGGTTTCTTGCTAACTTTTTTACAAAGTATGACTGCGGGAGCCGATGCGGAACCTATTCAGACAGGTATTGCTTGGTTTGATATCTGGATATTAGGAATCAATACTTCTGCAACAAGTCGGTTATATAGAATATCTCTATTGATTTTATTCAGCACTTGGCTGCGTTCGGGATTCAATTACTTTAGCGGAATCTACACGGAGTCGGCACAGTTACATCTTGCAGACCGCCTACGTAAGAGAATGTTTGAACATTTACAAGCATTACCGTTAGCTTACTTTGTTAAAACCCGTTCTGGCGAACTGATCAATACAATAACCACTGAAATCGAGAGATTGAAGCAGGGCTTTGGTGGTGCTGCTTTCGTGATGACTAGAGGTATGGCAGTCACTGTTTATTTTACCTCGATGTTTTTAATATCATGGCAGCTTTCGATTATTTCAGTGTTGTTGTTTACACTTTTAGCGGTAGGACTTTCAACACTTAATGCTCGCATTCGAGAATCAAGTTTTGGAATTTCTAAGGCTAACGGTGATTTCCATTCAAGAGCCACGGAGTTTATTAACGGTATCCGTACGGTTCATGCATCGGGTACGCAAGATTTTGAACGTCAACGTTTTTACAGCGTTAGCGGTAATTTGCTTAATGCTTCAATAAAAGTTGCCAGGGCTTGGACTCTAGTAAAACCCATAGCTGAAGCTATTGTAACAACCGTTTTGATTGGTTTAATTATTCTTTCCTTTGCGAAATTTACTTTACCAGTTGCATCATTACTAACTTTTTTCTTCATTCTGCTTCGCGTTGCACCAGCTATTCAGGATATCAATGGCACAATAGCATTCCTTAGCACCTTGAACGGTTCCTTAGAGAATATTAAAAATCTCTTAAAAAGTGATAATCAAGCTTACTTTGAAAACGGATCTGCCCAGTTTGCAGGGTTAAATCGTTCCATTGACATAGTATCTGTTGATTTTGGCTACGACTCCAGTAATTTAGTTTTAAACAATATTACCCTCACCCTTGAAAAGGGAAAGACTACTGCCTTGGTGGGAGCCTCTGGTGCTGGAAAAACCACCCTGGCAGATTTGATCCCTCGATTTTACGATCCAACACAAGGTCATATTCTTATTGATGGAGTTGATTTAAAAGAGTTGGATGTCTATTCCTTGCGAAAAAACATGGCTATTGTTAGCCAAGATACATTTATCTTCAATACTTCTGTTTGGAATAACATTGCTTACGGTACAACCAGTGCAACCGAAGTTGAAATAAAAGAAGCGGCTCGTCTGGCCAATGCGTTACAGTTTATCGAAGATATGCCTCAAGGTTTCGATACCCAACTTGGGGATCGCGGAGTCAGGTTATCTGGAGGACAAAGACAGCGTATAGCTATAGCCCGTGCATTACTTCGCGATCCCCAAATTTTGATCTTGGATGAAGCTACCAGTGCTTTAGACTCTGTATCGGAACGCTTGATTCAGGAATCTTTAGAAAAGCTTTCTGTTGGTAGAACAGTTATTGCCATTGCCCATAGACTCTCTACAATTGCTAAAGCAGATAAAGTAGTAGTGTTAGAGGGAGGCTATATTGTTGAGCAAGGAAAATATCAAGATTTGCTACAACAACATGGCAAGCTTTGGAAATATCATCAAATGCAGAACGAAATTGGTCAAACAAACTAAAAACTACTAAGTATTGTCTTGACCTATAAAAATTGTGCTTATCCTATTCCAGTAGAAATATAGCGGTTTTCACACTAAGTAAGCTGTATAAATTAAATTTATCGTAAAAGTGAAAATTCTCTCCCCTCTTTTTAGGAGAGTTGAGCTTCCGTATTAAAATCAACTGAAAACCGCTATATTAAGGTTTGGACTTGCCATGGGTACCCGTCAGCGGCAAGTCTTAATTTTTTATATAAATACCATAGGTTTTGCTAATACGTAATCGAATCAAATGCTGCGATAAAAAATAGATCCGACTTGCTAGCAAACAAGTATTATCAGACATCCTAGGGGAAAGCTAAGTCGCGAGGCATTGAAAATAGTAATTAGGACAAGACAATAGGGAATAGGGCTACGAATAAGGCTTTTAAGCCAAAAAAGCATTCCATCTATAACATAGTTGGGTTTATTTGTGCCGACTTACTTATGTTCATTCTTGGGATATGGAGGGTGCTTTATATGGCTTCGGAATGATTTAATTATTTTTATTCCACAAAAGTATTTTATTTTAAAGTTTTAAAATCTAACATTATTACAAAATATATGCCAGTATCTTCGATTTCATAGTACTTGTACTATTTTCAATTAAAATACTTACAATTCTTTATGAGCACCACCCTTAAAAATTTTTTGAGAGAAAACCTTTTAAGGGAACCCTTGACAAGCAGGTTTTTGGAATTACCGAACCCTAATTTAAAGCTTTCATAAAGAAGATTATCTCTAAGATTTTGATTCCAAAAAATTACGTACAACCTCTCGTCGAACATACAGATATTTTGATATAACCTATTGGAAAGATACTTACAGTAATTATCCATAAACAATTTACTTACGGAAGACTGTAAGTAAAAAATATGACTTAGTTTAGGATTGTTGCTTAAGAATAACTGAAAGAGCTTAAATAGCTTAAAACGGCAACCCGCATTGCGGGTGAAATGTGAAAATGCGATTAACCATATAACAAAATAATTACAAGTATCGGTCGATCGTGATACCTTACTTTTGTGAAATAAAAACCTTCTAAAATCAGCTATGAATCATTTAAATTCTGAGATTCCAAGCATTCCACCAGTATCGCCAGAGGTGGAACGCCCACTTTGGTCTGTAATGATTCCTACCTATAATTGTGCAGAATATCTACGGGATACCCTGAGGAGTGTTTTAGCGCAAGATCCAGGAATAGATAAAATGCAGATTGTAGTTGTTGATAATCATTCTACGGAAGACGATCCAGCAGCAGTTGTAGAGGAACTAGGGGCAGGGCGTGTAGAATTTTACCGTCAACCACGCAACGTAGGTATGATGAATAATTTTCAAACCTGCTTTGAATTATCTCGGGGAAAGTTGATTCATCTATTATGCAGTGACGATTGCGTCAGAGAGGGATTTTATGAAAAAATGGCACAACCTTTTGAGGAACATCCCGAGGTAGGTGCTGCTTTTTGTCGCAGTATATTGATTGATAAGCACAATCAATGGCAAGGTTTGTCTGATTTTGAGATGCCCCACAGTGGTATTTTACCTCAAAATTGGTTGCACAGAATTGCTGAAATTTGCTGTATTTCCGTACCTTCCCTTGCCGTAGTGCGGCGTGAAGTTTATGAAAAACTGGGAGGATTCAACCCCCATTGTGGTATTAGCGGAGATTGGGAGATGTGGACACGAATTTTTGCTAATTATCAAATGTGGTTTGAAGCAGAACCTTTAGCTATGTGGCGGGTACATTTGCAGTCTGCAAACAATGTTAATGCCAAAAGTGAAATTTTTATTAAGGAAAATTATCAGACTGTTGAAACTATATTAAAGTCTTACTTCCCGAAAGAAACTAATAGTAAGCTTGCTCGAACTGTCAAACAGAATTGTGCTTTTCTTGCTTTAGAATCAGCAGAATGTTTAATTCAAAATGGAGATATATCTAGAGGGATACTTCAATTAAAAATAGCACTGAATTATAGTAGAAGTTACCGGGTAATTCAGTCTGCAAGTCGTATATTATTATTAAATTGTACCTTAAGTCTTTTCAGAAAAATGGTAACGTTACGCGGATATAAAAAAAGTGCAGAAATTTAAATTTATGAGCGAAAAATATCAACAGAATCAACCTTTAGTCAGCGTTATTACTCCTACTTATAATCGTCCCGAATATTTGAAAGCGGCTCTGAAAAGTGCGGTTCAACAAACATATAAGAATATCGAAATTATTGTTTCTGATAATTGCAGTCCTCAAAATCCTTTAGAGATAATTGAGTCTTTTGAAGATTCGAGAATTCGCTTTTTTCGCAACCAAAGTAACCTGGGAATGTTTGCCAATACGATGAGCGCCTTTAAAAAAGCGCGAGGTAAATATGTTGCTTGTTTGCTAGATGATGATTTGTGGGAGGAAGACTTTTTAGCTAAACTGGTACCCGCATTAGAAGCTAGTTCTCATTTAGCTTTAGCTTTCTGCGATCATTACATTATTAAAGGGGACGGCACAATTGATATTACTGCAACAGAAAACTGTTCGCAGTTCTATAAACGGGCAAATTTAAAAGAAGGAATCTACCAACCTTTTTATCAATTAAGCTTAATAGATAGAGCCGTTTCTAGCGCAACTGCCGCTGTAATTCGTCGAGAAATTATTGATTGGGATAGCATTCCACCAGAAGTAGGTGGATCTTGGGATATTTACTTGAATTATCTATGTTGTCGTTCTGGTAATGGTGCTTATTATTATCCGGCTAAATTGACCAGATATCGCGAACACGAACAAACAGATACAATGCAAAGTGGCAGACTTAATTTTCAAGGGAAAATTCGCAAAGCGAAAGCCGATCTTTTTTGTTACGAGCAGTTTATGAAAGACGAAAGATTAAAAGAATTTTGTCCCTATTTTCAAAAGCAATGGGGATATATTAGTACAAATTTAGGAATCGGCTTGATGCGGGGTAAAAATTTAAGAGAGGCACGCATTCGTTTTTGGGATTCTTTACGTCAATGCTTTAGTTGGCGGACAATAGCCGCACTGTTGCTTAGTTTTATTCCTCCTCAAATTGCAGCTAAATTCTAGTTATAATTGATCGAAAATATATTTGGGAATAAATATTATTTTAAACTAATAGAAGGTGTTTTCATATGCGAATCGCAGCTTGTATTACAACTAGGAATCGCCATCAACAACTTGATGCTTGTTTAAAGGCTTTATGGAGTTCTACTGTTAAACCACATTCGGTGGTTGTTTCTGATGACTCCCAAGATGTTGAGGTACAGCAAAAAAATTTGGAAGTTGTTCAAAAATACCCAGGAACACTTTATGTTATAGGTCCCAAACGCGGCGTTTGCGCGAATAGAAATAACGCAGTTAATGCAACTTCTGAATTAGAAACAGATTTGGTTGCTTTTGTTGATGACGATATTTGTGTTGAGCCAGAATTTATCGCTAATGCTATAACTAGATATTCTCAAATACCAGATGAGGAGAGAAAATATTCGATTCTTACGGGTATTAGTACGGGTACTCAAGGAGAGAAGTTACTACCATCAAAGCTATCTTTTCAAGGATACTTTTGTGCCACCGAAGATAATCCTGAAACAGTAGTAATTCATGCAGCATTATTTCCCAGACAATTTTTCTCTCAAGAACAATGGGATGAAGATATATTTTTCGGTTATGAAGATGCAGAATTGTGTTTGCGAGCCATTAAAGACGGTTACAAAATAGTATCTTGTCCGGAATTACAAGTACATGTAAAAAGTACCGATAGCGTGCTTGATGCACCTGGTATTGGTGGTGTGAGTAATTATGAATTGTATATAGAAGCAGCGAGACTTTACGTAGGTATTAAACGCTACAAAAATCTTTTCCCCAATACAATGAAACTCATAGCTTTTTTAACAAGATATTTTGTTCATATGAGCGGATATTTATTAAAGCGAAGAGCCATTCAAGCTTGGCCAGAAATTATTCGTCGTTCTCGCTTGCAACTGTTATGGCAATAGAAAAATGCTTCATAAGTAGAAGTAAGTTTTTCGGTAATGATTTCTTGAAATTTATATCTTAATTTTACAGCGTGCTCATATCGTGAAGCTTTGCATTATTACTCACAGTTTAGTAAAAGGTGATGGCCAAGGAAGGGTGAATTACGAAGTTGCTTGTGAGGCAATTAGTCGTGGCCATCATCTGACTGTATTGGCAAGTCAGGTTGCTCCAGAATTAGAAAAACATCATCAAATTAATTGGGTTCCTATTTCTGTAAAAGGTTTACCCATAGAATTAATTCGGAACATGATGTTTGCTTGGCGAAGTAACCATTGGCTGGGCAAACATTGTCAACAATTTGATTTAATTAAAACTAATGGTGCTATTACTTGGGCAAAATCAGATGTAAATGCAGTACATTTTGTACATAATTCTTGGCTGAAGTTTTCTAATTTAGAAGCAATATCTTCTCCAAGCAAAGTTACCTTAAATCCGTATCTTTTTTTATATAATTTTTATCAGTGGCTGTATACGAAACTCAACGCAATTTGGGAGAAAGAAGCCTTTGAAAATACAAAACTTGTAGTTGCAGTTTCCGATCGAGTTGCTGAAGATTTACGAGGAATTGGCGTACCTCAAGATTCAATTAGAGTTATTAGTAACGGCGTAGATGTCGAGGAATTTTCACCCGGTAATGGATTTAGTCGTCAAGCATGGAATTTACCTGAAGATGTTCCCTTAGCAATGTTTGCTGGGGATATCAGATTATCTCGTAAAAATTTAGACACAGTATTACACGCTTTAGTGGAAGTTCCTAATTTGCATTTGGCGGTGGTGGGTGTAACTGATGGCAGTCCCTATCCACACCTAGCAGCATCTCTTGGACTTAGTGACAGAGTCCATTTTATGGGATTCCGACGCGATATTTCCTCGATTATGAAAGTCGTGGATTTATTCGTATTTCCTTCACGCTACGAACCCTTTGGTTTAGTTGTCACAGAAGCAATGGCGACAGGATTGCCAGTAATTACCGCAAGTTGTACGGGAGCGGCTCCCTTGGTGAGCGAAGAAGCAGGAATCGTTTTACCAGATGCCGACGATCGCAAAGCACTAGCAGAAGCATTACACAAGCTGAGCGTTAATCCCGACTTAAGAATAAAAATGGGCCAAACTGCAAGAGCTATCGCTCTACAACATACTTGGAAGAAGATGGCACAGCAATATGTAGATTTATTTGAGGAGATGAATTAACAATGTCTATCGCGGTGATTATACCAACTTACCGGCGCAGCCAAGACTTGGCTCGCTGCTTAGAGGCGTTGCAAAATCAAACTCGACTAGCTGATGAGGTTATAGTGGTAATCCGCGATACGGATACTGAAACTTGGTCATTCCTCGCAGCCTTTAACCCCAAACAATTAGCATTACGCACTGCGAAGGTAAGGGTTACCGGAGTAGTTGCAGCAATGAATACTGGGCTTGATGCAGCAACATCTGATATTGTTGCTTTTACCGATGACGATGCAGCTCCTCACAAAGATTGGTTAGCGCGTATTGAAAGTCATTATCTTACAAACGAACATGTAGGAGCAGTTGGAGGGCGCGATTGGGTTTATCATGGGCACGACTTAGAAGATGGAAGTTCAAAAACAGTTGGACAAGTTAGCTGGTTTGGGAGAGTAATTGGCAACCATCACATAGGTACAGGTGAAGCGCGGGAAGTTGATGTACTCAAAGGAGTAAACATGAGCTTTCGACGCGCTGCTATTGGTGAATGGCGTTTTGACAAACGGATGAAAGGTACTGGCGCTCAAGTTCACTTTGAATTAGCCTTTTCTCTGAAATTAAAAAGAGCTGGTTGGAAGTTAATTTACGATCCTCAAATAGCAGTTAATCATTATCCAGCAAAGCGATTTGATGAAGATCAACGTCGTAGTTTTAATAAAATTGCCTTTGCTAACGCCGTACATAACGAAACTTTAGCTTTATTAGAATACTTTTCGCCATTTCAAAAATTAGCATTTTTGTTCTGGGCAATAACAGTAGGAACCCGGGAAGCGATGGGTTTTATTCAATGGTTACGATTTCTTCCTTCTGAAGGATTGTTAGCAGGTAGAAAGTTATTAGCTTCTTGGCACGGGCGCTGGCAGGGTTTACAAACTTGGTTAACAGTGAACATTTAACAGTGAACAGTGAACAGTTAACAGTGAGCAGTTAACTCCTAACTCCTAACTCCTAACTCCCAACTCCTAACTCCCAACTCCTAACTCCTAAATCCTAACTCCTAACTCCTAACTTCTATCTCCTAACTTCTAACTTTTTTAATTTTTCCATTGTGGAGATATAGCAGTGAACCATATACAAACCACTCCCGAAAACACTCCTAAAAAAGGATTTTCTTTTAGCTTAGAACCACCTTTGGGTTGGACAGCAATACTTGTCTTCGTATTTTTTACAGCAGTATGTATTTTGTCTGGCGCTACAGCTATTCTCCGTAATGGATATATAGTCGTTTCTTTTGCGGTGGCTCTTTTTCTTTATCTGCGATATCCCATCCTCTATATCGGTTTCACATGGTGGATATGGTTCGTTACACCATTTATTACTCGTATAGTTGATTTCAGAAGCGGTTTTGATCCCAGCCGTTTGATGCTTGTATCGCAATACTTAATAACTTTATTAACTTTACATACCTTTTTAATATATTTTCCTAAGTCCTTACGCCAGGGTGGTTTACCTTTTGTGATGGCGTTTTTAGGAGTTTTTTACGGCGCACTTATCGGACTAATTAAAACTTCACCATTCACTGCGGCTCGGGGGGTTTTTGACTGGTTACCCCCCATTGTTTTTGCTTTCTACTTATTTATCAAATGGCGAGAATATCCCCAATATCGCCAGGTAATTCAGCGTACCTTTATTTGGGGTGTATTAGTAATGGGGGCTTATGGTGTTTGGCAGTTTATAGTAGCACCAGAATGGGATGTGTTTTGGCTCGTAGAAACTGAGCTTAAAAGTATGGGCGATCCAGAACCTTTGGGACTGAGGGTATGGAGTACAATGGCTTCTCCTGCGCCTTTTTCGGGTGTAATGATGGCTGGTTTATTACTGCTACTCACTCATCAACACTATTTGAATATTCCTGCAACAGCTGGGGGTTATTTGTCGTTTTTGTTAACATCAGTACGTACTTTGTGGGGTGCTTGGTTAGTAGGATTAGTAACTTTATTTGGTTCCCTAAAATCAGCCTCTCAAATACGTTTGATTACGGTTATTTTATTAATGGTACTTTGCGTTGTACCTTTGACAACAATTGAGCCATTTTCGGAAACAATTACAGGACGATTTGAAACTTTTTCTAATTTAGAAGATGACGATAGCGCTCAAGTTCGACAAAAAATTTATGAAGAAGGTTTGAATAAAGCTATTACCAATGGTTTAGGTAATGGAGTAGGTAATACTTTTGTTGTTAATGAAAAAGGTGTTTTAGAACCAATTGTAATTGACAGCGGATTACTCGATATCTTTTTTACATTAGGTTGGTTTGGGGCAGTATTTTATCTGGGTGGAATGATGCTGTTAGTTTCTCAAGTGCTTCAATTTACCGAATCTCGTTTCGACTCTTTTATGGCCGCATCGCGAGGTATTGGTATCGCAATGATATCGACTTTAGCAGGTAATAGTGGAATGTTAGGTGTTGCTGGTATGGTGTTATGGGGTTTCTTAGCTTTGGCTTTAGCGGGACATAATTACCACGTACACGAGCAAAATAAATTTAGGGGTTAGTTGTTGATTGATAGGAGGAATGGTGCAACTCATCAAAAGTTGAATATTGATTTTGGAAATTATCTTGATAATTCTTTATTTTCCTATAAGTTCAGATAATTCAGACTTACTTCTTTCATCTCTTTTTCAATTGAAGTGACACAACCGTTAGTTCTTTCAACTCCTGCAATACATTTGGATGCTTACCATCTGTAATTTCTGTCAAAGTGCTGAAAGAACCTGGATAAATCATAACTGGAATATTTCTTTTTACTAGACATGCAAAAATTGCAAATTCCTCCAAAAAATATTGATTGGATTTATCTATTTGATATTCCCATTGCTTCTTATCTAAACGACCTATTGTATGCATTAGCAGCTATTTCGATTTCGTAATCTGAATAAACTAGCGGAAGTTTTACAATTTCATATTTGATATTCTTTGCATTTAAAAAACTTTTTATTACAACATTGTACATACGGAATAGTCAAATACCATGATACAATGTTTATTTTATACCATTTTTTATTTTGGTACTTATACCATTTCTTTATGAAGATGCGCCTAATTTAGCCTGCACAGGCAGGCTTTGTAAGTATAGCCCCAGGCTTCAGTCTGTGGGCGATTCTGGTAGATTTTTGATTGTAGGATGGGTGAATGTGAAAAAAATCGGCGTTGTATAAATGCGAGATTAATTGGCGATCAAAGCGATTGAATATTCCATACTTCTACAACGCCGAAAAATTAACTAGAAAAATAATAATTCATCAATTAAATTCTTAAACGTCAGTTTCAAATATCGCTAGTCTTAACTTATCTGCTGACTCTTCTATTTCTACCAAAGACTCAAGACTAGCAACTACACTACGTTCAACTCCTAAAATTTGAGCTGCTCGTGCAACGGCTGCTTTTTCTTTATCGTGATATACTCCATCAGCACGGCTCATTTTGATGGCTTGATATAGCATACAACGGCGAAAATTTAGTGAAAAATCATAATGAATGCCACCCAATAGTTCTTCAATATTGGCATTTTTGCCATCAAATTTTATAATATTTTCTTCTATAAAATCTGATGGTGCTCCCAGCATCTGTTGTTCTTCAACAAACCAATCTAATTCTTTTTGTGCTAATTCACCATCTGCACTGGCGATCGCCACTATTGCTCTGACATAATTCTTTGCCACATCAACACTCACAGGAGCAGTGACGTTGTATCTTTTCTTGGCATATGATGTCCCTGTTAAAGTGGTTGCAACAGTCATAGTTGTTACCTCTAATTCTCAGTGTAAATTTTACTACAAAGTAAATAATATATTTAGAGGATTCAATTTTTTTTAATTATTGAGTCAATAATGATTATTTTTAGTTTCCGTTACTGAGGAATGACCAGCTTTATAACTCTGTTTAAGACGCAAGCTTACCCAGACCATCTGCTTGAGAGGTTCAGGTACTTGTGGGTGTAAACCCTCCGAAATTTCTTCAAAGGTTTTGATTGAACCTGGATAAACAAAAACTGACCATCCTTGTTTGACAAGACAAGCGTTTAAAGCGGACTCTTCAAGAATATAGGTTGTACTCAGGTACATTTTTTTCTGGAGAGAATCTTCTATCTGTTTATTTTCTTCTTTCACCTGTTCACCCCGATTGAGATATATTTCGGCAAACGAGTTTATAATCTTTTGAAAGGATTGGTCTTTTTGATAAAGACACTGGAGTTCCTGGTAATAAATCTCAAATTCTGATTCCTTCTCAATTTGGGAAGCCATTTTAAATTCAAATTCACAACTTCCACAGTATTTGTCAAACAGAAAATTGTTTTTATTGACAAACTCCTCTCCTGTACGAATTGCTAAGAGCTTTGCTTCATCCCCTTTAATTCCTTGTCTAACCTCGATTGTCAATCGGTATACACTATCCGCAACTAGCACTAGGCAAGACTGAAAGTTTTCGCTAATCCATTTTATACAGGCTTCTATACGCTTACTATCTACGAAATTTTTGCTTCCAAGACTTATTCCAAACACACACTTATTATATTCAGATAGTGAACTACGTAGACGACTGGGAGAGACTTTGCCTAAACTTGCCTTATACTCATGAGTTTGGCTCATCTTACCAGTAGATTTGGTCAAGTATAAGTCTTGTCTCTTGATATCAATTGTTTTGCTTATTTTAGATCGAAGTAATTTTAACTGCTCTAATGAAAGCTGATTCCAGTCGATATTTTCGATATTTTTGATAATTGTTTCTTCGTCCATAGAGGTATTTATAAGTTGACCGTAGAATGTTCAAAAACTATTCTACTGCTGAGTCTACAACGAAGGCAGAACAATCCTCAATTTTTGTAATTTTTTTGAACGAAAAAAACAAAAAAATTATCTCATTATAAGATAATAATAGGTAAGAAGATAAGTATTTTCAAAAATTGCAGTACTCGCAAAATTTTTGAAGCGATATTAATTCCCATTGGAAAAAATCTCTCATTCATAGCATGGGCGATTGCACCATAAACAATATTACGTAATTCATTGTAGGTAGAACTGCTATTAATCAAGTCTTAACCCATAGTTTTGTTAAATTCAAGATATTTTAGATCTGATACGCTTGCTCATAGTGGTTATTCTGATTTCTTAAATTGTGAGAACAACTAATTACCCAATCAATTTACGCCAAGTCAAGTTCCCGACAATTCCATCGGCATACAAACCATTTTCTTGCTGAAATTTCTGAATCGCAGCTTCTGTCACGGAGTCATATATACCGTCAGCTTCAGCACCTACACGGTATTGTAAATATTTCATCACGATTCCACCGGCATGACTTTTTCTAATTACTGGTTTTGCTAAAACTTGATTAATTGCACCCCATGTTGTGTTACCAGCAATTCCTGTTTTTTGAATATCAATAATTTCTTGAAATTTCTCGATCGCAGATTCAGTCGCAGAACTGATTATATTATCTTCATCTAAAAGTCTACCGCTAGAATCTGTTATTCTCAGACGATTTAAAGCTTTTTGCAATCTTAGTATAGATACATCAGGATTTAATGATTCATCGGGTATGGAGATAATACTCGTGACTCCTAATTTACTCGTTAATCCTCTAACAATAGCATTTGCCATTGCTTCTGAATTAAACAATTTCATATCTTTTACTGAATCAATAAAGCAACATTCTATTAAAATTGCAGGCATATTTGTATTCTTTAAAACGAATAAATGGGAACCATTCTTGATACCTCTATTAAAAAATCCCATTTTCAGAATTTCATCTAGTACTGGTTTAGCAATTTTTTTACCCGTATCGCTAATAGCAAATATTTCTGTACCATTAGCAAACCTATTTAGAGCATTAAAATGTATGGAAACAAAAATATCTACTTTATTTGCATTTGCGGCTTCGCATCTTCTTCGTAAGGAATCCCCAATACTACTAGATTTTTTGGGTTTACAATCTATAACTTGATATCCCAAATCTTTTAATTTACCTATAACTCTATTACCGACATCTAAAGTTAAATTATCTTCATATTTTATTCCTTTTACTCCTGTGTCGGGAAGAGAATTATGTCCAATATCAATTCCAAATCTCATATATTTACCTCATATATTCAATAATTTATTTTTTAAACATTGAATATACCAACTGTCAAGATAATTACATCACATCAAAGTCACTTGTATATGATTTTTTATTATTATTGGATTTTTACGTATTAAATTTATGCTTCTTTTTTACCTAAATGTAATTATGAATATTAATTCAGGACTTACGCAACTGGCACCATTGCTTGTGCCAGTTGCGTAAGTCCTGATAAGATTTAAATAATCCTAACTAATCAATATATAATACAAAACAAGGAATAAATATGATTATTTTAAAAGAGTTTTTTATTTTAGTAAATATATTTAACGTAACCTTCTCCTTATTTACTCTAATCAATTTGGAATTAAGAGAATACAGATTATATATGGAAATGAAGGACTATGATATTTTCTTGTACCAAAGTAATAATTTACCAATTTCTCACAAGAAAAAAATCCAAAAGTTAAATGAAGATAGATTGAGTCTTGTTAAAGATATGTTCTTATCGAAAAGTGTTCTTTGTGCAAATATGTCATTATCAATCTGGATACTCTATTTAAATTATAAAGCAAGAAAATACTAAATGAACTACAGTCAGGACTTACGCAATTGTCACAAAACCCTGGTTGGTGCCGTACACTGATTGCCTTATTACTCCCTTAAAAATCAGTCAGTGTACAAGCAACGGCAATAATTCGGTTCGTAAATCTACACCGAATTTTGCCTCCCCTACAAGAAAAGGCGGCCAGTTGCGGGCCGTCCTATCCTTATTATCAAGCTGGGTTTTTTAAGTCTCTAACTTCGCTAAAGTGATAAAATAAAGAATTTTGTGGTTTTGGGAAATGAAGCGCATCGTCTTGATTGCAGGGTTTGAATCTTTCAATGCTGGTTTGTACCGCAAAGCAGCGGATATGGCTGTATCGCGAGTATCGGACTTAGATATTCGGGTATTTAGCGATCGCGATATCAACAGCAAACGTGCCGAGGTAGAAACTGCACTTCAAGATGCTGACGTGTTTTTCGGTAGCTTGCTATTCGACTACGATCAAGTTTTGTGGTTAAGGGAACGAGTCAACAATATCCCTATCCGCTTGGTGTTCGAGTCAGCTTTGGAGTTGATGAGTTGCAACAAAATCGGCGCGTTTGCGATTGGCGACAAACCCAAGGGAATGCCTAAACCAGTAAAATTTATTCTGGATAAGTTCAGCAACGGAAGAGAAGAAGATAAACTTGCTGGTTATATTAGTTTTTTAAAAGTTGGTCCCAAACTATTAAAATTTGTACCGGTACAGAAAGTACAAGATTTACGCAACTGGTTAATTATTTACGGTTACTGGAATGCTGGCGGTACTGAAAACGTCGCTTCATTATTTTGGACGTTAGCAGAACAATATTTAGATTTAAAAGTCGGCGATATTCCCCCACCTGTAGAAACGCCGAATATGGGATTGCTTCATCCCGATTATGACGGTTATTTTGAATCACCAAAAGCATATTTAGAATGGTACAAAAAAAGAATAAATATAAATTCCTGCGAAAAAAAAGAGAAAGAACAGAAAACCCCAAGAAACAGAAAAAAAAGAAAGAGAGAAGAAAAAAGAAGAGAAAACAGCGG
>ERZ1740059.551-NODE-551-length-19621-cov-6.401360_pt1 | contig 19621 bp, 14 predicted proteins | sample MGYA00581744_ERZ1740059 | MGnify/ENA primary metagenome ERZ1740059 (study PRJEB43018, sample SAMN04849738) | marine metagenome | isolation source: floating plastic debris | place: Pacific Ocean | collected 2008-08-28 | study: EMG produced TPA metagenomics assembly... | reverse complement strand
AAGACGAGGGTGCCCGGGCCCCCAGGGCACCCTCGTCTTCGACGTCGAGCTGCTCCAGCTGACCAAGGTCGACGATCCCCCGCCGGCGCCGGCGGACGTGGCGGCGCCTCCGGCCGACGCCGAGCGCACCGAGAGCGGTCTCGCGTCGAAGGTCCTCTCGGCCGGCGAAGGCACGGAGCACCCGACGGCCGACAGCACCGTGGAGGTGCACTACACGGGCTGGACGACCGACGGCGAGATGTTCGACAGCTCCATCACGCGGGGCCGACCGGTCACCTTCCCGCTCGGCCGGGTCATCGCGGGGTGGACCGATGGCCTTCAGCTCATGGTCGCGGGAGAGAAGCGACGCTTCTGGATCCCGGAGGACCTGGCCTATGGCGGCCGCCCCGGTGCTCCCCAGGGCATGCTCGTCTTCGACGTCGAGCTGATCCGCATCGCGCAGTAGCCCGGCCGCCCGCCGGCGGCCGGCTACCCCCTGCCCCTGCCCGTGCCCCTGCCCCTGCCCAAGGCCGGTGTGCGTCCCTGGCCCCACCCGCCCCCCGGGACGACGTCACTCGAGCCGCGCCTCGACGGCTCGGGTGAGCGTCTCGAGCACCTCGAGGCGCGCGTGACGCTTGTCGTTGGCCCCGACGAGGGTCCACGGCGCGAGCTCCGTGCTGGTGCGGACGACCATCTCGTGCACGGCCTCCGCGTACTGGTCCCACTTCTCGCGGTTGCGCCAGTCCTCCGCCGTGATCTTGTGCCGCTTGTGCCCGGTCGCTTCCCGCTCGCGGAAGCGGCGTAGCTGCTCGTCCTGGTCGATCTGGAGCCAGAGCTTCACGACGACCGCGCCGTGATCGTGGAGCTGCTCCTCGAAGTCGTTGATCTCGGCATAGGCGCGGGCCCAGTCGCCCTGCGACGCGAAGCCCTCGACGCGCTCGACGAGCACGCGGCCGTACCAGGAGCGGTCGAAGAGGGTCGCACGCCCGCGCGCCGGGACGTGCCGCCAGAAGCGCCAGAGATAGGGAAGCGCCTTCTCCTCGTCGCTCGGTGCGGCGATGCGCACCACGTGGTAGCTGCGCGGGTCGAGCGCCGCGGTGACGCGGCGGATCGAGCCGCCCTTCCCGGCCGCGTCCTGCCCCTCGAAGGCCACCACCAGGCTGTGCTTCTTTCGGAAGCGCGACGTCCGAAGAAGCCGCGCGAGGCGCCCCTGGAGCTTCTCGAGGCGTACGTCGTACACCTCGTCGGGGACCTTCTTCGCGAGATCCAGGGTGTCGAGGACGGTGCGCCCGTCGATGGAGGGCGGAACGCGTGGCACCGGCGGCGCCGGCTCCGGCCGCGGCGCAGCGTCGAGGCCGCGGCGGAGCGTCTCCAGCACGGCGCGGCCCACGACGAGCTGCCGATGGCGCCGGTCGGCCCCGCTGACGACGAGCCACGGCGCGTTGTCCGTGCTCGTCTGCCGTAGCGCCCGCTCCGCGCTGTGCCGCATGGCGTCGTAGCGCCCGAGGCGCTTCCAGTCCTCGTCGGTGACGCGCCAAGAGGTCGCCTCGTCCTTCGAGAGCTTCTCGAGGCGCTTCTTCACCTGCTTCTTCGTGATGTGGAACCAGAGCTTGAGGACGTGGACGTTCTCGTCGGTGAGCATGCGCTCGAAGTGCCGAACCTCGTCGAGCACGGTATCGAGCTCGGCGTCCGAGCACCGCCCCGCCGCGTGCGTGAGGATGGCGTCCGTGTACCAGGAGCCCATGAAGACGCCGGTCTGCCCGCGCGGCGGGAGGAGGTGCCAGAAGCGCCAATAGAATGGCCGCGCACGCTCCTCGTCCGTCGCCCGGCCGATGCCATGTACGCGCACCTGGCGCGGGTCGAGCCAGTACTGGAGCTGGTTGACGGTCTCGCCCTTCCCGGCGGCGTCCACGCCCCCGACGACGACGCAAAGCCCGAAGCGCTCCCGATCCCGAAGCTCGTCCTGCGCCGCGAGAAGGGCCTCGCGCAGCCGGGGCACCTCGTCCTCATAGCGCGCCTTCGCCACGTGATGGTCGACCTCAGCCGCTTCGAACATGAGGGACGAGGGTAGCGCAGGGGGGAGCCGAGCTCGGTGTTGGAGACGGTGACGGAGACGGGAACGGAGCCGGGAACGGAAACGGAGACGGGAACGGAAACGGAGCCGGGAACGGAGACGGGAACGGAGACGGGAACGGAGACGGGAACGGAGACGGGAACGGAGACGACCGGGGCGCCGAAGCGCCCCGGCCGCGCGCCTACCTCGGCCGCCGCACCAGCTTGAACATCACCGCGCTCACGTGGTCACACCGGTCCCGAAGCGCCGCGATGTCGCTCGCACCGACATAGCCAGCCGCCACTGCGACTCGAAGTGACGCCTCGGTCTCCTTGGCCGACGCGGCAGCTCCCTGAAACTGCGCCGTCTTGTTCCCGCCGCGCGAGTGCATTCCTTCGGCCATGCGCTGCGGAACGCTCATCACGGACCGGCGCAGCTGCCGCGCCAGGTCGCGGTCCACGCGCGAAATGCGCCGGACCAAGGGCATCGTGTCGCTCACGAGCTGAAGCGAGAGCTCGAATATCTGCATGAGGCTGTCTCCTTTTCGCCCCGACCGGCCTCTCCGGGGGGCACCGCCCTCCCCGCTCCGCGCGCAGGGCGGGTCAAGGCCGAAGCCAGCGAAGCTGGGGGCCCGTAGGGCCAGCCTTGACGCGCCCGAGCACGGAGCGACGCTGGTCCATCCCCGGAGAGCAAAGACCCCAGGGGCTCATGCGGGCGACGGTCAGGAGCGTGCCGCCCCAGGGCATGGGCAGGGGCACGGGCATGGGCACGGAAACCGACCCGGACACGGAGACGCCGCGTCTCTTGGGTCGCGTGGATTCGGCGTGGACGTGCACGACTCACGAAAACGTGGACGGCGGCGGACTCCGCGCCCCTCAGAGACGGCCGCGGAGCGCGTCCAGCCGAAGCTTCGGCATCATCATCACCGCCTCCGCGAAGATCCGCCGGCTCATCTTCGACTGGCCGGCGCGCCGGTCGACGAAGACGATGGGGACCTCGGTCACGCGGAATCCACGGAGCAGCGCCCGGTACGTGAGCTCCACCTGAAAGGAATAACCGTTCGAACGAACGTTCGACAGATCGAGCCTTCGAAGCACCTCGGCGCGGAAGCCCTTGTAGCCGCTCGTCAGGTCCCGGACCTGCAGACCCAGGATCACTCGGCTGTAGAGGCTCCCGCCCTTGCTCAGCACGTGGCGCCCGAGCCCCCAGCCCTCCACGCCTCCGCCCGGCACGTTCCGAGAGCCGACGACGACGTCCGCGCCTTCGGCGAAGGCCGTGAGGAAGTCCGGCAGGTACCCCGGATCGTGGCTCAGGTCCGTGTCCATCTCGAAGACGAGCTCGTAGCCGCGCTCGAGGGCCCACGCGAAGGCGTCGAGGTAGGCGCTCCCCAGGCCGAGCTTCCCGGGCCGATGCATCACCTGCACCCGGTCGTCGCGGGCCGCGATAGCGTCTGCGAGCTCCCCGGTGCCGTCCGGCGAGGCGTCGTCCACGACCAGCACATGCGCCCGTGGCAGGACGTCGAAGACCCCCGCGAGGAAGGTCTCGAGGTTCTCGCGCTCGTCGTAGGTCGGCGTGACGATGAGGACGCGCTCGCTCGCGCGCTCGGCATCGAAGGCGCTCATGCGTCCTTCGGCGGCGCGACGAGCTCCGGCGACTCCTGCAGGTAGGTGTAGCCGCGGAGACTGTCCTCGTAGTGGCGCATGAACATGCTCAGCGCCGCGAGGTCCATCCGGCCGGCCTTGAGCGCGCGCTCCGCCTGGACGCGCACGCGCTCGACCATCTCCTCCGGGTCGTACTGGAGATAGCGGAGCACCTCTTCGATGCTGTCGCCCTTGATGACGTGCGCCACGCTGTGCCCGTAGTCCTCGAGGCGGACATGGACGGCGTTCGTATCCCCGAAGAGGTTGTGGAGGTCGCCGAGGATCTCCTGGTAGGCGCCGCCGAGAAACATCGCGAGCAGGTAGCGCTCGCCAGGCCGAACCGGGTGCACGTCGAGGGCGCTCTGCACGTCCTCGACGTCGATGAAGCTCTGCACGATGCCGTCGCTGTCGCACGTAAGGTCCGCGAGGCGCGCCTTGAGCGTCGGCTCCTCGTCCAGGCGATGGATGGGGATGATCGGGAAGAGCTGGTCCATCGCCCAGATGTCCGGCGCGCTCTGGAAGATGGAGAAGTTGCAGTAGTAGATGGTGCCGAGGAGCTCATCGAGGTGCTGAAGCTCCTCGGGCACGTGCTTGCGGCCCCGGAGCTTCTCCCGGATGCGCTCGCAGCATGCCCAGAAGAGGCGCTCGGCCTCGGCGAGCTCCCGGAGCCCGAGGTAGCCGAACTTGAAGAGGCTCCGCGCCTCCTCGAGGGCCTGCGTCGTGTCGTGCCAGGACTCCTGGACGTTCTTCGGCTGGATGCCCTGGAAGACCTCCCAGAGCTCCTGAAGCACCCGGTGCGCATTCCCGGCCGGCTGCGTGGGACGACCGCGATCCTCATGGGCGTCGCCGACGGCGTCGAAGACGAGCACGGACTGGTAGGCCGCCACCGCGCGCCCGGACTCGCTCACGATGGTCGGGCAGGGCACCTCGGCCTTCTCGCAGGCATCCTGGATGCCCGCGACGACGTCGTAGGCGTACTCCTGCACGCCGTAGTTCATCGACGCGCGGAAGTCCGTCTTCGAGCCGTCGTAGTCGACGGCGAGCCCGCCACCGACGTCGAGGTAGCCCATGGCCGCGCCGAGTCTCTTGAGCTCCACGTAGAGGTGCGCCGCCTCCCGCATCGCGTTCTTCCAGGGGATGATCGAGCTGACCTGGCTGCCGATGTGGAAGTGCAGGAGCTGCAGGCAGTCGAGCATGCCGCGCTCGGCGAGCACGTCGACGATGCGCACGACCTCGGAGGTCGTGAGGCCGAACTTGGCCCGGTCGCCCGCGGACTCGGCCCAGCGTCCCATACCCTTCGAGCTCAGCTTGGCGCGCACCCCGAGCGCGGGGCGGATGCCGAGGCGCTCGCTGGCTCGGAGCACGCGCTCGAGCTCGTCGAGGCGCTCGAGCACGATGACCACCGTATTGCCCATGCGCTGCGCGACGAGCGCCGTCTCGATGTAGACATCGTCCTTGTAGCCGTTGCAGACGATGAAGCCGTCCTCGTCCTCCATGGCGGCGAGGGCGATCAGGAGCTCCGGCTTGCTGCCGGCCTCGAGGCCGAATTGCCAGGGCCGGCCCGCCGCGACGATCTCCTCCACGAGGTGCCGCTGCTGGTTCACCTTGATGGGGAACACGCCGCGATAGCGGCCCGGGTAACCGTACTCCTCGATGGCCGTCTCGAAGCACCGGTTGATGAGCCGGATCCGGTCCTGAAGGATGTTCGGGAAGCGGATGAGCAGGGGCAGGTCGAGGCCTCGCATGCCGAGCTCGAGCGCTAGCGCGTGGAGATCGATGCCCCGGTCCTGCTGGGGATCGGGGCGCACCTCGACGTGGCCGGCGTCGTTGATGCGGAAGTAGGGCCGACCCCAGCCAGCGATCTGGTAAAGCTGCGCGCTCTTCTCGACGCTCCAGCCCGGCTCCGGGGGCGCGCTTCGGCGCGGCGGGCGGCTGCGAACGCGGTCCGGGCCATTGACCGGAGCGCGCTCCGGGTTTTCCGCGTCGGACGCGGCGGGGGCGGGTGAGGTCGAGTCCATGGCGTGGGGGGACCGCCGGGCGGCCGGAGGGGAGAGCTAGCACGGGGCCCGGAAAGCGTCATCGAAGGTCGCACGACGGCCCGCGCGGCGAAGACGCGACGTACCGCCGTCGACGCGGCCGACCAAGACGCTCATCATGGGGTCGGACCCGCTTTCGGACGCTCGATGCCCGTCACGCTTCGCCCCCTCATGGTCGCGCTGCTCGCGCTCGCGGCCTGCGACGACCCGGACCCGCCGGCTGCACCCGTCCCGGTGCCAGCCCCTTCTTCGGAGACGGCGCCTACGGCCCTCGCGCCAGCCGCACCGGAAGGTGAGCAGCCCCCCGACGCTGCGCCGGCGGCTCGCTTCCGCGTGCACGCGGATCTGGTGGACCTCGCGCACCTGGCGGATCACCGGCAGAACGGCGTGCTCCATGTCTCCTTCGGAGGGCCCGCGCGGGCGAAGTACACGAGCGGGGGCTGGAACTCCGGCTGGAGCGGGGACGCCCTTCGGGATGGCGAGGGCGTCTCGCGCTTCGGACGCCTCGGTCGCGTCTACCTGCCCCTGAGCGGGGAGCAGGCCGCCGGGGCTCTCGCGCTGCGGCTGCGGGTGCGTTCCGTGGGCGCGGAGGCGCTCCTGCTCTTCTGGAACGGCCAGCCCCTGGGCGAAGCCGCCGTCCCGGCTGGGGGCTTCCGCGATCTCGAGATCGCCGTGCCCGAGGGCGTCGCCCGCGCGGGCGAGAACTACCTGCTGCTTCGCGCGACGAGCACGCTGGAGCTCGAGGGCGCGCCGGTCTCCTTCGAGGTGGCGCGCCTCGAGGTCGGGCCCGCGGGAGCCACGCCCCCGGAGTCGCCGGACGCGCTCCGGGTCCTCGCCACCGTCGATGGGGCAGAGCGCGACGCTCTGCGGCTCACGGCGCCGGCCTCGGCCACCTGGCACGTGGCCATTCCGCCGGACGCGACGCTCACGTTCACCGCCGTGACGGAGGGCGGCAGCCCCTCGCTTCGCGTCGTGGCCACGCCGGAGGGCGGCGAGAGGACGGTGCTGCACGAGGCAGGCGCGGCAGGAAGCCACCGGCTGGGTCTCGGGTCCCTCGCCGGCAAGGTGGTACGCCTGGAAGTGTCCGCTGGCGGCGAGGGCACGCTGGCCATCGCCCCGCTGCGCGTCGAGGTACCGGCGCCCGCCCTCGCGGCCTTCACGCCGGCGCGGAACGTGGTCGTTCTGACCATCGACACGCTCCGAGCGAGCAAGCTGCAGCTCTACGAGCGCTCGTCGCGGGTGAGGACCCCCGCCCTCGACGCCTTCGCGCGGCAGGCGACGCTCTTCGAGCGCGCGCAGGCGCCCGAGAACTGGACCAAGCCCTCCGTCGCCTCGATCCTCACCGGCCTTTTCCCGGCGACGCACGGCACGAAGAACGACGGTTCGAAGCTCCCCGACGAGGTGCTCACGCTGGGCGAGATCTTTCGGGAGGCGGGCTTCCAGACGTCCAGCTTCCTCGCCAACGGTTACGTGAGCCGCGCCTTCGGCTTCGACCAGGGCTGGGACCACTACACGAACTACATCCGCGAGCGCCGCAATACGAACGCCTCGAACGTCTTTCGCGAAGCACGGGAATGGATTGACGCGCACGCGGACGAGGGGCGCTTCTTCGCCTACCTGCAGACCATCGACCCCCACGTCCCCTACGACCCGCCGGACCGCTTCCTCGCGATGTACGACGCAGAGGACTACGCGGGGCAGGTCACGAACCGGCGCACCCACCTCCTCCTCGAGGACGCGAAGAAGCGCCCGCCGCGCGTGACATTCACCGAGCGCGACAAGGCGCGCATCGAGGCGCTCCACGACGGGGAGATCAGCTATCACGATGAGGAGATGGCGACGTTCCTCGCCTTCCTCGACGAGCGCGGCCTCACCGAGAACACGCTGTTCGTCATCACGAGCGACCACGGCGAGGAGTTCGAGGAGCACGGCAGCTGGGGCCACGGACACTCCATCTTCCAGGAGCTGCTCCACGTGCCGCTCCTCGTGCGCTTCCCCGGCGTGGCCGAAGCCGGGCTCCGCGTGCCCCACGTCGTGTCCACGCAGGCCATCGCGCCGACGGTGCTCGAGGCCGCGGGGCTCCCCGTGCCGGCGTCGATGGAGGTGGGATCGCTCCTCGGCTTCACGCGGCGCGCACCGCCGCCGGGCCCCTGGCTCGCCTTCAGCGACTTCCAGGAGAACCGGCGCGTCGTCCGCGCGCTGGACTGGAAGCTCGTGCTCCGCTCGAGCCTCACCTACGTGCTCTTCGACCTCGCCTCCGACCCGGGCGAGCAGAACGAGATGAACGGCCGCGCCCACCCCATCGCCATGCGCTACCTGCGCATCATGAGCGGCCAGTTCCTAGGCGCGCGGGACCGCCGCGACTGGCTCCACGGCGGCGCCGGCGCGGGCCGCGAGCTCGCCGCGGACGCAGACATGGACGAGGAGCTCTGCCGCCAGCTCGTGGCCATCGGCTACATGGACTGCCTCGCGCAGTTCCCCGGCGCCGGGTGAGCCCTCACGCGGTGCGCGGCACCGGGGAGAGGCTCGCGCGCACGTCGTCACCGAGCTTCTCGCTCAGCTCGGGGAGATGCCGTCGCCACCAGCGCGTGGCGCGGGCGTGGGTCCAGCCGTCGGCCAGCCCCAGGGCGCGGAGCCGGTCCGCCACCTCGCCCGCGTTCTGCGGCCGCACGTCCGGGTTCTTGGCCAGGAGATCGAGCACGAGCACCTCGAGCGCCTCGGGCACGGGCACGCCTCGCTCGGAGGGCGCCACCGGCTCCTCCGTGAGGTGCGCGACGGCCACCTTGATCGCCGTCGCCTTGTCGAAGACGCGCTCCCCGGTGAGCAGCCAGTAGGCGACGCAGCCGAGCGCGTAGAGGTCGGCGCGGCCGTCCACGGCAGCCTCGCCCGCCGCCATCTCGGGGGCCAGGTAGGCGGGCGTTCCCGTCAGCTCGCCATCCCCCGTCAGCGCCGTGTCCTGCGAGCGCTCCTTCACCAGGCCGAAGTCGAGCACCTTCACGTAGTCGACACGCTGGCCCTTCCGGGCGATGAAGAGGTTCGCGGGCTTCACGTCGCGGTGGACGAGGCCCGAGCGGTGGGCGTCGTCCAGGCTGTCGAGGATTTGCAGGAGCAGGTAGGCCACGCGCTCCGGCGGCAGCGGCCCCGTCTCCTTCACGAGCGTCTCCAGATCCATGCCATGGAGCAGCTCCATGACGTGGAAGAGCACGCCATCTCGGCTCACGCCGAAGTCGTAGAGCTGAATGGTGTGGGGGCTCTCGAGCGCGGCCGTCGCCTGGGCCTCGCGCTCGAAACGCTCGACCACGCGGTTCTGGCGCTCGGAGCCGGTGGCGCGATTTCCGAGGGCCTCCGGGCGGATGAGCTTGATGGCGGCCGGGCGCCGGAGCAGGCGATGGCGAGCCCGCCAGACCTCCCCCATGCCGCCCTCACCGATGGGCTCCACGAGCTCGTAGCTTCCGAGCTGCTCGGCGCGCGCGAGGCGACGCTCCAGCTTCCAAACGATCTTCGCGGGGATGACGGACACCAGCGAGATGACGTAGGTGAAGAGCACGCCGAGCCAGCGCTGGCCGTCCATGGGGTGCTCGAGGAGCGACTCGTAGAGCAGGATGGCCAGCGGCAGCATGGACGCGCCGGCGAGCGCCGTGAGCGCCGTGCGCTTCGGCGTGGTGGGGACGAAGAGCGGGAAGAGCACCAGAAGGATGGGGACGGTGCTCATTCCCCCCGTCGGGCGGGACTGCTCGGCGATGGCGATGCTGAAGCTCGCGACCACCACGTAGACCAGGGCGAGGTTCAGCAGCCGGGACCAGCCGAGCTTGCCGCTCTTGATCACCGCGAGGAACGCGAGGCTGAGGAGCACGAGCTTGCCGTGCACCATCACGCCCATGCGCGCGCAGGCTTCGTCGAAGCCCCAGTAGTCCGTTCCGACGGCGTCGACGATGGTGCCGATGGACGCGAGCAGACCCATGGCAATGACGAAGGCCTTGAGTCGGAAGATGGACTCGGGCACCGGCCGCACCGCGCCCTGGGACCGGAGCGCGCTGGCGGAGGGCTCGGAGCCGAGCGCGCGCGCCTGGAGCAGCCGCGCCGCCCCGCCCGCGCGCCGGGCGCCTGGGGGGGGGGGTGTTCCCCTGGCCGGCCTTGGGGGCCCCCCCGCGGCGTGTCGCCCCGCCCCCCCCCCCGCTTCGAGGGTAGGCCATGGGGACGCTGGGTGCCCATAGGTCTCACGTCGCGGTAAGCGTCGCAGCGTTATCAGCGCGCGGGCGTGCCCGGGGGGCGCCGGGTCGACACCGCGAGCTTTACAGCGGCCACGGAGGCGGGCAGAGCGAGGGCATGAAGACCGCCCTCGTCACCGGTGCCAACACGGGCATCGGCCTCGTCACCGCCCGGGAGCTGGCCCGCTCGGGCTACCGGGTGCTCCTGGCGTGCCGGTCTCCGGAGCGCGCCGCCCCGGCGCTCGCGGAGGTGAAGCGGGCTGGGACCGCCGAGCTGGTGCTGCTCGATCTCGGGCACCTCGACGCCGTACGGGCGACGGCGGAGGAGGTGCTCGGTCGGGAGAGGGCGATCCACGTGATCGTCAACAACGCGGGCCTCGCCGGCACCCGCGGGCAGACGCCGGACGGTTTCGAGCTGGCCTTCGGCGTGAACCACCTCGGACCCTACCTTCTCACCCGCCTGCTCCTGCCGACCCTCGAGCGCGCCGCGCGCGAGGGCACGCCCGCGCGCATCGTGCACGTCGCCAGCCGCGCTCACGTCCGCGTCCAGAGCTTCGACTTCGGCGCGCTGCGGCAGCGGACGCGCTCGCGTACGGGCTTCGGCGAGTACGGCGTCTCGAAGCTCGCGAACGTCCTCTTCGCGCGCGAGCTCGCGGCGCGCCTCGAAGCTCGGGACGGCCTCCCGCCGCGCGTCACGAGCAACGCGCTGCACCCGGGCGTGATCGCCTCGGACATCTGGCGATCCATCCCGTGGCCGATCCGGCCCTTGGTCACCCGACGCATGAAGACCGTGGAGGAAGGCGCCGCGACGTCCCTCAAGCTCGCCCGGGACCCGTCCCTCGACGCCGTCACGGGGACCTACTTCGGCGACGACGGAGTCGCGCGCGAGCCCTCACGCCTCGCGCGCGATGCGGCGCTGGCCCGCGAGCTCTGGGAGCAGAGCGCCGCGTGGTGCGGCCTTCCGGACGCGATCCCTGCGTCGGCCAGTGCAGACTAGACGGTCCGCCATCCCACATGCCCCCCGCGCCTCCCGGGGTAGCCGCGCCGTCGCCTCGCCGAGTACCGTGGCGCGTCAGCGAAGGAGAGCCCGATGAAGGTAAGAGCCGCCGTCGCCCATGCGGCGAATCAGCCCCTCAGCATCGAGACCGTGGACCTCGACGGCCCGAAGGAGGGGGAGGTGCTCGTGGAGCTCAAGGCCACGGGCGTGTGCCATACGGACGCCTTCACGTTGAGCGGCGCCGACCCCGAAGGCATCTTCCCTTCGGTCCTCGGGCACGAAGGCGCCGGGGTGGTGGTCGACGTGGGCCCCGGCGTCACGAGCCTGGAGAAGGGCGACCACGTCATCCCGCTCTACACGGCGGAGTGCCGCGAGTGTAAGTTCTGCCTGTCCAGGAAGACGAACCTCTGCCAGGCCGTCCGGGCCACGCAGGGCAAGGGCCTCATGCCCGACGGCACGAGCCGCTTCTCGCTCGGAAACGACACGCTCTTCCACTTCATGGGGACGTCGACCTTCGCGACGCACACGGTGCTCCCGGAGATCAGCCTCGCGAAGATCCGGAAGGACGCTCCCTTCGACAAGGTGTGCCTGCTCGGCTGTGGCGTGACGACGGGCCTCGGCGCCGTCTTCAACACGGCGCAGGTCGAGCCCGGCGCGAACGTGGTCGTCTTCGGCCTCGGCGGCGTGGGCCTGAGCGTGATTCAGGGCGCGCGCATCGCCGGCGCGAACATGATCATCGGCGTCGACGTCAACCCGGAGAAGCGGGCCTGGGGCGAGCGCTTCGGGATGACGCACTTCGTGAACCCCACCGAGGTCGAGGGCGATCTCGTGCCCTACCTCGTGAACCTCACGGGGGGTGGCGCGGACTACAGCTTCGAGTGCGTCGGCAAGGCGTCGCTGATGCGACAGGCCCTCGAGTGCTGCCACAAGGGCTGGGGCGAATCGATCATCATCGGCGTGGCCGGCGCCGGCGAGGAGCTCGCGACGCGACCCTTCCAGCTCGTGACGGGTCGCGTGTGGAAGGGAAGCGCCTTTGGCGGCGTCCGCGGACGCACCGAGCTCCCCGCCTACGTGGACATGTACATGGACGGCAAGATCAGCATCGACCCGCTCGTGACGCACACGATGCCCCTCGAGGACATCAACCGCGCCTTCGACCTCATGCACGAGGGCGCGTCGATACGATCCGTCGTGCTCTACGACTGAGCGGACCGATGAGCGAGAACCTCGGCGCCTTCGAGGCGGTGAAGAGCTGGGCGTCCTTCGGCGGGCGGCAGCGCGTGCTGCGTCACGCGTCGGCCGCGTGCGGCGGCCCCATGGAGCTGAGCGTCTTCGTACCGCCCGGCGACGGCCCCTTCCCCGTGGTGACGTACCTGAGCGGGCTCACCTGTACGGCCATGAACGTGACCGAGAAGGGTGGCTTTCAGCGCGTCGCCGCGGAGCTCGGGCTCATCGTGGTCTGCCCGGACACGAGCCCGCGGGGCGCGGGCGTGCCGGGCGAGGACGAGAGCTGGGACTTCGGCACCGCGGCGGGTTTCTACGTGGACGCGACGGAGACGCCCTGGTCCGAGCGCTACCGCATGTGGACCTACGTCACCGAGGAGCTACCGCCGCTGGTCGACGCGGCGTTCCCCACGAAGGGGCCGGCCCATCGGAGCGTCTTCGGGCACTCCATGGGCGGACATGGCGCGCTCGTGGTCGGCCTCCGCCAGCCGGAGGCCTGGCGCTCGATCAGCGCCTTCGCCCCGATCAGCGCGCCCAGCCAGGTTCCGTGGGGCGAAAAGGCGTTCACGGGCTACCTGGGCCCCGACCGGGAGCGATGGAGAGCCTACGACGCGACGGAGCTCGTTCAGCGCGGCGCTCACCCGGAGCCGATCCTGGTCGACCTGGGCACGGCGGATCCCTTCCTCGACGCGCAGCTCCGGCCCGAGCCCTTCCAGGCGGCCTGCGAACGCGCCGGCCAAGCCCTCGAGCTCCGGCTCCAGGAGGGCTACGACCACAGCTACTACTTCATCGCGAGCTTCATGGAGGACCACCTCCGGCACCACGCCGCTCGGCTCGGCGCGTGAGGCGCGCCCTCGGCGCCGCCCGACGCTCCGCCCGACCGAGCGTGTGCCCACGCTCAGCTCGCGTCGCGCCGGGCACCAGGCGTCGGGCGATGGCGTGACGCCGCGACGAGGGCGCGCAGCTCGCTCACGTCGAGGGGCTTTTCGAGGAGCGGATTGGGCAGCTCGTCGAGCGCCTCGCGCGTCGCAGCCTCGAAGGCCCCCCCGGAGATGAAGACCACGGCACCTGGCGCCACCTTGGCTTCCGCGCTCGAGGAGAGGCGCGCGAGGAGCTGCGGCCCGGTCATCTCGGGCATCATCACGTCGCAGAGGACCACGTCGAAGGTCTCGCTGCGGCAGCGCCGGAGCCCCTCGCGCGGGTCCGTCGTGATGTGCACGTCGTGGTCCCGCAGCGTGCGCGCGAGCGTGCGGGCCACCACCGCGTCGTCGTCGATGATCAGCACGCGCGCCCGCGCCTCCGGCGTCGTCTCCACGGCGCGCGTGACCGAGTCGCGCGTCGCCTCGGCGCGGCGTAGCCGGAGCGTGAAGGTCGTGCCGGCGCCGGGCGTGCTGTCCACGTCGATGGTGCCGCCGAGGGCGAGCACGAGGCCGGTGCAGACCGAGAGGCCGAGCCCCGTGCCCTCGCCCTGGGGCTTGGTCGTGAAGAAGGGATCGAAGATGTGCGCCAGGTGTTCGGGTGGGATGCCGGACCCCGTGTCCTCGACACGCAGCTCGAGCATCTCGTCCACGGGGCGCGCCGTGACGCGCACGCACTGGGCCTCCACGTCGCCGGGCGGGATGGCGTGGGCGGCGTTGATGAGAAGGTTGAGAAGGACCTGACCCAGCCGGCCCTCGTCGGCCCACGCCGAGAGCCCCGCGGGCACGTCGACCTCGAGGCGCGCCCGATGGCGGAGCTCGTGGCGCACGAGCGGGGTCGTAGCCTCCACCAGGGGCAGGAGCTCCACGGCGCCCATGGTGGTGGGGGGCTCGCGCGTCAGCGTTCGAAGGTCGCGCACGGTACGCTGGACGCGCCGCGCCCCCTCCCGGATCTCCTCGGCCAGCGTCGCCAGCTCTCGCCGGACGTCGTCCGGAACGCGATGCTCCGACTCCTCGAGCAGCTCGAGCATGACGACGGAGTTCGCCGCGACGACGGAGAGGGGGTTGTTGATCTCGTGCGCCGCGCCCGCCGCCAGGGTACCGAGGGAGGCGAAGCGATCGGCGAGCGCGAGGCGCGCTTCCTGGTCACGGAGCGCGCGCGTGCGGTCGTCGACGGTCTGCTCGAGGCGCTCGAAGACCCCGGCTACGCGCAGGTCCTGAGACGTGCTGACGAGGATGGCGCTGAAGGCGAAGGCCCAATGGAAGACGCGAATGCTGGGGTTGACCCCGAGCTGGACGGTGACGTCGTTGATGACCGCGAGAATCATCAGGATCGCGAGGCCGCGAAGCTCGGCGCGGGTCACCGGCAGGTCGACGGGGCGCGCGCCCGGCGGGCGACGCAGCTGGTGCCACACGTAGGCGATGGTGGCGCTCGCGAGGCCGAGGACGACGGGCACGAGCAAAGGACCTGGCTCCACCGTCCATTCGAGGGAGCCGAGGGCGTTCAGGCGCTTCGTCGCCCGCTGGGTGAAGAGCACGCCGGTGAGGAGCGTCGCGGCGATGAGACCCGAGACGAGCAGGGCGAAGACGCGCACATGAGGCACCCAGCCGCGGCGCCCGCTCAGGGACCGGCTCATGCCAAGGGCCACGACGGTCATGGCGAAGCCGGCGCTCGCGCGCACGCGTGCCGCGAGCACGGCGTCGGCCGGCGCATCGGCGGTCAGCTGAAGGAGGCGGCCGGCGAGGTAGGCCGCCGCCGCGACGCACCACATGGACGACCAGGCGCTGGCCTGAAGCCGCGGGCCTCGGCGCGCCAGGAGCGCCTCCTTGAAGGCCAGGAGCAGCGTGCCACCGACGAGGGCTAGCAGTAGCGTCGGCTCGATCCCCTCCACCACCTCTCGCCTGCCCTCGTTTCTCCCGGGCATGCGTGGTGCCGCCCGGGTCGCGCTGCGACGGGCGTTATAGGCGGGTTGGGGGCGGAGTGTCAGCGGATTTCCGGGCGCCAGCGTCGACATGGGACGCGCGCGTCAGGTGTCGTGGGCCGTCCATCGCGCCGTCGGGCGAAAGCCTTTCAAGAAATGCGCGTCCTTGGGCCGTGGCCCCGACCGCGACGCTCACGCATGCTCGTCCCATGACGAAGTCGCTCTCCCGCCGCACCGCGCTCCAGGTGCTCGGAGCCTCCCTGCTGGCTCCCGCCGTGGGCTGCGATGACGCCGCGACGGGGGCGGGCGACGCAGGCACACGCACGGACGCAGCGCTCGACGCCGCTTCCGACGCGTCCCCGGAGCTCGGCCCCGACACGGGCCCTCCCGCCGGTTGGGCGAGCGGCGGGACCGCCGCCATGACCGACGCCGCCTCGTACCCCGATCCCTTCGTGGGCGGCGCGGGATGCGCGCTCTTCGCCGAGTCGACGCGCGGACCCTGCTACACGTCTTCGCCCCTGCGCCGGGACGTGAGCGAGGGCTTTCCGGGTCTTCCCCTCCGCCTCGCGCTTCAGCTCCTGGACCGCGATTGCGCTCCGCTCGCCGGCGCCCAGCTCGAGCTGTGGCACACGCGGAACAGCGGCCTCTACTCCGAGGGCCCCATCGACTTCTGCACCCTCGGCGACGCGGACGCCGCCGCGGCGACCTACTTCCGCGGCGCACAGGTCGCCGACGCCGAGGGCAAGCTCGCCTTCGACACCTGCTTCCCCGGCTGGTACCCGGGCCGCGCCATCCACATTCACTTCCAGGTCGTGCTGGCCGGCGGGACGGCGGCCACGCGGGTCTCGCAGCTCTTCTTCGCCGCGCCCCTCATCCAGGAGATCTTCGCCGAGCACCCGGAGTACGCCGCCTTCGGTCAGCCGGACACGCCCAACGCCGCCGACGGCATCTTCCGTGGCATCGGCGACGCGAGCGTGCTCTCCACGCAGCGCATGAGCGACGGCGCCATGCTCGCGTGGAAGGCCATCCAGGTCGTTTGAGGCCGTCGCAGGCGCGCCGAGCTCAGCCCTCCACCCCGGCCAGGATCGCCGCGCCGAAGCTCTCCACGCGGGCCGGACCCATGCCCTTGCAGGCGAGAAGCTCGTCCTCGCTCGCGGGGGCGCGCCGGGCGATCTCCCTCAGCGTGCGGTCCGTGCACACGACGTAGGCCGGGACGCCACGCTCCTCGGCGAGGCCGCTCCGCACCTCGCGAAGGCGCTCGAAGCGCTCGCCCTCCGCCGAGCTCAGCGGCGGCTCGTCCGCGGCCGACGCGCTCCGGGACGCGGCGCGCGCACGCTTGGGCTTGGTCTTGGGCGGCGGCAGACACTGCACTGGCGCCTCCCCCTTCATCACGGCCACGCCACGCGCCGTGAGCAAGGGCTTGGGGTAGTCGTCCGCGCTCACCACGGCGTAGCCCGCCGTGACCAGCCGCCGGAGCAAGGCCGTGACCCACTCGAGGCCGTGCGCGGAGAGCAGCCCGAAGGTGCTCAGCTGGTCGAAGCGCCAGCGCTGGAGCATCGCGTCCTTCTTGCCGACGAGCATCTTCGCTACGGCCGTCATCCCGACCTGGCCACGGACGCGCGCGAGGCCGCTCAGCGCCTTGCGCACCAGGAGCGCGTCGTCTTCGCTGACCCCGCGCTCGCCCTCCCCCTCGGCCTCGAGGCGCGCGCAGACGTCGCAATGGCCGCAGCCGCCCAGGAGCTCGGCCTCGTCGCCGAAGTAGCGGAGGATGAAGTCGTGGCGGCAGCTGCCCGCCTCCACGTAGCGCATCAGATCGAGAAAGAGCCCCCACTGACGATCGATCTCGGACTGCGCCGGCCGCTGGGCAGGGTCCCACGAGCGCTCGATGAGCCGCCTCCGGAGCCCGAGGTCGGCCGAGCTCGTCAGGAGGAGTCCATGCGCCAGCTTCCCGTCGCGCCCCGCGCGGCCGACTTCCTGGTAGTAGGCCTCGATGCTTCCGGGCGCCTGCGCGTGCACCACCGTGCGGATGTCCGCGCGGTCGATGCCCATGCCGAAAGCGTTCGTCGCCACGACCACGTCGAGGTCGCCGGCGGCGAAGCCCGCGTTGACCTCGGCCCGCGCCTCGCTCGGGAGCCCGGCGTGGTACGCCGCCGACCGGTACCCGAGGCTTGCGAGCTGCTCCGCGATCTGCTCGGTCCGCTTCCGCGTCGACGCATAGACGATGGCGGCCCCCTTGGGCGCGGCGGGCGTGCCGAGCGCCTCCCGCACGGCGCCCTCGAGCGCTCGCCGCCGGGCCTTCGACGAATCGAGGGGTAAGGCCTCGAGGTGCAGGTTGGGACGCGCGAAGCCGCGCAGGATGAGCGGCGCGTCCGTGAGCCCGAGCCGCTCGGCGATCTCGTCGCGCACCATGGGCGTCGCCGTAGCGGTGCAGGCCAGGACCCGCGGCGGCGCCAGCTCCTCCACCAATCGGCCGAGGCGGAGGTAGTCGGGGCGAAAGTCGTGGCCCCACTGGCTGATGCAGTGCGCCTCGTCGACGGCCAGGAGCGGTACCTCGAGGGCCCGGAGCAGCCCGGCCGTCGCGGCGTTGCCGAGGCGCTCCGGCGCGACGTACACGAGCTGGTAGCGCCCGGCCCGGAGATCCGCCTCGCGCTGCCGGCGCTCCTCGAGCGGCACCGTGGATGCGAGCCAGGTGGCGGCGATGCCCCGCTCGCGGAGACCGCGGACCTGGTCCTCCATGAGCGCCACCAGCGGCGAGATCACCAGCGTGGTCCCCGGGAGCTGCGTCGCTGGAAACTGGTAGGTCAGCGACTTGCCGCCACCGGTCGGGGCGATGACCAACGCGCGGCCGGGCCCCTCGAGCACCGCCTCGCTCGCATCGCGCTGCCAGGGGCGAAAGGACGGAAAGCCAAAGGTCGCCTCGAGGCGAGCCTCGAGCGACGCCGGCGCCTCTTCTGGAAGCACGAGGCGCAAGCTAGCACTGACGTGGGACATGGCTCGGCCCTCGGGGGACACGCGGTCGAGTTGCGCCTCCGCACGGCGCTCTCCCCGCGATGGACGACACGCCCGCCACGCGCCGGGTTAGGCTTGCCGCATGCTGCGCTGCGTCGGTCTCCTCGCGTGCGGCCTCGCCGCGGCGTGTGGAGCCCGGCCGGGGCTCTCCGTGTCCGAGAGCAGCACGCGCCCCACGCGCCTTCGGCTCCCGGCCGATACCGTCGGGCTCTCGGGCCTCGGCCTCGACGGGGACGGCGCCCTCTGGGCCGTGGCCGAAAACCAGCGCCTGGCGCTTCGCATCCGTGACCGGCGGGTGGAGCGGGTGCCCATCACCGGCGTGCCCCCGGAGCTCGAGGTCGAGTCCATCGCGGCCCTCGGGCGCGGCGCCTTCGCCCTGGGCACCGAGAGCGACCTCAGCGGCCGGCCGAGCGACGCCATCCTCTTCGCGGAGCTCCGGGGCGGGACACTGCGAGCCCGGCCCGGCGTCACCGTGCCCTATGACCTGTGGGGTCTCGTCGGCGCGCACAACGAAGGCATCGAGGGGCTCTGCGAGACGAACGGCACCCTCGTCCTGGCGTGCGAGGTCACGAGCACGACCGCGGGTGGGCAGCGCTTCGCCCCCATCGCGCGACGCACCATCAGCGGGGCCTGGAGCACCTTTCGGCTGCCACTGAGCTCGCAGGAGGGAAAGGTCAGCGCGCTCTCGTGCCGCGGGCGACCCGGCGGCCGCATCGAGGTCCACGCCATCGAGCGCCATTACGGCACGATGCGCATGCTGCGCGCCGTGCTCCCCGCCGGCGAGGCGCCGACCGATCTGACGCCGGAGCTTCTCCTGGACCTCGACGAGTGGGTCGACGAACGGCCGGTGCCTCCCAACTTCGAGGGCCTCGAGCTCCTCCCGGACGGACGCGCGGTGATGGTCGTCGACAACTTCCATCGGGGCCGTACCCAGGGGCCCTCCGAGCTCTGGTGGTTCCCCATGGACGGCCTTCTGCCGCGCGCGCCCATGCCCCGCGCGTCGGCCTCGCCCACGTCCCTGCCCCCGACCCGGACGCTCCCCATGTCCTTCGCGCCGACGCCGCCCTGAACGTGAGCACGGACCCCACCCCCGCCTTCGTCGCCATCGCGGCGGCCGGCACCGAGGGCGCCCTCGCCGAGGAGCTCCGCGGCTTCGGCCGCGAGCCGGAAGGGGAAGGTGCGCGGGGGGCGCTCCGCTTCGGCGGGCCCGGCGCCTTCCTCGAGCCGGGCTACCGCGCGGCGCTCCACAGCCGCATCGCGAGCCGCGTGCTCTTGCCGCTCCACCGCTTCCCGCTCCCCGCGGACGAGCGGGACGCCGCGGACGTCCTCTACGAGCAGGTCCGAACCGTCGACTGGACGGGGCATCTCGGGGCCACCGGCACCCTGGCCGTCGAAGCGGTGGCCGCGCGGGAACGGCGCGCGCACACCCGCTTCCTCGCGCTCCGGACCAAGGACGCGGTCGTCGACGCGCTCCGCGACGCCTGGGGCACCCGACCCGACGTCGACGTGCGCGCGCCGGACCTGCCGCTGCACCTGCACTGGGGCGCCGAGGCGGCGACGCTCTCCGTGGACGTGCTCGGCGTCCCGCTGCACCGCCGCGGCCTGCGGCCCAAGGGCGCGGCGGCGCCGCTTCGCG
>ERZ1740059.550-NODE-550-length-19659-cov-8.981993_pt1 | contig 19659 bp, 12 predicted proteins | sample MGYA00581744_ERZ1740059 | MGnify/ENA primary metagenome ERZ1740059 (study PRJEB43018, sample SAMN04849738) | marine metagenome | isolation source: floating plastic debris | place: Pacific Ocean | collected 2008-08-28 | study: EMG produced TPA metagenomics assembly... | reverse complement strand
TTTCAAGAACGGACAAGGGGAGGGGGGAGATGGGGAGATAGGGAGATGGGGAGAGGGGGAGATGGTAACTCCTAACTCTTTGAATCCAAAATCCCATTACCTTTCTTTACCCGAGCGCGTTAATTTTCGCCCATTACCACCAGTAGAAGTGGTAGATATGCGCTCTGAATTGCACCAGGGAAACCGTTCTATATTTAGTAAGGCTTTACAACAAAGTTTGCAAGAACTTGTTGAAACCGGACAACAAGGGATATTATTTATTCATCGTCGGGGGCACAGTACTTTTGTATCTTGTCGTAGCTGCGGGTTTGTGATGGAATGTCCCCACTGTGATGTATCCCTCTCCTATCACCAAACTGAAGCCGGAGCGGCGCAAGTTTTACGCTGTCATTACTGCAATTATGCAGTTCCCCATCCTAAAAGTTGCCCTGAATGTGGTTCCCCTTATTTAAAATTTTTCGGTAGCGGTACTCAAAGGGTAGCGCAGGAGTTAACAAAACAGTTTCCTGAATTGCGCTTTATCCGTTTCGATAGCGATACCACCCGTACAAAAGGAGCACACCGCACTTTATTAACCAGATTTGCTAAAGGTGAAGCGCATTTATTAGTCGGCACACAAATGTTAACCAAAGGCTTAGATTTACCCCAAGTAACCTTAGTAGGAGTAGTTAGCGCCGATGGATTACTACATTTATCAGATTACCGCGCCAGCGAACGCGCTTTCCAGACTTTAACCCAAGTTGCAGGACGTGCGGGTAGGGGTGAAGACCCCGGCAAGGTAATTATCCAAACTTACACCACAGAACATCGAGTAATTGAAGCAGTACGGCAGCACGATTATCAAACTTTCATCCAAGACGAATTAGAACAAAGAGAAGCATTAAATTATCCGCCCTACGGTAGATTGATTTTATTACGCTTAAGTAGTCCAGATTCCACACAAGTAGAAAACACCGCCACAGAAATCGCCGAAAAACTCCAACAATCAGAAATAGATGTATTAGGACCAGCTCCAGCAAGTATATTGAGAGTAGCAAACCGTTATCGTTGGCAAATACTATTAAAATTTGCTCCAGAAGACTTACCCCAACTACCAGACTGGGAAGAAATACGAGAGCTTTGTCCCAATACTGTTAGTTTAACAATTGATATTGACCCGCTTAACATTACGTAATGAGTATGGGGAGATGAGCAGATAATTTTTAACAGTTAACTGCTCACTGCTCAATGTTCACTGTTAACTCCTAACTCAGCAACTTTTTGGGCCAACTTATCTGCTTGTATAGGCTTTGCAAGATGCAGGTTGAAACCCGATCGTAAAGATTCCTGTCGATTTGTTTCTCCAGCATAAGCGGTTAAAGCAATGGCGGGAATTTTTGCGCCTTTTTCGGAGGGTAAGGCTCGAATTTGACGCATCAGTGTATGTCCATTTACTTCTGGCATCGCAATATCACTGATCAGTAAATCCGGTTTATTTTGTAAGAATAATTTGAATGCTTGTGGTGCAGATGTTGCTGTTTGTACTGATGCTCCGTAGGTTTCCAGAACAAATTGCAAAAATTCTAAGTTGTCTGGCTCGTCATCTACTAACAGAATTTTTATGCCTTCAAAATTTAATTCTATACCATTGTTATCTTTAATTTCCTTATCGGTTTCGACATCGGACATTAAGGGTATCTCAACAGTAAATGTTGCACCTTTGCCAATACCGGGACTTTCTACTTGAATGTTACCACCATGAAGTTCTACTAAATGCCGTGCTATGGCTAAGCCTAATCCCAATCCTCCAGTATTTCTGGTACTGGAACTGTTTTCTTGACGAAAGTAATCAAATACATAAGGTAAAAAATCGGAACTGATTCCTTTACCGGTATCTCTAATTTGAATTTTAGCGATGCTATTATCGTAGGTAAATTGTACGTTTACTCTTCCCCCTAAGGGAGTAAATTTGACTGCGTTGGAAAGTAAATTCCAAAAAATTTGCTGTAAGCGGTTGGTTTCTCCTTTAACAAAAGCGGTTTCTGGAGGGAAGTCGGTAATTATTTTAATAGATTTTGCATCTGCTGCTAAACCCACGGTTTCAATTGCAGCGTTGATGATATTTATTAAATCAACGCTGACTGGTGAGAGCTGTAATTTACCGCGCAATATCCGCGAAACATCAAGCAAGTCTTGAATCATTTCTGCTTGTAAACAAGCGTTACGCTCAATTGTTTCCAATGCTTTGTCGATTTTTTGAGGCGGAATTCTATTGGAGCGTAAAAGTTGAGTCCATCCTAAAATTGGGTTGAGTGGTGTTCTTAATTCGTGGGAAAGTACGGCTAGAAATTCGTCTTTGATTCGATTTGCAGCTTCAGCTTTTGCAAGTAATTCTGCTTTTTCTAATTCCGCTTGCTTGCGCTTGGTAATATCCCTCAAAGTTACTAAATTAGCGGGTTTTCCCTGCCAATCTATTTTTACCACCCGCATTTGTGCTATTACTTCTTTTCCCGTTCCCGTGGTAATATCTACCTCGGTTTTATCCTCACCAACTACGGGAAAGCCGAATATTTCTCCTAAAAGTTCTTCTTCATTACGATTGAATAGTTTCAAAGCTGCGGGATTAATAAATCTGACTATTCCTTGCTTATCTACCACTACCATCCCATCGGGATTTTTGATAATTAGCATCAGCAACTGCTTCTGACTTTTTTTCAGCGCAGTTTCTACTTCTTCCCGAAGAATACTTTCTGCTTGTCTTCGCTGGCGTTGTTTTTTTAATTCTGTTGCTTGAGAAAATAATTGTTGCTGTAAGTCAGTCAAATAAGTATTACATTTTTCTACTTCACCAACCTCACACTTTGGGGATTGACTTATATCAAGGGCTTGTTTTACTATCGATGGAAGTCGCAGCAATTCATCTTTACTCAGATAATCCGTTGCTCCTACTTTAATACAAGTTACCGCCTCAGATGCTTTATTAACACCATTGACAACTACAAATGGAATGTCTAAATTTTTTTCTTGCAATATTTGTCGAGCTTGAAAAATATTTAACTTTTGGTGTTGGTAATCTGCTAATATAATTTCTACTTGTAAATTTAAATTGGTAAGTAAATCCGTCTCATTTTCTATTTGTTTTGCTACCGGATTAAATTCCGCTTCTCGTAATAACGATAATATTTTTTCGCTTTCTTCGGCAGAGTCACACAGCAACAGTAAATTTATTGCAACTGCCATAAATACCACTTCATATCCCAATAATTTATACTTACGGTCAACAATTATACAATCGTAATCTCAGAAGCATATTTTTTTCGGAAAATTAAGCTTGCAATATTGGAACCATAAACAAACTTATACAAATTGAATACTCTCCATAACCTAAATTTTTACCACGATATTAATAAAATATTCTCTACCTTAAGAACTATCCTGTGCTACTTAGATAACCATAGAAATTCTCAATCTGCTGACTCTGGAAATAACTCATTCAACCGCTCAACTTCATTTTGATCTACATACGTCGGATTCCCCGCTAAAATGCCGATGACGTTGCGGAAACTTCTACCGATATGCATTCCTCGCGAGTCTATTGTAAATTCGCGAATCTGCTTGTCGTGAGTAGATCCCCGCATTTTGATTACCGCCAACCCTCTTTTTATTTCACCGTAAACTTCCACATATCGCAATAAAATAATTGAATCGGTACTTGTAGAAATATGAGATTCTGTAACCGAAGTACCACCTAGTAAAGTTGGAGCTGTTGCAGTATAAAGCCCAGTGATTCCTTTTCCTCTGATTGTTGCATTTAAACTGGCAATAAATTCCCGAAATCCATTTAATGTAGCAACTTTTTCTAAAGCCGTCAAACTATCAATTACTATTCGATTGGGTTGAAACTCCTGTATTACTTCTTGCATTCTAATTAAATGATTCTCTAATCGCGTTGATTCGGGATACCGGAACAGAATTTTTAATATTCCTTCTGACTCTGCTTGTGCAAAATCTACTCCCCATCCCCGTGCATTTCTCATCAACTGATGGCGGTTTTCTTCAAAGGCAAAATAAATACAGCGCTCGCTATTTTCGATTCCAGCAGCGATAAATTGAGTTGAAAGTAAAGTTTTACCCGTGCCCGTCGCTCCGGATGCTAAAACAATTGAATCGCGGTAAAAACCACCGCCACACATTTGATCGAGTTCTACATTACCACTGGAAATGCGGATGGTAGATGAATCCTTATCTTCCCCAGACATCGCTGAAAGAGGAATAGTCACAAACCCTTTATCGGGAAGAATTGTGAACGGAAATTCTCCTTGTTGATGGGAACTACCGCGATACTTAAGAATTTCTAAAGTACGGCGACGCTTTTCTTCAATTAACACGTTTCGTAAAATAATTACATTATCAGCCACATATTCTTCCACTCCGTGGCTGCTGATTTCACCATATTCGCGATTGCGCTCCGATGTTAAAATAGCTGTGGCGTTAACATCTCGTAATGCTGAAGCAATTATAAATAAATCATCGCGAATTTGAGACTTATCGGGTAAATAACTAAAAATGGCTCCCAAAGAATCCATCGAAACTCTAATGGCTTTCACTTTATTAATAGCATACTGAATTCTAGCCAACAAGGGGCTAAAATCATAATCTCCACTAATATAAGGATTTTTGCCAGCTTCAGGAGAAGCATCCACAAAAAGCCATTTACCCTCTTCTTCCCATTTAGCAATATCCCAACCAAAACCGCGCATATTTTTGCGAATATTTTTGGGAGATTCTTCAAAAGAAATAAAAACGCCTGTATCTCCTCGCTTAATTCCTTCAATTAAAAATTGACAGCTAAATATTGTTTTACCACTACCCGCACTACCAACTACCAAAGTCGTGCGCCCAACTGGCAATCCACCTTGAGAAATTAAATCAAAACCGGGAATTCCTGTTTCCAGTTTTTCGATAAATTCATCATTGTCTTGAGGCATCATGAAAATTTAAATTAGATTCGTATCTAATAATCAAAATGTGATTATTCGCTAAATATATCATGTTTACTACTATTAATTCCCAAACCCATCAAAACTGTTTTAATATCCGATAAATCCCCTATGATTCTGACTTGTGGTAAAGGTAATTCTTTGACTAAAGTTGGCGTGACAATAATTTTTTCTTTTTCCGCAACATCGGGTTGTTTTAATACGTCAACAACGATAATTTGATAATGATTTGGTAAATTACCTTGACATAACTTGTTTAAATTAGAAATTGCTCTGTCAGTTCTAGGTGTATCTCCAGTTACATATAATTTTAGTATATATTCATTGTTTGAATGATTTTTAGACATTATTTTTGCTTAATATTTTATATCTATCATTAATCCACTTCAATCTCCCTCTAATTCTGTGTAAGTTTTATCAAGATTAATTTTATTCAACCCTATGAAATATTTTCGGTAATAAGCACTCAGATAACCCATTAATTGTAAGATAATAAAACGTCCTTCCGTAGCATAAGCTTGAGATTTGGCAGAAGAAGATTGAGTTTTATTTTTAAGAACAGTAGTGTGAATTTCAATCGCATCATGGGGTGTAGCTTGTAAAAAACCCAATTGCCGAGCCAAAGCACTAAGTTTCTTATTTATATTATGTTCGACTTTGTAAGCCTTCTCCTCCAAAGCAAAATCCATAATCTCGCTGTAGTTTTGCACTAATTCTGCAAAAATATCTGGTTTGCTTTCTCGTAAAGATTCCAATCCTAATAGATTCCCACTCTTATTTTCTGATGTGCCGATTGCTTCAAGTTCTTCAAACTCTAGGTTTTGCTGTTCTTTTTGCTGTTGTTTTAATATATTTAATTGCTGTTGTCGCTCTATGGCCGAACGAATTGCATAAACTAGTAAATTAGTATCAACTTCAGTTTTGTGTATATATCCAACTGCACCCAATTCCAAGGCTTTAACAGCAGCAGCTTCATTTAATACTGTATGAACAATGATTGGAATATTAGGTGTAGCCTCCTGCATCCGAACTAGTGTCTTGATTCCCCGACTATCAGAAAGCATTAAATCTAAGATAATTACATCGAAATTGTGAAGTGCTAACTGCTGCAATCCTGTTTTTAGCGTCTGGGCAACAATCACCTCAAAACCTTGTTTAAATGAAAGAGACTTAGCCTTAGATAGGAGTCTACGGAAATATTCTATCTCCTCCGGTTCATCCTCAATTAAAAGAACTTGGCAACGATTATTAAGCATAAGCCATTATTTAATTATCAGTTATCAGATTTAGATGATAAATCAACGATCTTAAATATTAGCTTTTAACCGCTAGCCTTAGCATCAAAAGGTGACAAATTTACTATATTTAATACTTTTATCAGTTTACAGGATAATGCATAAAGTACGATTCCTGAATAACTAAGATATAGTATCTTCTATTAACTTTAAAATTTAATCAAATTTAATAACATATCTAAAGTATGAGAAGGAGGATGATTTTTTATAGCTATATTTCATTACAACTACCATAAGATATACTTCCAAAGAAATATGCTCCAAAAGAATGCTTAGTGCACCCTGGATATAGAGTTGGCGGAGTTAAGAATTATCTTCTCCTTGTCTCCCCCTCTCCCTATCCCCCATCTTCTGTAGAGGCAGGGCAATAATAAATTTAGCACCAACACCTTGCGTACTTGTCGCGGAAATACTACCCCCATGACGTTCAACAATTCTCCGGCAAATTGCTAAACCCAAACCCGTACCTTCATATTCCCTATTATTGTGTAGGCGTTGACAAGGCTCAAAGATTTGCTCGATATATGCCTCATCGAAACCGATACCATTATCTTCTATAACTACTTCACATTCTTTGTGTGATATTTGATTTTGACTTCTATGAGTTTGATAAATTTTGATCGCCGGTGTCATTTGGGGCTTGTGATATTTGAGAGAATTACCCAAAATATTTTGAAACAGTTGATACATTTGACCGGCATCGGCCATAATAGTAGGTAATTCTCCTAACGAAAAAACTGCATCTGTAAAAGCATCAGCTTTTAAATCTGAAATAACGTATTGCACAATTTGATTTAAATCTACTTTTACAAAAGATTGTCCTTGGGTAGTGACAAGGGAAAAATTGAGCAAATCCTCAATCAAGGTTTGCATTCGACTTCTAACTTGCATCATGCGCCCTAAATAGTCAATTCCTTGTTCATCTAATACCTGGCTGTAATCTTGTTGGAGATACTCGCAGAGAATTTGAATTTTGTGCAGGGGTGAAATCAAATCGTGAGATACAACGCTGGCAAAATCTTTTAAGTCGCGATTCGATCGTTCTAATTCTTTAAGTAGACTTTTTAGTCGGGCTTCAGCTTGCTTGCGTAGGGTAATATCTTGAATTTGAGAAATAAAGTAGAGTGGTTGTTGCTGCTTATCGCGTACTAAGGAAACACTGAGTAAAATCCACACAATATATCCGCTCGAGTGAAAATAACGCTTTTCCATTTGGTAAGTGCGAATTTCACCCACAAGCATTTGATGCACGTAACCCAAATCTGTTTCTAAATCATCGGGGTGGGTAATCTCTTGGAAAGTTGTTTTAAGTAACTCGCTTTCGGAATAGCCAACAATTTCGCATAAAGCACGATTAACCTTTAACCATCTCCCATCAGGAGCTACCAGCGCCATACCAATTGCTGCATCCTTAAAAGCCAAACGAAATAGTTCTTCGCTCTCAAGCAATTGTTCCTCAACTTGCTTTAACTGCACAATATCATTACTATTTGTGGAAATAGGTTTGATATCTCCGCTGTTAAGATATTCCGACACAACGGTAATGAATCATTTATTTGGTTCACGTATTCTATCTTGACACACCACAGCTATCAACCTCGGAAATGCTAGTAATTAAGCCTTCAGTTACAGCTTGATTAATTACGAACACAGAAGATAATATGAGGCGATAATTTCTATGTGGATATTGTTTTACTACGAATCGCTCAGTTTCGGACACCTATAATTAGGGAATAAAACTAAGAATTAGTTCAAAATCATAAAAGATTGCGAATTTCCTTAAAACTACTAGTAACGAAAAAAATTATTTATTATTATTTCTCAAGAATTCAGTACACAGTCTTTTCTTATACACTAATATCCGCTAATATCTGTTATATCGGTGATGGTGATAGATACAAGCACTTATAAAAAGAGGTGTAGGGCATGGAGAAACTAAATTTTACTCAGAGAGGAATACGAGATGCCACTCCTGGCTGCAAATAACTTATTGTTAAATAGATCGCATATAAATCTAAGCGTAAAGTTTATAACACCGCTCATATGCCTTTCTTTAAGTAACGATAAATAGATCTTAAGATAAATTTGCAAATTGGCTTCCTGCATATTGCAGAATTAACTAAAATAAGATAATTTCCTAATACTTTGTAAATTATATTACAAGGGAATAATTCATATCCCTGTTAATAGACACGTTATTGAGTTAAGTTTACCAAACAGTAAACAGGTAGAAAATACATGGGACAAGGTTTGTTGCAGATAGGGCTAACCCTTTCTGTTGTAATCATTCTTACGCCATTTTTGGGAAAATATATAGCCAGCGTATTTATGGGTGGATCTTCATTACTCGACTGGCTAATGAACCCATTAGAAGGAGTCATATTCAAACTCGCAGACGTAAACCCTCAAGAAAATATGAGAGGTAGACAATATGCCTATTCGTTGCTACAAAGCAACTTCTTCATGGGAATTTTAGTATACTTACTAATTAGTTTTCAAAAGGTTTTACCGTGGAATCCGAATGGATTTGATGCGCCTCGGTGGGATTTAACACTTCACACCACAATTTCATTTTTAACTAATACAGGTCAGCAGCATTACTTAGGAGAGAAAACTTTAAGTCATTTTAGTCAAACCACAGCTTTAACCTTTTTAATGTTCATCTCCGCAGGTACTGGTTTAGCAGTCGGTATTGCTTTTATTCGCGGATTAACTGGTAAACCTTTGGGAAATTATTATGCGGATTTGATTCGGGGAATCACCCGGATATTGCTGCCAATTTCTATTATTGGAGCCATAGTATTATTAGCAATTGGAGTGCCGCAAACTTTAGCCCCACCAATATTCGTAGAAACATTGGAGGGTAGAACCCAGTATATCCCAACTGGACCAGTAGCATCTTTTGAAATTATCAAACTTTTGGGTACAAATGGCGGCGGTTTTTTTGGTGCAAACTCCGCTCATCCCTTTGAAAATCCTAATGCTGCTAGCAACTTAATCGAACTTATCGCCATGATTTCTATTCCAGCAGCGATGGTATTTGTTTACGGTGCATTTAGCAACAATATTAAACAAGCTTGGCGACTGTTTTGGATGATATTTATAATTTTCCTAGTTTTAGTTTGGATAACAGCAGGTGGAGAATCTCAAGGCAATCCCCTGGTAAATTTCAACTTAGGATTCTCTCAACCAAATCTAGAAGGAAAAGAAATAAGATTTGGCTGGGCACAAACAGCCCTATGGGCAGTCATAACTACTGCAACCATGAACGGTGCAGTTAACGGTATGCACGATTCTTTAATGCCTGCTGGAGGCTTTTCCACCTTATTAAATATGTTTTTAAACATAATTTGGGGTGGTATTGGAACGGGAATTGTTTATTTATTGATTTATCAGTATTTAACTGCATTCTGGGCTGGATTAATGGTGGGTAGTACTCCGGAATTTTTCGGACGCAAAATCACAAAACGCTCAATAGTTCTTGCTAGCTTAGTAGTGCTAATTCATCCCATAGCAGTATTGATTCCCAGCACCATCGCTTTAGCTTATCCCATATCTTTATCTGGAATAAGCAATCCTGGTTTTCACGGAATTTCCCAAGTTGTTTACGAATATATTTCAGCTAGCGCCAATAATGGCTCGGGCTTTGAGGGCTTGACAGATAATACTTTGTGGTGGAACTTAAGTACTACTGTGAGTATGTTACTAGGACGTTACGTTACAATATTCGCCATTTTACTTTTAGCAGACAATATGGCATGTACAAAACCAGTACCGGCAACTCCTGTTACCCTAAAAACCGATACACTTCTATTTACCAGTCTAACAGCCGGTGTCATTTTTATTTTAAGCTTTCTAATTTTCTTTCCCATCCTAGTTAATGGTCCCATAGCCGAAGGATTTAAACTAACCACAGGAAACTAAGAAAAGTTAGGAGTTAGGAGTTAAGAGTTAGGAGTTATATTCCTCCTCTCACTCTCTCCCCCTCTTCCCCATCTCCCCATCTCGCTCTCTCGCCAAACAAATGCCTATGAACCCAGTCGCAACTACCTCCAAGTCCAAACTTGCAACTTCTAGCCCTAAGGAACCTCGTTCCTCCCGCAAAAAAGTAAAGGTAAGTAAAAAAGGTCTTTATCGTAGAGCTATAAAAGACGCTTTTGTCAAGTTAAATCTTAAACACGTCATCAAAAACCCCGTCTTGTTAGTGGTTTGGCTAAGTAGTCCGATCACATTAACAGCAACAGCTTTCCCTAGCTTATTTGGTTCGTCGAGCGAAACTGATGCCCGATTTTTTAACGGTGCGATCGCGACGATTTTATTCTTGACTCTATGGTTGGCTAACTTTGCCGAAGCCTTCGCTCAAAGTCGTGGAAAAGCACAAGCCGATGTATTGCGTTCCATTAAATCCGATGTCAAAGCCAAAAAACTCGATGCAGACGGCACCATTTCCGAAATTGCCGCTACTAGTTTGCAACGCGGCGATACCGTATATGTAGTAGCTGGTGATATTATTCCTACCGATGGGGAAGTCATTATGGGTGCTGCTAGCGTGGATGAAGGAGCAATTACTGGAGAATCGGCACCAGTGCTGAAAGAATCAGGTTCTGATATTGCCAGTTGTGTTACCGGAGGTAGCCGTATTATATCGGATGAATTGATCGTCCGAGTCACGGTTGATCCAGACAAAGGGTTTATCAACCGGATGATTTACTTAATCGAAAGGAGAGAACGTAAGAAAACACCATTAGAAGCTACTCTTACGGTGTTACTGGCGCTGATTAGCTTGATGTTTCTATGTGTGATTACCACTTTTCCAGCACTTGCATTTTATATAAAAACTACCATTAGCGTACCGATTTTAATTGCTATTTTTGTGGCATTAATTCCTACAACTGTTGGAAGTTTACTCAGTGCTACCACTATTGGCGGTATGGACCGCGTTGCTCAGTTAAATTTAATCGCAACTTCAGCTAGAGCCATAGAAACCTGTGGAGATGTCAACACTTTAATTCTTGATAAAACAGGAACTGTAACCCGAGGGAACCGCTTGGCAGATGGTTTTATTCCCATCAACGGTCATACAATGCAAGAAATAGCTTATGTATCTCTGGTTGCAAGTATATTTGATGACACTTCAGAAGGAAAATCCATCGCTCGTTTAGCACAAAGATTGGGAGCAAGAATTGATTTCGATTACCAAGATGCCAAACCAGTCAAATTTAGCGCTAGAACTAGAATTGGGGGTACCAATTTACCTAATGGTTCCATGACTCGTAAAGGATCTGTAGACGCGGTAAAAAGCTTTATCCAATCTGTTGGTGGTGAAGAAACATCTGAACTAAATTCAGCTTACGAAATGGTATCCCAACAAGGAGGTACACCCCTAGCCGTATGTATGGATCGGGAAATCTACGGCGTTATTTATTTGAAAGATACCATTAAGCCAGGAATACGCGAACGCTTTGGCAAATTGCGACGGCTTGGCGTGCGTACTATTATGATTACCGGCGACAATCGTATAACTACTTCTGTAATTGCTAGAGAAGCCGGAGTCGAAGAATTTATTGCCGAAGCTACCCCAGAACAAAAAATAGCTGTAGTTCAAAGAGAACAAGCAGAAGGAAAGTTGGTGGCAATGACAGGGGATGGTACAAACGATGCAGCGGCATTAGCTCAAGCAAATGTTGCCGTAGCTATGAATAACGGAACTCAAGCAGCCAAAGAAGCAGCCAATATTATTGATTTAGACTCAGACCCAACAAAATTAATTGATATTATTGCTATCGGTAAACAAGTGCTGATGACTCGTGGTGCTTTAATTACATTTTCCATCGCTAATAATATAGCCAAGTACCTGGCAATTATTCCAGTAATATTTGGCTCTACTAACTTAAATAGACTAAATATTATGAATTTGACAAGCACTAATTCTGCCGTGCTGTCAGTGTTGATTTACAATGCATTAATTATTCCGGCATTAATTCCTTTAGCCCTTAGAGGTGTACCATTTGCACCGATGAGTGCCAACCAACTGCTACAACGCAATTTATTGATTTATGGAATAGCGGGCTTAATTATTCCATTTCTCGTCATTAAATTAATCGACTTAATTATTTCTCTGACTATTTTAGCTTAACGGTTTTCAATTATCAATTATCACTAGTGTTGAAAAATAAGTATATATTAATTGGTAATTGATTTATTTTCTTTTTTAATATGCAGATCTTTGACCCTTAACATAACTACTATGTCTAAAATTCGAGCAGTTGCCTCTTCAGTTCGCGTTACTTTGATTTTGTGGTTACTTACCGCAGTTATTTATCCATTATTTATACTTTTAGTTGCTCAAATTCCCTTCTTTGAATATCAAGCTAAAGGTAGTATTATGGTGGATTTAAATAATGAACCAATCGGTTCGGCTTTAATTGGTCAAACCTTTACATATGACGAATATTTTCATGGGCGACCTAGTAGCGTGCTATACAGTCAAGGTAAAAAAGCTAAACCTACGGGAATATCTGGTTCCAGTAATCTTGCTCCTAGTAACCCTGAATTAATAAGTCGTATTTTGGAAACAGCAAACGAACTTCAAGAAGAGAGTATGGAACCACGAGCAGATTTAATTTATACCTCTGGTTCTGGTTTAGACCCCCATATTACATTTGAATCGGCTAAGCAACAGTTAAATAGAGTTGCTAGCGCTCGCAATCTAAGGCCTGATGAAATAATCCCTTTCATTGGCAAGTATACCGAAGGTCGATTTTTAAACATATTTGGCGAACCTACAGTAAATGTACTGAAATTGAATTATGCTCTCGATCTCCAAGAAATTAACCGCAGACAAAATTAATCGCAGTCAGAGGAATTCTCCGGCATATTTACTAGAAAAAGACGCGATCGGCTGTACGCCTGTGAAGTGAATAACATACAAAAATATAAAATACAAAATACTTGTAATATTCAAGATTTGAACTGAGATAGGAATTTTAGATTTAGATACGAGTAATCATTGAATCTTTTATTTTCTGGGATTAGTCTGGGACAACATCATCATTTTTGTAACGGTGATACAAACAATATCTAAAATCTAAAATTCCATGACTCGCGTAATTGGTTTAATGAGCGGTACATCGGTAGATGGTATCGATGCTGCTTTAGTCGATATTTTCGGTAAAGATTTAGACATCAAAATAGAATTGGTAGCTGGCGAAACATATCCCTACCCTACAGAAATTAGAAAACGTATTTTAGAAGTCTGTGCTGGCAAAGCTATCTCAATGTTAGAACTGGCAGAATTAGATGACGCGATCGCATCATGCTTCGCTGAAGCTGCGATTGAGATTCAAAAAGGTCATCAAAAAGCGACTTTGATTGGTTCTCACGGTCAAACAGTTTACCATAGACCTTTAATGGGAAAAGTTTGCGAAGGAAACCTTGGTTACAGCTTGCAAATTGGTCGCGGTACATTAGTTAGCCACTTAACAGGTATTACTACCGTAGACAATTTCCGTGCAGCTGATATTGCTGTAGGAGGGCAAGGTGCGCCTTTAGTACCTCGTGTAGATGCAGCTTTACTTAGTCACGATCGCGAAGCTCGCTGTATTCAAAATATTGGTGGAATTGGTAATGTTACTTATGTTCCGGCTCGTGGTGGCAACTGGCTCTCAAAAATTCGCGGTTGGGATACCGGACCTGGAAATAGTTTGCTCGATTTAGCTGTGGAACATTTAACGGGTGGAGCAAAAACCTATGATGAAGATGGTAAATGGGCTGCAAGCGGTAATCCTTGTTTACCGTTAGTAGAACAATGGCTCGATCAAGAATATTTCCATCTGCCGCCACCTAAATCTACTGGAAGAGAATTATTTGGAGTTGATTATTTGCATCAATGTATAAAAGATGCCGAAAGTTATCAACTTAGCCCAGCAGATTTTTTAGCAACTCTTACAGAATTAACAGCAGCTTCGATTGTTAGCAATTACCGTCAATTTTTACCACAAATGCCACAACGAGTATTGCTATGTGGTGGTGGCAGTCGCAATCTTTACCTAAAACATCGTCTACAGCAGCAATTAGGATCGGTAGCCGTTTCCATTACAGATGAAGTTGGTTTAAGTGCGGATTTCAAAGAAGCGATCGCCTTTGCAGTTCTAGCCTATTGGAGACATACAGATTCACCCGGAAATCTAGCCGCTGCCACCGGTGCAAGTCGGGAAGTGCTTTTAGGAAACCTTCATTCACCCTTGTAAACTGTCTTCAGATGGGAGACAACCCATAGAGTGGAATCTAACTCCCAATTCCTCATTCCTAATTCCTAACTCCTGCTTCACTCTTAACTGGTCGCTGTCTGTGGGCTATACTAAACTAGCTTCGCGATACTGCAACAATACAGGGAATTATCCACAGGTGGCTCATACTTTTTTACTAGAACCAGGACGCTGGACGCTACAAGGAAATTGGTTGGAACGTAATGGTATGCCAATCAGTGTCAAAGGTATGACCTTGGTTGCTTGGAATCGAGATAACTGGTTCACGATGGTGACAAAGCTTATTTTTCCTTCATCCCAACATCCTGAAATTGCTTTGCAGTATAAAGGGCGTTTGGATGACGGAGAACGTCAGTATACTTTTTTGCTTCAGCACAATTTATTAGGACAAGTCGAAGGTGAAGGCTGGATTGGTCCCCAAACAATCGTTCAGCGCTATTGGGTATTGGGCGATCGCCAGCGTCGCAGTGGATTTGAAACTTTGTATCGCGTGTCAAATAATACTTATCATTTAACAAGCGGAATAATGGTAGGTCATTTTTTAACCAGCACAATGGAAGCCAGTGTAGAACGTCAAGGGCACCCATGAGATTTTTTTTGGGAGAAAAAATTCTCACGGGTGCCCGTCAGCAGACGTGAATAAATTATCAACTCCAGTTATAAATCTGTAACTCCAGCCCTAAAACTTCTTTGTGATTTTCCTCTTATGCTAGCCCCTTTATCTTCCTAACATTGGCTCGAGTCAATTTTTTTTTCACGGTAAGTTAAGTTTTTGAGTAAAAACTGGGCATTATAAATTTGAGATAAAGTTAATAATTGTTAAAACTCATCCTCGTGTATGCACCATTTTTGTTGATAGTCATCAATTTTTAATTTTTGGCATTGCTGCAATTTTGCTACGAACGATCAAAAAATACATTTTGTAGTAAAGTTGAAACCACTGTAGAGACTTAGTATTGCTACGTTTGGAGCAATGTGAAATCACTACTTTATATTTTTATTCACCAATGCCTAATTTTTAAATGCTTTCTTTATATTCAAAACCTCTCTAAATAGCAGGTCTTATTTAATATTGTTACAGATTGGAGTTTCTATGTCAGACCCCAACATTGGTCGCTTACTCGCCAAACGCTACGAGCTGGCTGAGATAATTGGTACTGGAGCTATGGGTCGAGTTTATCGTGCTAAGGATATTTTATTGGGAGGTGTACCTGTAGCAGTTAAGTTTCTTGCCCTCTCAGTTCAAAACAAAAAAATGCGATTAAGGGAACGCTTTGAACGAGAAGCTAAAACTTGTGCCCTACTTGGTCAAAAAAGCATCCATATTGTTCGAGTGATGGACTATGGCGTGGATGAAAATTCTACTCCGTTTTATGTAATGGAGTACTTACAGGGTAAAAGCCTCAGCCACATTATCCGCGATGAAAAAATATCTGTACCTAGGTTCTTAAGTTTGGTACGTCAAATGTGTCTGGGTTTACAGTGCGCTCACAATGGTATCCCCGTCGATGGTCAAATTTGCCCAATTATTCATCGTGACATTAAGCCAAGCAATATGTTGGCAATTCATGATGCTAGTTTTGGGGAGTTAGTTAAAGTTCTTGACTTTGGTATTGCTAAGTTACTATTGTCCGATACTCAGCAAACTAATTATTATTTAGGTACTTTAGCTTATTCCTCTCCCGAACAGATGGAAGGTAAAGAACTTGACAGCCGCTCGGATATTTACAGCCTGGGAGTAATGATGTTCGAGATTTTAACGGGTACAATGCCTTTAGTTCCAGAAAATGCTTCTTTTGGAGGATGGTATAAAGTACATCATTATAAATCACCGCGCCTTTTTTCTGAGGTTGAACCAAAATTGCAACTGCCTGTAAAGGTAGAAAATTTGGTGATGAAATGTCTAGCGAAAAAAGCAAACGAGCGTCCTCAAAGCATCGTTGAAATTCTCAAGGATTTAAGAGCTATAGAGGAAAGTTATCAAAATTCCACCGCCCGGGCAAGTATTAATACTGAGATCGATACAAAAGCTGAACTTGCAGCCGAAGCTCCAACTATTAAAGCTGACTTTATCCCAGAGAAAAAACTTGATGTTAATACGTCGGTTTGTAACGACGAAATTTTACGACAAGCTGTTTGGCCTAAAAATAAACCGATTGCTGATATTGTTTTTCCTCAAAATATTCAGGTAAACGGAAATGTAACACCTGCTCTGTGGGTAATGTTACCGCAGATAGAAATTCATAAGCGTTTAGTTTGCACCCGCTACAATCAATTTCTATTTATTACTGCACCCCACCCGATGCTGTTATGGATTACCGTTATTTACCATCGCAAATTCGGAGCGAAATGGTTACCTTACTATCTCGATCTTAAAAGCAATACGGGTAAAGACATTGTCAGTCTCTTAGGAGATACAGGTTACTACCGTTTGGTCTTTTTTGGGCGAGAAACTCCTTCTAAGTGCAGCCACATTTTACTTTCAAGTATCGCACCTGCCCAACGTCAGCGACTGCTTAATTGGCGAGACATGAGCCACAGTCTGACATCTTCTGCTCAACCCCAATTAAGTAAAAAATTGCTTAAGGCTGAATATCAGAAAATTAAACCGCAAATCTTAGCAAAATTACAAGGAATTAATACAGATTCTCCTTTTGACCTTTCTGCTTAAGCCCGAACGGATTAGGATTTTTGCGGTTCGCTCTTGCATTACGGAGAATTCAGGGTGTGGTATTTACTTATGAACTATTAATTTTGTTAACGAGAATGCGTAGAAAGACTTAAAGTAAAGTTATAAAAAAATATATATAGTTAGAAGCCTGCTATTGGCTAATTTTGAGCGGCATTAATAATGCTCCCCATACCAATTAATTTAAGTCTAAGATCGCAATTTGCCGGCATTATTTCTTATGTTTGATAAATTTAGCATTATCGATGGGGAAGCTTATAGTTACTGTAAAGAAGTGTGAGATGAAATACTAATCCTGATTAAAGTATGATAATGTAAAGGTTATGGAAAGTGGAACATCAAAGGGATGATAAATACAAGATTGTGCTGATCTAAGACTTTATTAGTTGAAGTAGTACATTTGCTCAAAACCCTGTGGTCCAAGAAAGTAAACAGTTGATCTACCATGGCATACCAGGAGCTACTAAGAATTCTGTGCTGGTAAAGGGGGAAAAGTTAATAAAGTGTGACATGGGCACCTGAACTAATCTTGTTTACAAGCAGTTTATAGCTTCTGAAAAATTACGTTTTATTATAACTAAGTTTATAGTTGACGCCCCAGCATCCCCAGCTTTTTTCCAAAAGTCAGGAACCGAGCAAGAGAAGGAGGTCGTCCACTTTGAGACTATATACTAAGCAGCCCAAGTGGAACCGGAATCTAAGCCCCACTGATGTTTGAGAAGTTCTTGATAAGTAGCTTCTCTAACGATCATTTGCTCGTACAGCTTGACTAAGAAGTCTTGAGCTTGTTCGTGACTCATGTCTTTAACTTGGGTAGCAAAGGAGCGAATGCTAAATTGTTGCTCCAAGGAAAGTTCTATTGGTTTGTCCATTTTTCAAACTCCAAAAACAAAAAAACAGTGAATGGAAGCTACATCGGTTACTACAGATCCGAAAGGTCTGAGTAAGCGGTAGGTTTTTATTGGAATTGTTACCCCTGTATAAAGAAAGATAACAATTGTTTGACATATTGCCCACACCTTTGATGACTATTTTGTGTATTCAATGTGTCTTACATCTCTTCCGAATGATATAAGCCTCAAGTTTGGGGGGTTATATTTCGGATAAGTTTAAGGGTGCCCTTGACCGGGCTTATTTGAGTAAATTTACGCCAATAAGCTCGATCAAAATCCGCTTTATCCGCAAATTTACTTGCATTAAAGAGGATTACTTTTTAAACTAAAAGAGATAGGGTGAGTTAAGGATGAATTATATTCCTAATACATTGCTAAGTACAAGCTGTCAATTTAGCAAATATGAAAATTTAACCTCCAAAGCAATTTTTGGAGGTTACAGTATTTGTATCAAGTTGTAACTAGAAAAAATGCTCAGGCTGAACAAATTGATGAGTATTTTTACTCTAAAGAGAAGATAATCCTCTTCCACATTAAAATTATTCACCAAAAATTTCTTGTTGATAATTTTTGCTATAGAGGCAGGGTGGATTTTTTTCTAAGTCCTAAAGAGATGCTTTTGCCTTCTGAGCATATTTCCCGTTCAACTTAGATTGATTAATCTACGGATAAATAGGAATTTAATGATATACCGATTTTTGCTGTGAAATAGAAAAAATCGGTATATAGAGGGTGTTATAAGAAAAATAATTATCTTGCGATCGCCCTAATACAAAGGCGTACTTTTAATCGATAAATTTTAGTCGTCGAGTTGAACGATGGCAACAGTTATATTATCGTGTCCACCTTGGTCTTTAGCTCCTTCTATTAAAGACAGAGCAGCCTTTTCAAGTGTAGTACTTTCCTTTAGGTAATAAGCAATTTTTTCATCAGGGAGTTCTTCAGTCAAACCATCGCTACATAGTATAAGGCGATCGCCGGATTTGACATCAAGTGGTTGTACATCAACTTCGTGTAAGTCATCACGTCCGAGACAACGGGATAGAACATGACGGAAAGGATGATTTCGTGCTTCTTCTATGGTGATATCGCCCATTTTTAAAGCGCGTGCAACCCAGGTATGATCTTCTGTGATTAGTTCTAAAAGCTCGGAACGCCAACGATATAAACGGGAGTCTCCGACGTGAGCAACATAAGGAAACTCACCGGGGCGAAATAATATCACTACAACAGTGGTTCCCATATCGGCGCGTTCCGAGTGATTCTGCTGATCTCTCAAAATCCCTTCGTTAGCTTCCCATAAAGCAGACTGTAATAATTCTCCCGAAGACTTAGAACTATCCCAATTTGATAACAGGTACTTTTGAATTTCCACAGTGGCAATTCGACTCGCCTCTTCACCTCCCGCATGACCACCCATACCGTCGGCTACAATGAAAAATCGCCCTTCTGGGTCAATATAGTAAGCGTCCTGATTATTTGAACGAATAAGTCCCGGATCGCTAAAACCCGTGAATTTAAGTTTCATATAGTTTT